>Ga0265313_10000694_pt1 | contig 34714 bp, 34 predicted proteins | sample 4123metaG_FD_203122 | JGI IMG/M metagenome (GOLD analysis project Ga0265313, IMG submission 203122) | Rhizosphere microbial communities from Carex aquatilis grown in University of Washington, Seatle, WA, United States - 4-1-23 metaG | ecosystem: Host-associated > Plants > Roots > Rhizosphere >... | reverse complement strand
CCCGCGAGGCGCGTGCGCCCCTTGGTATTTGTTATGAGGCGCATACGCCTCGCGGCCATTCGAGCGTAGCTCTCATGGCCTTCTCACCTAAAATCGATCCACTGGATCGATTTTGCCTGCGGCACGGCTCGAAGGGCAGGATTTCGGAGCGAGCTTGGGGCCTGGCACTGTTTCAGCCGGCGTTACACCCGAACCTCGTGGCGGCCAACGGAGCCCCACGCCTACCCGTCCCCACGCACCGTCCGTTTGACCGGTCCCGTCCAACGCGGGGGAGATGACGAGGTTATGCGGCCGCCGGAAGGTGGATGGATAAGTTCGCGATGGGGAGGTGGAGAGCATTGAGATTGCTGACGTCAGCGGCGAGCCCGGTCGCCGCAGTCCTCGCTGAGTCATTCCCACGAAAGCGGGAACCTCCGTTTGCTTGCCGGCATCGTCAAACTGAGATTCTCGCTTGCGCGGGAATGACCCTGTGGGTGAACAGCGTCGAGTTCTCCCCACACTCGGCGTCACCCCGCCGCAGGCCGGGGTCCATTACTCACAAGCGGGCGGTGGATACTGGATCCCGGCATGCGCCGGGATGACGGTCGAGAGATTGGGGTAGGTGACAATCCGGCTGGGTGGCCGGTCCGATCCCCGGATCAAGTCCGGGGGCGGCCATGACGACCGAGAGAATGGTTTGAAACCAGCGGAGGACACGCACTTCCCATCCACCGTCATGGCTGGGCTTGACCCGGGGGGGTAGTGATATCGCAACTTTGAACCAGTATCGCCCGAAATATACGCGGCCCGCCCCGACCGTGGCTTCGGAGACGATTCGCCTGACCTTGATGAAGCGCCACGGCTTGCCTCGATCGGTTCACTCAGCAAGCAGCGGTGCAAACAGGCTTCTTAGCTCGTCGTCACCAAAGGTATCCTTCTCTGGCGCCAGACGACCGGACGCACTTGGCGCTGGAGCCACGCTTGTTCGCTCGTTGATCTCAGAGATGCGCCTTGTCACCGTCACGAGGGCCCGCTGAAGTTTCTCCGGCGGGACCCGCGCTCTCGGGCTCAATTTCTGCAGCGTCTTTGCATAGTCCTCGAGTGTGGAATCGGAGTCCTCTTCAGCGACGTTTTGCTCGATGTCATTTATCTCGGCCAAGATCGCTCTGCTTGTTTCGCGTTTCAGCTTGTCGCTAAGGTTGTCGCCCCACTCTTCGACCGCGTCGGAAACTCGCTCTAGGTCGTCTGACGCCATTCGCCACTCAAGGATTGTGATTAGGTGGTCCTCGAGGAGATCAGCTAGCTCCTTCGCGTGAGGGAGCGGCTCATCGAAGCCGCGACCGTAGTAGTCCGCTTCCCGTAAGTGCGCGATCAGCTCGACGACTTCATCCGCGTCAAGCCATGAGTCCAGGCGACCACCCACGGGATGTTCGCCGAGCTGTAGAGCAATCTCCGCAAACTCCAACTGGGAGAGCGATCCGCTCGAGCAGCTGAAATTCGCGGCGGACCTGATTTCCAAAAAGCTGATGGCGAGCCGAAATACCCTTAATTCAAATTTCGGCAATTCCGCCGTGCGGGAAAACGCATTTGCAGAGATCGAAAATGGATTATCGGCGCTGCGAAATGTCACTTCAATTCGGGAAATCCTCGCGATCGAGGGATATGCCGCACGCACCTATTTCCAGGTGTGGCGTGGCCTCGAATTGCAGTGGAAGGGCGAGCGACAAAATCCCATGCCGCCGATGTGGCAGGTTTTCGATCAGCGGTCCTCACTACTGACCGGCAAAAATTCGGAGAACTGGAAAGCCTCGCACCCAATTAATGCAATGTTGAACTACGCTTATGCCGTGCTGGAGGCCGAGACGCGCATCCGCATCATTTCCGAGGGCTATGATCCGCGCATTGGAATTCTGCACATCGGACGCAAGCGCGAAAAGCAGGACTCCTTCGTTTTCGATTTGATGGAGCCGCTGCGGCCGGCGGTCGATGGTGCCATTTTGAGCTTTGTCCGCGGCCAGGCATTTTCGGCGAGGGATTTCGTATTGCGCGAGGACGGGGTGTGCCGGCTCAATCCGCAACTGGCGCGAGCGGTGGCGTCCGCGGTTGACCGCCGTCTGCGCGTGCAAGTTGGCCAACCAGTCGGTTCATAAGGTAGGCCACTGTCAGCCGACTAAGTCTCCGACTCAGACCGGTCGGGTAGCTGCTTCCTGCCTACCGGCAGTCGTACCGCTTCAATTCTCCGGTTGAATCTAGAACGGCGAGGTCGGCGCACGCGTGCTCAGGGCTGCGAAGGAACGCGACTGCGTTCATGTGTCCGCTCAGCGGCACGGGGAGACTCGTAAGCACGAACTTGCCCTGCCGATAGAGATACACCTGCAACGGCCCGCGATAGAGGCTCAGGTAGAGGTCCGGATTGCCGTCGCCGTCGATGTCCATGAAGCGTAGGCGCGCCTGGTTTGCTGTGTCTTGAGCAGGGAGTTCGCCGGACAGGAGGTTCTTGGTGACTTCGGTAAAGGCGCCGTTTGCATAGGCGAAAAGTTGCACCGCAACTCCGCGATAGGGCCCGTTCACGTTAGCTGATGAATCGAGAGCGACAAGCGGAACGCCATTGAGCCTGGTTGTCGCGAGGTAGAAGCCGGCCTGCTCGGCGCCGTAGGGTGGGTCTGGCAGCGGTACGGAGGGACCCGGGAACGACCCGTCCTTGTTGATCAGCATGTACGCATTGCGCGAAGCGGGCGGAGTTTTGTTCGAGTCCCACACCTCCGTGGCAGCGAGCAGGTCGCACCTGCCATCGCCATCGATGTCTGCGAGACGCACGTCATTTGCGGCTGCCAGGTCAACCATACCCGAAACGTTGTTTGCAGTAGCCTCGGTAAACTGACCGTTCGCCAGGGTGATGTACGCCGGCCAGTTGTGAGGGGGCGCATTGTCGCGGACGGTGCCATAGTTATTGAGGAAGAGAGCGGTTTGACCATCGCCGCGGAGATCGCACGCGGCGATGCTCGCTGTGGAGCGATGTTCCGATGCCAGAAAGGCGGTTGAAAGCGACCATCCACTCTTGGACGGCGTGATCGAGAAGATCGACGCCTTCTCGCCTGTGACCTCGTCGGGTCGCCCCAACTCGCCGTTCCGCCCCAGTGCAAAATAAGTCTGGCTAGCATCGCGGAAGAACATCCCAGCCCAGGTTCTCTGGGTCATTCCGTCCTGGCCGAGGTCGATCAGTTTGAACTTCTTATCCGTCGGCAGGTTCTGGACGAGGAACGAATGCACAAAGGGCATCTTCGAGAAGTCGCGCTTCGGGCGATTGGGGTCCCAGTTGTCGTTGGGGACGTGGATCATCGCCGAAAGCGCCAGGTCGTCAGCTCCATCGCCATCAACGTCGAAGCTGTCGACAATGTAGACTTCGTCGACCGGCGTGCCGAAGGGAACCGCCTGCTGGCTGACGAGGTAATACGCAGGACCTATTGCCTGAGCTGAGGAGCCGATTAAGACCAGCGCCAAACTCAATCCGACAGCGAACACCCCATGTGCTTGCACGTGATCCTCCTCAAGTCGCTTAGCATGAGCATTGTTGGGTGAAGTTTGCCTCGCGTTCGCCCGAAGGGCCTCCCTCATTTGGGGGACGACATCGTAATCGGCGCAAGGGGCCGCCGGTCACGAATTAAGTCGCCGGGTCCCTTCGCCGTAACCGCGACACTGCGGAGCTCATAAGTAACGCTGATTTCGTGAGGACCGTGATCCCTTACTCGGGCTAAGACTACACTTAGGTGAGGGCGCTAAACATGTCGCAGTCCGTCCTAATCGATCACATCTATGAAGCCGCAGTTCTTCCTGAGCTTTGGCCGAATGCCTTATCGATGATTTGCGATGAAGTGGGGGCCCACGGGGGAGCGATCGTTCTGGCGGGCGAAACGGGTAAAGTCGGGCACATCGCCACGCGCTCCTATGCCGACGCCTTCACCGCGTTCGATCGTTCGGGCCTTTCCTACGACAGTCCGCGGACCAGACGTCATCTGGCCAGGCGGCACGCCGGATTCTTGACTGACCTAGATAATTGCACACAGGCGGAACTCGACGCCGACCCCGTCTACAGCAGCGTTCTATATCCCCGAGATATCGGCTGGACTTCCGGAACGCTGATACCGGTTCCGACCGGGCAGTTGATCGTCATCGACCTCTGTTCCAGGCGGAGTGTCGGGCCTTTGGATCGGGCAATGCTGCCAGTCCTTGATGCTTTGCGGCCCCACCTTGCCCGAGCAGCATTGCTCACTAGCCTGGTCCGGGAGCAGTTCGCCACTGTGCGGGTTGAGAGTCTCCAGGCGATTGGCCTGCCGGCTGCGGTCATCGAGACGAATGGTAGGGTCTTGGCAGCCAATCAGCTATTTGAAGCCCTAACGCCTCGAGTAGGCATCGGCGCGCGTGACCGTCTGTCTTTAAAAGACCGCGCGGCCCACTCTCTGATGGCGTCGGCCCTGCTCGAGCACGCGTCCGTGCGCTCAATCCCTGTTCGGGCCGAAGAGGGTGCGCCTGCTTTGATCTTGCATCTGGTGCCAGTGAGGAACCAGGCGAGCGACAGCTTTTGGTCCGACTCCTCGATTGCCTACGTGACGGAAGTGAAGCGCCCTGCGGTGCCAATGATGGAGCTTCTGACTGGCCTTTTTGATCTGACTGCCGCAGAAGCGCGAATTGCGCGCGCTCTTTCTTCCGGACTTTCTGCTCCCGACGTCGCTGCGGATTTGGGCGTGGGAATAGAGACCGTTCGCACTCATCTAAGCGCCATTTTTCGGAAGACCGGCTCCGCCGGCCAGACCGACCTCGCCAGGCTGCTGTCGGGCATCCCGGATCAGTCTCCCCCAAGTGAGGGATGACTGCCGCCCCCAATGCGCTAACGATTGAGGTGATCAACTCGCCGGCTGACGCGGTGAGTGAGGCAATTGTGGGAGCGGGAACGCACCGTTTCGCTTGGGGGAAGACATGGGTTTTAGAATAGCATCGGCCATCTCGCTTGCGGTGATCTGCTACCGAGTGCCGCGCAGGCAGCGTGTGCCCACTCGGAAGCTGACGGCGACGGTTGGTACGTCGTGAACGGCTGTTCGAGAGATATCATCGCAGAGTTTCGCGGGGGCGACGGGTCAACTGGCGGGACGCCCCTCATTGGCCCCGGCGGCAGAGACGAAACCAGTATCTCTTCGAGCGAAAGTTTTGAGTTTAGCTACTGCTACGCTGACGATTGGAATTCGGGTCGTTGCGCTTTGCGTTACTACTAGCCACGTGGGCAGCGCATGCCTAGGGTAGGCTTAGTAGCCTTCCTGCATTCATCCATGTCGGGGAGTGGTTTTGCAGCAAGGGAGGCATTGGATGCGGGCGCTTAGTTTTCTTGCGCTACTTGTCGGCTTAGCCGGCAGCCTGACCTCAACAGGCGCCTTCGCCGGCTACCAAGGGGCACCTTCCGACGAGTGGGCGGCGTGCGACAACCAAAGCTTCCCCAAGCTAACGGGCCAAGATCGCATAGATGCCTGCAAGCAATTTCTGAGCTACGGGCGCAGTCGAATGGGCAATGATACGATTTATGTATTCACTTTCGCCAATATCTCTCTGGGCTATGCAGAATTAGGTGACTATGCTGACGCACTGTCATGGATAGAAACGGCAATATCCAAATTGTATGGTGTATCAAGTAATATAAAATCGAACTATGACTATATGTGGTGGAGTCGCGAAGCGATATACAATACTAAACTTGGAAATTATGACGCAAGCGATGCTGATATAACAATTGCAACTTCCACGGAGATGGGGAAATCGTTTATGATTCCGTGGGCGGAGCCTTGGCATTGGGATGAACTAAAAGGCGACAACGCGATGGGGAGAGGCGACTATACGGCCGCCGAGAGCCTCTACCGAAACTACGAACAGCATGTGAAGCCAGCTCGGCCTGGACTGGCTGAGAAGATTGCCGCTGCCCACGCGTCTGCTCACGGAGGACAAGCGGAGACGATAACCGTCGATAGCGCCTGCGCGATGTTTCCAGAGATGTGCTAGGGCGGAGCAATGCAAAGACGAAGCGTCCTCACCGCTGGAGCCGCGGCTTCGCTAAATGCTTTCGGCGGGCGTGTGTTGGCGGCTGGGAAAACTACTCTTGCCACACACACCAGCGGTTGCTGTCTCGCGGATCGCGATGCGCCCGGCGTTTTCGCGGCATCGAATGGGACGGCGGTCTACAATGGAAATGAAACACTGATGGCGTCCGGCAATCCCAACTTCGACAGGGCGCTCGTCGTCTATCTCGCGGACATCGCAAAAAGGCCCGACGTTCTCCCAGCTTTTGGATTTTACGACGACGCCACTGACGGAACAAATGCGTACGCGACGCCGCAAATCGAGGTAGCGGACCGAGCCGACGGTACGGTCTTCTTCGGCACCGCACTGATGAAGTTCCTGCTCGACAACGTGGAGGATCCAGAGGTCGTCTCGTCAGGCATCCGTGCGCACGAGTTTGGTCACGGTCATACAATTCAAGTATGGCTTGTTGGACAAAGTTAATGCCGGCCAGCCGACCATAAAGCGCTCGGAGCTCCAAGCGGACTACTTCGCGGGCTACTATGCAGGCCTGAAGAAACTCGACGATCCGAAATTTCCGGCAGCGCTGGTGGCGCTGATGCTGCATTCCTTCGGCGAAACGCTGACGACTTTTCAGCACCATGGCACGCCAGAAGAGCGAGGAGCCGCAGTGGCTACTGGCTTCAAGGCATCCTTCTACGGCGGCAAGAGTCTCTCAGACGCAATTTCCGAAAGCACTTCTTATGTCTTGGGCCTTTGAGCCCGCTGGTCCAAACTATCGATTTCACTATACCCCCTGGGCTTGACCCGGCCACCCAGCGAACCTCCCTATTCGCGGCAAGATCGCAGGCGTTCAGGATAGCCATGACGAACCCGATACGAGCCAAGGTCGGACCGGTTTTGATCGTATCGGAGGATCCGCCGGTGTTCTTGACCGGAATCCCCGACGACGAGAATCTCGGAATCGCGCCCTCGTTTGCCGAGCGCCATGGCGACGCGCCGGCGGGGTTCATTATCTATCCGACCTGGTCTCTTGAGCGCCCCGGCGTGCCCGAGGCGATCCGCGACGCTCATGCGGCACACGTGGCCCGATTTCCGCGCCATCGCTTCCATTTCATCTGCAATACGGTCCGTGAGGCGGAGTTGCTAAGCGAGCAGGGTCTGTCGGCGGAGTTCCTCAACAACAACTTCATCGTATCGGACAGGATCTTCAGGCCGCTGCCTGAGGTGGAACCCCGTTTCGATGCGATCTACAATGCACGATATGTACCAGAGAAGCGGCACGAACTCGCGGCGCTCGTACCCAGCCTCGCCTTTCTGACCTACGTCGAACTCGGGCCGCGCCGACTGGCCGATTTCGCCGCGGTTGATCGCGCCAATCGTCTCCGAAATCCGGCGCACGTACTGCTCAATCGAGTTGTCGGCGGCAGACCGGTGGCCAAGTCAAGAGCGGAGGTCAATGCATCTCTGGCAGAGGCGCGGGTCGGGCTCCTGCTGTCCGAAGTCGAGGGATCAAGCCTCGCCTCGCTAGAGTACCTGCTGGCTGGTTTGCCGGTGGTGAGCACCCCCTCACGTGGCGGGCGGGATGTGTTTTTCGAGCCCGAGACGTGCCTTGTCTGCGCGGCCGACCCAGAGGCCGTGCGCGACGCGGTGGCCCAGATGGTCGGGCGGCAGCTCCCGCGAGCGATCGTCCGCGAGCGAGCAATGGCTCTGATCGCGCCGCAGCGCGAGCGGTTTCTGCGGCTGGTCGACGAGATGGTGGCTGAACTCGGTGGCACGCGGCAGCTCGCCGGCGGCGAGTGGCCATTCGCCGCCCTTGCAGGCTTGAAGTGGAGTTCGTTCGTCACCCATCTCGACGGCATCGCGGGGCCGGCTCGCGCAAAGCTCGCGATCGAACTCGGACTCGATCCGGGGCTGCTGGAGGGCGTGCAACTTGAGGCGAAGGAGTCGCGGCCGATCGTCGAGGCGATCCGTGCGCGCCCTGGTTGCCGGCTGCTGGTCTTCGGCTGCGGAAACGATTCCACGTTCTGGGAAGCCGTCAATGCGGACGGTGAGACGGCGTTCATCGAGGACGATCCGAAATGGGCCGAGGCCACGGCGCCGCGGCTCGAACGCTCAACCATCCACGTCGTTGAGTATGGAACGAGACTAGAGCAGTGGCGCGGCTTGTTGGACACTCCGCGTGCATTGAAGCTCGATCTGCCCCTCGGGCTGACCATGCTGAAATGGGACGTGATCATCGTCGATGGGCCGGCGGGCTATCAGCCGTTCAGTCCCGGGCGCATGAAGTCGATCTATACGGCCTCCCAGCTCGTGGCGCAGGGTGGCGCGGTGTTCGTCCACGATTGCGAGCGTGAGGCAGAGGCGGCGTTCGCGGCGAGGTATCTCGGCGAGGAGCGGCTATCGGTTACGGTGCGCGGACGCGCGCTGCTCAAGGGCTATGCGTTTTGAGCCTTGAGCAGTTGCGTTCGCAAGTGATGCTGACGGTTCGTTAGCCACGCCCCCGGGCGTGGCCTTGGGATTGCTGCGAGCGGCGACCTATATTCGTGCATGGTCAGTGGCTGGCTTACGTCACCATTAGTGCTCCGCGCAGGGATCGCTGCTGGCGCAGCTCTTTTGGTGGGAGGGCTGGTCTCGATCGCAAGCTTCGTCGTGCAGACCGCGCCAGGGGCACCCGTCCCGGACGCGATACGAGATCTACCTCTCGCGTCACCCGTTCAACAGTTCGATCGTTGTCTACTTCTATCCGGAAGCGCCCGACAAAGCGGTAATCGATCTGCCGAGCCGCCTGGTCACCAAGCCGAAGGGTGCTCCCTTAGGCGTAGCTGAGATCGTGTTCGGCTGCTTCCTCGTGTTCCAGAGCTATTGGGAGCTCCGCAAGCGGGGCTACGCGTTCTGAGCCGGCTCCGCCGAGTTCACGTAGTTCCGTGAATAGCGGCCCTTGAGCGAGGTCAGGATCTCGTAGCCGAGGGTGCCGGCGGGATCGGCCTGGTCGTCGACCGAAATGTGGGGACCCAGCATCTCCACCATCTCGCCCGGAAGTGGAATATCGTTCTGGAGATCGGTGAGGTCGACGATGACCATGTCCATCGACACGCGGCCGACGATAGGCACGATCTGGCCGCGGACGTAGGCGCGGCCGCCGCTGTGCTGGTTGGTGCCGCTGAGCGAGCGGAGGAACCCATCGGCGTAGCCGATGCCGATGATGCCGAGCCGGCTGTCGCGGCTGAGCGTGTAGGTCGCGCCATAGCCGACGGATTCGCCGGTCTTGGCGTCGCGCACCTGCAGCAGCGGGGCTTCGAGCGTCACCGCTGGCAGCATCGGGTTGCGCCGGCCGGCGACGGCGCGGCCGCCGTAGAGCGCGATGCCCGGCCGGGTCATCTGGAAATGCATTTCGCGCGTGGTCATGGTCGCCGCGGAATTGGCGAGCGAGGCGGGAATGCCGGGGAACTGCGCGATCACCGAGGCAAACAGTGCCAGCTGTGTGCGGTTCTTTTCGTGCAGCGGCTGGTCGGCGCAGGCGAGGTGGCTCATCAGCATCTGCGGCGCGTAGCCGACTTCGTCGCACATGCGCCGGACGATCGACGTCTCGCCGAGCCGGAAGCCGAGCCGGTTCATGCCCGTGTCGAAATGCAGCGCCGCCGGCAATGCTTCGTTGCGGCCGAGGCAGGCGACCAGCCACTCTTCCAGCATTGGGAGAGAGTTGAGCACAGGCATCAGCCGCTCGCCGACATAGAGCGCCGCCGCTCCCGGAAAGAGGCCATCGAGCACGAAGATGTGGGCTTCGGGCAGGGCTGCGCGCACCGCCAGCGCTTCGTCGGGCGTCGCGACGAAGAAGAAGCGCGCACCGGCGGCAAAGAAGGCCTTGCTCGCCGCATTGATACCGGTGCCATAGGCGTCGGCCTTGACCACCGCCGCGGTCAGCGCGCCCGAAGAGACCTGTTCCAGCGCCTGGTAATTGCGCATCAGCGCGCCGAGGTCGACCGTCAGCCGACCGCCATATCCAGTCGCGACGGCGGGGGAGGCCATCATTGGTATCTTTCCGGCAGGTAGTCGTCGCGGGCGAGATTACCGAAGCGGGTGAACTGGGCCTCGAAACTGAGCTGCACGGTGCCGGTCGGGCCGTGGCGCTGCTTGCCGATGATCACCTCGGCGCGGCCATGGACCGTTTCCATTTCCTCCTGCCACTTGAGGTGCTCGGGCGTGCCTTCCTTCGGCTCCTTGTTCTTGAGGTAGTATTCCTCGCGGTAGATGAAGAGCACCACGTCGGCGTCCTGCTCGATCGAGCCCGATTCGCGCAGGTCGGCGAGCTGCGGGTGCTTGTCGTCGCGCTGCTCGACGGCGCGGCTCAACTGGCTGAGCGCGACGATTGGCACCTCGAGCTCCTTGGCCAGCGCCTTGAGCGTGGTGGTGATCTCCGTCAGCTCCTGCACGCGGTTCTCGCTCGCCTTGCGCGATGAGCCCGAGAGCAGCTGCACATAGTCGATGATGATGAGGTCGAGGCCCTTCTGCCGCTTGAGCCGGCGGGCGCGGGCGGCGAGCTGGCTGATCGAGAGGCCGCCGGTGTCGTCAATATAGAGCGGGATCGCCGACAGCATGCTCGACACATCGACGAGGCGCGTGAACTGGCTCTCGTGGATGTTGCCCCGGCGGATATCGGACGAGGGGATTTCGGACTGCTCGGCGAGGATACGCGTCGCCAGCTGCTCAGCGCTCATTTCGAGCGAGAACAGCGCGACTTGGCCGCCGTCGATGGTGCGGCGGTGGCCGTCGGGCGTCGTCTCGAAGCGATAATTGTTGGCGACGTGAAAGCCGATATTGGTCGCGAGGGCGCTCTTGCCCATCGCCGGACGCGCCGCGAGGATGATGAGGTCGGATTTCTGCAGCCCGCCCATCAGCCGGTCGAGATCTGTGAGCCCGGTGGCCTGGCCCGACAGCGTGCCGTCGCGCTGGTAGGCTTCGCCGGCCATCTTGATGGCCTCGGTGAGCGCATCGTTGAAGGCCTGGAAGCCCCCGGAATACTGGCCCTTTTCGGCGAGCTCGAAGAGCGACTTTTCCGCCTCCTCGATCTGCTTGCCGGCGGTCATCTCGACATCGGCGTCGTAGGCCGTCGAGGTCATCTCCTCGCCGATCTGGATGAGGTTGCGGCGGATCGCGAGGTCGTAGACCGCCTGTCCATAATCGGCCGCGTTGAGCACCGTCGTCGCCTCGGCCGCGAGCCGCGCGAGATATTGCGGCATACTCACATCGGCGACGAGCTGGTCGGGCAAATAGGTCTTGAGGGTGATCGGCGTCGCCGACTTGCCGGCGCGCACGATCTTGCCGGCGACCTCGTAGATCTCGCGATGCACCGGCTCGTAGAAGTGCTCGGGCAACAGGAAATCGGAGACGCGGTAGAACGCCTCGTTGTTCACAAGGATCGCGCCGAGCAGAGCCTGCTCGGCCTCGATGTTGTGCGGCGCGAGCCGGAAGCTCTTCTCGTCCGCCGGACGAATGCGCGCGACGTTAGTCTCGGCCATGATGGATCAGTGTGTGCCTCGCCCCTTAAGGGTTCATTAACTCAAACGCCGACCGCCGCAAGCGTCGCCGCGACTCTGCTGGGGAGGGCGTGTGCGCTCCCGATATTAGCGTGGAAAACGCCGCAACAGTGGCGATGACGCGCCCGCGCCACTTGCCGCCGGAGGCCAACGGAGTCCGAGTCGCGCGACGAGAAAGACTCAGCCGCGATCGGCTTCGAGCGTCTTGATCATCCGCTTCAGCATATCGACGAACACCGCCCGCTCGCTTGCCTTGAGCGCGCCCATCGCAAGGCCATTGGTCTCGGTCGCGGCCTTGAGCGCGGACCTGGCCTTGTCGAGGCCGAGCGGGGTGAGGCTGATCACCGCGCTGCGCTTGTCCTCAGGATCGGGCGTGCGCGCGATGAGACCGTCGCGCTCCATGCGGGCGAGCGTGTTCGCCATGGTTGGCTGCTCGACCGCCGCCCAGCGCGCGAGCTCGGCCTGCGACGCCGGCTTGCCGTCGATCAGCTCGAAGAACACCGGCATGTAGCCGGCATTGCCGCCATTCATCCGGCGCTCGAGCGAGCGGGTGAGCAGCCGCGCCGCCCAGTTGGTCAGGTAGCCCGCGGACGTCTCGCGACGGTAGTTTGCATCCATAGCTTGCTATTGAACTCCATAGTGTGCTATGCAATCACGCAACGACGGCTGACGCAAGGAGCTTTGCCATGCAGACCAAGAGCACTTCGACGCAGTATGGCCGGATGGCGGTGATCATCCACTGGTCGAGCGCGCTGGCGGTGATCCTCGCCTTTGCCGCGGGGTTCGTCGTCGCCAATCTCGCGCCGGCGGCGCAGCAGGGCCCGATCCTCATCGCCCACATCACGCTGGGGCTGATCGTCTTTGCACTGACGCTGCTGCGAATCGTCTGGTGGGTGGCCGCCGACAAACGGCCGAGGCCGGTGGACGGCCAGCCCCGCTGGCAGGAGCTGACCGCGAGCGCGGTGCATGGCCTGCTCTACGTGATCCTGATCCTGATGGCCTCGAGCGGCATCGTGACGATCATCCTTTCGAACGCGCTGCCGACGATTTTGAGCGGTGGGCCGGTGCCGGATATGTCGGCGCTGATCCCGCGCGTCGCGCACGGCATCATGAGCAAGATCCTGCTGGCGCTGTTCGTGCTCCACGTTGGAGCGGCGCTCTACCACCAGCTGATCCGCCGCGACCATCTACTGGCGCGGATGGGCGTGGGACGGGCGTAGGCAATCGAGACGGGGGTCGGCCGCAGAATGCAAACTCTGGATGCGATTGCCCTCTCCCCTTGAGGGAGAGGGTGCCCACCCTGGACGCGTAGCGCCCGAGTGCAGGCTCCGGGCGGGTGAGGGGTTGGCCCCACACCAGCGATGTACGAGAGAACCCCTCATCCGGCCGCTGCGCGGCCACCTTCTCCCTCAAGGGGAGAAGGAAGAGGAAAGACTTAATGGATCGCTAGTCGATCGCCTCGATGCCTTGCGCTCTTGCCCGGGCGACGCCGTCTTTCATGGCCTGGAGTTTGTCGGGCGGGTGGCCTTGCCAGGTGGAGACTTCGCCGAGGATGCGGAGGGGCAGGCGCGAGCGATAGGATTTGGTCGGGTTGCCGGGGAATTTCTTGTCGGTAAGGTTGGGGTCGTCGAAGACCGAGCCGGTGGGTTCGACGATGTAGATGCGCTCGCGACCCTCGCCCTGCGCCAACTCGGCGCCCCAGATCGCGGCGTCGAGAGTCGCCGCGAAATAGATCCAGACCGCCGGCTTCCCCCTGCCATAGTTCGAGACGTAGCCGGGCGCGAGCAGGTCGCCGATCCGGAGGTCGGCGCGGGTGCCGTGATAGAAGGTCTGGGTCAGGTCGATGGGGTCGGGCATGGGTGCTCCCTCGGATCGGATTGGGAGGGCGTGATACCGCGAGGCCGGGGGCTTGAAGCAAGCCCGTGGTAATCCCCAATTATAGGGCGCGGGCGACGACCAGTGCCGCGCAGACGTTGTCACCCATTTTGTCGAAGACTTCGAGAGAGAGAAGTCTTGGAATTTTCATAGGGATATTTCTTTTACTATCATGATGACTGATTTTACGATTCCGTCTGCCGATCCGATCTCCACTTCGTAGGACCGCGAGCTGAGCATCAAAGGATTAACCGCGACTGTTAAATAAAAGCCAGTATATAGAGTGGATCCAGTGCCATTTTGCGCGCTCATTATCGCCGTTTGGCACATCGTCGTAGTATGCAGACGGATCTTCCCTTGTCTGCCGAAATCCATCTGCCAGCAACATTCCTTCCGCGGTAGTAAGAGACGAGCCCCGAGGGATGTATGTCTCGGCAACTACCGAAGCGTTCAAGACAGGTCCGACGTTTTGATCGGCCTTCAGGTTTATTGCACCTAGGAAGCCTGCATGGGATTCGCAGCCGGCTAGACACAAAAGTCCAAGATAGACACAGACCCCCACCCACCACATGAGAGCGTGACGGACGTCTCTACTAGCTGATTGGGTGATCGTTGCCATTTCTGCGCGCTGATCGTCCGACGATGCATTCTGTGGAATCTAGTTGCACCGCGCAACAAAAAAGGCCGGGATCGCTCCCGGCCTTTTCGATTCCTGCGGTGTCGAGTGCTTACTCGATGCCGGCCGCGTCTGCTGCGGCGGAGCCGGCTTCGGCCTGGCCGGCGGCGAATTCGGCCGCGGCTTCGTCGTCAAAGGTCTGGACGGTGAGGTCTTCGCCCTTGGCCTGGCGCTCGGCTTCATCGTCCGAACGGGCGACGTTGACGGTGATCGACACGGCGACTTCGGCGTGGAGGTGCAGCGGCACCTCGTGGAGGCCGACATTCTTGATCGGGTTGGCGAGGTCGACCTGTGAGCGGGCGACGGTGAAGCCGTCGGAGCTGAGCGCATCGGCGACGTCGCGCGAGCTAACCGAGCCGTAAAGCTGGCCGGTCTCGCCGGCCTGGCGGATGATCACCACCACTTTGCCGTTGAGGCCCGAGGCGATGCCGGCGGCGGCTTCGCGACGCTCGGCGTTGCGCTTTTCGATCGAGACACGCTCGACCGCGAACTTCTTGCGGTTGGCTTCGGTGGCGCGCAGCGCCTTGTGCTCGGGGAGCAGGTAGTTGCGGGCGTAGCCGTCCTTGACGGTGACTTCGTCGCCGATATGGCCGGACTTGCCGACGCGCTCGAGCAGAATAACTTTCATGATGTGATCCTTTGCTGTCCCGGGGTTCGCCCGGTTAGGAGCGGCGGACCATCCGCCACCCCAGCGTTTGCCGACGGGTGCTTACTGCACCGCGTAGGGCATGAGCCCGATGAAGCGGGCGCGCTTGATCGCCTGCGCGAGGATGCGCTGCTTCTTGGCCGACACCGCGGTGATGCGGGACGGCACAATCTTGCCGCGCTCCGAAACGTAGCGCTGCAGCAGCCGCACGTCCTTATAGTCGATCTTGGGCGCGTTCGTGCCCGATAGCGGGTCGGTCTTGCGACGGCGCTGGAACGGGCGACGGGCCTGCGAAGTGGAGAGGTCCTTGATGGCCATTTGTCGTGATCTCCTGAATTAGAACCGGCGCGGACGGTCGCGGTCGAAGCCGCCACGGCCACGGTCGCCACCCGGACGATCCGAGCGATCGTCGTCGCGGTCACGCTTCTGCAGCATGGCCGAGGGGCCTTCCTCGAGTTCATCGACGCGCACCGTCATGAAGCGCAGGATGTCTTCATTGATGCGCATCTGGCGCTCCATCTCGGCGACGGCGGGAGCCGGGGCGTCGATATTGAGCAGGCTGTAATGTGCCTTGCGGTTCTTCTTGATGCGGTAGGAGAGGGACTTGAGGCCCCAGTACTCGTTCTTGGTGACCTTGCCGCCGCCGGCCTGCAGCACGGTGGTCATGTTGGTGGTCATTTCCTCGACCTGCTGGGGCGAAACGTCCTGGCGGGCGAGATAGATATGCTCGTAAAGGGGCATTGAGCGCCTTCCTTCTGTTACACTCGGCATCGTCGGCGCGGAGCCCCTTTGAAGCCCGGAAAGGCGCCAAAGCAGTCTTCTAAAGAGCGGGAACACGGGAGGCCGGGCGAACCCTACTGGCAATAGCCAGCCCTCCGTTCAGCCCCCGGCCGAACGAATGCGAGGCGGGCAATAGGGGAAAACAGCCGGAATGGCAAGCAAAAGCGGGTCTAGGGCTGTTTGCAGATGGGCTTCTCGAACTGGAGCGTGAAATCGTCCGAGCCGGGCGGCTCCTTGGACATGTCCGCCGGATACACCACGTCGACCCTCAGCGAGCAGGAATTGGTGAGGAAGACATAGCCGCCGTCGCCGGTGGATGTGATCGAAATGATGCTGACGCCACCGAGGATGTTGCCAAGCAGGTCGTCAGCGAGGATGGCGTTGATTTGGCGGATGCTTTCGTAGACTCCGGACAGTGCGGCCGACGCCGGGCTGACGCTGCCGAGTACCGCAAACGCCGGCAGGCAAACCAGCGCGGCACACATCAAGCCTCTAACCATCAACTCCCCCTTTAGATCGGCCCGCAATGACGCTAGCGCGTCCGATGGGGGATGCCGAGTCCCTCGGCAACGGCTTGCGCGCTTGACTTGCCGCCGCCCGTCCGCCACACGCGCCCCGCTTGAGCGGCGCGGGCCTTCCCCCTAGGCTGACTCAAAAGATCAAGAGGCGAGGGCATGGCCAAGCGCGCGTTCACTTTTCCCGGGCAGGGCAGCCAGGCGGTCGGGATGGGCAAGGACCTGGCCGACGCCTTCCCCGAGGCGCGCGCCGTTTTCGCCGAGGTCGACGACGCGCTCGGCCAGAAGCTCAGCGCGATCATGTTCGAGGGGCCGGCGGAAACGCTGACGCTCACCGAAAACGCGCAGCCGGCGCTGATGGCGGTGTCGATGGCGGTGGTCCGGGTGCTCGAAGCCAAGGGCGTGCGCGTGAAGGACGCAGCCGCCTACGTCGCGGGACATTCGCTGGGTGAATACTCGGCGCTCTGCGCGGCGGGCGTTTTCTCGTTGGCCGATACGGCGCGGCTGCTCAAGACGCGCGGGCAGGCGATGCAGCAGGCCGTGCCGGTCGGGCAGGGCGCCATGGCGGCGATCCTCGGGCTCGACCTCGAGACGGTGCTACGGGCGGTAAACGACGCCGAGGATGGCGAGGTGTGCGGCGTCGCCAATGACAATGCGCCGGGCCAGGTGGTGATCTCGGGCCATGCCGGCGCGGTGGCGCGGGCGATCGAGCTGCTGAAATCTGCCGGCGCCAAGCGGGCGCTGCCGCTGCCGGTGAGCGCCCCCTTCCACTGCGCACTGATGCGGCCCGCGGCTGATGCGATGGAATATGCGCTCGATCAGGTGAAGATGAGTGCGCCGGTGGTGCCGGTGGTCGCCAACGTGACCGCGCGGCCGACGAGCGATCCCGCTGCGATCAAGCGGCAGCTGGTCGAGCAGGTGACGGGCATGGTGCGCTGGACGGAGAGCGTCGGTTGGCTCACCGGCGAGGGCGGCGTGACGGACCTGTTCGAGTTGGGGACCGGCAAGGTGCTGACGGGGCTGGCCAAGCGGATCGCGCCGGGCGCAACGGCGACGGCAGTGAATGCGCCGGCGGATGTGGAGGCTCTGATTGAGGCGCTGAACGCATGAGCCGCCTTGACGTCTCACCCGCAGTGTCATTCCCGCGAAAGCGGGAACCCAACTCTCGTTTCGAGCGAACGCACCCATGGGTCCCCGCTTTCGCGGGGATGACACCCGGTGGGTTGAGTGTCGGCAAAGCTCTATCGATTCCTCTAGAGGGCTGTTCAAATGTTTGATCTCACCGGCAAGCGCGCGCTGGTCACTGGCGCCTCGGGCGGCATTGGGCGCGAGATTGCGAGGGCGCTCGCGGGAGCCGGGGCTCGGGTGGCGCTGAGCGGCACGCGCGTCGCGGCGCTCGAGGATACCGTCAAGGAGATGGGCGGCGCGGACCACGCGATCCTGCCGTGCAACCTCTCGGACCTCGCGGCGGTCGACAAGCTCGTGCCTGCGGCTGAAGCGGCGCTGGCCGGGCTCGATATCCTCGTCAACAATGCCGGTGTCACGCGCGACAATCTCTTCATGCGCATGAAGGACGAAGAGTGGGACGAGGTCATCGCGGTGAACCTCACGGCGCCGTTCCGCCTGATCCGTGCCGCGCTGCGCGGGATGATGAAGCAGCGCTCGGGCCGGATCATCAACATCTCGTCGCTGACCGGCGTCGCGGGCAATCCGGGGCAGGGCAATTACGCGGCGAGCAAGGCCGGGCTCATCGGCATGGGCAAGTCGCTGGCGCAGGAAGTGGCGTCGCGCGGCATCACCGTCAACGCCATTGCGCCCGGTTTCGTCACATCGGCAATGACCGATGAACTGACCGACAAACAGATGGAAGCGATCCTGCCGAAGATCCCGCTCGGGCGGCTCGGCACCGGTTCGGAGATTGCCGCCGCCGCAGTGTTTCTCGCCAGCACCGAGGCCGGCTACATCACCGGCCAGACGCTCAACGTCAACGGCGGCATGTTGATGATCTGACGCGCGAATCCGCCGCTGTGGGGCGAGCCGGCGGCAATATGGCCAAAGCCGGGCGGGTGTGTTACGTGCCGCGCCAGAATGGCTGCCCACAGGCTCCCTTGCGGCTCCTGTGAAGCTTGCCTAAAGTCCTTGCGGTCTCCAAGACAGTGCCGCGCGACAAGAAACGAACTGAAGACCTGTTGAAGAGGGAAGTCGAACTATGAGCGATATCGCCGACCGCGTCCGCAAGATCGTTGTGGAGCACCTCAATGTCGATCCCGAGAAGGTGACCGACAAGGCCAGCTTCATCGACGACCTCGGCGCCGATTCCCTCGACCAGGTCGAGTTGGTCATGGCGTTCGAGGAAGAGTTCTCGGTGGAGATCCCCGACGACGCCGCCGAATCCATCCAGACCTTCGGCGACGCGGTCAGCTACCTTACCAAGGCCGTCGGCTAGGCACGCCTCGCCCCGGGCTCCTCGAAGGGGCACCCCATGGACCTGCGCCGCGTCGTGATCACCGGAATGGGGACCGTCAGTCCCCTCGGCTGCGGCGTCGAGACAACCTGGGCCAACATCCTTGCGTCCAAAAGCGGCGGCAGGCGGATCGACGATTTCAGGGTCGACGATATCGCCTGCCAGATCGCGCACCGCATCCCGCTCGGACCGACAGCCGAGGGCAAGTTCTCGCCCGATGACTGGATGGACCCCAAGGAGCAGCGCAAGGTCGATCCGTTCATCGTCTTCGCGATGGCGGCGGCGAGCATGGCGCTGGCCGATTCCGGCGCCGAGCCCAAGACAGAGGCGGAGCAGGAGCGCACCGGCACGCTGATCGGCTCCGGCATCGGCGGCATCGGCGGCATCTACGAAACGTCGGTGACGCTGTTCGAGAAGGGACCGCGGCGGATCAGCCCGTTCTTCATTCCCGGACGGCTGATCAACCTCGCCTCGGGCTATGTGTCGATCCGCTTCGGGCTCAAGGGGCCGAACCACTCGGTGGTCACGGCCTGTTCGACCGGTGCGCACGCCATCGGCGATGCGGCGCGGCTCATCGCGCTCGGCGACGCCGACGTGATGGTCGCCGGCGGCGCGGAATCTCCCGTGAACCGCATCTCCGTCGCGGGCTTTTCGGCGATGCGGGCGCTGTCGACCGGCTTTAACGATCGGCCGACGGAAGCCTCGCGCCCCTACGACAAGGACCGCGACGGCTTCGTGATGGGCGAGGGCGCTGCCTGCGTCGTGCTGGAGGACTATGAGCGGGCCAAGGCGCGCGGCGCCAGGATCTATGGCGAGCTGATCGGCTACGGGCTCTCGGGCGACGCCTACCACATCACCGCGCCATCGCCGGGGGGCGACGGAGGCTATCGCTGCATGCAGATGGCGGTGAAGCGCGCGGGGATCGCGCCGGCCGACATCGACTACATCAACGCCCACGGCACCTCGACGCAGCTCGGCGACGAGATCGAGCTCGGCGCGGTGACTCGTCTGCTCGGCGACGCGGCTCCGAAAGCGGCGATGTCCTCGACCAAGTCCGCGATCGGCCACCTTCTCGGCGCTGCGGGCGCGATCGAGGCGATCTTCTCGCTGCTGGCCATCCGCGACGGAGTCGCGCCGCCCACGCTCAACCTCGACAATCCCTCGGTCGAAACGCCGATCAACCTCGTGCCGAAGGTGCCGCTCAAGAAGCCGATCGACGTGGCGCTGTCCAATTCGTTCGGCTTCGGCGGCACGAATGCGTCGCTGATTTTCAGGCGGGTGGCGTAGGGGCAAGATCCCGATGTCATCCCCGCGAAGGCGGGGATCCAGGGCGGCTACCCTCTACCGTGATTGATTGTGACCCCTGGATTCCCGCCTTCGCGGGAATGACCCGGGGATGATGCCGACCTCCCGTAAGTCACCGCAGATGCGTCCTTGTTTTGCCTGCTTGCTTGAGGCAAATGGCAGCGGCTGAAAACGGGGCGCTCGGGAGGGACCGCTTGGCTAAGGAGCAGAAACGCCGGCGCAGGCGCCGCAGCAGCGCAGCCGTGCTCCTGAGCGGATTTCTAACGCTCGTTGTCCTCGTCATCATCGCTGGCGGCGTCGCCCTCTATTGGGGGCTCGACCAGATCAACAAACCCGGGCCGAAGGACACCGACGCGGCGTTCATCGTCGCCAAGGGCAGCGGCATCGGCTCGCTCGGCGGACCGCTGGCGGACCAAGGCTTCATCACCGATCCGATCCTCTACAAGATCGCGACCATCGCGGTCGCCAAGGACGCTAAGGTGCTGCCGGGCCAGTATACGATCCCCGCGCATTCCTCGATCAACCAGATCGTGACGCTGGTGACGACGACCAAGCCGCAGACGTTCTTCATCAACGTCATCCCCGGCCACACCTCATGGGATGTCGCGCAGACTATCAACGATCCGGCGCAGTCGCTGACGGGTCCCGCGATCGCCGTTCCAATCGAGGGCACGCTGCTCGCGGTGCGCCACGATTATTTCCCCGGCGACACCCGGCAGTCGGTGGTCGACGCGATGGAAAAGGCGATGACCGACAAGGTCGACGAGATCTGGGCCGACCATGATCCCTCGATCAACGACGTGATCAAGAACGCGCACCAGCTGGTGACGATGGCCTCGCTGGTGGAGCGCGAGACCGGCGTCGCGAGCGAGCGCCCGATCGTCGCTTCGGTGTTCCTCAACCGGCTGCGCAAGCACATGCGGCTGCAGACCGACCCGTCGGTGATCTACGGCATCACGCTCGGGCAATCGTCGCTCGACCGCGACCTCACCACCAAGGACCTTGCTGCCAAGAACCCCTACAACACCTACCAGATCGACGGCTTGCCGCCGGGCCCGATCGCCAACCCGGGTGTCGACGCGCTGATGGCTGTGGCGCATCCGGCGGACACCAAATTCCTCTACTTCGTGGCCAAGGATGGCGACCCGGCCGACGGGCACGTCTTTTCCACCAACTACAAGGATCACAAGGCCAACGTCGCCAAGTACCGGCAGGCTGCGGCCGCGGGCGCCGCCGAGGACGCCAAGGACGCGCTCGAGGCACAGCAGGCGAGCCAGGCCGGAGACACGGGCCAGTAAACGGGGTAGGCCTTGGGCATGGCTGACGCCTTGCAGAGCATGACGGGATATGCGCGCCGCGGGCAGCGTTCCCGGCTTCTCGTTTGTCATCGAGTTCAAGTCGGTGAACGCGCGCGGCCTAGACATCCGTGCCCGGATCACGCCGGGCTACGATGTGCTGGAGCCGGAAATCCGCCGCCGCATGGGTAAGGCGCTGAGCCGTGGCTCGGTGACGTTCAACCTCACGATCAAGCGGCAGGGGGCCGAGGGCCCGGTCAGGCTCAACCGCCACGCGCTCGGCACAGTTCTGGCCGTGCTCCACGAGCTCGACGACGCACTGCCGGGGATCGGGCGGCCGACCGGCGACGGCATCCTCGCTCTCAAGGGCGTGCTCGAGCAGCACGATGCGCCGCTGGAGCCCGAAGCTGAAGCGGCGCTGCACGAGGCGATATACGCCGCGGCCGACGCCGCCTTGATAGACCTGGGCGCGGCGCGCCGGTCGGAGGGTGAGGCCCTGAGGCGCATCCTGCTGGCGGAAGTCGACGAAATCGCCCGCCTGCGCGATCTTGCGGCGGCGCATCCCGGGCGCAGCCGTGACGCGGTGCTGGCGCGGCTCAAGACACAGATTGGCGATCTGCTGGCGCCGGGCGCGGGCCTCAGCGAGGAGCGGCTGGCGCAGGAAGCGCTGCTGCTCGCGACCAAGGCCGACATCCGCGAGGAGCTCGACCGGCTGGCGGCCCATGTGACTGCGGCGCGCGCGATGCTGAGCGAGGGCGGTGCGATCGGCCGCAAGCTCGATTTCCTCTCACAGGAATTTAACCGGGAAGCGAATACCCTGTGCTCCAAATCCAATGCCGTGGAGCTGACGGCGATCGGCCTCGACCTCAAGGCCGTCATCGATCAGTTTCGCGAGCAGGTGCAGAACCTGGAGTAGCGCTGGTATGGCGGATCTCGCGCGCCGCGGTGTGATGCTGGTGCTGGCCTCGCCCTCGGGGGCGGGCAAGTCGTCGATTTCGCGCGCGCTGTTCGAGGGCGACCCCAACATCTCGCTGTCGGTGTCGGTCACCACCCGCGAGAAGCGCAGCGACGAGATCGACCACCGCGACTATCATTTCATCGACATCCCCACCTTCGAGAAGATGCGCACCGGCGGTGAGCTCCTCGAAAGCGCCGAAGTGCACGGCAATTTCTACGGCACGCCCCGCGCACACGTGGAGGAGAAGCTTTCGCAGGGCCGCGACATCCTGTTCGACATCGACTTCCAAGGGACGTTGCAACTGCTCGAAAGTGCGAGCGCGGACATGGTGACGATCTTCATCCTGCCGCCCTCGATCCGCGAGCTGCGCAAGCGGCTGGAACGGCGCGCGCAGGACAGCAAGAGCACGATCGAGCGGCGGCTCCGCAACGCTCGGATCGAAATGGAGCATTTCGCCGAATACGACTACGTCGTGATCAACCGCGACCTGCAGGAGTCTGTCGGCAAGGTCCGCACCATCCTCGGCGCGGCGCGGCTTGCGCGCAGCCGGTACAGGGGCCTGCCGGGGTTCGTGCGGCGGCTGCAAAAGCAGATCGACGCGGCTTAGGCGCGCAACGCCGCAGCCATTTTGAGGAATGCCTCGACCGAGAGGGTCTCGGCGCGCTCGTCGCCATTGAGGCCGGCGGCGGCGAGCAGGCGCTCGACCGGAACGCCGGTCGATTTGAGACTCTGGCGCACCATTTTGCGGCGCTGTCCGAAGGCCGCGCGCGTGATCAGCTCGACGTCGCGCGCGCGGATCGCCGGATCGATCGGCCTTGTAACCAGGTGCACCACCGCAGAGGTGACTTTGGGCGGCGGCGTGAAGGCGCTCGGCGGCACACTGAAGGCGATGCGGGCAGTCGTGCGCCAGCCGCAGAGGACGCCGAGGCGGCCATAGGCGTCCTCGCCGGGCCTGGCGACGATGCGCTCGGCCACTTCCTTCTGGAACATCAGGGTGAGGCTGTCGAAGAAGGCGGGCCAGGGCTCGAGGCTCAGCCAGCGGACGAGGAGCTCGGTGCCGATATTGTAGGGCAGGTTGCTGATGATCTTGGCCGGGCCGGCGACGAGGGCGCCGCAATCGATCTCGAGCGCATCTGCGGCAATGATCTCGAGGCGCCCCGGATAGGCATCGGCGATCTCGGCCAGCGCCGGAAGCGCGCGCTCGTCGCGCTCGATGGCGATGACCTTCGCCGCGCCCTCGGCGAGAAGGGCGCGGGTTAGGCCCCCGGGCCCGGGACCGACTTCGATAACGGTGGCGCCTTGGAGTGGACCCGCGACACGCGCAATGCGCGACGTGAGGTTGAGGTCGAGGAGGAAGTTCTGGCCGAGCTGCTTCTTGGCGCTGAGACCGTGCCGCGCGATCACCTCGCGCAGCGGCGGCAGCGTATCGATCTGGCTCAAGCGCCGTCCGTGAGGCGATCCGCGAGGCGCAGAGCGGCGAGCATCGATCCGACCGAGCCCTTACCGGTGCCAGCTATGTCGAACGCCGTTCCATGATCGGGAGAGGTGCGCACGATCGGCAGGCCGAGCGTGACATTGACGGCCTGCTCGAAGGCGACGGTCTTGATCGGGATCAGCGCCTGGTCGTGATACATGGCGATGACGGCGTCGTATTTCCGCCAGCTGGTGAGGTTGAACACGCTATCGGCCGCGACCGGGCCATCGATCAGCATGCCGTTGTGCCTGAGCTCGTTGGCGGCCGGCACCAGGATGTCGCGATCCTCGGTCCCGAGTGCGCCCGCTTCACCGGCATGCGGATTGAGGCCGGTGAGGGCGAGGCGTGGCTCCTCGATGCCGAACCGCGTGCGCAGATCGTGGGCGACGATCAGCGCCGTCTCCCGGATCAGCTTGTGGGTGATGAGGCCGGGCACGTCGCGCAGCGGCACGTGGATGGTCAGTGGCACGGCGCGCAGGTCGTCGTGGACCAGCATCATCACCGGCTGCGGTGCCGGCCCGCCATTGGCGCAGAGCGCCGCCAGATACTCGGTGTGGCCGGGGTAGCGGAAGCCGGCGGTGTAGAGGGCCGCCTTGTGGATGGGGGCCGTCACCACCGCGCGGGCGGCGCCGCTCAGCGTCTCCGAAACCGCGCGCGCGATCGACTCCATCACCACCTTGCCCGAAAGCGGGCTGGTCTCGCCCGGCTTGTCGGGCACGAGGCCGTCGATATGGAGCACCGGCAGCGAAACGGGGAAGGCGGCGTTGGCGCCGGCGACATTGGTCGCGGCGAAATTGAGGTTGAGGCCGAGCCGGCGGGCGCGGGCCGCGAGAAACGCCATGTTGCCCACGACGATGAACGGGGCGAGCTTGTGCGTTTCACGCTCGGCGTAAAGTTGCAGGATCAGGTCCGGCCCGATCCCTGCGGGCTCGCCCATGCTGACGGCAATGGGAGCGAGCGGAGCGTCAGCCATAGATGATCTGGGCCTTGGCGTGCAGGTCGGCGAGATACTTGTCCGCCGCGGCCTGAACCGCGCCGTTGCCCTGGGTCTGGCGCAGCTGGTTGGCGATGAACGTGGTGTCCTGCGACGGCTCCTTGGCGCACACGGCGAGCATCGACACCGCGCCCTCGATGACGCGGGGCTGGGTGATGCCGCCGACATTGAGCTTGCTCAATTCGAGCGCCAGCGCGTCGGGGAACTGGTTGGCGTTGCGGCGACCGAGGTCGCGAACCGCTGCGTCGGTGTAGTTGAGCGATTCCGTGACGGCGTTGGCGCAGCCGGTGAAATTCTTGCGATAGGCGTTGGCCTGGGCGGTGCGGGCGCTGGGGGACGCCTTCGGGTCGGGCAGGAGGAACAAGACCTCCTTGAGGATGTAGTCGAAGCTGTTGGTCGCGTTGAGCTTGCTCTTTGCCTGCGCATCGATGTCGGCTTCCGACAGCTGCACCTTGGCACTGATCGCGGTCTGGCTGACCTTGCTCCAGGCGATCGCCGCCTCGAGCCGGTCGCGCAGCGTCTGCACCGAAACGCCGTTCTGGGTGAGGATCTTCTCGAGGTTGCTCTGCGACATCTTGAGGTTCTGCGCGACCTGGACCTCGGCGTTGTCGATGTCGCTCGACGAGACTGTGAAGCCGAGCCGCTTGGCCTCCTGGTTCTTGAGGGCCTCGTCGATCAGCTCATCGAGCGCCGCTTTCTTGCTGCCATTGTGCTCGAGGGTCATGAGCGCCACGCGCTCGGCGACCTGCACGTCGGTGATCGGCTCGCCGTTGACCTTGACCACGACCGTCGCCGCGAGTGCGGGGAGGGCGAACGCGCCAAAGCCGAGCGCCAGTACCAGCGCACCCATGATGCGAGACAGTTTCATCGCCAAATCCTGCTGCAAGAGCCCGTCGCCTTCTCGTCAAAAATTACGGCTGTCAGAAGGCGGGAGTGCCGTCTGGCCCGTGGAGCTTGAACTGTACGCCCAGGCCCCAGCTGGTCGGCGTCGCGTTGGCGCTCGCGCCGTAGGTCAAATATCCGTCATCATAAGTCGCGCCTGCCGAAACGCTCGCCCAGTTCAGCGCCACGAGGTCGTAGGCCAGCGAACCACTGACCGTCCAGTAGTCCGTGACCGGCACTCCGACATGGCCCGAAATCTGGTGCTCGGGGTTGACGACGCCGAGGGCCGGGTCGGCCGCGGCGTATATGTAATCGCCGCCGGCGCTGAACTGGTGCACGCCGGGCGCGTAATTCACCCCGAGGCCCGCGCGAGTCACCGTGGGCGTCATGGTATCGACCTGCAGCTTGCCGCCGAACGACAGCCCGTTGTTGAAGCCGCCGCGCGCGCCGGCAACGAAATATGAAGCGGTCGAGCCGAGCCCGGTGCTGGTGCCGACCTGGGCCGTGTCGGTCACGTCGAAGGCATTGACCCCGGCGAGCTGGAACGACTGGCCGGCAACGAAATCGAGCCAGCTGCCATCGGCAAAATTGCCGAGGTAATGGCCGCCCAGGTTGGCGCGCAGCCCGGTATCCTGCCGGTCGATGCCGGAGAAATGGTCGTAGGTGAAGAGGTTGGTATCGTCGAAGACGAAGCTCTGCGCGTCGTCATTAGTGATCCCGACCTGGGTGGTATCGGAGCCGCGATAGACGATCTGCGCGATCGGCTCGACCAGATGGGTGACCCCGCCATCGGTGGCGATCAGCGGCCACCGCATATCGAGCGCCGCGATCGGCGTCGCCGAGAACAGGAAGGACGCTGGCGGGGCCGGAGGCGGTCCGGCGTACAAGCTGCCGCCATCGTAGTTGGCGACATCGAGCCGGCCAGCGAGATAGGGGGTCGCGGTGAGGCCGCCCGGAAGGATAAACTGGTTCTCCCAGCCGCCCTCGACCGCCAGGTGCTGCTTGTCTCCGGCAAGGCCGAAATCATAGGGCACGCCGTTGAACGTGTTGGTGTCGTCCGCGGCGCGGCTCACGTCGAGCAGCTCGCCCGTGAGATGCAGCCGGCCGTAGCCCGGGGCGAGGTCCTGCACGTGGTCGTAGCTGAGCTTGGGCAGCACCAGCGCCTGCTTGTCATCGTCGGCGGCGGTGAAATTGCCGATGGGTCGGAAGGACTGGATCCGGGCATCGAACCAGGTGTCGTTGGTAAGGTGCGTCGCGTAGAGGTCGTTGGTGAGCGTGCTGTCGGTGTTGCCCTCGTAGTCGCTAAGGTACTGGTCGTCGGTGAAGGTGGTGTACGACCACCCCGCGGTCCATTGGGCCGTCGGCGTAAAGTGCGCGCTGGTCTGGAACGCGCCGCGCCACGAACGGTCGCCGACAGTGCCGGCATAGGCGCCGGGATCGAGCTGCGTGCCGGCCTCCGCCGAAACGTCGATTTCGCCGGAATCGGGCAGACGCCATTTGAGGTCGCCGGCGAGCATCGCGCCTTGCCGGCTCATCAGGGTGGGCGAGAGGATGACGTCGACGTCTTCGCCCACCGGCACGAAATACGGCACGGTGAGGGTCACGCCCCGCTGGCCGTCGCCGCCGATCGAGGGCATGCGCAGGCCGGTGGCGCGCGGTTGTGTCGGATCGGGAACCCAGAACCAGGGGAGCCACGCAACCGGCACCCCGAGCAGCGCCAGCGAGGGCTGCTCCATCGTCACCGAGGCATTGGCGCGATCGTAGATCATGCGGGCGGCTTTCACCTGCCAGCCGATCTTGCGGCCTTCCTTGTCGACGCAGAGGCCGCACGGCGAATAGGCCGCATTGGTGAGGATGGTCTGCAGGGCATCGCCATAATGGGCGTCGTCGGCGGTGATGCGGGCGCCCTCTGCCGTGGTGACCGTCAGCGATTGGATGAACGCGGTCCTGAGCGGTCCATCCACCTGCACGCTAGCGGCGTTGTAAACCTCGCCATTGGGGCTGTGCATGACGACATGGCCGGTGGCCGTCAGCGTGCCGGTCTTCTGCTCGTAGGTGAGGCTGTCCGCCGCGATCGAATAGCCGCCGTCGCTGAAATGGACGTTGCCGACGGCAGTGATGGTGCCGTGGCGGCTGTCGTAATCGAGGCGGTCGGCCTCGACCTTCACCGCGCCCTTGGCGAGATCGACCGGTGCGTCGAAGAAGCCGGCGGGCAGGAGCGTCGCCTGCGCAGCGGTCGGGGCGAAGGCCAGCAGGCAGCAAAGGGCAAACGCGCCGAGCGCGAGTGCGCGCAGCTCAAGGCGACCGTCGCGGGCGCGTAGCCTCCTCACGCTTTCCCGTCTTCCCTATAGAGCAGCACCGTCAACCCAATAACTATCGCCACGAATGCCGGCCCTGCGGCGGCGAACGCGGGATCTACTATGCCGGCGACTCCCGAGCGGGTCGCGAGCTCCGTAACGACATAAACCACAAAACCAAGAACGATGCCATAAAGGACCGTCCCGCCATACTTATTTGTCCTTCGATATCCTGAAGTAAATGCAAATCCCATGAGCACCGAGCCGGCCAGCAGTCCAGGCAGGGCGAAGAGCTTGTAGAGATTGGTGAGGGCCCCGGCCCTGAGGTCCGGATCGGCGATGCGAGCGCCGAGCGCCCCGAGGAGCTCGCCGATCGTCAATTCGCCGGCCGAAGTGAGCTTCACCCGCATGTCGCCGGCGCTGGTGGTGGTCGCGATCCGGTAGCCGGGCAGGGGCTCCGGTGCCGCGTCCGGCCGATAGCGCACGGCGCCGTCGAGCTCCCAGGCGTTCCCGACGAGCTTGGCCGAATCGGCGGTGACCCGGTCATGCGTCTGGCCGGTGAAAAAGACCGTGACCCCATCAAGCGCGGTACCGAAAGCATGCGACCGGCTGGCAGCCAGAACGTAGCTGCCATTGGCGCCGGTCTGCTCGAGCCAGATCGAGCCGGCGCGCCCCTCGCCCAGATCGAGATAGCGGTCGGTCTCGAGCACCGCACTTTCGGCAAAGAGACCCGCAAAAGCCCCCAGCAGGACGGCGGCGACAAGCGGCGCGCGGGCGATCCGCCAGATCGAGGCGCCGGTGGCCTTGATGATCGTCATCTCGCGTCGCGCCTGCAGGTCGAGCGCGCCGATGATGGTGCCGATCAGCACGGTAACCGGCAGGACGGCGATGTTGGTGCGCAACGAACTGCTGATGATGCCGACGAGGCCGAGTAGTGGGCCGCCGATCCTCGACAACTGGTTGAAGCGGGATGTGTCGAGCGACACCGCCAGCGCCGTGATGCCGAAAAGGACCAGCGCAGTGAGCCCGACCCGGCCGGCGATGCGGCGCAGAACGATCCAGTCGAGCCGGTTCATGCCGCCGCCCTCACGGGTGCGAGCGAGAACGGGCGCACGCGCCAGACGATGATGCCGAGCGCCAGCGCCGCCAGCAGGCCGACACCGAGCATCACCCCGCCAATGCCCGGCGGGGCAAGATAGGTGGTGAGCCCGCGTTCAACGAAGGCGGCGCCGAGCACGACAAGTTCGATCGGGGCGCCGCCGCCGCGGCGGGTGCTGGAAGGGAAGGCCGCGAGGCTGGCGACGAACAGGCAGATGGCGACGACCCGCAGCGCCTCGAGGCTGCGCCGGCTAAGCGCGTCCACAATGTCGGCGGCGGTTTGGCCGTGATTGCCAAAAACGAGCGACGTGCTGGGCGTCTGGCTCAGCGAGTCGACCGCGGTGGGCGAGCCGGTCAGTGAGTCCATCGGCAGGTCATAGCGGGTGAAACTGACCTCGGAGAGGCTGGTCGTCATCTCCTGTATGGCCCCGTCCTGCATGCGCAGCACGTAGCCCTGCTCGTCGCGTGTGATGATTGCGGATTTGGCGAAATAGGTCCGCCGCGCGTCTGGCTTGCGGTGGTCATCGGCGAAGAAGTCGGTGATGTTGCCGGCGCTGTCACGGGCGCCGATGGTGATCGACACCCCGTCGGCGATCTCGATGATCTTGTGCGGCACCATGCTGCGCGAGACGAGGTCCGCGGCTATGCTCGACGACCAGCTGTCGAGCGCGCTCTGGCACAGCGGGTTGACGATATGTGCGAGCACGAGCAGGAGCAGCGCGCCGCCAAGGATGTAGCCGCCGATCGAGCGCAACAGCGTCGCCAGCAGCCGGTTGACGTGCAGCATCTGCAGCTCGCTGCTGGCGTTGAGGGCGCGCAGCGCCCGCCCCAGCCCGATGCCGAGACACACGTAGAGGAACCCGGTGCCGAGCGCCGGCATGCCGAGCAGGGCCTGCCCGAGCAGCGTCAGCAGGTTCTGGCCGCGCTCGGCGAGCGAGTCGAACAGCCTCAGGCACTGAATCAGAAACATCATGAAGGCGGCGACGGCAAACAGCGCCATCGCCTCACCCCAGAAAAGCCCGAGCAGATATCGGCCTAAGCGGGTCACTTCCCGCTCCACTTCAAGTGCCGGATCGCGGTCCCCTGTCTGCTGCCCGGCGTGGAGTCTGAGACGCTTTGCGGGCGCAAGCAAGGCGGCGCCCGGCGGCAGGGGCGAAAGGCGGAAACTGTTGCGGGATTGACGCTGCCGCCGGCTTCTGGTCGCTTGGCGGCATGTCCAACACCCTCGTTCTTCGCATCGCCCCGTTGCCACCGGCACCCACGGGGACCCTGGTGATTTATGCCGCCGAAAACGCCCCGCCGGCCGGCGCCGCGGCAAACTCATGGGCCCGAACCGGTCTCGATTTCGCGGCGGTCGCGGCAGCCGCCGGGTTCAAGGGGCGCCCGGGGCAGATGCTCGATATCGCCGCGCCCGCGGGCCTCGCCGCCAAGCGGCTGCTAGTGCTCGGCTCGGGACGCGGGGGCGCCGACGCGACCCAGGCGCCGAACGTCTGGACCGATCGCGGCGGTTCGCTGATCGCCAAGATCCTCGCGACCGGCGCTGACAGCGCCGCGGTGGTGCTCGATGGCGCCGAAGCGACGCCCGCGCTCGTCGCCGAACTGGCAGCGGGCATGCGGCTGCGGGCCTATCGCTTCGACAAATACAAAAGCCGGAAGTCCGACGAGCCGTCCGGCGACCTGACCGTCACCCTGCACGTCGCCGATCCGGCGGCGGTCGAGGCGGCGCTCCGCGAGCGGCAGCCCGTGGTGGAGGGCACACTGCTGGCGCGGGACCTCATCAACGAGCCGCCCAATGTGCTGGGCACCGAGGAACTGGCCGAACGCGCCGGGCAACTCGCGAAGCTCGGTGTCGGCATCGAGGTGCTGGGCGAGCCCGAGTTGCGGGTACTCGGCATGAACGCGCTGCTTTCGGTGTCGCAGGGCTCCGTGCGGCCGCCGCGCCTCGTGATCATGCGCTGGATGGGCGGCGCGGCTGATGCGCCGCCGCTCGCCTTCATCGGCAAAGGCGTCGTTTTCGACTCCGGCGGCATCTCGATCAAGCCCGCCTCCAACATGGAGGACATGAAGGGCGACATGGGTGGCGCGGCCGCGGTGATCGGGCTCATGCACGCGCTCGCCGGCCGCAAGGCCAAGGTCAACGCCGTCGGCCTTGTCGGCCTGGTCGAGAACATGCCCTCCGGCAGCGCCATGCGGCCCGCCGACATCGTCCGCGCCGCGAATGGAACGACGATCGAGATCATCAACACCGATGCCGAAGGCCGGCTCGTGCTGGCCGACGTGCTCTGGTACGCGCAGGAAAAGCTGAAGCCGTCGCTGCTAATCGACCTTGCGACGCTCACTGGGGCCATCAACGTCGCACTCGGCTCCGACCACGCGGGCCTGTTCTCCAACAGCGACGACCTCTCCCAGCGGCTCGTTTCGGCCGGGCTCGCGACCGGCGAGAAGCTCTGGCGCATGCCGATGGGCCCTGCTTACGAGAAGCTGATCGAGAGTCGTTTCGCCGACATCAAGAACTCCGGCGGGCGCCCGGCAGGATCGATCACAGCGGCGCAATTTCTCGCACACTTCGTCGGCAATGTGCCGTGGGCGCATCTCGATATCGCCGGCGTTGCGCATAGCGGCATCCACACCGAGACCAACACCAGCTGGGCGCTGGGTTTTGGCGTGACGCTACTCGATCGCTTCGCGCGCGACTTCGAGAGCAAATGAGCGAAGTGCTGTTCTACCACCTCGAAGGCCAGCCGCTCGAGCGCGTGCTGCCGCAGCTGCTCGAAAAGACCCTCGGGCGCGGCTGGCGTGCCGTGGTCGAGACCTCCAGCCGCGAGCGCGCCGAGGCGATCGACGCGCTCCTGTGGACTTATCGCGACGACAGTTTTTTGCCGCACGGAGTCGCGGGCGGCGAGGCTGATCCCGATCAGCCGGTGCTGATTGCGATGGACGACGCGAACGCGAACGCCGCGACGGTGCGCTTCTTTGTCGATCGCGCGGTGCCGCAGGCGACCGAGGGCTACAACCGCCTCGTCTATCTTTTTTCGGGGCACGATCCGGAAGCCGTGACCGAAGCGCGCGTCGCCTGGAAGGCGCTACAGGCGGGGAATGAGCTGACCTATTGGCAGCAGGACGACTCCGGCCGCTGGGTCAAGAAAGCCTAGGGTCCCAGCCGGGCGGGGCGAGCTCGAAGTGCTCGAACTCGAAGCCGGGGGCGACCGTGCAGCCGACCAGCGTCCAGTCGCCGAGTGAGCGCGCCGCCTGCCAGGCGTGGGGTGGCACCACGCCCTGCGGGCGCTGGCCGGTGACGAGATCATTGCCCAGGATCAGCACGGTCTGATCGACGCGCAGCTCCAGCGGGGCGCCGGCATACCAGTGCCAGACCTCGGCACTATCGATACGGTGCCAGTGCGAGCGATCGCCGCCTTCGAGCAGGTAGTAGATCAGCGTCGAGCGAGCGCGGCCGCCGGGCACATCGTCGCGATAGGTCTGCCGAAACCAGCCGCCTTCGGGGTGCCGCTCGAGCCCGAGCAGGGCGATGATCTCGGCGCCGGTCATGCGCCCTCGGCTTCCTCGAGCTGGGCGCTCAGCGCCAGCCACTTCTCTTCGGTCGCGGCGATGTCGGCGGAATAGCGCGCCTTGTCCTTGCCGAGGAGCGCAACGCGCTCGGGTGCGCCGTCATAGGTCTTGGGGTTGGCGAGGATCGCCTCGACTTTTTCGAGCTCGGTGCGAAGCCGTCCGAGCTTGAGCTCGGCATCCTTGATCGACTTGCGGAGCGGCGCGACCTCGAGCCGACGGGCGGCCGCATCCTGCCGCACCGCCTTACGGGCGACGACCGGAGGAGCGGCTGGAGCGGCGTTCTTTTGCGGGCGTTCTTTGCCCGAGATCAGCATGCGTTGGTAGCTGTCGAGATCGTCGTCGAACTCTTCGATGGTGCCGTTCTGCGCGACCCAGATCTTGTCGACCGTCGCTTCGATGAGGTGCCGGTCGTGGCTTATGATGAGCACGGCGCCGGTGTAATCGTTGAGCGCCTCGACCAGCGCGTCGCGACTGTCGATGTCGAGGTGGTTGGTCGGCTCGTCGAGGATCAGCATGCCCGGGCCGCCGAAGGTGATGAGCCCGAGCAGCAGGCGCGCGCGCTCGCCGCCGCTCAAATTCTTGACCAGCGTGTCCATGCGCGAGGTGGTGAGGCCCATCTGCGCGATGCGCGAGCGGCGCTTGGCCTCGCTGTCGTAGGGCATCAGCGAAATCACGTGCTCGAGCGGCGTGTGGTCCGGCTTGAGCTTGTCCATCTGGTGCTGCGCGAAATAGGCGATCTCGAGTCCCTTGCCGCGGCGCATTTCGCCGGCCATGGGCTTGAGGTCGCCGGCCAGCAGCTTGGCAAAGGTCGACTTGCCGTTGACGTTGACGCCGACCAGCGCAATGCGATCGTCGGGATCGATGCGGTTGGTGATGTGGCTGAGCACGACGTGATCGCCATAGCCGACCGATACGGCGTCGAAAGTGATCATCGGCGAGGCCGGCGACTTCTTCGGGTTCTCGAACCGGAAGGGCGCGGCATATTCGTCGAACAGCGCCGCGGGCGGCCGCAGTTTCTGGATCATCTTGACGCGCGCCTGCGCCTGCTTAGCCTTGGTCGCCTTGGCCTTGAAGCGATCGACGAATTTCTGCAGGTGCGCGATCTGCTCGAGGGTGCGCTCGCGCGTCTTGTTGTTGAGTTCCATCTGCATGCGGCGCGTGTCTTCGAAGGTGTCGTAGCCACCCGAATAGAGCGTCAGTTTACCGCGCTCGAGATGGACGATCGAGCCGACTGCCTTGTTCAGCAGGTCGCGATCGTGGCTGATCATGAACACGGTGTAGGGATAGGTCTGGAGGTACTTCTCCAGCCACAGCGTGCCCTCGAGATCGAGGTAGTTGGTCGGCTCGTCGAGCAGCAGCAGGTCGGGCTGGGAGAACAACACGCCGGCGAGGGCGACGCGCATGCGCCAGCCGCCCGAGAGCTCCGAGGTCGGCCGCAGCTGCGCGTCCTTCTCGAAGCCGAGGCCCTTGAGGATGGTCGCGGCGCGCGCTTCGGCGGTGTGCGCGTCGATGTCGGCGAGCCGCATATGGATGTCGGCGATGCGGTGCGGGTCGGTTGCGGTGTCCGCCTCGGCCATCAGCTGCGCCCGCTCGGTGTCGGCGGCCATCACCGTTTCGAGCACCGACAGGGCGGTGGCCGGCGCTTCCTGCGCGACGCCGCCGATGCGCGCCCGCCGGTTGACCTCGATCGAGCCGGCATCGAGCGAAAGCTGGCCCTGGATCAGCTTGAACAGTGTGGTCTTGCCGCTGCCGTTCTTGCCGACGAACCCGGCCTTGGCGCCGTCGGGCAGCACCACGGAGGCTCCTTCGAAAAGAGGGCGGCCTTCGATGCGGTAGGTGAGGTCGGCAATGGTCAGCATGGCGAGCCGCATATAGCGGCGAGTACCAACTTGTCCAAGCCAGACGCGATGACCTTAGCTTCCACCCGCGCAGAGGGCGCTGGGCATGAGGAGATTGGAATGGTCGACATCGACGCGCTGAAGCAGGCCAATGCCGGGCGCTGGCAGCAGGCCAAGGTCAATCAGGGGCTGATCCAGACCCTCGACGCGGTTGCAGGGAGGCTCGTCGCGCCCGACGCCAAATCGCAATATGCCGCCGTTTCGGCCGCGACCCGCGTGCCATGGTTCATCATCGCGGTGATCCACGAGCGCGAGTCGTCGCAGAGCTGGAAGGCGAGCCTCGCCCAAGGCGATCCGTGGAATAAGGTCTCGATCCATGTGCCGGCGGGACGAGGGCCCTTCGCCAGTTGGGCGGAGGCGGCGATCGACGCGCTCGAAATCTGCCCGCCGCGCGCCGCGGCGTGGACCGACTGG
>Ga0265313_10000693_pt1 | contig 34748 bp, 34 predicted proteins | sample 4123metaG_FD_203122 | JGI IMG/M metagenome (GOLD analysis project Ga0265313, IMG submission 203122) | Rhizosphere microbial communities from Carex aquatilis grown in University of Washington, Seatle, WA, United States - 4-1-23 metaG | ecosystem: Host-associated > Plants > Roots > Rhizosphere >... | reverse complement strand
CATGAAGGCGAGCCGGCTGGGACGCGAGTACTTCTCCGCAAAATCGGCCACCCGTTCCGGCATCGAACCGTTGGTCGTCACGTGCAGCACGCGCGGGCGCGAGATCCGCGCGATGACCTCGGCGATCTCCAAAAGGTCCGGTCGAAGAAACGGCTCCCCGCCACTGAGGCGAACGACATCGAGCCTGCCCAGGCGGGAAAAGACGCCGGCCACGTCGGCTGGGGCGAGCTCCGTTCCCGGCTTCATCCGCCACGAGTCGCACATCTTGCAACGGGCGTTGCACCGATACGTGACCAGGTACGTGCACCACGCCGGGTGCGGCACGGCACCCCGACGGTTCTCGATGATGGACATCGCGAGGGCCGCGACCGCCCTCACGCAAACCTCCACGCCGGCTGCCGGCCGCGGCGCCGAGCGCCTCCGAGCTCGCGGGCGAAGCCTTCGATCGCCGAGAGGGCGGCCGGGCGACCGTCCCGGACGGCGTTGCGCATCGCTCCCCGGTACGCGTGCTCGTCCGCGAGAAACCTCGCGACGATGTCCCCGGTCACGTCGCAATGGCGAACCTGCCGGCCGATGCCGAGCCGATCGACCGCGGCGGCGTTGAGGCGCTGCTCGACCGTGTGCTCCGGCATCACCAGCATGGGCTTGTCGAACCAGAGCGCCTCTCCGACGAGCTGATTGCCGGCGGTGCTGAAGACCGCGCGGCAAGAGGCGAGATCGTCGAGAAAGACCTCGTTCGAAGGAGCGCGAAACGTGAGGTTGCCATCGACGCCTCGTCGCGGCGTTCCGTACACGACGACGGGGAGCGCGAGCTGGCGCAGGGCCCGTTCCACTTGCCGCGTGAACTGATACGCGCCGCGGTTCAAGTAGACGAGCAGATGCTCTCCCTGCTTCGCCGTCCGGCTGGAGACCTCGGGACGCAGGAGAGGCCCGACGAACCGGATTCGCGGGTCGCGCGGGCTCGCAGCGTAGAAGCTCGACACGATCACCCGGTCGGGCTTGCCCATCAGAGCGCGATAGGCAAGTACGTCGCGGAAGGATCTCAAACGGTCGCCGAAGGCGATCGGCGGCCGACAATAGGCGAGGACGCCAAAGTGGTCGAAGCTGATCCGAGGCAACCCGATGCGCGCGGCGGCGGCGTGCGACCAGGGTTCGGCGTCGCAGACGGCCACGTCCGGACGAACGTCGCGAATGACTCGGGCGACTTCCCGATACCCCGCTCCCCCGAGCGCCACGTCCGCGACGTGCGACAGGTTCTCTCCGAGCGTTCGCGAAAGCGAGCGCTTCCCGTCGGCGCGGTAGCCGTAGCGGAGCGTGGGAATCCGCACGACGGGGTGCTCCGGCGCGATCGCGTCGTAGGCGTCACCGCCGGCCACGACCACGACGTCGTGCCGACGCCGGAGTTCGGGAAGAACGCTGAGGGCGCGTGTCGCGTGACCGCGTCCGTAGCCGAACACGCCATAGAGAATGCGCATCGATGCCCGTCCAGGGTTTTTCGTCCTCGGCCAGACTAGGCTCTGAGAACGGCCGTTCAGCGCCATCCGAGTGACCTTTTCGCATCGACTGCCCGAACGCGCAGGTCCTCCGTTCATTCGAGCCAAGAGCGTCACACGGTCGACACGTTCTTCGTGTCGACTCGCGCAACGATGCGAGTCGCAGACGAGGCGTTTCAGCAGCTTTTCCGACATCTCTTCGTTTACAACATGCTCTTCGAAGACACGGAGGTGGACGAGAGATTCCTCCAAGTCGGACCATCTTCGCGGATACTGGGCATTTCCGGCGCCGGCTGCGGCATCGCCGGGCACCTCAGTCGCCAGCCGCAGAGCATCGACGCGGTCGATATCAACGCGCGGCATTTGGCCATCACTGCGCTGAAGACCAGCGCGGCGCGCGAGCTCGTCAGCTACGAGGAGTTCTACCAAGTCTGGGGACACGGCACGCACGCGCAGCCCGACCGGCTGACGGATCGCCTGACCGAGCGCCTGCCGCGTTGGCTGCAGCACCACTGGCGAGCCAATCACCGAATCTTCGAACATTGCTTTCACCGGCGCGGCTTGACTGCGCGGCTCTTCGCCTTGCTGCGGCGCTTGTCCGGCGTCGACTCGACCTGGTTGCGGTCGGTCATTGCGGAGCCAGTGAAGGAGCGCCGCCAGATGATCTTCCAGCGGTTCGCCCCGATCCTCCGCAAGCCCTGGGTGGCCGCCCTCCTGCGCTCGCCCGTGCATCTCATCGCGCTCGGCGTGAACCATGCCCAGCGCGAGCGAATGCTCCGCGCCGAACAGCTCGACGACGTCGTCGATTTCTTGCTGATGCACCTCGGCCGCGTGGCCGAGACCGATCTCGAGCGCAATTGGTTCGTCTGGAACGCCGTCGCCGGCCATTACAACCACGAGCGCGGCGACGCCGTTCCCCCGTTCCTGCGCCGCGACCATCATGAGGCGTCGCTCGGGGCGAAGACCAAGGTGGACTTCCACCACAAGAACATCTTCGACGTCCTCGCCGCCGCCGGTCCCAACCGGTGGACGCACTACACCCTTTGCGACGCGCCGGATTGGATGTCGGACGCAGCTCGGCAGACGCTGCTACGCGAGATATTCCGCACGAGCGCCGACGGTGCGGTGGTCCTCCACCGGTCGGTGGACGACGGCCTTCTGCCCGAACGCCACGGCCTCGACCGGCATTTCCGGCTCATGAAGGAGGCCACCGAGGCGGCGAGCCGGATGGATCGCACGCGGCAGTATCGCCGGGTCGCGTTCTATCAGGTCGCGCATTGAACGATACCCGGCGGGAACATCGGGCGTTTCTGAATCGCTATTACGGCTTGTCGCGTCGCATCTACGACGTGACGCGAAAGTATTACCTTTTCGGGCGCGACACGGCGATTCGACAGCTTACGCGTGACACCGGATGGCGGCGACTCGTCGAAGTCGGCCCGGGCACGGGCCGCAACCTCGCGCTTTTGCACCGGGCCCGCCCCGACGCGACCTTGGGCGGGGTCGACGCGTCGGACGCCATGCTCGAACACGCGCGGGCGCGGTGCCCGTGGGCGATTTTCGAGCACGGTTTTGCCGAGGACGCGGCTCTGGGCCACGTTCTCGGGGCACCTCCCGATCGGATCCTGTTCTCGTATTGCCTGTCGATGGTGCGCGATCGGGCCGCGGCGCTCGAGAACGCGAGGAAGTCGCTCGCCCGAGGTGGAAGCGTTCTCGTCGTCGACTTCGCCGACCTCGGCGGGCTGCCCCGCCGCGTCGCCCAGGGCTTTCGCGCGTACCTCCGCGCCTTCCACGTCGAGCCGCTGGACCAGGCCGTGCTCGACGGCGCAACGTCGATTCGATTCGGACCGGGGCGTTACTACGTCATCGCCCTCTTCGGGCCTCGGCCGGCGGCTACGCCGAGCAGTCGCCCATGATCCCGTCGAGCGCCGACCACATGGCTCGGCACGTCCGTTCGCAGGCGCGGGTTGCCCTCTCGCCGTCGTCCGGTGTCAGAGCTGCCGCAAGGTCGCGGAGTTTTTCGCGCTCGCCGTAGTCGCCCGCGTGGATCTGAAAGTATGCGGTCGCTTCTTCACCGACCGAGTAGTGCTCGCGAAGCCCGTCGAGCTTGCTGCGTGCGGTCGAGGGCTGTTGGCACTCGAACGCGTAGAGGGCGCCCAGCGACTCAGCCGGGTCCGCGAACGACTCGCGCGCCGCATCGACGAGCGCCCTCGCCTCGGGGCAAGACGGCTCGCCGGCCGCCCCGAGCGCGTCGCGAAACCCGCCCCAGAGGCGCGCGTGCGCGCGTTCTTCTGCCGCATGATCGGGCTCGCCGAGCGTACTCCACCCCGCCGCGATCGTCTCGATGAACGGAGCGTACTCGCACGCGTAAGTCGCCAGCTTGGAGAAAGGTAGCGTCCCAGCTCGCCAAGCGCGGTAAAACGGGTGTTCGTTGAGATCGTATCGGGCGACGACGGCGTCGAGGTCGTTGGCGTTCATCGCCGCCAACGTATTGCGCCGAGGCTCCGAGGTCAAAGCCAACCACCGCGATCCCTCGCGCGGACCCAAATTCCCGCTTCTCGATTGACGAGAGAGCGCGTGCCGGCGAGGTTACAGGGACCGTGCCCAACCTGCTCGCGATGTCCTTCGAGGGTGAACTTGCGCCTTCGTTCGATCTCCGCTGTCTCCGCTCGGGGCAGACGCTGCCCGACGGCTGGGGCCTCGGCTACTACCCGGCCGGCGAGCCGTCCGCATCGGTCCTCAAGGAGCCTGCTCCGTCGCAGGGCAGCATCCGCGGCGAGCTCGTCAAAGCGTGGGAGCACCTGGAGTCGTCCCTCTTCGTCCTCCACGTCCGCACCGCGACTTGGGGCTCCAACACGGACGCGAATACCCAGCCGTTCGTGCGCAGCTGGGGCGGCCGTGAGTGGATGATCGGCCATGCCGGCACCCTCGCCCACACGCTCGAGCCGCCTTCCGATTCGCGCTTCGAGCCGGTCGGTGCAACCGATACCGAGCAGGTGTTTTGCACGCTTCTAGAGCGCATCGCCGCGCGCGGCTGGCGGTCGCTGGACGACGCCGACCTGAAGATCGTCCACGCCTGGCTCACCGAACTCAACACGCTCGGGTCGCTCGATCTCGTGCTCTGCGACGGCCGCGATCTCCTCGCTTACGCGGACCGGTTCGGCCCGGAGACGCTCCATCTCGGCGAGCTTTTGCCGCCTTATACCAAGCTCGTCATCGGCGACGACGACGTCCAGATCGACTTGACGAGCCGCGGCAAGAGCGAGCGCAAGGGGATCCTCGTCTCGTCCTCCGCGCTCCGTAGCGAGGGCTCGGCGCACCGCCTTTCGTGGCGCCGGCTCCGCGCGGGCGAGCTCGTGGTCGTGCGACAGGGGGCGATCGTCGGAAACGTGACGGCGCACGAGCACGCGGAGGACGCGCCGAAACCCGTCGATGCGCTGCACTCGCGTGCCCATCGCCGCCAAGCGGCCATGGCCGCGCCGATGCGCCTGTCGATCGTCCACCGGACCGTATACACGTATGCCCATCCGGTGGAGCGGAGCACCCATTTGCTGCGCTTGCTCCCCGTGCACGACCGGCTCCAGACCTTGCTGAGCTCTCAGCTCGAAGTGTCGGTGGCGGGGCGCGGGCGCGACTTCGACGACGTCTTCGGCAACCGCGTGCGGCGTCTGGCGATCGACAGCCCCTACCGGGAGCTCTCCATCGTGGCCCGATCCAAGGTGGAGGTCCTCGACACCAACCCCCTCGGGTTCGACCTGCGGCGGACGCGCACCACGATTCCGCTCGTGTGGATGCCCTGGCAACGAAACATGCTCGAGCCGTTTCTCCTGCCGCCGGAGCTCCCGGAGACCCACCTGGACGAGCTCGTCGACTACGCGATGCGCTTCGTCGCGCGAAACGACGGCGATTTACTCGATACCCTGCTCGACTTGAACGACGCCATCCACCGCGAGTACGTCTACACGAGGGGGGCGACCACGCTGTCGACGACCGCGTTCGACGTGTACGCCACGCGGCGCGGGGTCTGCCAGGACTTCTCGAACCTCTTCATCTGCCTTGCGCGGCTGATGGGCGTCCCGGCGCGGTACGTCTGCGGATACCTGTTCACCGGGCCCAAAGATCCAAATCGCCAGCAAGCAGAGGCTTCCCACGCCTGGGTCCAGGTCTACTTGCCAGAAGTGGGGTGGCGCGGGCTCGATCCGACCAATGGCGTAGTCACCCGCACGGGCCACGTGCGGATCGCGGTCGGACGCAATTACGTCGACGCCACGCCCACGTCCGGGACGATCTATGTCGGGGGTGGCGCGGAGACGCTCGACGTCGCGGTGCACGTCCAGGAGATCGGCTAGCGAATGCGAGGTACCGTGGGGGTCTTGGTTTGCCTGGCGGCGACCGCCGCAGGCGCGCATGCGTTCGCGCAAGCGAGCGCGACCCCGAGCCCGCCCGCGCAGCCGGAGCCGGAGTACGCCCTGCAGGATCACACGCTGCGGATCACGCGAGTCGGATCGAGCACAGCGGTCGACATCGGTTGCGGGGGCCGCGCGATGCTGCAGGCGGGCAACAAGCTCTTCGTCGCGTGCGGTGCCGACGGAGTGGTCGAGTTCGATCTCTCGGACCCGGCGGTGCCCCGCCGCGACGGGGCCATGCTGGTCGACGGGAGCGCGACGGGCCTGTTCCTGCACGATGGATTCGTCTGGGTCGAGGTTGCTCACCTGGACGCGCGACCGGTGCACATCGGGGCCGCGGGCGAGGCTCCGTTGCAGGCGATGACCCCTCTCGTCCCATACCGGGAGCGCGTCGCGGAGCCCCTTTCCGAGGCCCCTCCGAAAGAGCCCGAAAGCGTCGTCGCACCGCCACGGCGCGGCGGTCTCTGGGAGCTGTCGCTGACCTCGAGCGCATTCGTCGCGTTTGGAAGCCTCGGCGTCGGCGTGCTCGGTTCGGCTTCCGTCGCGTATCGCTTCGAGGCGCCGTTCGTCTTGCGCGCGGAGGTCGCGCCCTTCGGCATCGGCGGCCCGTCGACGACGACTTCCTGCTGCGGAAACACACAAACACCGGGCGGCTTCGGCCAGAGCACCACGAGCGGAGCGGTCTCCGTCTTCGCGGCGCACGTTCTGGTCGGACTGGACACCCAATTCGTCGAAATCGCCCTCGGCGTCGGGGGCGCCTCGGTCAACGAGAACACCAATTCCGCCGGAACGGCCCAAACCGGATCGGTGACGATCGTCGAATCGGCGCGGATCGGCGCGCGCGACGGCCTCGCGCTCAACTTCGAAAGCAGCGCCATCGCCATCAACAACCAGTTCAACCTCGGGTACTTCGTCACGAGCGTTCAGATCCCCGTATCGGCGAAGGCCATGCTCATTGCACGCGGCGGCGGAGGCAACGTGGGCTTCGGATACGGAGACCTCGGTGTGCGGGTGCTCGTGCGGGGGAACGGGGGCAAAGGCACTTTGGCCCTCACCGGCTATGCCGGCGTCGATTTGATCCAAGAGAACTTGTGCAGCACCAACCCCGATCCCCCCTTCAGCAACGCCTGCAACACCGCAACGTTGGTCGGCCCGTCGCTCGGGGGCGGCGTCGAATGGCGCCTGTGACGGCGACCCCATTCGGTCTCCTCACTCCTGCGTTGCCACCCACGTGAACTTCGTCTTCGACGGACCGGGCGGATCGACCGGCACGATCGGGTCCGGCGCAAAATCGTTCGGCTCGACGGCGGGGGCGGGGACCGCTGCCTGCGACGGCGACCACCGCGGGCCGTCCTCGGCGTCGCGGCAGCAGCGAAACCCGACGAAGTAATATCGGAATTCGGGTTCGTGGCTGTAGGTCATCGGCCGGCACTGACTTCGCACGTGGCCCCACGCCCCGCCTTTCAGCCCGGCCCAACGCGATTTCTCGCGCGGCGGTTCATCGCTCACGACCCACTCGTCTAGATTGCCCGTCAAATCTCGAACGCCGAAGCCGCTGACGCAGTTTTCCATCGACCCGCTCGGCACGCTCTGGTCGAGGCGCGACAACTCTTTGAACGCGACCTCCTTTTCTTTGGAGTAAAAGAAGAATTGCGACTGCGGTCCGGGCCTCATCGGTTCGATGTAGAAATTGTCCATGTTGCACACCCGATGATCACGCTCGAACCCATAGGGGAACGGCGTGTGCTCCGGCCCCTCGCACGCAGCCGTCCATTCGCTCGACCAACAGAGGCGCTTGCCCTTCGCCTCGCACGTCGCCTGCGACTCGTACCAGTCGAGCATCCAAACGGGGTGCGCGCCCGGGCGGTTTGGGTACTCGTAACGGTCGATGCAAAACGCGATTCGCCGAAGTCCGCCGCGGCAACGCTGCTCGTGCGCGAAGGCGTGGCAGATTTCCAAATGGTTGATGTGCTCGTGCTCGACATCGAGGCATCGCCGTTCGATGTCCGGACAGAAGTTCGTGTCGACGAGGACCATGTCGTCCGGGCAGGGGCCACCCCCCGCCTCTGGGACGACCGCCGCGGAAACGGCGAAGGTCGCGACGGGCGCCGGAGCCGCCGCTGGCTCCACCACCGGCACGGTCGCATCGAACGTCTCCGGCCAGTCGTTGCCGCACCCAATCCAGGCGAGGCTCCCCGCGACGATCGCGCCCGTGCGATTCCTATTCCTCGTCCTGTTCATGTCGCGGATCCTTCGAAAGATCCGCGACCACTTCGTCGACCGTCGCGGCGGGCGTCGACGGCCGGGGTGCTCGACGCGAGCGTACCCCCGAGGGTCGCCCTTCTACGTTTTCCAGATCAAGCCCGGTCGGGTGCTGGGACGTGCCGTTCGGCGTTTGGCGGTCAGCGCGATCGAGCGTCGCCGCGCGCGGTGGCGGAAGCGTCGGCGCTTCGGCGCGCTCGCGTCTGCTTTTGGGTGCCGGCGCGCTCGGCCGTGGAGCCGACACGAGCGGGGGGCCAAGGTCCGGGTCCGTGTCTGGCTCGGGGGGAAAGCGGTGCTTTTGTGCCATGCGGGGCTCGGGAGTTTCAGCGCGAGAAGGCGCAACGTGGAAGAGTAGCGTAGCGGCAGAAGGGTCGCGAGCCAGCCATACCTACCCACCAGCCCTTCAGGCATCCGCCGGGAGCAGAAGACGCCGGAGCGCACTCGGGAGCCGCTCCTCGCTCGGAGCGCGTTCGAGCAGCGGTCCCATCGGGGCGCTCGACAGCGTATGCCAATAGAGGATGGTTCGGCCGCGGCGGGCCCGCACGTGCCATAGGGCCGAAGCGAAGGCTTTTGCGGTGTATGTCGGGTCGAGCGCGAGCCCGGATTTGCTTGCTACCTCCGTCGCATCGCGGCCCTCGGTGGTGGCATGACCATACCCCTCTCCGAGAAAGCGAGCGTCTACGGAGAAACGCCGCCCGTTTGCGTCACCCGCGTTCGAGCCGGCTGGACGGAGCGCGGCTTCTTCCGCTGGCTCCGCTGGCTCCGCTTGCTCCGCTCGCTCGGCTCGCTTGCTGCAGCGGCGTAAGAGAAAGCGAGCGGCCGTTTCCAGTGCCCAGGCGGGCCTCGACACACACACGCCTACGACCCGCGTCTTCATTCGCAGCTGCGCGAACCCCGCCGCAAGACCCGCCGCCGTGCCGCCGGAACCGAGCGCAACGACGCAGATGTCCGGCTCCGGCAGGTCTCCCGCCTGCACCTGCTCGGCCAGCTCGCGGGCGGCCGACACGTAACCCATGGCGCCGATGGGGCTCGACCCACCGAGCATGAAAAATCGCGTCTCGTGCCCGCGTCCGGCGACGCGCCGTACGATCGCCGGCAAGGCCGCCGCCCACGACGACACCGGAAATGGGCTCATCCCCAGACCGACGGCGGCTCGAAGGACCTCGACGACGTGATCGGTACGGGGCTGCGGCACGAGGACGGCCTCGACGGCGAACCCCTCACGCGCTCCAAAGTACGTCGTCGCCAGCACGTGGTGGCTACCGGCGGCTCCGACCGTCACGATGCGCCGGGCGCCGCGCGCGCGGGCATCCGCGAGTAGGCGTTCAAGCTTGCGGACCTTGTTACCGCCGTAAATCTCGTTCGTTCGATCGTCGCGCTTCACCCACAGCGACCCCTCTCCGCTGGAGAGCTCGTCCAGCCGCTCGACCGGCGTCGGATACCGACCGAGGATCAGGGGGGCGGCGGGAAATGGCACGGCGGCACGTCGCGTCATGGGTTAGCCGAAACACATACGAAACCTGGCTTTGGTAGGCGCTTTCATGAGGCTTGCATCAGGCGCCCCGCCGGGCTTCCATCCGTCTCCGCCAAGAGAACACGAATGAAGAAAATAGAAGCCATCATCAAGCCGTTCAAACTCGACGAAGTGAAGGACGCCCTCGCTGAGGTCGGTGTGCAGGGGATGACCGTGACCGAAGTCAAGGGCTTCGGCCGCACCGGCGGAAAGAAGGAGGTGTACCGGGGCTCGGCGTACGTCGTCGACTTCGTGCCCAAAGTGAAGATCGAGGTGGTGGTACCGGACGAAATCGTGCACGACGTTCTCGACGCGATCGAGAAAAGCGCCAAGACGGGGCGTATTGGCGACGGAAAAATCTTCGTAGTCGCGGTGGAAGAAGCGGTTCGTATCCGTACGGGCGAGCGTGGTAAGGAAGCGATTTGAAGGACCCGCCACGTGGTCCACGGAGGAAACATGACACCGAAGGAAGCCTTGGAGCTCGCCAAGAAGCACGACGTCAAGTTCGTCGACCTCAAGTTCATCGATTTCCCGGGTGTGTGGCAACACACGACGATCCCGGCGACGCGCCTCGACGTGGGCCTGTTCGAAGATGGCCTTGCGTTCGATGGCTCGTCGATTCGTGGCTGGCAGCCGATCAACGCTTCGGACATGGTCATGATCCCCGACGCGGCGACCGCCGTGATCGACCCCTTTTACGCGACTCCGACGATTAGCTTCATTTGTTCCATTTTCGATCCCATTACCAAGCAGCCGTACTCGCGCGACCCTCGGCACATCGCCAAGAAGGCCGAGGCGTACCTGCGCCAGACGGGCATCGGCGACACCTCGTTCATGGGCCCCGAGGCCGAGTTCTTTCTCTTCGACGACGTTCGCTACGACCAGTCGCAGCCCAACTGCGGCTACTATTACATCGATAGCGTCGAGGGTACTTGGAACAGCGGTCGCGAAGAGTTCCCGAACCTCGGTTACAAGACGCGCCATAAGGAAGGGTATTTCCCCGTCCCGCCGACGGACACGCTCGGCGACATCCGCCAGGCGATGATGACGACGCTGATGGAGACCGGGGTCGAGGTCGAGGTCGGTCACCACGAAGTCGCCACCGGCGGCCAGTGCGAGATCGGCATGAAGTTCAAGCGCCTGGTCGAGTGCGCCGATCAGCTCATGTGGTTCAAGTACGTCGTGAAGAACGTCGCGCGCAAGCACGGCAAAGCGGCGACGTTCATGCCCAAGCCGATGTTCGGCGACAACGGCAGCGGGATGCACACGCACCAGTCGATTTGGAAGGAGGGAAAGCCCCTCTTCGGCGGCGACGGTTATGCGGGCCTCTCGGACATGGCCCTTCACTACATCGGGGGCGTCATCAAGCACGCGAAGTCGATCGCCGCGCTGACCAATCCCACCACCAACTCCTACCGCCGCTTGGTGCCCGGTTTCGAGGCGCCGATCAACCTCGCCTACTCCAGCCGAAACCGCTCCGCGGCCCTGCGCATCCCGATCACCGGCCCGAACCCAAAGACCCGTCGCGTCGAAGTGCGGTTCCCCGACCCGAGCTGCAACCCGTACCTCGCGTTCAGCGCGATGCTCTTGGCGGGCATCGACGGGATTCAAAACAAGATCAACCCGGGCGATCCGCTGGACAAGGACATCTACGGTCTCAGCCCGGAAGAGCTCAAAGAGGTGCCGCACATGCCCGGCAGCCTCGAAGAAGCGCTGGACTCGCTCGAGCGCGACCACGAGTTCCTCCTGCGCGGCGACGTTTTTACCAAGGACGCGATCCACGAGTGGCTCGACTACAAGCGCAATCGAGAGCTCACGCCCGTGCGGATGCGCCCGACGCCCTACGAGTTCTACCTCTACTTCGATATCTAAAGGAGGGGACACGCTTCCCCCGCCGCGGCCACGATTGGTGCATCCTAGCTCCCCATGAGCGCGAGTCGGATGCTGGTGGCCGCGGCGGTGCTTTCGGGTCTCTCGTGGCTCCTGCACCGATACGTTTGGGCGCGGCTCGTTCGCGACGCGGTCTGGGCGGCGCCGTGGGGGAGGGGCCTCACCCTCGCTGTCTTCACGTTGGCCGCGCTCGTGCCCGTGGTGTTCGTCGGAATGCGATGGCTCCCGCGGTCGATCAACGCGCCGCTCGCATGGGTCGTGTACACGTGGCTCGGCTTTGCGCTCTATTTGTTCTTGCTGACCGCTCTCTCAGACGCGGGGCGAGTGGTCGGCGCCCTGGTTGGGGCGCTGCCGGCGGATCCCGATCGGAGGAGGCTCCTCGGGCGCACCGTGGCGGCATCGGTCGGCGCGCTCTCGGCGCTCATCGGACTCGGCGGGATCGCCAACGTGGCCCGGGGTTTCGATATTCGCCGCGTGCGAATCCCGCTGGCCCGCCTGCCGCTCTCGGCGTCGGGCTACAGCATCGTCCAGCTGACCGACGTGCACATCGGCCCGACGATCGGGCGCGACTTTCTCGAAGGGGTCGTTCGAGAAGCCAACAAGCTCGCGCCCGACTTGATTGTCATCACCGGCGACCTGGTCGACGGTAGCGTCGAACAGCTCGGCGCGCTCGTCGAGCCGCTTCGCGAGCTACGGGCCCGAGACGGCGTCTTCTTCGTCACGGGCAATCACGAATACTACTCCGGCGCAGACGCGTGGATCGCGCATCTGCGCACGCTGGGCGTTCGGGTCCTCCGCAACGAGCGCGTTTCGATTCGCGACGCGTTCGACCTGGCAGGGGTCGACGATGCCAGCGCGCACCGCATGCTCGCCGATCACGGGCAAGACGTGCCGAAAGCGCTTGCCGGGCGAGACCCTGCTCGCGCCGTCATTCTGCTCGCGCACCAGCCGAAGGCGCTCCAAGACGCGCTCCTTTGCGACGTCGATCTGCAGATCTCCGGGCATGTCCACGGCGGCCAGATGATTCCGTTCAACTGGATCGCGCGACTCGACCAGCCCTTCGTCTCCGGCCTTCACCTGGTCGAGCGCACCTGGATCTACGTGAGCACGGGGACCGGCTACTGGGGGCCGCCGATGCGGGTCGGACCCGGCGCCGAAGTGACGCGAATCGAGCTCGTCGCGCGCGCTTGATTCCCCGCTGACGCTTCGAGCGCAGGCGCGCTCATCAGCCCCGGCCCGCCGGGAGGCCGCGCATGCCTCTTGCAAATCTCGCGAGTCCGCAAATGGCCAAGAGCGCAGACCCGTTCGGACTGGTCCACACCACGATTTCGGGTCGCTATGCCGTCGAGGAACTGGTTGGCGAAGGCGGCTTCTCGGTCGTCTATCGGGCTCGGCACACGCTCTGGAAGCACCCGGTCGCGATCAAGGCGTTCCGCGGGTTCGAAGCGTTGGACTCCGAGGCGCGCGAAGCCCTGCTGCACGCCTTCGTGCAAGAAGGCGCAATCCTCGCGGAGCTCTCGGAGCGCACGACGGCCATCGTGCAAGCGCGCGATATGGCCACGCTGGTCACGCCCGGCGGAGACTGGATCCCGTACCTCGTTCTCGAATGGCTCGAGGGCGAGACACTCGAGGCGGTGCTCTGGCAAGAGCGGCGCGTCGGGCTCGCCCCCCGCACGTTCCGCGAGGCGTTCGCGCTGCTGGATCCCCTTGCGCAGGCGCTCGCGCTCGCTCACAGAAAAGGCATCTGCCACCGCGATCTCAAGCCGGGCAACATCTTCGTTCTCGGCGACGCTCGGGGCGAGGAGCGCCTCACGAAGCTTCTCGACTTCGGCACGGCCAGCTTCTTTTCCGATGCACGGCGAGCCCTTTCGGAGCGATGGCCCGCACTGCAATCGTGCGCGTTCACGCCGCAATACGCTGCACCGGAGCAATTCTCGGCCGGCTATGGGGTCACCGGCCCCTGGACCGACGTGTTCTCGCTGGCGCTCATCTTCGTCGAGCTCTTGAGCGGGAGTGAGCCGATGGGCGACGGCACGACCGACGAACTCGTGAGGGTCGCGACCGACCCGAGGAGGCGACCCACGCCCCGCGCGCTCGCGTTGCCCGTCCCTGACGCGGTCGAAGCCGTCTTTTCACGCGCACTTGCCGTCTATCCAGCCGAGCGCTGGCAAACCGCGGGCAGCTTCTGGAGCGCGCTGCGCGAAGCGATGAACGCCCCGGTCGCCCAACCGGTTCCGCCGCCGGCACCGCGGCCGTGGCGAGTGGCGCCCGCGGCCGCGTTCGCGATCGCCCTCACGATGGCCGCTTCCGCGATCTCCGATCACGGGGTCGGTCGGGGCGCAGAGGCGCGGGCCCAGCGGGGAGCGCCTCGGGCGTCATCGACCCCTTTCTGACCCTGCGTCTTCCACGACTGTGCGGCTCGGTCCGGCCCAGCCGGCTTGGCACATCGATCGCACGCTTGCGCGCGTCGGCCGCCCGGACCCCTCGGCGGCTTTTGCAATACACCCGACGGAGCCGCAGGCGATGATGCCTTGCCCATGCGCGCACGAGCTCGGCCCGGCGATCGACGGCAAATGTCGCCGTTGGAAGCCGAGCGGTCACGAACCCGGACGCTTGTGCCTGTACTGCGCCGATCGACGGCCGGGGCGCGCGCTCGTCCTTCTGCACGATCTGCGAGCCACGTCGAGCGCCTACGAAGTGCGTCCCCTCTTCGAAAGTTTTCGCTGGCGTCGCCCCACGTTCGCGGTCGACTTACCCGGGTTTGGCCTCTCCGACGGGTTCCAGGCGCCGTGTGTCCCGGAGCGATCGGCGGCCGTGCTCGGCGAGCTTTTGCCGCGACTCCGTCGCCACGACCTCCCGCTCGACCTTCTGACGATCGGCCGTAGCTCGGTGTTGGCAGCGCGCGTGGCGCGAGACGGACCCGGGCTCATTCGCTCCATCGTGATGTTGCAGCCGTCATGGTTGCTGGCGGAGCGCGGCGCGCTGCTCGAGTCGCTCGGGGCTTGGCTGGAGAGCCGGCTCGGGGAGCGGGCTGCGCGCCCGTTCTTCGCGCTCGCGTCCACGCGGCCTCTCGTCCGGCACTCGCTTCGCGCGCGCTTTCGCGGCCCGGCTGACGAGGGCCTCGTCGCCTATGCGCAGGCGAGCGCACGCGCGCCCGGCGCCCGACGCGCCCGCATCGCGGCCGCCGCCCAACGCTCGTCTGCCGCCGAAGCGTCATGCCTCTATCGAGCGCTGACCGTGCCGGTGCTCGTCGTGCACGACGAGCGCGGGTCCCGCGCCCCGGAGCTCGAGGCGTTTTTGCACAGCCGCCACGACAGGTTTGCGCTCCGCATGGCGTCCGCGCGCGGTATGCCCCACTTCGAGAGACCCCTCGAGACGACCACGGCACTGGAACGGTTCTGGCAATCGCTGCCCCGCGCGGCCTTCGAGCGAGCAATGCGTTGATGCTTTCCGCTGGCCACCGCATCTCCGCCCAGCCGCGCCTGCCTGAAGAAAGAGCACCGATGCCCCAGGTCATCCGTGTACGCGACGTCGCGCGCGCCGGAGTTTACGAACTCGGCCCAAACGAACCCATTCTGCGAGGGACGTACGAGCTCTTTCAACCGATCGGCCCCGCTCGGCGCCGCGGCTCGCTCGTCGACTGGGTGCAGGCGCGTGTCCTTCGTTCGTGCCGAGTCGTGCCCGGCGCGCTGGGGGACGCTCACCCGGGGGAACGGGTTCTCGTGCGCTTGCCGCCGACGGAACCGAAGGACGAGTGGTGGCTCTGCGAAGTCGAAGCGGTGGATGGTGATTCGGTCGCCGAGTGAGACAAAAGATGCATTCCGACACCCTCCTCGCATCGATGGCGATTGGCGCCGCGGCGGCCCTTGCCGGAATGATCTGGCCGTTCCGGCGAGGCGCGACCGGAATCGCGGTCAATCTGGCGGCGGGGATCGGCGGCGCCCTGGTCGGGGCCCTCTTCGGTCTCGCCGTGCTCCCGAGCGGGGTCCACACGCGGTCGCCCGGCTGTCTGCTCTGCGCCGCCTTCGGGGCGCTCGCGTTGCTCGGGATCGTGCACGCGTGGTCGGGGAGGCGCGCACGAGCACTGCGAGCCAGACGATGAGGCCGGGGTGTCAGATCGCCGGTTTCAGGACGAACGACTTGCAGTTGCCTTTCGGGTTGACCGGTCCCTTCAGGATCTTGCACGCGCCGCATGCGTCCGGCGTCGGGCCGGGCAAAAACTGGAGACACCTGGCGCACGACTTTCCGGGTTCGACCGAGATGTCGACGTAGGCGAGCGTCGTGCGGAGCTGCACGTCTGCCGCCGCAAGGCCGGTCGTGTCGTTGCACGAGACGACGTGCTTCTCTTTGCCGCACGCGGCCGCACCGAGCGTACCCATCACGCCGATCGCGGCACTTTGCTTCAAGACTTCACGGCGGGAAATGATGTCGCGCATCTTCAAGCTCCTCTTAGCGATAAATCCCCCATAGCACGACCATCCCGAGCCCGATCCGGTACCACCCGAACGGTTCGAGCCCGCGCGTCCGCAGATACTTGAGAAAGCTCGCGATGACCGCCCAGGCGACCAGGAACGAAACCACCAAACCGATGGTCATGCTCAGCCCGCCAACGCTCGCCGCGAGAACGTGACGCGCCTTCGACGCTTCGTAGAGCGTCGCCGCGCCCAGAGTCGGGAGCGCCAGGAGAAACGAGAACTCCGCGGCCGTCGCCGTCGACAGCCCGGCGAGCTGCCCGGCCACGATCGTGCACATCGCCCGCGACGCTCCAGGCCAGAGCGAGAGACACTGGCCGAGGCCGATCGCCAGCGCGCGCGCCGGCGTCACCTGCTCGAGCCCCTGGGCGCCCGCGGGGACGCCACCGGGCCCGGGCCTTCGCGCCCGGAGGAACCGCTCGATCGCGATCATCGCGACGCCGCCCACGGCGAGGGCGACTGCGACCGGAAGCAGCCCGAAGAGGTGCGCCTTGATCGTCTTTCGGAGGAGGAGCCCGACGGCCGCGGCCGGTGCGAAGGCGATCGCGATCGCGGAGAGCAAGCGCAAGGCCGCCGGGTCGCGCGAGAGAAGGCCGCGCGCGCGCTCCATGAGCAGCACGCGGTAGTGCACGACGACGGCCAGGATGGCGCCGAGCTGAACGACGATTTCGAACGATGATGTCGCAGGGTCATTGTCCGCCAGGCCGAGCATGTGGCCGGCAAGAACGAGGTGGCCGGTCGAAGAAACGGGGAGGTATTCCGTCAATCCTTCGACGATGCCGAGTAGCGCGGCGACGACGGGCGTCATGAGGCGGTCGGCGTAGCACGACGGGGGTATGGCGCGCGTGTCATGCTCGGCGGTCTCGCTGCACTGCGCCAGGAACGTGAGCGCGCGCGGCGGACGTTTTGGCCGCTCGGGCGGCTTTTTTTGGCCTATGGTTCGCCCGCTCGAAGCTCAGACTCGCGGAAAGGTGAACGCTCATGTCGAAGAAACTTATCCCAGTAGCGCTGACGATTCTCTCAGGGACAGCCCTTGCTTGGGCGGCCGCGTGTTCGAGTAGCAACGGGAATGGGTCCCCGGGCGGCAGCTCGTCGTCGTCGGGCAGCAGCAGCAGCGGCAGCGGCAGCGGCGGCGGCAGTGGGTCTGGCAGCGGTAGCAGCAGCAGCGGGAGTGGGAGCGGCAGCGGCAGCGGGAGTGGAAGCAGCGGCGCGAGCGGGAGCAGTTCGAGCGGCACCTTCGTGAAGATCGACGACATGGAAAGCGTCAACGCGGACGGTGGCTCGACGAACGGGCCCATCGAGCTCACGGGCCTGCCAACGGGCGACTACCCTGGCTACTGGTACGACGGGGTGAGCTCCGGCGATGCGAGAAACACCGTGTCTCCTCCGTCCAACGACTACACCTATTCGCTGCTCCCCGCGCCCCACACGACGATGACCGGCGTCATGAGCGCGCACGGGGCTCACGTCGCCTGCGCCATCTGGGACAAGTATGGATTCTGTCAGGAGGCGTTCGAGTTTGCGCAGGCGAACTCGGCGGACGCGGCGGTCTCCGATTCGGGAGGGCCCACGCCGAGGACCACCGCCGCGTTCGACATCAGCGCGTACACGGGAATCACGTTCTGGGCGATGGCGGGATCGACGATGAGCACGACTGCGCAGCTACGCGTTCTCTTCCCGGACATCGACTCGGATCCGCGCGGCGGACGGTGCGCCGTGGGTGACGCGGGAGCCTGTTACGACAGCTGGAGCTACGTCCTCCCGGCGACGATGCTCACGAGTTCTTGGCAACAGGTGACGGTCAAGTACGCGCCCATGAACGGCGTGCTGACGCCGCAGAACTTTGGGTACGAAGCAGCCAACTTCGACCCCGCGCACGTGTACGGTGTCGGATTCCAGGTGAGCGGGCCAAACGCCGCCGACGCGGGCGCCGCGGTCAACGCCGACTTCTGGATCGACGACATTTACTTCGCGAAGTAGCCCCGCGGCCCGGGCCGGCGGCAAGCCACGTCGATAGCGCGCGTCGACGGTGACCTTGCCGTCGGCGCCCGGGGATGCCCCTGAGAAGGGGCCCCCCTCTTCGTCCCCGTTGCTGTCACGCGGAGGGGCAGGGCCTCACTGCGGAGGGTTCGTGTAGTCGATGAAGTTTCCGCTGAGCGCGAGCATCGAGATGAGTCCGACGGAGCTACTGAAGTAGTTGTCGTTCGCTTGGCCGGAAGTGGCGTTGATCACGACCGAGTAGAGGTACGTCCACGAACTGTCGACGAAGCTCTGGTTGCTCGCGCTCATCATCGCCGCGACGGCGGCGGGACCCGTGATCGCGCCGGACACGTACTGCCCCGCGGCGCTGCCGCTGAGCGGGGTGATCGGGATCTTGATGCTCTTGGGCCCGAGCGTCTGGTTGGCGTACTGCACGAAGAAATTCACCATCGGAGTCAGGAACGTCTTGGCGCTGCCCGATCCCGACCAACAGTAATCCATGCCGACGCGCCAAGGCGCGCGGCAGGCGTCGAATCCAAACGTGCTCCCGCCCACTTGGTCGGGAATGAGGCCGCTCGTCTGGTTTTGCGCGCCGATGAGCTTCGTGTACTCGGCCGTATATACTGCGTTCCAGCTCGAGTCGCCGCTCACCGAGGCGAAGACTTTGTAGTAATCCGGCGCTGCATAATCGATATAGGTCGACGGAGCGTTGGCGAAGTTCCCGTCCTTCAGCTCGTTCGACGAGGCGACCTCCTGCGACTTGATGCTCGTCAGGATCGATTTGGCCGCGCCGAGGTAGCTGCCGCCCGGCCACTGCTTGTCGGCCATGATGAGCGCCCAGGCCATGTCCTGGTCGGCATCGGTGGCGGAGCTCACTTGCGTCCCGCTCGAAGTCCCGCCGGAGCTCACTTGCCAGCTCATGAGGCCATTGGCCATGTGCGCCTGCACGTATGCCCAAAACGAGTCGAACGTTTTCTTGTCGGACATGTACACGGCGATGAGCATTCCGTAGCCCATGGCCTCGGACGAAGTTTGGTTCGCGGTCATCGGATCCTGCACGCGGAGCGCCCCCGCCGGTGCTCCCGAGGAGGTGACCATCGCGGCCATCCAACTCTGATAGGCGGTCTGGATCTTCAGGTGCGAAATGTCCGTCGGGTAGGTGCAGTTGGCGCTCTTGCGGTCCTGCGGGAAGGGAAAGCTGCCCATCGCGTTCGCGGCCGTCGGCGTCGCCAGCCAGCTGTCGCCTCCACCCGCGGCGCCGCTCGATCCCCCGCCGGAGCTATTGCTCGAGCCAGCACCCGAGCTTGAACTCGAACCGCTACCCGATCCGGTGCTCCCGCCGCTGCTGCTCGATCCGTTGCTCCCCCCGCTCCCCGCGCCGCCAACGCCTCCCGACGAGCTGCTGCCCCCACCACTTCCGCTCGAACTGCCGCTGCTGCTGGAAGGCCCGCCCGCGCTCGGCGAACTCAAACAGGCGGTGAGACCGAGAGACCCGATGACAAGACAAGAAGCCGAACGAAACGGATTGAACACGGAACCTCCGAAAAACGCCCCAAGACATACTTCCCAGGACAGCACGACTGCGGCTTTGCGTTGTAGTCGCTTTCCCGGGTGGGCGAGGCTCAACATCCGCGCGTCCGCAATCGTCGTGCCAAGCGCAAGACCATTTCGAACTTCGCGCTCACGTCGCGTGTACGGAAGCCCGCGAGAGAGGGGTAGGCAGAACTCCGGAATCTTCTGCGGACAGACTTTTTCTGCGGACAATTCTGCGGACAAAAGAGCCACGTGAGGAGGCCGCCAACGGCCTCGGCCAGTGGTAACGTTGCCCCGCATGCGGACTCTCGTCGCCCGTTACGTGTCTTGCGCCGCCGCCGCGTTTGGCCTCGTCGCCTGCAGCGGGGTCGCGACGCCGCCGGACAACGGCCCCACCGTTCAAGTTGCGCAAGCGAGTGCCGTGCGAGTCGCCGCGACGTCCGTCTCGCCCGACGCGCTGAGCGCTGCGGTGACCGCGAACAACGCGTTCGCGGTGGACCTCTATTTGCGGGTGAGCCAGGAGGCGCGATCGACCAACTTGATGACTTCGCCCGCGAGCGCCTCGCTCGCGCTGACCATGGCGTACGCGGGCGCAGCGGGCCAAACGGCCGCTGAAATGGCGAGCGCGCTCCACCTCGGCGCGGCGGCCGGGCAGATGATCTTCGACGGCCAAAACGCGCTCAGTCAAACGATCGCGTCGCGGGGCATGGCCGCCCTGGCGGGGGCCCCAGACGCCGGTCCGCCCGGCCCGAGAGCGAGCGACTACGATCTTCGTTTGGTCAACGCGCTTTGGGGCGACAAGAGCGTGACGTGGGCGCCTTCGTTCTTGAACACGCTGGCGACGAGCTACGGGGCCGGCGTCTACTTGCTCGACTTCATGGGCCACGTCGATCAGGCGCGGCTGGCCATCAACGACTGGGTGCGGCTACAGACGACCGACAAGATCGTGGATCTGCTTCCCGCGGGGTCGATCGACCCGACCACGGTGCTCGTCCTCGTCAACGCCTTCCACTTGAAGTTCCCATGGGCGACCCCTTTCGATCCCGCGAACACGCTGCCGGGTCCGTTCACCCTCTCCGGCGGGTCGACGGTCTCGCCACGCTTCATGAACGAGACGACGGAGCTTTTCTACGAGGATGACGGCCAAGCGCAGGTCGTCTGGCTTCCGCTCGCGAACAACCAGATCTCGGTCGCCGTCGCCCTGCCGCACGCCGGCATGGACCTCGCGACGTACGAGGCGTCACTGACCGCGAGCTCGGCGTTGCTCGTCGCGCCGAAATCGACGGCCACCGTCATGCTCTCCATCCCCAAGGCGGCGTTCACGTCGAAGACCTACTCGCTCAAGACGGCGCTGCAGGCGATGGGTATGGTTGAGGCGTTCGGGCCGATGGCAGACTTCTCGGGCATGGGCACGGGACTGCACCTGAGCAACGTCTTCCAGAAGGCGATGATCTCGATGCAGGAGACCGGCGTCGAAGCCTCCGCGGCGACCGGCGTGATTGGCGCGCATAAGAGCAGCTCGGCATCGCCCCCTGTGTCGATGGTCGTCAACCGGCCGTACGTCGTGTCCATCGTCGACGCCAGCGGCGCTGTCCTCGTCTTGGGCCATATCGTGGACCCGACGGACGCCGGCAGCAGTCCTTAGCTCCACTTTCGTCTCCGAAGGTCACGAACGCGGCGCAGTCCACTGGTACCCCACGGCGCCGGCGCTACGCTCGGCGTCGTGCAAGCCGCCCCTGCCGAGCCCTCGCTCCCTTTCGCCACGCGGCTGTGGCTCGCGTGGCTGTGCTTCTTTCGCGTCCTCGTCGACGGAGCCTTTGCCGCACGCGTGAGCGGTGCGCGCGCCGAGCCGCGCCTCGCCCCGGCCGCCCCGCCTTCACAGTTCACGGCCCCGTCGACCTCGTCGGCGCTCCAGCTGCTGTCGCTCCTCCAGCGCGAGGGCCGGCTCGTCGACTTCTTGCAGCAAGACATCACGGCCTTTCCGGACGCGGAAATCGGGGTCGCCGCGCGCGTCGTGCACGAGGGCTGTCGCAGGGCGCTCCGTGCGCATGCCGAGATCGAGCCCGTGCTGAGGCAGGCCGAGGGAGCACGCGTGGAGCTCGCCGAGGGGTTCGACGCCGATGAAGTGAAGCTCGTGGGCGACGTGCGCGGCCAGCCCCCCTACGCCGGAGTCTTGCGGCACCGCGGCTGGCGTGCGATCAAGCTCGAGCTCCCCCTCATCGTCGGCGGACACGACGCGCACGTCCTCGCCCCGGCGGAAGTGGAGCTCGGATGACCCGCTACGCCGTGGGGATCGATCTCGGAACCACGCACTCCGCGCTGTCCTTCGCTCCGCTGGAAGGCGAGGAGGGAGAGCGGCCGGAAGTCATGGATGTGCCGCAGATTGTCGCGCGGGGACAGGTCGAGGCCAAGCCCCTACTTCCCTCGTTTCTCTACTTCGCGCACGAGAGCGAGGGGCCGCAGGCCCTTCCCTGGGAGCCCGACCGCACCTTCAGCGTCGGGGAGTTCGCCCGAGCGCGCGGCATCGACGCACCGGCGCGGGTCATCGGGAGCGCGAAGAGCTGGCTGTCGCATCCCACGGTCGACCGGCGGGCCGGATTTCTGCCCATCGGCGCCCCGGAGGACATCGAAAAAATCTCGCCGGTTGAAGCGTCGTGGCGGTACCTCGAGCATCTGGCCGAGGCGTTCGACGCACGCTTCGGGGGCGGCGAGTCGTCGCTCGCGAGCCAGGACGTCGTGCTCACGGTGCCCGCCTCGTTCGACGCGTCCGCGCGCGAGTTGACGGTCGAAGCGGCGATTGCCGCCGGGATCGAGAAGCTCACGTTGCTCGAGGAACCCCAGGCCGCCTTGTACGCTTGGACGCTGGCGCGCGGCGACGCATGGCGCAAGGACGTTCGGCCCGGGGACGTCGTGCTCGTGGTCGACGTCGGAGGCGGTACCACGGACTTCAGCGCCATCGCCGCGGTCGAACGCGACGGTTCCCTCGAGCTCGTGCGCGTCGCCGTCGGCGACCACATCTTGCTGGGCGGCGACAACATGGATCTCGCGCTGGCGCACCTCTTGCGCCACAAGCTGGAGAGCGAGGGCAAGCCCGTCGATCGAGCCCAGCAAGCGAGCTTGGTGCACGCTTGCCGAGTCGCCAAAGAGCGCCTCCTCGGGGACCCCTCGCTCGAGGCCGCGCCGATCGCGATCGCGTCCCGTAGCTCGACGCTGCTCGGCGCGACGCTCCGCACCGAACTGACGCGAGACGAAGTGACGCGCGTCGTGGTCGACGGCTTTTTCCCGATCGTGGCGGTCGATTCGCGCCCGACCCACCGCCCGCGCGCGGCCCTGACCGAGCTTGGACTTCCGTACGCGTCCGACGCGGCGGTCACCCGCCACCTCGCTGTTTTTCTCGCCCGTCAGGCCGGCGCGCTCGCGAAGCTGCAAGGCGCTTCGCCGCAAACCGGACGCACGCCGCGGCTGCTCCATCCCACGGCCGTGCTCTTCAACGGCGGCGTGATGAAGGCCGACAAGCTCCGGGCGCGGTTGGTGGACACGTTGAACGTGTGGCTGGGGCTCGATGGTGGCGAGCCGGTCCGTGTCCTCGAGGGAGCGGACCTGGATCTCGCCGTAGCCCGCGGAGCGTGCGCATACGCGCTCGTTCGCCGGGGAAAGGGGCTTCGCATCCGGGGAGGCACCGCGCGCGCGTACTACGTCGGCATCGAGAGCTCCGTCCCTGCCGTACCGGGCATCGAGCCCCCCGTCAGCGCGATGTGCGTGGCGCCGTTCGGCATGGAGGAAGGAACGGAAGCGAAGCTGCCCCCGCACGAGTTCGGGGTGGTCGTCGGCGAGCCGGTTTCGTTTCGCTTCTACGGGTCCACCGTGCGCCGCGACGACGGGGCGGGTGTTGTCCTGGAAGACTGGAAGCGCGACGAGCTCGACGAGCTACCGCCGATGGAGCTCACGCTGCCTGCCGAGGGACGGAGCGAGGGGGACGTCGTGCCGGTGAAGCTCCGGTCGCAAATCACAGAAGTCGGCACGCTGCTCCTCGAGGCCGAGCCGATCCGTCCTCTGAAAGACGGCGAGCGGTGGCGGGTCGAGCTCAGCGTGCGCGCCGATAGCGAAGAAGGGGGCTAGTCCTTCGCGAGTGACGCGCGGAGCGTCCGGTTCTCGGCCTCCACCGCCTCGAGCTTCGCGAGGAGGGGCGCGACGCCCTCTCGCACTTCGTCCTCCGTGAACCGCGGCGTGATGTGCTGCGGGCAGTTCCAGTCGAACGCCTCGACGCGAAGCACAAACGCGCGTTCGATACGTGCCGCGCCTGAATCCGCGGCCGCCGTGAGCGCGGCGAAGACGTCGGGCGCCGAGGCCGCGGTGACGACCGACGCCCGAGCGAGCACCTTCAGACGCGCACGGTTCGGGTAGTCGACGAAGATGAGCGCGACGCGATCGTCGCCACGGACGTTGCCGAGGGAGACGTACTGCTTGTTGCCGCGGTAGTCGGCGAACCCGATCGTGTGCGGATCGATCACCTTGACGAAGCCTTTTGGGCCGCCGCGGTGCTGGATGTACGGCCAGCCCGTCTCGCCGACACTGGCCATGTAGAAGGAATCGCGCGCGGCGAGGAACTCTTCCTCGACCTCGCCGAGCACGTCGGGCGCGTCGGCGCCGTCGGTGCGGGCGTACGCGCGGCGGCTCCCCATTCGTTCTTGCTCGGCCTTCACGCGCGGCGTGAAGGCGATGCTCGCGAATCGGCTCATTTTGCTCCCTCAACGGGGACGGTGCGTCACGGCCGGGAAGTCGATCTCCGTCTTGGCGACCTCGTTCAGATAGTTGGTGAATGTCGTGAGCGCGACGTTCGCCACGACGTCGAGGATCTCGGCGTCGCCGATGCCCGCGCGGCGTGCCGCCGCCACGTCCGCGTCGCTCACTCGGCCGCGCTTCTCGGTGATCGCTTTGGCGAAGGCGAGCGTAGCTGCAAGCCGCGTGTCGTCCGCCCTGGCCTCGCGCGCCTTGTCGAGGTCGCCTTCGGTGAGGCCCGCGCCCTTGCCGAGGAAGCTGTGCGCCGAGAGGCAGTAGTCGCACGCATCGATCTCCGACACGGTCAGCGCAATCGCTTCACGCGTCTGGGCGTCGAGGTGACCCTTCGACGCCGCGCCGAACATCGCCGCGAGCGCCTCGAGCACGGATGCGGACTGCGCCGCGACGCGGAACAGGTTCGGCGTCACGCCGAGGCCCTTCTGGACCCCGTCGAGCAGGGTCTTGACGTTGCCGGATGCGGTGCTGGGGTCGAGGGCGGGGATGCGGCTCATGGTGTTCTCCTTTGCTGGGGTTCTACGGGTCTCGCCCGATCGAGCGGGCCCTCGTCCGGGCGGTCTTGCCCGACGCCAAGGAAGATGCGCTCCCGTGAGCCCTGTGAGAATGGACGACATCTGCAAGTCACGCTTGCGTGTTACGCAAAAGTCGATGGACCGCCTCGAATGCATGGAAGCCTTCGTCGCCGCGGTCGACCACGGGAGCCTCTCCCGAGCCGCCCAAGCCCGCGGGCGGTCAATCGCCGCGGTCTCTCGCGCGATCACTTCGCTCGAGCGGCGGCTCGGCACGACGCTGCTCGTCCGCACGACTCGTATGCTGAAGCTCACCGACGCGGGCGAACGTTACGTCGCGGTCTGCCGCAGAGTGCTGGCGGACCTGGCCGACGCCGAACAGCGCGCGGGTAGCGTCGGCGAGGCGCCCCAAGGCGTCCTCACCGTCACAGCCCCCGTGATGTTTGGGGCCTTGCACGTGCGGCCAGTCGTCGACGCCTACCTCGCGGCCAACCCGGGCGTCCGGGTGCGCTTTCTGCTGCTCGACCGCATTGTCAATCTCGTCGACGAGGGGATCGATGCGGCCATTCGGATCGCGCACCTGCCCGACTCGGCGCTCGTCGCCACCCACGTCGGCGCGACCCGCCGCGTCGTCTGCGCGAGCCCGGCCTACCTCGCACGCCACGGCCAGCCGAGCGAGCCCCGAGCCCTCGCCGACCACCGCTGTATCAGCTTCACGGCGCTCACCCCGAGCGAGACGTGGAGCTTTGGACCGGGGCCTCACGGCGGCCGCGCAAAGCAAGTGCGGGTCGAGCCCATCCTGAGCGTCAACACGGCGGAGGCGGCCATCGCCTCGGCGCTCGAGGGCCAAGGCGTGACGTGCGTGCTCTCGTACCAGGTCGCCACGCCGCTTCGCGCGGGAGCGCTTACGGTGCTCCTTACGGCATACGAGCCCGACCCGCTGCCCGTGCACCTCGTGTCTGCGGCGCGGGCCGCCACGTCGGCGAAGGTGGGCGCGTTCCTGGCGCTCGCCACGCCCGCGCTCCGCGCTGCGCTCGGGGATGGGAAGCGCTCGCGGAAGCCTTGCTAAATGCGGCTCACCCGGGAACGGGCGGGGGAAAGACGCGCGACAAGTCGAGCTCGATCGCGTCGAACGGCGCGATGCGCGCGCGGGCCGATGCGTCGAACGCTCCCGCGTCGACCCAGCGCCTCGACTGCGGGTCGAGACGGAGCGTCTCGAGCGTGCCCGCCGAGGGATCGGCGAGCCAGTAGTGCATGACGCCGTGTCTCGCATGGAGCTCGCGCTTCGTCACGCGGTCATGGCCGGCGTTACTCGTAGAGATGATCTCGCAAATCCAGTCGGGCACGACGTCGATGGGCCGCACGTCCCACGGGCTCGCGAGGCGCTCCCGACGCCATCCCGCGAGGTCCGGCCTCACGATGTCGTGCGGAGACAGTCGAACGTCGACATCGAGGAAGACCCACCAGCCCCCGGGACCGCCCGAGCCGTCGTCGTCGTCGAACGCCCCGCCGATGAATCGCCGGAGTTTGCCTTGCACGCTCGAGTGTCGTGGCAGCGGGGCCGGGGGGGTGACCAGCACGCCGTGGACGATCTCCGCCTTGACGCCTACGGGCAGGGTGCGGAGAGCTTCCCAAGTCGCAAGGGTCTTCGCCGGCTCCACCCGGCGAAGGATAGCGCGCGGGGACGAGATCTACCGCGCGCTAGACCCTGGTGATTTTCGTCGAGAGCGAGCGAGCCCGGCGGCGAGCGCGCGGAGCGTACTTCCCGTACGCGAGCACGCTCGACACCGGGATCGCGAAGCTATCGGCGAAAAGCACCAGCGGTCTAGCCCGCGAGAGCGGCGCGGACCGCCGCGCGCGCGTAACCGTCTTTGCGCTTCTCCGCCTGCTCGGCGGTGGCGCCCGGACCGATGATCCCGAGGCCGATCGGCTTGTCGTGCGCGAGCGAAAGGTCCATGAGCGCAGTGTGGACGACGTGTCCCATCACGACGCCGTGTAGGGTTTCGCCCTTTTCGATGTACCCGAGCACGACCAGCGCGCCGACGTCGCCGCGCGCGATGAGCCGCTTTGCGGCGAGAGGCACCTCGTAGCATCCCGGCACGCGTTCGGCGCAGACCACGAGCGCGCCGGCGCGCTCCGCCTCGTCGGCTGCCGCCCGAAGCATGGCCTCGATGAGCGGGGCGTTGAACTCGGCCGCAAGGAACGCGAGATGGACCGGCGTCTTCTTCATGGTCGTGGGCATCGGGCTTTCCGCTGCCGATGATACTCGCCCGCGGCGTGCTAGGTGCCAAGGACCCTCCATGCCCGCGCGTTTCGCCGTCGGCATCGACCTCGGCACGACGAATACGGTAGTCGCCTGGGCCCCTCTCGACGGCGGGGATGACGACGCCTCAGGCCCCGATCCGCCCAAGGCGCGCGTCTTCGAAATCCCCCAATACGTCGCCCCCGGCGAAGTGGGCTCGCGCGCCCTCTTTCCGTCCGCCCTCTACGCTCCGCTCGAGCACGAGCCCTTTCCGGACCCATTCGGGGACGCTCCGTGGGTGCTCGGCGAGTATGCCCGCCGGCGCGGCGCCGAAGTCCCTGGGCGACTGGTCGCGTCGAGCAAGAGCTGGCTGGCGTATGGCGACATCGATCGCTCCGCGCCGATCCTGCCTTGGGGTGCCGGCGATGACGTCCCCAAAATCTCGCCCGTGGACGCCGCCGCGCGTCTCATCGACCACGTTCGCCGGGCCTGGGACGCCGAACACGCGGATGCCCCCCTGGTCGAGCAGGAGATCGTCCTGACCGTTCCCGCGTCGTTCGACGAGGTCGCGCGCGAGCTCACGGTCGAAGCGGCGCGGCGTGCCGGCATCGCCCCCAAGCTCCTCGAAGAGCCGCAGGCGGCGTTCTACGACTGGCTTCCGCGTCGAGACCGGCTCACGCGTATGCTCGATTCGACCGGCGGCGAGGCGCTCGTCCTCGTCGTCGACGTCGGAGGAGGGACGACCGACCTGTCGCTCGTGCGCGTTTCCAGCGCCGACCGCGTCGATCGCGTGGCGGTCGGTCCGCACCTCCTCCTCGGCGGTGACAACATGGACCTCGCGCTCGCCCACGCGTGCGAGCCGCGCCTCGTGGACGCCGGTCAGAAGCTGGACGCGGGTCGCTTCGGACAGCTCGTCGCCGCATGCCGCACGGCGAAAGAAGCCCTCCTGGGCGATTCGGCGCCCGACGACGCGCCGGTGACGGTACTCGGGAGCGGCGCGAGTCTGGTCGGCGCCACGCGCTCGACCCGACTGACTCGAGAAGAGACCGAGCGGGTCGTGCTCGACGGGTTCTTGCCGTTCGTCGCCGCCGATTCCGCGCCGCACCGCGCGCGAGGCGGCATCGTCGCCTTCGGGTTGCCGTATGCGCGCGACGTGGCCATCACCCGGCACGTCGCCGCGTTTCTCGCGCGCCACCTTCCGGCGGGGACGGCGCCCAACGCCGTCCTGCTCAACGGCGGAGTCTTCCGCGCCGCACGTGTCGCGGAGCGCGTGACGGCGGTCCTCTCCCAGTGGCTGCAGGCCGGCGGCGGCGGCGCGGTAACCCGCTTGGAGGACGCCGATCCCGACCTGGCCGTCGCTCGCGGCGCGGTGGTCTATGCCCGCGCGCGCCTCGGGCGAGGCGTCCGCATTGGAGGCGGGACAGCCCGTGGATACTTCGTGGGGATCGCATCGGAAGGGGGGAAGCGGGCCGTCTGCGTCGTACCCCGCGGGGCCGCCGAAGGCGCGGTGCACGTCGCGCAAGGAAGGACCTTCGCGCTGGCGGTCGATCGCCCCGTGCGCTTCGACCTGCTCGCGAGCGACTCGAGCGAGGCACGCGCGGGCGACGTCGTGGAAGTCGACGCCGAACACTTCGAGTCGCTCCCCCCGATCGCCACGACGATCGCGCGGGGAGGGTCGTCGGCGGCCGGCGCGCGCGACGTCCTCGTTTCACTCGAGGGGGAGCTCACCCCGGTCGGGACCCTGGACCTCGCGTGCGTCGACGTCGATAGCGCGCCCGCGCGGCGGTTCAGACTCGCGTTTCAGCTGCGCGAGGCCCCGCCCGCCGCCGAGGCCGCCGGACCGTCCTCGCGCTCTGCCTCCGCTCTGGCCCGGCGCGTCGAGCCGGGCCTCGATCTCATCGGGCGCGTGTTCGGCAAGGCCAGGGCGGACGCGAGCGGTCGCGAAGCGAAGGACCTCCTGCGCGAGCTCGAGCGGTCGCTCGGAGAGCGCGCGCAATGGACGACCGAAGCCAACCGAGCGCTCTTCGACGTGCTCATCCCCGAGGCCCGGGCGCGCCGCCGATCCGCGGACCACGAGCGGGTCTTCTGGCTGCTCGCGGGTTGGTGCGTCCGTCCCGGGTTCGGCGATCCGCGCGACCCGGGTCGAGTGGCTGCCCTCGCACGGCTGCTCGACGAGCGCCTTGCCTTTCCGTCCGAGCCGCGGGGCTGGCAGCAGTTCTGGATCGCGTGGCGGCGGGCCGCGGGCGGCCTCGACGAAGTCGTGCACACCCGAATTCGGGAGTTCGTCGATCCGTATCTGGCGCCGGCGCAGGCCGGTCGCAAGCGCCCGAAGAAACCCGCTCTTTCGCTCGACGACGCCCTCGACATGGCGTCTTCGCTCGAGCGCGTCGCTCCGGCGCTACGGGTGGAGCTCGGCGGGTGGGTGCTCGAACGGACGTGGACCGACCGCGACCCGCGCCTTTGGCTGGCCATCGGTCGCATCGGAGCGCGCGTCCCGGCGTTCGCAAGCGTCCATCACGTCGTCGCACCGCTCGCGGCCGAACGCTGGCTGGACCATCTGCTGCGCGAAAAATGGGAGACCGTCCCCACCGCCGCGCAGGCGGCGATGCGGCTCGCGCGGAGAACCGGAGACCGCGCGCGCGACGTCGGGGATGCCGCGCGGCGCGAGGTCGAGCGACGGCTCGTCGCGTCGGGGGCCGACGAGTCGTGGGTTCGCTCCGTGCGAGAGGTCGTTCCGGTCGAAGAACGCGAGCGCGTCGCATTCTTCGGCGACACGCTGCCTCTGGGTCTTCGCCTGGTCGATTAGCTCCGGCGGGCGCATCTTAAGGGTTGCCGCGGCCTTCGACGGCATCAGCGGCCGCCGCCCTACTGCCCGCAGACCCCGAATCCTTGCCCATAGGGAAGTCCGACGGCGCCGAGACTCGTCTGGTCGGTCAAACAGGTCTTGGACCCGGGACACGCCGATGCGTCTGGCGCGCACAAGCGGGTGCCGCCGCCGCACGCGACGCTGCACGTGGCCTGAAACACGGGGGCGGAGCCGCACATCGGATCCGTCGCCGACCGGATGCAGCAGATCGGCTGCCCCGACGGGCAGGCTTTATCCTGGGCGCACGTCAGGCGGGTGACGCATCCGCACTGGGCTTGGGTTTGGGCGCAGGAGGTGCCGGTCGAGACCCCGGTGCAACAAACCGGTCTCGTGTCGCACGTCGTCATGCTGCCGCAATAGACGCCGCTCGTCGCGGGCGGCGCATTCGATTCCGGCCCGCTGTCGTTCGCTTCCGACCCGCCGTCCATCGCTTCCGGCCCGCGGTCGCTCGCTTCCGCCGCCGCGTCCATCGTTTCTGCTTGAGAGCTCGCGTCGGCCAATACGAACTCCTTGCCTCCACAGGCGCCGAGGAGGCCCAAGGCCCCGACCCATCTCCAAGCCCCCGAGCTTCTGCCCATAGACGCTTCTCCGCAGCGAAAAGCCCATCTATAACGCAAGCAGGGTCCGCGCCGCATCCAGATCCTGGACGACCGCGTCGGCTAGGCCCTCGAAGCGCTCCGCGTTGCCCTCTGGAACCGCGATGACCCGTATTCGAGCCGCGCGCGCGGCGCGCACGCCGGCGAGCGAGTCTTCGAGGACGACGCAGTCCGACGGCGGCGCGCGCAGTCGGTTTGCCGCTTCGAGGAAGATATCGGGCGCAGGTTTCGGCTTCGTGACGCACTCGCCGGAAACGACCGCATGGAACTGGTGGCGCAAATCGATTCGCGCGAGCGTCGCCTCGACGAGGCGCAACGTCGAAGACGAGGCCACGGCGCACGGGATGTTCCGCTGGCGGGCCGCGTCGACCAGATCGCGGCACCCCGGCTTCAGCGAGACGTCGTCCACACGCGCGATGAACGCGTCGACCATGGTCTGCGCGTCGCGCTCGAAGTCGACGTCGAAGCCGAAGGCCTCGCCCATGACCCGAATCGCGTTCACCAACCCGCCGCCGACGCAGGCGCTTGCAAGCTCGGGGGTCCAAATCTCCCCGCGCTCGCGGACGAACGCCCGCTGTACGTCGAACCAGACCGGCTCCGAATCGACCATCAGCCCGTCCAAGTCGAAGAGGAGTGCCCGGCACGCGCCAATCACGAGCGCCGTGCATAGCACGCGCGGGGAGCGAGCCGCCTCGCTCAGCGCCCCCGCTGTTCGAACCGCCGCTGTTCGAACACGAGCAATTGCCCCATCGTCTCGTGGTCTCTCACGCCCACCTGACTCATTCCCACTTTTTCGATTACGCGGAGCGAGGCTCGATGCCATCCAAACGTGGCGGCTTGCACCGCTCGGACGTCCGGTTGCTCGAGCGCCCAAGTGACGCACGCGGCCACCGCTTCGGTCGCAAATCCTCGTCCCTGAGAGGACTCCTCCACGCCATACGCGATCTCTGCGATTCCGTCGTCGGCCGGTTTGCCGTGGAAGATGACGCTGCCGACGACACGCCAATCGTCGTCCTTCTCGCGCGCGAGAAGGACTCGATCGCCCCAGAGGCATCGCGCAGGGTCTTCGCGGATCTCGTGCAGCGAGGCGCTGAATGCGCGCTCGACGATCTCGCGGTTGGGCCAGCGCTCGGGCATCCGCGCACCGACGAGTGCCTCGGCGTCGTCGCGACGGCCTTCGATCACCGCCTCGACGATCTCGAGCGAGAGCGAGAGGAGCCTCAGGCGCGGCGTTTCGAGCAGCGATAGGGTTTGCTCCGTGCGCACACCGAATCGTTTCCCGCGCAAGGCCCCTCGGGTCAAGTCCCCACTCCTGCCGCTCCGGTTGGACAATTTCAACCGGAGGCTCCAGCCGTGAATTTCGGCTCGCCCGGCTGTTTCTCACGTGTTAACTCATGCATGGTCGTTCGGGATACCTGCGGGTAGGAGAGGCGATGCACGTGCGGTACGGATTTCCAATTGTCGTGGCCGGGATGGTGGCGTTTGGTTCGTCCATCTCTGGATGCAGCGCGCCTTGGGACTACGTGGGTGCATGGGACGGCGGCGACCCCGGCGACGACGGCGGGCAGGGATCGACGCTCAGTAGCACCCCGTTGGGTTCGGGCAGCAGCAACGAACAGCCGAGCGGCTCCGGTGCGGGCTCCGGAAACGCGAGCTCGAGTTCGAGCTCCAGCGGCGGGTCGAGTAGCTCGGGGGTGAGTTCGGTTTTCGGAGGCACTAGCAGTTCCGGGTCGAGTAGCAGCTCGGGGGGTAATCCGATTGGAAGCAGCTCGAGCGCTCCGACACCCGGCGGCTCGAGCAGCTCCAGTTCCGGGGGAGGCAGCAGCAGCTCCGGCGGCATGCGCATGTCGGGCTCCAGCAGTTCGAGCTCCGGAGGCGGAGGCAGTTCGAGCGGCGGCGCGGGGAGCACCGGTTGTCCGCCGGCCAGCGGCACGGCGCCCACGTGGACTTCGATCTGGAATACGGACGGCTTCTCGACTACATGCAAGAGCTGTCATAAGAGCCAGGCCGCCAGTCCATCTTCCGCGTACACCTGGCTCAAAGGCCAGGGTTTCATCTCGGGGACGCAATCGACTCTCGTCGTAACGGGCAATTCCGTTCTCGGAATCTTCGGCGGCAGTATGCCCCCGAGTTTGAGCGGTATCAACGCGGCCGCCAAATGCGCACTCGTCGACTGGGTTGCCGCCGGAGCGATGGACAACTGAACGTGGACCGCGGATAGCAACGCACGGCGCATAGCCAAGAGGGACGCGTCCATAGAATGAGCGGCTTCTCCAAGATAGCCAGCGTCGCAGTCTTCTTGCTTCTGGCCTCGTTCACATCGCGCTACGCGCTCGCCGATCCGCACACCGAGGGCGTCGTCAAAGAGGCGACGGAGAAGGCGGCGAGCGAGTACGAGGCGACGAACTACGCAGGCGCCGCGGCGACGCTGCGAAAAGCCCTTCAAGCCTGCGGAGCGAAGAACTGCACGGCAGCGACGAAAGGGGCGCTCCTTCGCGACCTCGGAACGATGGAGTTTCGCTCGGGGGACAAGGACGCCGCGGGCAAGTCCTGGAACGACGCGCTCGCGATCGATTCGGCGCTCACCATGAACCCCGCCTACGACGCGTCGGACGTCGGCGCGGCGTGGGAAGATGCGAGAGCGTCCGCGGGTCTACCGGCGGGTCCGGTCTCCTCGAAGCCTCCACCGGGCGGTGCCGCCGCCGCGCCGGCCCCGGCCCCCCCTGCGGGCACGACGCACGCAGCGGGCGCGACGCCCGAGCCGCCGCCGCCGCCGGCCCACGCGGCTCCGGCCGGGCCGCCGCCGGGGCCCCTACCCGATCAACCGACGGGCGGCGACTTCGACCACGACCCGGCGATCGAGCAGAAGGAAGACACTCCGCTGCCCATTCACGCCGAGTTCGTCGGAAACGCGAAGCTCGACCAGGTCATCGTCAAGTACAAGGGCGCGCAGATGCGCGACTGGGCTCGCGTCCCGCTCAAGAACGTCTCCGGAAACGTCTACGAGGGGCTCATCCCGTGCGCGGACGTCACGCGGGGCGTCATGCGGTACTGGATTCAGGGATTCGACAAGACGGGCGACCCCGCCGCCGCGACGGGCGACCCGAAGCATCCTTTCTCCGTCGCGATTCGCGACAAGATAACGAGCGAACCGCCCCGCTTCCCCGGCAAAGAAGCGCCCCATTCGTGCGAAGAAGCGGACTGTCCCCCCGGCCTGCCCGGCTGCCGGCGCAAGGGCGCGGGGGCAGCCGCATCGAGCGACGGCGAGGAAGGCACCGTCGAAGAGAATGAGGCCAAAGAAAAGAAGAAGGCCGCCGACGCAGGGCCGAAGTTCACGCGCCTCTGGTTCGGTGTGTCGCTGGCAATCGATTTCTTGCCGCTGCCGAGCGGCACCGATGTTTGCAGGCGGGACGACGTGACCGGAAGCCCGATCAATTTGCAGGGCTACTACTGTTACGACTCCGGAGGAAGCTCCGACTTCCCGAAAGGCCAGGCCGTCAACGATACGCTGGTGGTCGGGAAAGCCGGCACGGCCTCCGGAGCGCTCCAGGGCGGCGATATCCGCATCCTCCTCGCGTTCGACTACGCGTGGAACCCGAGCCTCCTTCTCGGTGGTCGCGTCGGATACGTGGCCAATTCCTATCCCGGCAAGAGCGCGGTCGATCAAGGTCACGCGTTCGCCGCGCCGTTCCACATCGAAGCGAGAGCCACCTATCTCTTCGGACAGACCCCACTCCTTCGCACGGGCTTCTCGCCCATGGTGTTCGGCGGGCTAGGACTATCGGAGTTCGACGGGCACCAGTCGACGCAAGTGCGCGTCAGCGGCGTCACGACGGCGCAGACGGTGGACGTGTGGCTGACCGACGCGCCCTTCTTCATCGTGCTCGGCGGCGGCGCTCGCTATCAGTTTTCGCCGCGCGCCGCGCTGACCGGAGCGCTTCGCCTCAACGTCGTCATCGGGGGAAATGGCCTGATGCCGACGTTCGGTCCGGAGATAGGCGTGCTCTACGGCTTCTGATCGGCCTTGACCCGACTCGGGGCCCAAGCTCTATTGCGCGCCGCCGATGAGGATTGCAGTTCGTAAGGAGAGCTCGGTAGGCGAGCGTCGCGTGGCGGTCGTACCCGAATCGGTCAAGCGACTCGCCGCCAAACGCATCGACGTATCGGTGGAGTCCGGGGCGGGTTCGCG
>Ga0265313_10000692_pt1 | contig 34755 bp, 34 predicted proteins | sample 4123metaG_FD_203122 | JGI IMG/M metagenome (GOLD analysis project Ga0265313, IMG submission 203122) | Rhizosphere microbial communities from Carex aquatilis grown in University of Washington, Seatle, WA, United States - 4-1-23 metaG | ecosystem: Host-associated > Plants > Roots > Rhizosphere >... | reverse complement strand
CCCTACTACGCATATCCCTATTACGCGGCTCCCTACTATCCGCCCTATGCCTACGCGCCCGGGTACGCCTATCCGCCCGCCAATTCTTACGCTCCCAATTACCCGTACGCTCCCAACAATTCCTACGCCCCGTCCGACAGCTATCCGCCGCCTCAGGGGCAGCAGCAAGCCGCCGCCAACAACGCGCCGGCGATACAGACCTGGTACTACTGCGAAAGGCCGCGGGGCTATTACCCGCAGGTCAAGTCCTGCAACGGCGGCTGGCATCAGGTGCAAGTCCAGCCCATGACGTCGACAGGACAGCCCCCTTAAGCCATCTCCTCCGAACTTCCTAGTGCAAGACCAGGCACTGGTGGTCGAGCAGCTCCTCGCCCGAGCCGCGGTCGCCCTCAGCGATGTCGGCGTGGTCGTCGAGGATGTAGAAGCCGGGTTTGCCGTCGTTCAGCACGGCGCCGGCCACCACGATGGTCTGGTCGCCCATGTCGGCCGCGGCCGAAGGAATCCCGTCGGCCACCAATTTGAAAGGATCGACTTCCGCCAGGTCCGGCGCCTCGACCCGCATGGCAAAATAGGAATGCCCCGACAGAGACGGGGCCAAGCGTGACCAGCCTTCCCCGATTCGCCCCGCAGCTTCAGCCAGGGCCTGTTTCACGCCGGCATTGAGGCAATCGATGTGAATGTGAAGCTGATTCTGGCTGCGGCCGTGAACGGAGTTGATGGCAAGGCCGACATCTTCGCGCGGCACCGGGCGGCCGGCGCGTTCGGCCATGAGCGTCCGCGCCTGCCAGGCCGCCTCCCAGTAATTCGGCACGCCGGGCGCAAGGACCTGGGGATCTTCGATGCCCGTGACTCTCGCCGTCGGGATCAGCAGGAACTGGGTGGCGCCCCGGATATCCTTCAGGACCGCATAGCCCTCATGAAGATCGACGAGGCTGCAAGGCGCCGGACCGGACCCGTCAAGCTCGGAAGGAACGCATTGGCCATGGACGATGTTCCATAGGGCATCGGGGTCGGCGGCCTTCAGGGTCGCCGGCGCCAGGACGAAGGCGGCCAGAACAACCAGCCGGCTCGCGAGGGTCCACATTGCTTGCATGTCGGTCACTCCTGCCTGCTCCTCTCCGTGCCATGACAAAGATTGGCCAAATCGGCAAGGCATCGCTGGCTCGCTCGGAGACGACGGGCCATCAAGCCGCACCGCAGCATGGTCGTGTTGCATTGCGGTATTTCGTGCGCACCGCGTTCCCGGCGAAGTGAGGGGAAGTGAATTGAATCGTGACCATCCGCCTACCATCTGTATGGGAGGAGACAATCGCTTCTGGCGCAGCCGGTATGAGGGGCGCTTGGCCGACATGGCTCCTATTCCTCATACAAAATCGCAACTCATTTTCGGTTGCAAGATTCGCTGGTAAGCTGTTTCGACTCAGGGCTTTTCGAGTCAGTTGGGGTGAGCCGTGGCCGAGGCCACAGGTGAGCAGCGCGTCTGGCTTACAACCACGTCCGCCGGTGCGCGGGACCGGTGGTATGGGCTGACAGTCCTGGTTTTGTCGGACACCGTGCTCCAGGCAGTGGCTTCCTTTGCCAAGCTGAAGCTTCTGCAGGTTCGGGTGCTGATCGCGGCCTGCCGATGGGTGCAGATGATGATTGCCGCGCTGATGTTCGGCCAGTTCGGGATGCTTCGGTCACGTGCCCTCTTGGCGCTGGCTAGCGAGTCCGATTCATGAACGACAGGACCATCCTTCTGATCGAGGACAATCCCAAGGACGAAGCCCTGACGCTACGTGCGCTGAAGAAGCACAACATCGGCAACGACGTCGTTGTCGCGCGCGACGGCGCCGAGGCAATCGAGCGGCTCTTCGGCCCGGCCGGCGATGGCGTCAAACCGCCGCTGCCCCAGCTTGTCCTCCTCGACCTGAAGCTCCCCAAGATCGACGGCCTCGACGTGCCGCGCCGCATACGGTCGGATGAACGGACCAGGCTTCTGCCGGTCGTCATCCTGACCTCGTCGGTCGAGGAGCGCGATCTCACGGAAGGCTACCGCCTGGGCGCCAACAGCTACGTTCGCAAGCCGGTGGACTTCGTCGAGTTTGCCGAAGCCGTGCGCCAGCTCGGACTCTACTGGCTGATCTTGAACCGGCCTCCGCCGATATCCCAGGGGAAATAGGCGGACACCATGGCGACGCCTCTGCGCCTGCTGATCATCGAAGACAACGAGCGCGATGCGGCGCTGCTCTTGCGCGAGCTGCGCCGGGGCGGCTACGAGCCGATCCACGAGCGGGTGCAGACGCCCGAGGCCCTGCACGCCGCCATCGACCGCGGGCCCTGGGACCTGGCCGTTTCCGATTTTTCCATGCCGCGCTTCAACGCCCTCGATGCTCTCGCCATCGTCGGCAGCCGGAAGATCGATCTTCCCGTCATCATCGTCTCCGGCACGATCGGCGAGGAGGCGGCCGTTTCCGCGCTCAAGGCCGGTGCGCGGGACTTCATCGTCAAGGGCGCGCCGGCGCGGTTGCTGCCGGCGGTGGAGCGCGAGCTGCGCGAAGCCGCCACGCGGGCCGAGGGCCGCAACGTTTCGGAAAGGTTGGCGGACGCCAATCGCCGGTTCATGAACGCGATCGAGAGCATCTCCGAGGCCTTTGCCATCTACGATGCACAAGACCGCCTGGTGCATCTGAACAGCCATTTCCGGGCCCTGTTCGGACGGGACTGGCGTTCGCCGCTGCTGGGCCGGACGTTCGAGGATCTGGTGCGCGAGGAGATTGCCCAGGGCCTCTACCCCGAATCTGCCGGCAGGGAGGAAGCCTTCCTGCGAGAGCGACTGCGCAACCATGGGATGGCCGGCGAAGCCTTCCTCTACAAGATCAGCGACGGCCGTTGGCTGCAGGCCCGGGACTACAGGATGTCCGACGGCAGCGTCTTCGCCGTGCGCACCGACGTGACAGATCTCGTCCGGCGCGATGAGGCCCTCCAGAAGAGCCAGGCCAACCTCGCAGCCGCGCAGCAGATCGCCAAACTGGGCAGTTGGGAGATGGATCTGGTCGACGCCGAGCACCCTGAACGCAATCCCGTGCGCTGGTCCGATGAGACCTTCCGGATCCTCGGCTATGAGCCCGGAGAAATCGCCATCTCGAACACGATCTTTTTCGAATGCGTTCATCCCAAGGACCGCGACGCGTATATCCAGACCGTGTCCCGCGCGATCGCAGAGAGCGCGCCCTACAGCGTCGAATTTCGCGCCGCGCGGAAAGACGGGCGCGAGATCGTCGTCCAGGAGACCGCCAGTATCCTCAGCGACGAGGCGGGCAGGCCTGTCCGGATGGTCGGCACCAGCCAGGACATCACCGAACGCCGGTCGACGGAGGAGCGCCTGCGCCAGTCCCAGAAGATGAAGGCGGTCGGTCAGCTTACGGGCGGCGTTGCCCATGACCTGAACAACCTTCTGACGGTGATCATCGGCAGCGCTGAGATACTGGAGGAAATGTTCGAGCAGCAACTGCCGGCCGCTACCCGGCCGCTGGGCAACATCATGAATGCGGTGGAGCAGGCGGCCTCATTGACGCGCCGGCTGCTCGCCTTCGCCCGCAAGCAGCCGCTGGAGCCGCGCAACGTCAACATCAACGAGTTCGTGACGGGCATGAAGCCGCTGCTGCAGCGCGCCCTGGGCGAGCAGATCGACATCGAGATGAAGACCGATCCCGACCTTTGGACCGCCTACGTCGATGCCCATCAGGTCGAGGCCGCGGTGCTCAATCTCGCCATCAACGCCCGGGACGCCATGGCCGAGGGCGGCCACCTGATGATTGAAACCGGCAATGTGTCGATCGATGAGGAGATGGCGGCCCGGTATGGCGACGTGACGCCGGGGGACTATGTGTCCCTCAGCGTTTCCGACGACGGCGCCGGCATGACGCCCGAGGTGCTGGCGCGGGCGACCGAGCCCTTCTTCACCACCAAGCCCGCGGGCAAGGGGACCGGGCTCGGCCTTAGCATGGTTTACGGCTTTGCCAAGCAATCCGGCGGCCACATGAACATCTACAGCGAGGTCGGACAGGGGACGACCGTGCGCCTCTATTTCCCCTGGGCCAGCGCCGCGACAGTTGAAGCGGCCCCGGCGAGCATCGGCCGCGATACGGTCCCCGGCGGCCACGAGACGATCCTGGTGGTGGAGGACGAGGCGGCCGTTCGCGAAGCCGCGGTCGCGACCCTCACCGGTCTCGGATACAAGGTCCAGGAGGCCGCCAGCGGACGCAATGCCCTCGCGATGGCGGCGGACGGCCTTGCAATCGATCTGTTGTTCACCGACGTGGTGATGCCGGGGGGCGTGAGCGGCCACACCCTGGCCCAGGAACTGCGCAAGAGCAGGCCCGGCCTACGCGTGCTCTATTGCTCCGGCTACACTGAAAACGCGATTCTTCAGCAAAACCGGTTGAACGGCGACACAAGGCTGCTCCAGAAGCCTTACCGGCGCCACGATCTTGCGCGCAAGGTCCGCGCCATCCTGGACGGAGCCAAGCGGCCCGGTTGAGCGCGCGTCTCGCGGCGGCCAGGCCCGCCATGGGTCATGGTCGCCTCTCCGCACCCAGCAATTCCCAGTACCGGATCCAGGCCTTCAGCCCATCATCCAACCGCTGGAGGCGGAAGAACTCGTTGGGTGCGTGATAATCCTCATCGGCGGTGGAGAACGAGAAAAACACCGTTTCGGCGCCGATGGCTTCGCGGAAGATGAGGCCGATGGGGATCGTGGCACCCATGCGGACCCTGAGGGACCGCTTGTCGTAGACTTCCGCCAGCACCCGCTCGGCCAGTGCGAGCCCCGGGTGGTCGTCGGGAATGGCATAGGCGCGAGAGCCATGGTCACCCGGCGTGACCTGCAGCGTGACGCCGGGCGGGCAATGCTCGCGCAAATGCCTCGAGATTGCGGCGACGACGGCGTCGGGATCCTGGTCCGGCACGAGCCGGCAGGTGATCTTCGCCTTGGCCTGGCTTGGGATGACCGTCTTGGTCCCGGGCCCCTGATAGCCGCCGCCGAGCCCGTTCAACTCCAGGGTCGGGCGCAGCCATTGGCGCTCCAGCAGGCTGTAGCCGGCCTCGCCCGGGCTCGCCGGCGCGCCGATTGCGTCCAGGTATTTCTGCTCGCTGAAGGGCAGCTCGGCGATCATCTGGCGGGCCGCGTTGCTGGGCGGCCGCACGCCGTCATAGAAGCCGGCGACCGCGACGCGCCCGCTGTCGTCATGCAGGGAGGCGACGAGGCGGGCGATCGCCGACAGCGGATTGGCGACGCTGCCGCCGTGGCGCCCGGAATGGAGATCCTTGGCAGCACCGGTGACGGTGAACTCCAGCGCCGCGATGCCGCGGCTCGCGACCGTGATGGAGGGCTCGTCCGGCCGCCACATGGCCCCGTCGGCCGAGAGCACGAAATCGGCCGCCAGCTCCGCGGCATGTTCGGTCACGAAGGCGCCGAGATGGGCGCTGCCGCGCTCTTCCTCGCCCTCGATCACCAGCTTCACGTTGATCGGCAGCCGGCCGCGCGTCTTGAGATAGGCCTCTGCCGTCTTGATCGGGATCAGCATCGGACCCTTGTCGTCGGAGACGCCGCGGGCGTAGAGGCGGTTGTCGCGCACTTGAGGTTTGAACGGCTCGCTCTTCCACTTGTCCAGCGGGTCGGGCGGCTGCACGTCGTAATGGCCATAAATGAGAATCGTCGGCGCGCCCTGGGCATGGAGCCATTCGCAGGTCACGATCGGATGGCCCGCTGTCGGCCGGATCTTGATGTTTTCGAGACCCGCAAGGCGCATGCGTTCGGCGACCCATGCCGCCGCCTCGCCGATATGGGCGGCATAGGCGGGATCGGTGCTGACGCTGGGGATGCTGGCAAAGGCGATCAGGTCGTCGAGGATTGCCTGGCGATGGGTCGTCACATAGTCGAGCGGCCCGCCTGTCGCATCGTTCATGCTATTTGCCCCCGTCCACGCTCAGCACCTGTCCGGTGATCCAGCCCGCATAGTCCGAAGCGAAGAACAGCACCGCGTGGGCGATATCCTCCGGCTGGCCTAACCGCTTGAGGGCGATGGATTGGACCAGCTTCTTCTGGCCCTCCTCGCCGTAGGATTTCCACTGCTTCTCCGTGGTGGGGTTCGAGCGTACGAAACCCGGCGCCACGTTGTTGACAGTGATGCCCCACGGCCCAAGCTCGTGGGCCAGTTGACGGGTGAGCCCGATCTGGGCCGCCTTGGCCGAGGCATAGGCCTGGATGCCCGTCAGGCTGATGCCGAGCCCGGCGCCGCTGGAAATGTTCACGATCCGGCCGCGCTTCGCCTGCTTCATGCCCGGTGCCACGGCCTGAGCGCAATAGAAGGCGCCGGTCACGTTGACGTCGAAGATGTCCTGCCATTCGGCCGGCGTGATCTGTTCGAGCGGACGTCCGACCTGGCCGCGCACGCCGCCGGCGTTGTTCACCAGGATGTCGACCGCGCCTTCGCCCGCCGCCTCGGCGACGAAGACCGAGACCGCCTTGGCATCGGTCACGTCCACCTTGCGGGTCTCGCAATTCCGGCCGATGAGTTCTCGTGTTGCCTTCAGGCCATCGCCATTCACGTCGCACGCCCAGACCGAGGCACCGGCCTCGACAAAGGCCTTGGCGATGGCCCGGCCAAAGCCGTGACCGGCGCCGGTGACGATGGCGCGCCGGCCCTCGAAGGAAATCTTCATGCCGCGGTACCCTTGGCCGGCAATGCGCCAGCGAGCGCATCCAGGGTCGCCCAGTCGAGCGGCCGGCGGCCCTCCTCGATATCGTGGATCAAGGCGATCAGTTTGAGCGTGAGCGGCGTCGGAATACCCTTGGCCGCGCCCGCCTTGGCGACGGGACCGAGCTGCGCCTCGACTTCGGTCTTGCGCTTGCGCACCGCCAGATCGCGCCAGATGCCGCTATGGGTCTTGGCGGAACGGCGGTTGAAGGCGACCAGCGCGTCGAGCGACGCGGCGGCTGCGGCCTCGCTCGCCTGGGGCAGGAAGGCGGCGGGATCGAAGCCGTCGAAGGCTTCCAGCCGCACGCCCGAGGCAACGCCGACGCCCTCCACCTCGCGGGCCAGCGCGATCAGCAACTTGCGATGGCGCGGCGAGGCCAGGCAGTCGGCGATGGAATCGTTGGTCAGCGCCGTGGCGAAGAGCAATGCGCCATAGGCGAGCTTGCTCCAGAGATAGCCCCAGATATTCGCCGTCACCACGGCCCGGTCGTCGAATTTCAGCAGCAGCTGGTGCAGGCGCTTGATGCGCGCCGTGTCGCGGCCATCGAGCTCGCCCAGCACGACGGCGCCGCGGCCCGAGTACTGCACCACGCCGGGCGAGAGATAGTCCGCGCCGAAATTTATGAAGGCGCCGATGGTCCGTTTTTCGCCGAGCCTGGCCGCGATCACCTGCTCATTGAGACCGTTCTGAAGGGAGACGACGCAACCGTCCTCGGCGACGAAGGGCGCCAGAGCCTCGACCGCAGCCGCCGTATCCGGTGCCTTGGTGCACAGGAAGACGGTGTCGAACTTGCCTTTGAGATCGGCGGGCAGCACGGCCGGCGTTTTGACGCGGAAGGTCTCGATCGGCCCGACGATCTGCAGGCCGTCCTTGGCGATCGCCGCCACATGGTCGCTGGCGCGATCGACGAAGAGGACATCCTCGCCGGCTCGCGCCAGATAGGCCCCGACGGTGCCGCCGATGGCGCCGGCGCCCCAGATCAGGATAGGTCCGCTCATGATCGGTTCGACGCCATCACCAGCCGGTCTCGATCATCTCGCGCGTCTCGTGCACGGCGACATCCCACAGAGCCATAAGTTCGGAATCCGGACGTTCGTAGTAGCCGCCGAAATTTCCGTCGCCGATCTTGCGGCGCATGTCCTGGGCATTGTCGCCGCCCACCCTGTTCAGCTGCACCATCGGCTTCTGCTGACTGGGCTGCGTCACGCCTTCCAGCCGCGTCCACGGGAAGTTCTCCATCCAGGAAGCGTGCGAGGCGACGGGATCGATCTCCAACACCTTGGCCCAGGTCTTCGGCGCGTTATACCAGTTGTGGAATTTCACACGTGTGCCCGGGTGATCGATCATCCATTCCTGGGTCAGGGTCTGCGAGGGGGTGTTTCCGCCGTGGCCGTTGACGATCAGGATGTTGCGGAAGCCCTGTTCATAAAGGCTGTTGAGGATGTCCTCGACCACCTTGAGGAAGGTCTGCATGCGCAAGGTGACCGTGCCGGGAAAGGCGCGGAAATAGGGCGTTATTCCGTAGTTGACCGTCGGGAATACCGGCACGCCCGTGGGCGCGGCCGCGTCCGTGGAAACCCGCTCGGACAATATGCAATCGACCATCAGGCTGAGATAGCCATGCTGTTCGGTGCTGCCCACCGGGAGGACCGCGCGGTTGTCGCGCTTCAGGTACTCTTCGACCTGCATCCAGTTCATGTCCTTAATTCTCATGGGACCTCCTCTGAAGGCTGGCGGGGCCGGCGGCGGTTTCGCTCGTCAGCCGGCCGCGGATTTCTTCCAGCATGGGCAAGAGAACCTGGTCGATCTCCCGGGGATCGGGCGTGTGGCGATACTCGAAGGACGGCGTCTCCGGCGGCAACATGTTCGTCACCCGCTCGGATCCCGAGGCGCGCACCACCACCTCGGCCTGGCGCAGCACCTCGGCGAGATCGGGGCTTTCCAGCACCGTCGCGCGGATGTCGTGAACATGAGGCGCGAAGCGCTGCACGCCCGCCTTCATGATCGGCAGGAACTCCGGGAAGGTCGAGACGAGGGCGACGCGTGCCAGCGGATCGATCTGGGCGAGCAGCGTGCGCGTGGCCTCCGAAGGGATGTAGCTCACACCCATGACGCGTTTCTTGGGTCCGAGTATCTCCAGCACGTCCGCCCTTCGGTTCGCGAGCGTGAGGACCAGGTCGGCATTGAGCGCGCGCTTGCGCGCCAGCTCGTTGGTGGTAATCGCGCCGATGGTGCTGGTCTGGATGCTGTCGCCTTCGGGCAGCCGGGCCTGGATATCGGCGCCATAAGCGCGGGTGGCCTCCTCGAAAATGCCGACGAACATCAGGCGCAGTCCGCGCATGGCATGGGTCCGTCGGTTGATCCGCGCATTGACCAGCGCCACCAGGTCGCTGGCGCTGAGCCCCGCGGCATCGGCCTCGTCCAGCAACGCGTCGATGCGCGGCTGAAGCTCGAGCAGCTTGGGCCTCACCTGGGCCAGCACCGAAGTGCTGACGAAGGTGCCGTGTCCGGGCTTGGTTTCCAGAAGCCCGACGGCCTTCAGTTCTTTGTAGACCTGGCTCACCGTCATCGGCGCGATGCCGAGATTGCTCGCCATGGCGCGCACCGGAGGCAAACGCAGGCCCGGCTGAAGCTGGCCGCAGACGATCCCGTATTCGATCACGCCGCGCAGCTGCACGCCGAGGGGCACGGGCAGGTCGGGATCAATATTGAAGAGCATTGATGATGCCTTGGGGATGCCTTAGGCGGTTGCGTTATCGTAGACTATAACACCACTCGGGCGGCTTCAAGCTAGCGCCAGCCCGGCACCTCTACGACAAGAGCAGACGGCGACTGATGTGTTGGAGACGGATGCTCCAACGAGAGGTTCCGAGGCAAACACAGTCTCCGCGGCCCAAGTTGACAGGGGTTCGGGTCCATGGTGTCATAGACCATTATAACAATAACGATGCGTCGATCAGGGTCTATTCGCAGGGAGAATCTCCGATGAACCGAAGGATACAAGTGCTGCTCATGGCCGCGCTTCTGCTCGGCCTCACCAGTGCCGCGGATGCCCAGACCCGCGGCGGCAAAATGGTCTATGCCCGCTATGCCGATTCGCTGTTCCTCGATCCGGTGCTGAACGACGCCAATGTCGACATCTGGGTCCTGACCAATCTCTACGACACGCTGTTGCAGCCGACGGCGGATGGCAAGGGCGTCAATCCCGGTCTCGCCACCGCCTACAAGGTGTCGGACGACGGTCTGACCTTCACCCTCACGCTGCGCCAGGGAACGAAGTTCTCCGATGGCTCGCCGATCACCGCCGACGACGTGAAGTGGAATCTGGACCGGGCCCGCAATCCCAAGGAAGGCATCTGGAATTTCATCCTCGAGAGCATCGATTCCGTCGAGATCACCGCGCCGGATACGGTGGTGCTGCATCTGAAGCATCCCGATCCGACCCTTGCCGCCGGGCTCGCTACCTTCAACACCGGGATCCTGCCCATGAAGCTCTTCGAGGCGACGCCGGGCGCGACCGAGGACGACAAGGCGAAGGCCTTCGCCGAACATCCCGTCGGTTCCGGACCCTTCATGTTCGACAGCTGGCAGCGCGGCACCCAGATGGTGATCAAGCGCAATCCCTACTACTGGCAGATGGGAGCGGACGGCAAGCCGCTGCCCTATCTCGATGAGGTCGATTTCCCGATCATTCCCGACGACGCCACCCGCATCCTGAAGCTGCAGGCGGGCGAGGTCGACGGGGCCGAGCTTATCCCCTATGCCCGCGTCCATGAGCTGCAGGCCGATCCGAACTTGAATATGGAGCTGTTCCCCTCGACCAAGGTCGAGTTCATCACCATGAACGTCCGGCCGAAGCTGACCGACGGATCCACCAACATTCTGGCCGATCCGAAAGTTCGCCAGGCGCTGAACTACGCCGTCGACAAGCCGGCGCTGATCAAGATCGTCACCTTCGACGTGGGAAAGCCGACCGTCTCATACATGTCCTCGGCCACCCCGCTCGTCTATGACAACGGCCCGGCCTATCCCTACGATCCTGCCAAGGCGAAAGATCTGCTGAAGGCAGCCGGAATTCCGGACGGGGCTGAAATCCACAGCTTCGCCCTGGCCGGCAGCGCGGATGAGACCGCGATCCTCTCCACCCTGCAGCAGATGTGGGGCGCGGTCGGCATCAAGCTCGTGATCGACCAGGTCGACAACGCCACCCGCACGGCCAAGTATCGGGCCGGCGATTTCCAGATGCGGTGCTCGCTGTGGACCGATGACATTGCCGATCCCAGCGAAATTACCTCCTACGCCGCTGATTTCCGCAACATCCAGTCGCTGCACAGCGGGTACGAGAACAAGGACATCGAGGGCTGGTACGACGCCGGTCAGAAGGAGCCCGACCCGGCCAAGCGCGCCGATATCTATAAGCAGATCCAGCAGGCCTACATGGCCGATGCGCCGATCGTCTTTCTCTATCAGTCGCCTTATCCCGTGGCGCTGAAGAAGTCGGTGAAGGGATTCGTCCAGATCCCGCTCGGAAACAATGTCTTCTCGGGTGCCTATATCGAGAAGTAAGCTGATCGGCCGACAGGGACGGCACGCCGGGACCGGCGGATAACCGGTTCCGGCGGCGCCATCCAAAATGGACCGCGGGGGGCGCGGCCGGCCGGCAGCATGAGGGTTCCGTGAACCTCAACTACCTCGTCGTCAGGTTGGCGCAGATCGTGCCGACCTTCCTGCTGATCGTGGTCGTGGCCTTCGTGCTGGTCCGCCTGCTGCCGGGCGACCCCGCCAGCGCGATCCTGGGGCTGAAGGCAACCGACGCCGACGTCCTGCGACTCAATACCGAATATGGCCTCGACAAGCCTATCCCGGTGCAATTCCTGTTTTTCCTGCGCAACATTTTCCAGGGCAACCTCGGCGAATCCATCATCCTGAAGGTGCCGGTGATAAGCCTGATCCTGCAGCGCCTCCCGGTCACCCTGTTCCTCACCGGCTTCGCCGCCATTCTCGCCGTGACGCTGGCGGTGCCGCTGGCACTGCTCAGCGCCATCGAGCGGGATAGCCCGGTCGACACCGCCATCCGTACCGGATTCCAGATCGGCCTCTCCATGCCCGTCTTCTATATCGGCATCCTGCTGCTGACCTTATTTGCCGCGCGTCTTCACTGGTTTCCCGTGGGCGGCTTCGGCATCACCTTCGGCGAGAAGCTCTACCATCTGCTCCTGCCGGCGCTAACCCTGGCCTTCAGCCTGTCGGCCGTCCTCATGCGGAACCTGCGCAACGGCATCATCGAGGTACTGAACGCGGACTATGTCGATTTCGCCCGGGCCAAGGGCCTGCGCAGCCGGCTCGTGCTCGGCCGCCATGTACTCCGCAACGCGCTCATCTCGACCGTCGCTCTCTTCGGCCTCAACATTGGGACGCTCCTGGGCGGCGCGGTCATCACCGAGTCCGTCTTCGCCATTCCCGGGGTCGGCCGGCTGATGATCGATTCGATCTATGGCCGCGACTACCCCGTCATCCAGGGACTGACCCTGGCGCTCGCCATCCTCGTCTCCCTGGTCTTCCTCGCCACCGACATGCTCCAGGCGAGCCTCGATCCCAGGATTGCCAGTCGATGAGCCTGACGCTGACATCGGGCATTGCCGCAGCCTTCGGCAACGGCCGGCGCCGGCACATGCCCTTGCTGGTCGGCAGCGCCATCATGGCGCTCTTCCTGCTGTTCTCGCTTATTCCCGGCATCTTCGCGCCATACGATCCGCTTGCCTTCGATTACATGCATCTCTCGGAAGCGCCGACCCTGGCCCACCCCTTCGGCACCGACAATTTCGGCCGTGACATGCTCTCCCGCGTCATCTGGGCCAGCCGGGTCGACATCCAGATCGCTATTTTCTGCACTATTTTTCCCCTGGCCTTCGGCACGATCGTGGGAGCGCTGACGGGGTTCTACGGCGGCTGGCTCGATGCCGTGTTCGGACGGCTGGTGGACCTCGTCGTCACGTTCCCTTTCCTGGTGATCGTAATCGCCATCGTGGCGGTGCTGGGCCCCGGGCTGTTTAATATGTACATCGCCGTCAGCTCCGTCGGCTGGGTCTTCTACGCCCAGCTCATGCGGGCAGGCGTGCAGGTCCAGAAGCAGAGCGACTACGCCGCTGCCGCCCGTGTACTGGGATATGGCGAGGCCCGCATCATCTTCCGCCATCTGCTGCCCAATGCCATCACGCCGATCATCGTCTACTGGATGACCGACATGGCGCTGGCAATCCTGCTCGGTTCCAGCCTCGGCTATCTCGGCTTGGGCGCCCAGCCGCCGACGGCGGAATGGGGCGTCATCATCGCCGACGGCAAGAATTTCATGAGCACGGCCTGGTGGATTTCGGTTTTTCCCGGCATCGCCATCATCTTCGCGGGCGTTGGCTTCAGCCTGGTCGGCGACGGCATCGCCGACATCTTCCGCCGCCGCAATTGATCGTCATGTCCGGCGACGCGGGCGATGCTCTGTTGTCCGTGCGCAACCTGCGCGTCGCCTTCGGCTCGCCCCAGCATCCGCTCCTCGCCGTCGATGGAGTCGATTTCGACGTCGCTCCCGGAGAAGTGCTGGGGATCGCCGGGGAATCAGGCTCGGGCAAAAGCGTTACCCTCAGGTCCATCCTGCGTCTGATCCATCCGCCGGGCCGGGTCAGCGGACGGGTGCTCTGGCGCGGCCGCGATCTGCTCACCCTGCCGGAGGAGGAGCTCCGGCGCGTGCGCGGCGGGGAAATCGGCGTCATTTTCCAGGAGCCGATGACGGCCCTCAATCCCGTTCTCACTGTCGGGCTGCAGATTCGCGAGAACCTGAAGGAGCATACCGGGCTCGATGCCGCCGGCCGGCGCAAGCGGGCCATCGAACTCATGGACCATGTGGGAATCCCGGCGGCGCAGTCGCGCCTGGAGGACTATCCGCATCAGTTTTCCGGCGGCATGCGCCAGCGCGCCATGATCGCCATCGCCCTCGCCTCGAATCCCCAGCTCCTGCTGGCCGACGAGCCGACCACCGCGCTCGACGTCACCATCCAGGATCAGATCCTCAAGCTGATATTGCGCCTGCGCAGCGAGATGAACATGAGCGTCATCCTCGTAACCCATGATCTGGGCGTCATCGCTCAGACCTGCGACCGGCTGGCGGTGATGTATGCCGGGCGCCTGGCGGAGACCGGGCCGGTGGCTGCCCTGTTCCGCCAACCGCGCCACGCCTATACCCTGGGACTGCTCAATTCCGTGCCGCGCGCGGGCCAGATCCGTCAGCCGCTCGCCTCGATCCCCGGCCAGCCGCCGCTTCTCTCCAAGCTGCCCGAAGGATGCGCCTTCGCGCCGCGCTGCCCCTTCGTCCTTTCGGCCTGCCGCGAAGCGCCGCCGCCGCTGGTCGAAGTAGCACCCGACCACCGCTCCGCCTGTCTTGCCCATCAGGCCCTGGCCAAGGCCTGACCGCCATGGATGCCGCCGCCCCGCTGATCGACGTCACCGATCTGGCTATGAGCTTCCACAGGCCGCGTTCGGTCCTGGATCGGCTGACGGGCCGGCCGGGGCGGATCGTCCATGCGCTCAACGGCGTCAGCTTCACGGTCATGCGCGGCGAGACGCTCGGCGTCGTCGGCGAATCCGGCTGCGGCAAATCCACCCTCGCCCGCTGTCTGGTCCGCCTGCACCAACCCGAGGCGGGCCACATTGCCTATGGCGGCATCGACGTGCTGCGCCTCACGGGAGCCGAACGCCGCGCCTACCACCGCCGGGTCCAGATGGTGTTTCAGGATCCGTACAGCTCCCTCAACCCTCGCATGACCGTGCGCCAGACGCTGGCCGAGGCGATAGCCTTCCACGATCTGCGCGCGGGGGCCGAGATCGGCAGGCGCGTCGAGGAGCTGCTCGATCTGGTGCGCCTGCCCAGCGACGCCGCCGGACGCTATCCCCATGAATTCAGCGGCGGTCAGCGTCAGCGCATCGGCATCGCCCGGGCTCTCGCCGTCGAGCCGGAATGCCTGATCGCCGATGAGCTCGTGTCTGCCCTCGACGTTTCCGTCCAGGCGCAGATCGTCAACCTTCTGCTGGAGCTGCAGGGCCGGCTTGGCCTCACGATCCTTTTCATCGCCCATGACCTTCGTCTGGTCCGCCACATCTCCCATCGGGTCGCGGTCATGTACCTGGGCGCGATCGTGGAACTGGCCGAGACCGAGACGCTGTTCACGCGCCCCGCTCACCCCTACACCGCCGCCTTGCTCAAGGCCGCGCCGGAAATGGATCCCGGACGGCGCTCGGTCATCGACGCCGTGCGGGGCGAACTGCCGAGCCCGCTGGCGATTCCGGCCGGCTGTCCATTCCATCCGCGCTGTCCCTATGTCATGGCCCGCTGCCGGGCCGAGCGCCCCGTGCTTGCCGATCGGGAGCCGGGACATATTGCGGCCTGTCATCTGGAGCCGGGGCACAAGCTTTAGCTACGGCTTGGCTCACCGCGCCCACGTCGCGCTATAGTCCCGCCCCGGCAGGAGAGCAACCCTTGGAGAAGAACGAACGCCATGGAAATCCGCAATCTCGGCAGGTCCGGCCTGCGTGTCTCCGTCGTCGGCCTCGGCTGCAACAATTTCGGCTGGCGCATCGAGCTCGAGCCCGCCCGCAAGGTGGTGCACCGGGCCCTCGATCTCGGCATCACGCTGTTTGACACCGCCGACATGTACGGCGACGGGCAGTCGGAGGAGATGCTGGGCGAGACGCTTGGGCCCCGGCGCAAGGACATCGTGCTGGCGACAAAATTCGCCGCCGCCTTCAGCGGCGTCAGCGGCGGGCCATTCGGTTCCCGGACCTACATCCTTTCGGCCGTCGAGGCGAGTTTGCGCCGGTTGAAAACCGACTGGATCGACCTCTATCAGTATCATTGGGCCGATCCGCGGACGCCCATGGAGGAGACCCTGCGCGCGCTGGACGACCTGATCCGCGAGGGCAAGGTGCGCTACGTCGGCATCTCGAATCATCCGGCCTGGCGGGTGGCGGATGCCCAGTGGCTGGCGCGCCAGAATGGGCTGAACGCCTTCATCGCCTGCCAGGACGAATACAGCCTCCTGGTGCGCGACGCGGAGCGCGAGCTGATCCCGGCCATGAACGCATTCGGCCTCGGCCTGCTGCCCTACTTCCCGCTCGCAAGCGGCCTCTTGACGGGCAAATACGCCAAGGGTGCGGCGCTCCCGGCCGACGCCCGGTTCGCCAGCCAGAGCATGGCTGGGCTCGGCAAGCGCTACATGACCGAGGCGAATTGGACCGCGGTCGACCGCCTTCAGGCCTTCTGCAACCAACGCGGCCACAAGCTCCTCGAACTCGCCTTCAGCTGGCTCGCCGCCAACCCGGTCGTCGGCAGCGTCATCGCGGGTGCGACCAAGCCCGAGCAGATCGATGAGAACGTGAAGGCGGCCGGTTGGGCGCTGAGCGCTGAGGATCTGGCCGAGGTGGACGGCCTGACGGGGAAGGGGAAGCAGGGATAGCCCCATTCCGTTGACTGGGGCATCCTGCCTGGGTAACTTTGCCTAGTTCAGGATACCAAACGTCAGTCCGAGATATCGGAATGGTGGCTGCGACGAGGCTTTGGCGCCGGGCCTGGCCCCACCCTGTCCCGCTGGAGAGACGAGAGGCATGGCTTTTGTCGAGATAGAATCCCTGGTCAAGGCCTTCGGCGATGCCCGAATTCTCCACGGCATCAGCCTCGAGGTCGAAAAGCAGGAGTTCACCGTTTTCGTCGGACCCTCCGGCTGCGGCAAGACCACGCTTCTCAGGTTGATCGCCGGGCTGGAGGAAGTGACGTCCGGCACAATCCGGATCGGGGACCAGCGCGTCGACCACCTGCCGCCGGACAAGCGCGGGCTTGCCATGGTGTTCCAGAACTATGCGCTCTATCCCCATATGACCGTGTTCGAGAACATGGCCTTCGGGTTGCGCGTCTCGAAGGTCGACAAGGCGGTCATCCGCCAGCGCGTCCAGGAAGCGGCGGGCATTCTGCAGATTACCGAGCTGCTCGAGCGAAGGCCGAGGCAGCTTTCCGGCGGCCAGCGTCAGCGCGTGGCGATCGGCCGCGCCATCGTTCGCGAACCCAAGGTGTTCCTGTTCGACGAGCCCCTGTCGAACCTCGATGCCAAACTGAGGGTACAGATGCGGGTCGAGCTGACCCGGCTGCATCGCGAATTGAAGGCGACCATGATCTACGTCACCCACGACCAGGTGGAGGCGATGACCATGGCCGACAAGATCGTGGTCCTGAACCGGGGTCATGTCGAGCAGATCGGCCGGCCGCTGGATCTGTACCACTATCCGAGAAACCTCTTCGTCGCCGGCTTCATCGGCTCGCCGGCCATGAATTTTCTGAAAGGCCGGATCGCCCGGATATCCGAGAGCAATGTCGAGGTGGCGCTCGGCGAAGCGAACAAGGCCGTCGTGCGCTGCAGGCCCAATGGGAACGCAACGGAAGGCGCCCCGGTTACCCTCGGCGTACGTCCGGAGGCGCTGAACCCGGGCGGACAAGGCGATTCCAGCATTACCGGCAACGTGCACACGGTCGAGCGCCTCGGCGGCGACACGTACCTCTATCTCAGCACGCCCGAGGGCGCGGACCTCACGGTGCACGCGCCCGGAGACATGGTCGTGACTTCGGGTGACCGGATCGCGATCGGCTTCAACGCCGACAAGTGCCACCTGTTCCACGAGAATGGGGACGCGTTCGAACGCTTCCCCGTCTGAGGTGATCAGGGCGCGGGCGTCGATAGGGCACGCCCGCTTGCATCGACGCCGAGGATGGCACCCTCGGGCTTGAAGACATGGAGGCGCACCGTCGCCGTGATCGTGGCGCCCGGTTGCAAGGTCAAGAGCCGGCCTCCGCGCTGGTCCGCGTCGGCAAGGCCGGTTCCGGGCCAGGTGGAATTGGGTTCCAGCCCGATCAGCCGCGTCTTCCCGCACCAGGGCGGCTCGGCCGTGCCGCCGAGTTCGTACCAAAGCCAGGCGCAGGGAAAGATGGCGCCATCCCAGGACAGCGCAGCCGCGACCAAGCCGTCCAGCCGGCGTATGGACATCCACGGGCTGTCGAAATCCTGCAGATACGCCAGCGAGGCGACGCTTCCGACGGGTTGGCTGAGGTCGAAGGGACCTCTCTTGCCTGGGACCAGGGGCCAGCGGCCGGTTGCACCGGGTATCAGCGGGTTCGTTGCCGGATCATAGCGGTCGTCCACGGTGACCTTGCAGGCGCCTGACTGAATCTCGAAAGCGCCATCAAGAAGGTCCGACCCGAATGTCGGATGCTGGCCCCACATCACCTTCGCCGGCCGTCCCCCCAGCATGCGGAGCGTCTCCCGGATCGTCAGCACATCGCCAACGACCGTCAGCTCCCGGCGCATGTCGGCCGGGACGGTAGTGAACCGGCGGGTCAGGAGAAGGCTGGCCGCATCGGCCTGCGCCCCCCAGGGCGCGACGGATGCTTCGCCATGGAATCCATGGAAGACGCCTGCGAATTCGCAGGCGTCCCCGCCATTGGGAAACAGGATAGGCCAGCCCCCGCCGTAGCGCGTCAGCCAGGTTCTCTCGTCGGACGCCGCCGGGGGATCCATGGGCGCCGCCACCGGTTCCCACGGCGTCCTGCCGAGGACCGATGCGCCGAGGCTCCTGTGCTCGATCGCGGTGATGGTGCCGCCCACTCTGGGATCGACGGTGACGCGAAGCGCCTCGCTCTCGATCACCGTCGGTCCGCCAGGCTTCACTTGACCGCCCCGGTCATCAGCCCCTGGATGAAGTATTTCTGGAAGACGAGATAGAGCATCAGCATCGGCGCGCTGGCGACTGCCATTCCCGCCATGGTCAGGGGGATCTGGTTGTCGTATCGGCCTTGGAAGACGCTGATCCCGGCCATCAAAGTGCGCTTGGAATCATCCTGCAGGAAGATGATGGCGATCAGCAGGTCGTTCCATACGTAGAGAGCATTGACCACCACCAGCGTCAGCAGGGCCGGCAGCGAGAGCGGGAGCACGATCTTCCATAGGATGCGCAGCGCGCCCGCGCCGTCCATGCGCGCGGACTCGAACAGCTCCCGCGGCAGGGTCCGGAAGAACGTGGTGAGCAGATAGACCGAGAAGGGCGTGATCAGGCCGGCGTAGATGATGATGGCGCCCCGGAAGGTGCTGATCAGGTCGAGCTCTGAGTACAGCACGAACAGGGGGACGATCATCACCACCGGGGGCACGGCCATGAGGGAGGTGCTGATCGAGAACAGCAGGCTCCTGCCCTTGAATTCCATCCGGGCGATCGCATAGGCGCCAAGGCAGGAAACCAAGGTGCTGAGGATCACGGCGCCGGCGGCGAGGATGATGCTGTTCTCCATCCAGGCGAAGAACGGACTCTGGAACAGGACATTGTCGTAGTGGTCGAACACGATGGTCCGCGGGAGCCCGACCTTGTTGACGGTGTATTCATCCTCGCTCTTCAGCGAGGTCATCAGCATGTAGAGGGTCGGCACCAGGGCGAGCAACGTCGCCAGCAAAAGCACGCCATGCTTCAGAATCCGATCGGGCTTCACCCGATGGCCGGAGGGGCGGGCGTCCGACGGCAAGTTTGGCGCTCCTGCCATGACTACGCGACCTCTTCCTCGTTCGCCCGGCGTCGCACCGCGAACAGAGGCACGATCAGCAGCAGGGACACGAGGAACAGGAGGACCGAGACGGCGGATGCGATCCCCGGAAGGCTGGTCTTGATGAGCGCGCTGAAGATGTAGAGCTCCACCACCATGGTGGAAGTGCCCGGCCCGCCGCGCCCACTGCCCACGATGTAGACGTAGGAAAACACCGACGAGAGCATGGTGATCACGCTCACCACGACGTAGAACTCGATCACCACCTTCATCTGCGGCACGATCACATGCCAGGTTCGCTGCCACCAGGAGGCGCCTTCCAGCCTCGCCGCCTCGATCAGGGATTCGTCGAGGCTGAGCAGCCGCGCCAGGAACAGGATGATGCCGAGCGCGGATTCCCGCCAGATGATGAGAAGCATGACCGTCCACAAGGCGACGTCGGGCGACCCGATCCAGTCGAGGGCCAGGAAGTTCAGGCCAAGCCAGCTCAGCACTTCGTTCACCGGTCCGCTGAACTGGAACATTTTCTTCATCACCACGGCGATGATCGGGATCGCCAGGATGTAGGGGACGAACAGGACGACACGATAGAGCTTCCAGCCCCTGATCCGTTCGTACAGCACGATCGAGACCAGCAGCGACCAGACGACCATGACCGGTACCGCCAGCAACAGGACCAGATTGTGCTCGACGGACTGCCAGAAGAGGTCGTGGGACAGAATCAGCTCATAGTTCCTGAAGCCGATCCAGGGACCGTCGATGCCGCGGATCAGCTTGAAGCTGAATTCGAAGATGCGGACGAGCGGATAGCCGAACACGAACAGGAGCAGCACGACCAGCGGCAGGACATAGAGATAAGGCGTGATCCTGGAAGATTGGCGCATGGCCCCGGTCGCTTGTTTGGCCGCTTTCGAGGAGATGATAGCGGCTGAATAGGCAAGGGCCCAGGCGCCTCACGGCGCCTGGGCCCCCGATACCTGCCCGATCAGGCGGCGAGGTCTTTAGCCCATTTCTTGTAGTTGTCCACCATGTCCGGATTGAAGTCCCGCCACTGCTTGGCGACTTTGAACGCAAGCTCGCCGGCCTCTTCGCCGGTGATCTTGCCCGACACGACCTGCTGGGCGGCCGGCAGCAGGGCCTGGTCGTAGAATTGCCCCGGCACCACGTTGGAGATGTACGGGATGTTCGGGGATTCGGCCCACTTGTGCCACATCGTCTTCACCACCTCGTCCTTGATGACCGAAGTGTCGAAGCTGCTGTTGGACGGGATCCAGCCGGTCTTTTCCCAGAACACCTGCAGCCGCTCGGGCGATTCCAGGTATTCCAGGAACGCCGCGGCCGCCTTCGGATCCTTGGAATCCTTGCAGATGCCCAGGCCCTGGGTATCGAGGATCGGAATGCCGGCCATTTTGCCCTTGCCATAGACCGGCATGACCATGGCGCCGATCCGACCATTGGTCTTCTTGCTGTCGGCGGGCACCCGCGCGCCGATGGACTCGCCCATCGCCAGTTTGCCCGCAACGATGAGGTCGATGCCTGGATAGAGTTCGAGGGACGACATGTCCGGGTTGAGGAAGCCGTGCTTCTTCAGTTCCTCCAGGCGCACCCAATGCTCGTGGTATTTGGGATCACGAAAGTCACGGGCACCGGTGAACAGGTCGATAGCTTCGCCGGTGCTGTCGATGTTCTGGGCGAGCGCATGGCCGAAGAACCATTCGCCCCAGTAGCCGTCCTGGATGCCGCCGCCGATCGGCGCGATGCCTTGAGCCTTCAGCTTGTCGCAGGCGGCAAGCAGATCGTCCCAGGTCTTGGGCGGATTTTCCGGATCGAGACTTGCCTTCTCGAACAGATCCTTGTTGTAGCACCAGATCATCGGCAGTGGATACCAGCCCATGCGATAGATGTTGCCGTCGAAGTGGCTGAGCAGGGTCGGGCGCGAGGCATTCAGCACCGTATCGTTGACCAGCCCGTTCAACGGCTTCAGGTAGCCGAGCCACACGCTTTCCATGTGGTAGATGCCGTTCCAGAGATACTGGATGTCGGGCCCCTTGCCGGCCGCCGCCGCGGTCTGGAATTGAGAGATCACCACATTGGTGTCCTGGAGCATCGGCTTGACGGTGGCCGCGGAATAATTCTTGACCGAATCCGCGACGAAGGCCTGGAGGCCGGGCAGCTCCTGTTCGCCCCACCACCACATGTTCAGGGTCGGCACGTCCGCCACAGCCGGCAATCCCGGCAGCAGGCCGGCCAGCGTCGCACCGGCCCCCAGACCCGCGGATCCCTTGAGGAACTTTCGGCGCGAAAAGCCGTCTCTGTCGTTTCTGTTCTTCGTCATGCTCGAACCTTCCTGTTTGCTGCGGTTGCCACGTTGCCGAATTCCGATAGCGCTAGAACGTGCTCATCAATCCGCCATCGACGACAAGCAGTTGGCCGGTCATGTACCGGCAGTATTTGGACGCGAGGAAGATGACCGTGCCCGACACGTCTTCGGGATAGCCGGTCCGGCGCAACGGTATCTTGCCCTTGGTCACGTACAAATCGATGAATTCCGGGGTCTCGGTTTCGTTGACGCCGCGCACGATCGACATCGGCGTCGACATGAATCCCGGCGCCACGGCGTTGACCAGAATGTTGTGGGGTCCGAGTTCGACCGCCATCGACTTGGTGAGCGCGATGATGCCGCCCTTGGCGGCGTTGTAGGCGCCGACCTCCCCGCTCGAGGCAAATCCCTGGATCGAGGCGATGCTGATGATTCGCCCGGCTTTCCGCTGCACCATATGCGGGGCAACGAGCTTCGAGCCCATGTAGACGGCTTCGAGATTGATCGCGATCGTCCGGCGCCAGTCGTCCAGATTGTCTTCCAGTATGGTCTTGGGCGGAGGGTTGATCGCCGCGTTGTTCACCAGGACGTCGATCTTTCCGAACCTCCGCAGCACGTCTGCGACCGCTTTGCCATAGGCGTCGTAGTCGGTGACGTCGAGCGCGTAGGCCTCAGCCGTACCGCCTGCGGCGGCGATTTCCGCGGCCACCTTGCCGACCGTATCCGGGTTTCTTTCGATCAGGGCGACCTTCGCCCCCTCGCCCGCCATTTCCAGGGCGACCGAGCGACCGAGGCCTTGGCCGGCGCCGCTGACAATGCAAATCTGGTCCGTCAGCAGACTCAAAACTACCCCCCATGCCGCGGTATTCGCGCCAATCGGCCCTTGCGAGCCTGCCGGCCGAGGAAGACGGGATACGCCCCGCAACGCCAAGCCCCCGCACGCGCGTCTTCCGGTATTCTGGACCTTGCTCTAGCCTGTCGGAAAATATTAGGCTGACCCGGAAACATCGGTCAAGGGCTTCGCAACCTGCCGGGGAGAGACTGGCGTTCGGCTCGCGGCGAGCATAGAGGCCCGGATTTTCGGCAACTGGTTGGAGGCGCCATGACTGCCCGAGCGCTGAGCGACACCGACGAACGCGGGGAGAGCGGTGGCTCGCGCAGCGTCCGGCGCGCGCTCGGCATTTTCGAGCTGATGATGGCACGGGCCAAGCCGGTGGCCATGTCCGAGATCATCGAGGCGCTCGCCATACCCAAGTCGACCGCTTACGAGCTGGTGCACACGCTCAGCCGAGCGGGTTACGTCACCGCGGCCGGCAGGAACAGCGGCCTCTTCCTCGGCCACAAGCTGTTTGCTCTCGGCATGGCCTATCGCAGCCAGGTGGACCTGCTGAAGGACGGTGGCCGGATCGTAGAGGAACTGCGGGATTCGACTGGCGAGACGGTGCAGCTTTCGATCCTCGACAACCAGTTGATGCTGGTCCTGCTCAAGGAAGAAGGCATCAAGCCGCTGCGGATCATCAGCCAGGTCGGCTCGCGCGTGCCGGTGAACTGGGCCGCCTCGGGCCGGCTGCTGGTCTCGGACCTTGATGACAAGCAGCTGCGCAAACTCCTCACCCAGACTGTTTGCCAGTCTCCCAGCGGGCGAGCCAACACTGACGTGGATTCGCTCATGGGGGAGATCCGTCGCTTTCGAAAACGGGGCTACGGCATCGAGGTCAACGAGGCCAACGAACATGCCGGCTGCGTCGCGGCACCCGTCATCGACAATTCCGGACGTTGCATCGCGGCTCTCAGCATCGTCGTTCCCGAACAGCGCCTGGCCAAGGGCAACCGCGAACAGCTGATCGCCGCGGTGCGCCAGGCTGCCGAAAAGCTATCCCAGCGGATGGGCGGCTGACCCAACCTGGCGCGGCTCCAACTCCAGCAACCATTCCTTTTGCCAAGCAAGAAGGCGAACCCATGAAAATTGACAGCGTAGATTTCTTCTATCTCGCCATGCCCGTGGTGACCACGGCGGGCGACGGCAGCCAGGATGCCCTCGTGGTTCGCGTCTCCGCCGGCGGCCATATCGGCTGGGGCGAATGCGAGGCCGCCCCGTTGCCCTCGATTGCCGCTTTCGTCTGTCCGATGTCCCATGGCGCCTGCCGCCCGGTTTCCGCCTCGGTCCTCGGCGAGAGAATCGACGGGCCGGAGGACATCAAGCGGATGGCCTCGGCTCTCGCCCTCAACAGCATGGATCTGCTGCAGGCACCCCATACATGGTCCGGCATCGAGGTCGCGCTGTGGGATCTGCTCGGCCGCATCAGGGGAGAGCCGGCCTGGAAGATGCTGGGCTATGCCAGGTCCCACCCGAAGACGCCTTACGCGTCGGTGCTGTTCGGCGCCACGCCGCAGCAGACCTTGGAGAGGGCGAAGGAACTGCGCGCCAAGGGCTTCAGGGCGGCGAAGTTCGGCTGGGCGCCTTTCGGGGACAGCCTCCAAGGCGACATCGATCAGCTCGACGCCGCCCGCCAGGGACTAGGAGCGGACGGAATCCTGCTGATCGACGCCGGCCAGATATTCGGAGACGACGCGGACGCCGCGGCTTTGCGCCTCTCCGCGCTCAACGCCAACAAGGTCACCTGGTTCGAGGAACCTTTCGGCGGTTACGCATACGACGCGTATCGACAGCTCGCGGCAAGGAGCGGCGCGGTCAAGCTTGCCGGTGGCGAAGCGGCCCATAACCGGTACATGGCCCAGCACCTGATCGAATACGGCCAGGTGGGCTATGTTCAGATCGATTGCGGCCGGATCGGCGGGCTATGGCCGGCCAAGCAGGTCGCCGACTATGCCACGGCCAGGGGTGTCACCTACGTCAACCACACCTTCACCTCGAACCTCGCCCTCAGCGCCTCGCTCCAGCCCTATGCCGGCCTGGAAGGAAGCCGGATCTGCGAATACCCGACCGCTCTCAGCCGGCTCGCGTCCGAATTGACCTCCACCCATATCGTGCCGGACCCCAACGGCGAGGTCGCGGCGCCCGACGCGCCGGGGCTGGGAATCGAGATCAACGAGAGGGCATTGAAGCAATATGCCGTGGACGTCGAAATCAAGGTCGGCGGCAGGACCATATTTGCCCCGCCGAATATCTGATGATCGAAGAGGACATGCATTGCGGCTCTAAGCCGCCGACCTGAGAGCCTCGCGCTGCACGATGTAGAGGCTGCTCGCCGCGATGATCGCAGCACCTGCGAGCACTGTCGGGGTCGGAAGCTGATTCCAGAACAGGAAACCGAACAGCGTCGCCCAGATGAGCGCGGTATATTCCAGCGACGCCATGAGGGACACCTGAGCGTAGCGAAACGCTTGGATCAGCAGGAACTGGCCGAAGGTCCCGATGAGCGAGAATATCGCGAACGCCAGGTAATCTCCCTGTCTCAGCGGCACCCATTGGAAGGGCGCCAGCGCCGCGCCGCCAAGGACCAGCACGACCGAGGCCCAGAACAACTGCGTGTGGCTGGGCTCGCTGGCGCTCAGTTTGCGCGCCAGGATGTTGAACAGCGCGTAGCAGAACGCCGAGCCGAGGGCGAAAATCGCCCCGGTGCCGAAGCCCGTGCCGCTCGGCTGCATGATCACCAGCACGCCTGCAAATCCGGTGGCTATGGCGAGCCACCTGCGCAATTCGACCCGTTCGCCGAGCAGCAAGACCGAGAATGCCGACATCAAGAGGGGGGCGACGAAAGTGATCGCGACCGTATCGGCGAGCGGCAACAGGCGCAGCGCCAGAAAGAACCCCACCAGAGTGCCTGCGCCGAACAGCCCGCGAAGCAGCTGGAGCCCCAGCCGACCCGTGCGCAACGTCGCCGCACCGCCCCGCCCCGTGGATAGCCAGACCGAGAAGGCGACCGCCGGGATTCGGCCGAGAAAGATGATCTCAGCCGGCGGATAGCTGCCGGTCAGCCACTTGGCCGAGGCATCCATGGCCGATATGCAAAACACGGCCGCGACCATATAAAGCAGGCCGCGAACCGGTGCGTTGCGCAATGCCACGACGCTCATCTCAACCACCCGCCAAGCCGTTCACCCTATCGGCGCCGCACCCGCGGAACAACGCAGATGCCACGCTCCGAACGCTACGCGCCCGCCCCGGCCTCGACCCTCTTGCTCAATTCGCGCGGAGGGTCCAATTGATTGGCTGGAGCAACCCACGCGCCAAGCATGAAGAGAACCTGGATTGGGACCTCGCTGGTTCTTGCCGCCGCGATCGCCGCGAGCGGACGCGCTTCCGGCGACGCCGCAAGCGACGTGCCCGCCGTCACCGGCGATTTCCTGGCCTATTGCCAGGCAAATTATCAGGGCTGCGAGGACCAGGTGACGAGTTCGGCCGTGGACCTGATCATGACCCAGAACCCGAACTTCTGCGATCCCCAGGACGACTATCCCGATGACCTGACCAATGCCGTGATCGCCTGGCTGACGGCCCGGCCGGAGATTCGCGGCCAGGCCCTGTCCAAGAGCATCGTGAACGCGCTGATCGCGACGCGGCCCTGCAAGAAGCAGTAGATCCAGCGCCAAGGTCTCCTTCTCGGGCCGCCGCATCGCTGCGCAGGAAACGCCTCCTCCTGCCGTGCAAGCAAGTCGAAGGCCGGTTCGGACAGACTTCTTGGCTTCCACATCGGCCAAATGTTTCCGGGTCAGGCGATTTCCGATGGGTAGAGCTTGGGCTGCATCATTGGCCTGCTTTCTGGTCGCCCTGGGGCTGCCTATGTTTGCCATCGCTGACGATATACGCCAGGCCTGCCAAAGCGATGCCCAGCAGTTCTGCACCGGCGTTCAGCCGGGCGACTGGCGTCTTCTGAGGTGCCTGAGACAGAACAAGGACCAGCTTTCCCCGCCCTGCCAGGCGGCGCTGCACACCGCTTCGGAGCAGATGCGGGCATGCCGATCCGACGCCAAGCAGCTCTGCGCCGGCGTTACGCTCGGCGGCAGCGCCATGTTCCAGTGCCTGCAGGAGCACCAATCGAACCTGTCACCGGAGTGCGCGAGCGGTCTTGCCTCCATGAACGGCCAGCAACCTCCGGCCATGCAGCAGCAAGGATCGGCATCCCAGCAGCAGCCACCGCCGGCCCAGTTCTGGTATCACTGCGACAATCCGCAAGGCTATTATCCCTACGTCCAAACCTGCAGCAGCGGTTGGCACCAGGTCCCGGCAACCCCGCCTGATGTGACATCGTCGCAGCCGCAACCGCCGCAGCCGCAATCGTCGCAACCGCAGTAACGACGGATCAAGGCCCCTTCACAGGGCGAGGCGGCGTCGCCATGACCTCGTGAGCGACCGGCGCTATGGCGACGCCTGCTGCTGGCGCAGCTTGTTCCCCGATCGCTGACCTACTTCTTCTTCAGATAGTTTTGTTCCAGGAACTTGGATCTGAATTTTTGCGGCGGAACGAGGATGTCTGGCCGACCCTCTGGCGTGAAGTCCATGAGGTTCCAATACGGCCACACCGTATCGACATGGTTCCCCGGCAATTCGGTTCCCCAGAAATGAAAAATCTTGCGGCCCTGCTTCCTGAAGACATGCATCACCGGCCACTGCATGTCGTCGGAGTCTCCCTGGCATTTGTAGTCCGCCTGATAGGGAGAGTCCGATCCGGAAACGAGCGCGATCTGCGACCATCCCCGTTGCTTGGCCCAAGCATTGATTCGATCGGCCGGGGCTTTGGCAATTGCGGCAAACGCCGCGTTTTGTGAGACTTGGTACCAGGTCCGATCGAACCCGTCGACCAGCGACGTGCAGGAAGGACAGGGATTGTCCCAGTTGGGGCCGAACATGAATGAGTAGAGCAGCAGGGTGCTCTTGTCTCCAAACAGCGCGGAGAACTTCGCCTTGTCCCCGACTTTCCCGTCGTTGGCCCATTGGAAGACGTAGTCCTCCTTCAACTGCCCGCCGGGCGGGAGCTGGCGGCGGCGTTCCGCCACGGATTTTACTTTGTCGACGAGCTCCCGCTCTTCTTTGAGCAATGCGTCGCGCGCGGCGCGATACTCTTCGCTTTCGTTTGGATAGCGTCGTTCGGTCATGTTCATCTCCCGTTTGTAAATACCAATCGTATGTACTCCGGGTGGCCGCTCCTCATCCGGGTGCGGCCGCTCGGGCAACGATGGCCCCACCGGCCTATCCCGGTCCCAAGCCTAGCGCCCGATGGTCTCGACCCAAATCGGCTTGAGAGCGGAACCGGTCGCGGCACCGCCGTGATGTCGAGCGCGCAAGCCAGTCACTTCGCGCCATCGCGGCCGCGCCAGGGATCCGGGCCCGGGTCGCGCCCCGCCGCAACCACGGCCAGCCGGTCCATGTAGTGGGCCCAGCCCTGGGCATGGCCGGCGCATTGTTCGGCATTGGGCAGGCCGGTGTGGGTCAGTCGCAGCAGCGTTCCGGGCGGCTCCTCCATCAGGTCGATCTCGACCAGGCTCGACCCCGGCGGCACTGCCTCGCTGCCGTCCCAGCCGAAGCTGTAGGCCAGGCGATGCACCGGCACGACCTCGCGGAAGGAGCCGCGGGCGCTGCGTGCCCCCGTGACATTGACCAGGTAGAGCCCGCCAACCTCGGGCACGAGCTGTGCCTCCGTTCCCATCCAGCGCAGGATCTTCTCCGGATCGGTCAGGAGGGCGAACACCGCGGCGGGCGTCGCCGGAATATGCGTCTCGCGGCGGACGACAAGAGCCTCCTGCATCGGTCTTCTCCATGGTTACGACGGTCGGCGCAAATGCGGCGTGAGCCGGCTTCCGCTCGATCGCTCCATTTTCCATACGACCTGCTGGCCGTCGGTCGTGGGATGGATTTGAGACCGGATATTGGAACGGCGAGAGTGACAAGTGTGTCGGGAATCGGACGGAGCCGCCGGCCGTGGCCGCAACCGAAACCTGAATCAATCCACTTCCACTATCGTCGGCATATGCTATCTTGATGCTGAGATGTTGCTTTGGTGCACGGCTAGGCGATCGAAGCTTCGCCCAAGAGCATGTGCATGCGGCATCCGGCACGAGCGGGCGAAGAGGGGACTGTCCGGATGTTGTTGAGGCGTCTATCGGCTCGCCGCCTCCATGCTGGCCCATGTCTTTTGCCTGCAATCTTGCTGCTTTGGCTGACGCTGATGAATCAGGCGCGAGCGGATGATCCGATCGCGAATTGCAGCGCCCTCGACATTGATTTCGCCGACAGCGGCGCGAGGAAGGAATGCCGGAAGGCCGAGATTTCGTCCAGCACCTGGACCGGAGTGCGCCAGTCGATTGTCGCCAAGGGCCCCGGATACGTGCTCGTATTTCTCCGCATCAAGGCCGGCCACAATTCCTACATGGGCACGGAGGAGGCAACTTCGATTGCCACCGTGCTGGGCCGCGACATGTTGGGCTCGACGCCGATCGTTTCCAGCCACGACCCTGTTGGGGGATTCGACATCGCCAGCTTCATTGTCAATTCTTCCGGTGGGCGCCAGATCACCTGCTTCGCTTTCGCTCGCTTCCAGGGCATGGTGCCGGCCCGAGGAGGGTTCGCTGGCCCACCCGGCTACTCGGCCGCCTATGAGGGGGCCTTCTGTTCAGGTTCCCCGATCGCCAATTCAGACGCCACCATCGCCAAGATCCTGGGCGAACTTCGCTTTCCGTCGGATTGAGTGGCCTATTGGGAATACCGGGCCAGGAGTAAGCCCGGGATCGCGCGCCGGGGTGCAGGTTTCGCTGGCATTGCAATGGGTGCGCGCCCTTTCTTCTGAGCGGCTGAGCAGCAATGAGATAGTCAGACAGTACCGCTCGCCGCAGCAACACTGGGAACCAGAGCTATGCGGGAAAATGGGTGACGACGGCCTTTCGATTTGGCAGCTCGCTACCAATTTCTATTTGTTTTCAGATGACTGGCGGAGGGGATGTCCGCCATAGTAAAGTCCGTCAACGTTCGCAGAAATTCGGAAGTGCAGCAAAATAGGCCTAATTTACCGGCCTAACTCCCACATATTGTCTGGACACGTTCGCCGACGTTCGGCACAATCCGATGCGCTTGGTGGGGTATGGAGTCCGGTAGCAATGGCCCGAACGATCGGCAAATTGTCGGCCTTGAAGGTCGACCGGCTTAAAGAGCCCGGGATGTATTCCGACGGTGGCGGCCTCTATCTCCAAGTGACCGGCGACGGCAAGAAGCACGTCAACAAAAGTTGGCTGTTCCAGTTCAAGGTCAATGGCCGCGAACGCCAGATGGGCCTCGGCCCTCTCCACACATTTTCGCTGGCGGATGCCCGCCAGAAAGCCCTCGAATGCCGCAAGCTCCGCCACGAGGGAATCGATCCCATAGACGCCAGGCGCGCCGCGCGGGGCCTGGCGGCGGCGGAGAGCGCGAAGGCGATGACGTTCAAGGCTTGCGCCGAGGCGTACATAGAGGCCCACAAGGCCGGCTGGCGAAACGCCAAGCATATAGACCAGTGGGGATCGACCCTGGCCGCCTACGCCTATCCGGTCTTTGGCAATATGTCGGTCCAGGCCGTCGACGTCGCGCTGGTGACCAAGGTCATAGAGCCGATCTGGAACACAAAGACGGAGACAGCCAGCCGGCTCCGCGGCCGCATCGAGTCAATCCTGGATTGGGCAACGGTCCGGGGTCACCGACGAGGCGACAACCCGGCCCGCTGGCGCGGGCACCTTGAGAACCTACTGCCGAAGCGCTCCAGGGTCGCCGGGATCGAGCACCATGCCGCCCTGCCCTACCAGGAGATTGGCGCGTTTATGCTTGCCCTGCGGGCTCAAGAGGGCACCGGCGCCCGGGCACTGGAATTTACGATCCTGACAGCCGCGCGAACAGGTGAGACCATCGGCGCGACGTTCGAGGAGATCAACGAGGACGTCACGGTTTGGACGGTGCCCGCCAAGCGCATGAAGATCAAAACCCAGGACCATCGCGTCCCCCTCTCCCCCGCCGCCGCCGGCGTCGCCAAGACAATGTCGGCGGCCCGCGCCGGCGAGTTCATTTTCCCCGGCCGCAAAGCCAAGAAGCCCATGTCCAACATGGCAATGGCAAAGGTGTTGGAGCGGATGGGCCGCGACGACATCACGGTTCATGGATTCCGCGCCACGTTCAAAACCTGGGCAACAGAGATGTCGAGTTTCCCGCGCGAGGTGATCGAAAAGGCTCTCGCGCATGCCCTCGAAAGCAAGGTCGAGGCCGCGTACAGCCGCGGCGACCTGTTCGAGAAACGCCGTCTCCTCATGGAGGCCTGGGCCGACTACTGCGCCAAGCCAGCGTCGGCGGCCGACGCCAAGGTGGTGCCTATCAGGAGCGGGAAGGCGAAGTGAGCGAATACGCCGCCTACCGGGCTGCCGGCCAGGCCATCGTCGGCCTGAGCCGGAGTATCCCCTTCGAGCATGCCTCGGCCGACGGCATCGAGATTACTTGGCTCGCGATGGAGACCGACGATCACATCATCGCCGCAGCCGCTTGGCTGGCTGGTATAGCCGCGGTGAACGCGCGCAGATTCGGTCAACCGCTGCCGTCGGTCCCAGGCGCCGTAGTTCATGAGCAGTTCAACGAAGGCCAGATCGAAGACCTGGCGAAGTCGAGGATGCTGCTCGAGCGATTTGTTGAGGCTGACGAAGCCTACGTAGACGCCGTGCTCTTCGACGGATGGCAACAGGCTAAAGACTTCGCGAGAAAAAACTGGCCAGCTATCGAGGCCGTAGCACTCGCGATCCAGGGCCAAGGCCGGCTGGACTTCGCTGAGGTCAAAGAGATCGCCGAGCGCGCCGGCTGGGCCGCGGAGCCGGAAGAGGTGCGGCAACCATGACTGACTGCGCATGCCTTTCGGCAGGCCCGCGGATGCCCGACATTGTCGACGAGCGCCACATCGGATGCGACAAAACAGACGGCAGATTCGCGGACGTGACGCTCAGGCGTTGCTCGCGGTGCTGGCGGCTATGGCTCAAATACTTTGTCGAATACGAGTTCTACACGGCCGCTGGCCGCTGGGCCGAGACGCCGATCGACGAAGCCGCGGCCATAACCATGATGCCCGAGGCCGCGCCGGCCTTTCTGGACCGCGCTGAGTTCTACATCTACGGCGGGTCTCATTTCGGGCACGCGGGGCGCCGGAGTTCTGGGCCGATCTGGTGGTGGTAACGAGGAACTATTGGCCGGCATCCGCCGGTCGCAAACCGCCGTCCCGGATGATCCGGACAGTATGGGCCGGTTAGGTGGGATAGCAACCCGGGACGCCGTCGGGAGGTGCCGCAGTGTTCAGGTGGTAGTTCGAGTGGCAGAATATATACAAAGCGTCAGAGCGGACACATCAGCGCTCTCGAACCAGCCGGTTTGCATAGGCCAGTAAGCCCGCATTGAGGGTGACGGCAGAGCGGCTAGTCCGTGGCCGGCGGCCCAAATGAACGAATTGTAACGGTGGATAGCATTTCCCAATTGATATCCATTGACCGCAATTTGGGCACAGCCGCGATGGCTGTGGCCGATTGGCTTTGCGGTTAGCATCGACTTCAAGCGGCAGGTCGCGCAAGAGTTCACCGCGGGGGAAGCCAGCCAACCAGGGCCTGGAATAGCCACAATCGCACCGAACTAGGCCGCCGTCCCTTGAGCACCGGCAATTCAGCGGGGTTCGCCGCGGTCATCGGCACCGCGACGCCCACCGCCACGGCGTTGGACTATGCACTGTCAATGGAGGTCCGTTCAGTGGCGACGGTAGCGCCGCCAGCGCCCGGGGCTGCAGCCCTCGCTTCTGAAGAACGTGCGCGTGAAATGACTTTGGTCGACAAAGCCGCAGACCTGCGCGATCTCCGCCAATGGCAGGTCGGGCTCGTCCAGCAGCGCCTTGGCGCATTCCACGCGGCGCTTCGTCAGCCAGCGATGCGGCGAATAGCCCGTCGCGCGCTTGAAGGCGCGGCCGAAATAGTCGCCAGACAAGCCGCACTGCTTCGCGACCTCGGAAATTGAGGGGTCGGCGCCCAGATTGGCATCGAAGAACGCGAGGGCGCGGCGGAGCTGCCAGGATGCCAGGCCGCCCCGGGGAAATTGCAGGATCGGCCGGCCACCATAGACCGGGACGATGTGGGCAAAGAAGGCGAACGCGACATGCTCACAAAACATCGCCGACGCGGCGGCTGCATGGCCGATCGCGCCGGCGAGCGCCTGTGCCAGACCGTACATGACCAAATCGCGGCCGCCGAAATTGGGCGCCCAAAGCCCTTTTACCTGGCGAATCCCGGCTTCATTGGCCATCTCGTCGAGCGCATTTTGTGGGATGTAAAAGCGAAGTGAATCGAAAGGCGTATCCAACCCGACGACTGGATTGTCGCGTAGGTCTATAAGCTGCGCGTCGCCCAATCGCCAGTCCGGCACCTCTCTACGACGCCCTGCTGTCCATAACTTCGAGAAAAACGGCACCGACAGCGGAACGTGAAACGAAAACGCTGCTTCGGGCGGCACAGACAGGGACCGGCCGCGCATCGGCCGATCGCTGCGCATGCGCGAGAAGGCGATTTGCGCCCGCGGATAGCGACGCGCCACCAGAGTCGGCGGCCGCTCGATCTGGAAACGCCGGGCCAGGACCTCGTCAACGGCTGTCGCACCCAAGACGGCCTCCCGAAGCGGTTGGCTATTGATATCACGGGCAATAGCTCATGCCACGAGCTTTTGCTCACAACATGCGTTCTGCACGAACCCAGCGAATGCGTTCAGCGCGTGATTTTACAAAACGGCCGGGTTTCTACCATCCCTCATCCCCACGGCGCGGCAGACTGCGGTCAGGCGGGCATCCGGAGGGATCCATGCGCGACGAGACAGTCACCTATGGCGCTGACGGCGTTACGTTGAAGAGCCGCCTGTTCTACGAGGACCACGGGGCGCCGCGGCCGGCGGTGCTGGTCTTCCCGGAAGCATTCGGGCTGGGTGACCACGCGTTGTCGCGGGCGCAACGGCTGGCGGAGATGGGCTATGTCAGCCTCGCCTGCGACATCCATGGCAATGGTCTTCTGCTCAAGCAGCTCGACGAGGCGGTCGGCCTGCTGCGGCCGCTCTACGAGGACAGAAAGCGGATGCGGGCGCGTGGGCTGGCAGCGCTCGAACTGCTGACGCGGCGCAGGGAAGTCGACCCACGGTGCGTGGCCTCGATCGGCTTCTGCTTCGGAGGCACGATGTCCCTTGAGCTGGCGCGCGGCGGGGCGGATATCAAGGCGGTCGTCGGCTTCCACAGCGGTCTCTCAACCAACGCGCCGAGCACCCGGCTGATCCGCAGCCGGATCCTGGTCTGCATCGGCGCCGACGATCCCTTCATCGTCCCCGACGAGCGCGCCGCCTTCGAGGCAGAGATGCGCAAGGCGGGTGCCGACTGGCAGATGCACCTCTATGGCGGGACGGTCCACAGCTTCACTAACCGCGACGCGGATGCGCGCGGCAGGCTTGAGGCGATGCGCTACTCGGCGGAAGCCGACGCTCGCTCTTGGGCCTCCATGCAAGAGCTATTTTCCCAGGCTTTGTCCCAGGCCGCAGCCGATCGAGGTCCTCTTGTTTAACGTGTCGTCATCGGTAACCGAGGAAAGGAAGTGGATGTCTATGACCCAGCAGATTAAGAACGTTGTCCTCGTACACGGTGCATTCGCCGACGGCTCCGGCTGGGAAGCCGTCGCCAATATCCTCAGCAATGATGGATACAAAGTGTCGGTGGTGCAGCACCCCGAGACTTCCTACGCCGAAGATCAAAAATACACCAAGGCGGCAATCGATGCCATGGATGGTCCTGTGGTTCTGGTGGGCCACAGTTACGGCGGGTCCGTCATCACCGAAGCCGGCAATCATCCAAAGGTTAAGGCGCTTGTTTATATCGCCGCCTTCGCGCTCGACGAGGGTGAGAGCTGTGCGTCGATCGAACAGGCACTCCCCCAAGCGTCCAGGGCGTTCAAGCCGGACGGCAATGGCAACTGGTGGATAGACCAGGAGCATTTCGCAGCCGACTTCGCGGCAGACATTCCGAAGGAGAAGGCGGCGTTCATGGCTGTGTCGCAGGTGCCGATCTCCACCGACGCGTTCACCCACAAGGTTACGTCGCCCGCCTGGAAG
>Ga0265313_10000689_pt1 | contig 34784 bp, 35 predicted proteins | sample 4123metaG_FD_203122 | JGI IMG/M metagenome (GOLD analysis project Ga0265313, IMG submission 203122) | Rhizosphere microbial communities from Carex aquatilis grown in University of Washington, Seatle, WA, United States - 4-1-23 metaG | ecosystem: Host-associated > Plants > Roots > Rhizosphere >... | reverse complement strand
CTCATCGCCGTCGTTGTGATCACCGCGCTGACCAGCATCGGCACGAACCTGAAGACCGACTTCACGTCGGTCGCCACCGCGCTGCGCTAAGCGGCGCGTGGTTCGGAAACGAGCGGCCGCCTTTGCAAAAAGGCGGCCGTTCGCATGTCCGGGGCTGTCATGATCGCCGAACTGCTTGTGCTGGTCGCCTTGCCCGCGCTGCTTCTGGTGGCGGGGCTGTGCGATCTTCTCAGCTACACCATTCCCAACCGGCTTTGCGCCGGGCTGGCGCTGCTGTTCCTCGGCTTCGCCGCTGCGGCGCCGCTCGGGTTCGGCGCGCTGGGCTGGCATCTGGCGGCGGGCGCGGCCGGGCTGGCGCTGGGCTTCTGCCTTTTCGCGCTGGGCTGGATCGGCGGCGGCGACGCCAAGCTCTTCGCCGCGGTGGCGCTGTGGCTGGGTTTCGCCGATCTGGCGGCCTATGCCGCCACCGCTTCGCTGTTCGGCGGCCTTCTCACCCTGGCGCTGCTGCTGCTGCGCCAGGCGCCGCTGCCGGCGGTGCTGGCGGGACAGGGCTGGCTGGCGCGGCTGCATGACGCCCGTTCGGGCATTCCCTATGGCGTGGCGCTGGCGGCGGGCGCCTTTGCGCTGTTGCCCTATACGCAGATCTTCCGCCTGGCGTCGCATTCCTGAACGCGGCGTTAACGCCGACCTCCAGGAATTCGGACAATTGGGAAGCGTCTGATTAAGCAAATTTTGAAGGGTTACGTGGTGCATTAGCGCCAAAGGAGCCGTCTTCCAATGAACACCCAACGCATTGTTGTGCTTGGCCTTGCCCTGGTTGCGGCTGTCGGCGCGGCGCTGGTCGTGCGCGGCATGATGGGCGGCGGCACGCCCAAGGTGGTGGCCTCGGTGCCGCCGCCGGTGAAGATGAGCGAAGTGCTGGTCGCCTCCGAGAATCTGACGCCGGGCCAGAAGCTCGACGCCTCCAAGCTGCGCTGGCAGCAATGGCCGGCCAAGGCGGTCGACGCCAGCTTCATCACCCATGACGCCGTCGCCAGCATCGACGAGGCAGTAAAGAACGTCGTGGTGCGCGCGCCGATCCTCGGCAACCAGCCGATCTCCTCCACCGCCATCGTCCATGGCGACGCCGCCGGCTTCATGGCGGCGATGCTGCAGCCGGGTATGCGCGCGGTTTCGATTTCCGTCAGCACCGATTCCGGCGCCGGCGGCTTCATCCTGCCCAATGACCGCGTCGATCTGATGATGACGCAGAAATCCACCGAGAATCCGCCGCGCGTGCGCACCCTCACCATTCTCAAGGCGGTGCGCGTGCTGGCGGTGGACCAGGTCTTCAAGGAAGAGAAGGACCAGAAGACCGTGCTGGCCAAGACCGCGACCCTGGAGCTGACGCCCGAGGAAGCCGAGGTGGTGACCAAGGCCGCCGCCATCGGCCAGCTCTCGCTCTCGCTGCGGCCGCTCGACGCCATGGACGATGTCGCCCTGGTTCCCGAGGAGCATGGCGCGGCCAAGATGCCCCACGAAGTCAGCCTCTCCGACAATTTCGGCGAAAGCGGCAGCGAGGGCAAGCCCAACGGCCCCGTCATCATCCGTTACGGCATCTCCGCCCGCGGCGCCGTGAGCGGCAACAACAGCGACGTGCAGCAGAACATGCGGAAATACGCCCAATGATGCGCAAGACCTTCGCCCTCGCCTCGGCCGCGATCCTGCTCATGCCGAGCGTGGCCGCGGTCGCGCAGCCCATGATCGCCTCTTCCGCCGCGGCCCAGGACGCGCCGGTGCTGCGGGTCAACGCCGCCGCCGGCCGCAACCAGCACATCACCATGGGCCTGAACAAGGCCGAAGTGATCGAGCTGGACGCCGACGCCAAGGATGTCGATGTCGCCGGCCCGGACATTGTGGACGCCGTGGTCAAGAGCCCGCGCCGCATCCTGCTGATCGCCGGCAAGGTCGGCCAGACCAATGTCATCTTCAGCGACGCCAATGGCCGGCGCATGCTGAGCCTGGACGTGCGGGTCGAGAAGGACACCGCCGATCTCGCCAGCCTGATGAAGCTGACCATGCCCAACGCGGACATCAAGGTGACCGCGATCGCCGACAATATCGTGCTGGCGGGCAATGTCTCCTCCAGCCTGGAAGCCAGCCGCGCCGTCAATCTGGCGACCGGCTTCACCGGCGACCCCAAGAAGGTCGTCAACATGCTCTCGGTGTCGGGCGGCCAGCAGGTGATGCTGAAGGTCCGCGTCGCCGAGATGGACCGCAACATCGCCAAGCAGTTCGGCATCAACACCTCCACCGCCATGAGCATCGCGGGCGTGCCGATCCTGGGCGGCACCAGCAATCCTTACGGCCTTGTCGGCCACGCCCTTTCCGACGCTTCGGGCGCCCAGATCGGCTCGGTCTGCCAGCAGGCCTTCACGCCGCACACCTCGGGCACCGTCACCACCAGCAGCACCACCGGCAATTCGACGGTCAACACCCTGACCAACGGCGTCAACAACACCGGCACGGTCTACAACACCAACATTGTCAGCTCGAACCCGAACCTGCAGCAGCCGGGCACCATCACCGGCTCCGCCAGCACCGACATCACCACCGCGGTCGGCAGCGCGGTGCAGACCATCACCTCGGCCCTGGCCCCCACCATCGCCAGCACCCTCACCAACTCCATTCCCTGCGTCAGCGCCAACAACGCCCAGGGCATCCTCAACGGGCTGGAGCAGGTCGGCCTGATTCACATGCTGGCCGAGCCGGACCTGGTTTCGGTCAACGGCGAGACCGCCAAGTTCCTTTCCGGCGGCGAATTCCCGGTTCCGTCGGGCCGCGACACCTCGGGCAACACCTCGGTCGTGTTCAAGCAGTATGGCGTCGGCCTTTCCTTCACCCCCGTGGTGCTGTCGCCCGACCACATCTCGATCCAGATTTCCACCGAGGTGAGCGAGCTTTCCAGCACCGGCGCCTTCCAGCTCCAGGGCAGCACCAGCAGCGTCAACGGCGTCACCACCACCATTCCCGGCCTGACCATTCCCGCCCTGGCGGTGCGCCGCGCCGAGACCACCATCGAGATGCCGTCCGGCGGCACCTTCGCCATCGCCGGCCTGATGCAGCATGTCAGCAAGCAGACCATCGACGGCTTTCCCGGCCTGAAGGACCTGCAGGTGCTGGGCGCGCTGTTCCGCTCGCGCGATTACCAGAATGACGAGACCGAACTGGTGGTGCTGGCCAGCGTCTATCTGGTGCAGCCCAACGCCGCTTCCGCCTTCGCCGCGCCCACCGACGGCTTCGTGCCGCCGTCCGATCCGGAGACGCTGCTGCTGGGCCGCCTCAACGCGGTCTACAAGGACAAGGACAAGCCGACAGAGGCCCAGGCGTCCGCGCCCGTCGGCTTCATCGTGCAATAGGGGGATTGCCCATGACCCAATTCCGCTTCCTCGCCGCCGCCGCCCTGATCGCCCTGGGCAGCTGCGCCACCACCCCGGACAAGTCGCCGGGCATGGTGATGCCTGACGGCGCCGCCAACCATCCGATCACGGTGGAGCCCTCCTACCGCTCGCTCAAGCTCGACTGGGCGCCGCAGGCCGGCGGCCTGGTCCCGGCCGAACAGGTCCAGCTCGACGCCTTCATCAGCGACTATATCGCCCATGGCAACGGCTCGATCGCCGTCAGCGCCCCCGCCGTGATGGGCGGGCAGGACGCCTCGGGCTGGTTCGCCGCCCGCATCAATTCGATGGGCGTGTCGCGCGACAAGATCCTGATCGCCGCCCATGACCCCGCCGGCGGCAACATGCAGGTGGAAGTGAACTATGTCTCCTACCAGGCCCATACCGACAAGTGCGGCGACTGGTCGGACGATCTCGCCTTCACCCTAGACAATTCCACCCCGAAGAATTTTGGCTGTTCGGTGCAGCAGAACATCGCCGCCGAGGTCGCCGATCCGCGCGACCTGCTGGGTCCGCGCCCCATGGGGCCGGATGACGCCGCGCGGCGCGCCGTCGTTCTGGGCAATTACGAACAGGGCAAGATCACGGCTGCAGACAAGCGCAAGACCGATCTGAGCAATGAGCAATCCGGCGTCTCCTCGCAGCAGCAATAGCGGTAAAACGGCATGAACGCGCACGACACGGACCAGGAGAATTTCGGAGCGGCGCCGCATGAGCGGCCGGTGCCCCGCATCTCGATCCACGCCTTTTGCGAATTTCCCGACACCGGCGCCGCCCTGCAGCGCGCCGGCGCCGACCGCCGTCTTTCCAAGGCGCATCTCCAGGTGCAGCTGGGCGGCATCGCCGCCGCCGTCGAGCATTATGCCGGCCAGGTCACGCCCAACCTGCTGATCGTGGAAACCCGCCTCACCGGCGAGGAAGCGCTCAGGGAACTGGATTCCCTGGCCGAGGTCTGCGATCCCGCCAGCAAGGTGATCGTGGTCGGCCGGGTCAACGACGTCGGCCTCTATCGCGAACTGATGCGCCGCGGCGCCTCGGAATATCTGGTGGCGCCGGTGGCGCCGCTGCAGCTGATCGAGATCATCGCCGGGCTCTACAGCGACCGCGATTCCGCCCCCATCGGCAAGGTGGTGGCGTTCATGGCGGCGCGCGGCGGCTCGGGCTCCTCGACCCTGTCGCACAATGTCGCCTGGTGCATCGCCGAGGAGATGGGCATCGAGACCACCATCATCGATTTCGACCTGCCGTTCGGCACCTGCGGCCTGGACTTCAACGATGAATCCAGCCAGGGCGTCGCCGACGCGCTTTCCGCGCCCGAACGCCTGGACGATGTCCTGCTCGACCGGCTGCTGCTCAAGCGCGGCGAGCATCTTTCGCTTTTCACGGCGCCGGCGGCGCTGGAGCGCGACTATGACGCCATGCCGGAAGCCTATGAGGCGGTGATCGACGCGGTGCGCCAGTCCTGCCCCTGCGTCATTCTCGACCTGCCGCATGGCTGGTCGGCCTGGATCCGCAACTGCCTGATCGGCGCCGACGAGATCGTGATCGTGGCGACCCCCGACCTTACGTCCCTGCGCAACGCCAAGAACCTGATCGAGATCATCAAGAACGCCCGCCCCAACGACCAGGCCCCGCGCCTGATCCTGAACCAGGTCGGCCAGCCCCGGCGCCCGGAAATCCCGCCCAAGGATTTCGCCGAGACCATGGGTCTGGACCCTTCCGCGGTGCTGCCCTTCGACCCGGGCCTGTTCGGCACCGCCGCCAACAACGGCCAGATGCTGCTGGAGCTGCAGCCCAAGTCGGGGATCAGCGAAAGCCTGCGCCGGCTGTCGCGCGGCCTGACCGGGCGGACGGGCGAGGCCAAGGCCAGCTCCTCCATCTTCTCCTTCCTCGGCAAGGGCAAAAAGAAAACGGCCTGATAGATGTTCGGCAAGCGCACCGTCTCCGAGCCGGTTTTCGGCAAGCCCGGCCGCCCCGCCGGCGGGCCCGAGGCGCCGCCGCGCGTCGCGCCCGAGACCCCCGCGCCGGCCACGCCCGCGCCGGCCACGCCCGCGCCGGCGGCCAAATCCGCCGTGCAGATGGCGCCGCAGCCGTCCAAGCCGATCGCGCGGGTGGTGGAGAGCCGCTCCGACGACTACTACCAGATCAAGTCCACCATCTTTAACGCCCTGATCGACACCATCGATCTGGCGCAGCTGGCCCAGCTCGACCCGGAATCGGCGCGCGAGGAAATCCGCGACATCGTCAACGAGATCATCTCGATCAAGGCGGTGGTGATGTCCATCGCCGAGCAGGAACATCTGCTGCAGGATATCTGCAACGACGTTCTCGGCTATGGCCCGCTGGAGCCCTTGCTGGCCCGCGACGACATCGCCGACATCATGGTCAATGGCGCCAACCGCGTCTTCATCGAAGTCGCCGGCAAGGTCCAGCTCACCAATATCCGCTTCCGCGACAATGCCCAGCTGATGAACATCTGCCAGCGCATCGTCTCGCAGGTGGGCCGCCGCGTCGATGAATCCTCGCCGATCTGCGACGCGCGCCTGCTCGACGGCAGCCGCGTCAACGTCATCGGCCCGCCGCTCTCGCTCGACGGCCCCACCCTCACCATCCGCAAGTTCAAGAAGGACAAGCTCACCCTCGAGGACCTGGTCAAGTTCGGCTCGATCAGCCCCGACGCCGCGCGCGTGCTGCAAGTGATCGGCCGCTGCCGCTGCAACATCCTGATCTCCGGCGGCACCGGTTCGGGCAAGACCACGCTGCTCAACTGCATGACCGCCTATATCGACACCGAGGAACGCGTCATCACCTGCGAGGACGCCGCCGAACTCCAGCTCCAGCAGCCCCATGTGGTGCGGCTGGAAACCCGCCCGCCCAACCTGGAAGGCCAGGGCCAGATCACCATGCGCGACCTGGTCAAGAACTGCCTGCGCATGCGCCCCGAACGCATCATCGTGGGCGAGGTGCGCGGCCCCGAAGCCTTCGACCTTCTGCAGGCCATGAACACCGGCCATGACGGCTCGATGGGCACGCTGCACGCCAACTCCCCGCGCGAGGCGATGGGCCGCCTGGAATCCATGATCACCATGGGCGGCTACGCCCTGCCGATGAAGACCATCCGCGAGATGATCGTCGGCTCGATCGACATCATCATCCAGGCCGAGCGCCTGCGCGACGGCTCGCGCCGCATCACCAAGATCACCGAAGTGATCGGCAGCGAAGGCGAAGTCGTCATCACCCAGGACCTCGTCACCTATGAAGTGACCGGCGAGGACGAGACCGGCCGCCTCAAGGGCAAGCATGTCGGCACCGGCATCGTGCGCCCCGCCTTCTGGGAACGCGCCCGCTACTACAATCTGGAAAGAGAGCTGGCCGAGGCCCTGGACAAGGTCAACCAATGACCATCCTACTGGTGGCCCTGTTCGTCGTCGCGGCCGGCGGCGTGGTCTATGCCTTCCAGGGCGGCAACGACACCGCCCAGAAGCGCGCGGCGGCCATCGCCCGGCCGGAAGGCAAGGCGCGCGGACGCGGGCAGACCCCGCAGCAGGACGCCGCCGCCCGCCGCAAGAACGTCTCCGTCATGCTCAAGGACATGGAGAAGAACCAGAAGCGCGAGCGCCCCACCTTGCGCCGCCGCCTGGAGCAGGCCGGCTTCTTCAAGACCACGCCGCGCACCTACTGGATCGTTTCCGCCGTCCTGGGCGTCGGCGCTGCCTTCGCCGCCTTCGTCACCGGCCAGAAGCCGCTGGTGATCGTGCTGGCGCTTTTCGCCATCGGGCTGGGCTTTCCGCGCTGGGCGCTGTCCTTCCTGGCCAACCGCCGGATGAAGAAATTCACCAACCATTTCGCCACCGCCATCGACGTCATCGTCCGTTCGGTGCGCTCCGGCCTGCCGGTCAACGAGGCGCTGCGCATCGTCGCCAAGGAATCGCCCGAGCCGGTGCGTTCGGAGTTCGCCAAGCTGGTCGAGGGCCTCAAGGTCGGCGTCACCATCGACCAGGGCCTGGCGCGGATGCGCGATTCCATGCCGACCTCGGAAGTCGGCTTCTTCGCCATCGTCATGACCATCCAGTCCAAGGCCGGCGGCAATCTTTCCGAGGCGCTGGGCAATCTTTCCAACGTGCTGCGCGACAGAAAGCGCCTGCAGGGCAAGATCCAGGCGATGTCGTCGGAAGCCAAGGCCTCGGCCATGATCATCGGCTCGCTGCCGCCGGCGGTGATGACCCTGGTCTACCTGACCACCCCCGGCTACATGAAAGTGCTCTTCACCGAGAAGATGGGCAATCTGCTGCTGGCCGGCTGCCTGGTGTGGATGAGCATCGGCATCCTGGTGATGCGCAAAATGATCAACTTCAAGCATTAGGGGGAGGGGCATGTTCAACATTGGCCTCTTCAACCTGCTCTTCGACAAGAGCTTCCTCGTCACCCTGGCGGTGGCGGTGCTTTCCTTCGCCACCATCGCCACCCTGGTGATGCCGCTGATGGAGCGCGGCGGGCTGGACGACCGCCTCAAATCGGTCGCCAAGCGCCGCGAGGAACTGCGCGCCAAGCATCATGCCGCGCTCAGCGCCAAGCGCGGCTCGCTGCGGGTCGAGCCCTCGAACATGATGAAAAGCGTGCTCGACAAGTTCAAGCTGGGCACGACGCTGGAATCGGAGAACTCCAAGGAAAAGCTGGCGATGGCCGGCTATCGCGGCCAGGCGCCGCTGATCGCCTTCATGTTCTTCCGCTTCGTGATGCCCTTCGTGGTCTTCGTGGTGACGCTGTTCTATCTCTTCGTCCTCACCCGCTTCCAATGGACCTTCATGATGAAGCTCTGCGCCGCCTTTGTCGGCGCCCTGTTCGGCTTCTACCTGCCGGACCTTTTCGTCTCCAACATGATCTCCCGCCGCCAGGCCTCGATCATGCAGGCCTTCCCCGACGCGCTCGACCTGATGCTGATCTGCGTCGAATCCGGCATGTCGGTGGAAAGCGCCTTCCAGAAAGTCGCCGCCGAGATCGGCGCCCAGTCGGCCGAGCTGGCCGAGGAGCTGGCGCTGACCACCGCCGAGCTATCCTATCTGCCCGACCGCCGCCAGGCCTTCGACAATCTCGCCAAGCGCTGCGGCCATGACGGCGTCAAGGCGGTGGCCATCGCGCTGAACCAGGCCGAGAAATACGGCACCCCGATGGGCCAGGCGCTGCGCGTCACCGCCCAGGAGAACCGCGAAATGCGCTTCCAGGCGGCGGAAAAGAAGGCGGCGGCGCTGCCGGCCAAGCTGACCGTGCCGATGATCATCTTCTTCCTGCCCTGCCTTTTCGTCGTCATCGGCGGCCCCGCCGCGATGAACGCGATGAAGACGCTGCACTGAGGGCGCGGGCGTGACGGCGATCGGCGGAAACTATCCGGTCCCGGTGCAGGTGAACGGCTTCACCTGCAAGAACTGCACGGATGTCGGCTATGCCGAGAAGCATATCGATCCGGCCCATCCCAAATCCGGTCCCTATGACATCGACGCCGCCACCGACCCCAGCCGGCGGATGACCGCGGGCATGGCCGGTCCGGACGCGGCGAAAGCCGGTTCGGCCATCGCCGCCTCGACCGGCACCCAACTCGATCTCACCGTCTAGCACCGCCTTTGTAAGAACCCCCGCGTCCATGCGACTACCTTGCTGAAGGGCAGGGCATGGGCACGGAGCAGCAGGACGCGCTCTATCTCAAGGCGGCGGGCGAATTCGGCCCGGCGCTGGAGCGCCTGGCGCGCGAAATAAAAGAAAAGGCGCGGAGGCCATCCGCGCCTTCCTGCTTCAGCAAACGCAGGCCCGCCTCCCCCTTATACGCGAAGCGCATCCAAGGGGGAGGTGGCCGTAGCAACGCGAAGTCGCGGCGGTAACGCCGCGACGAGCAAAGTTGCGAAGGCCGGAGGGGGTAATTAAATCAGTACTTGTCGGCGGCGACGCGCAGCGACGGCACCACATCCGACTTGGCGGCGGCGGCCTTCAGCGGCGCGCCGGCCTTGGCGTCGGTCTTCGCGGCGCCGGCCGCCTTCTCGGGTTTGGGCGCGTCGGCCGGCTTGTCGGCCTTGGCGGTGTCGGTTTTCTCGCTCTTGGGGGCAGCGTTCCTGGCCACGGCCTTGGGCTGCGGCTTCTTCAGCTTCACCACGGGCCCGGCCAGGGGATCATAGGGCACCGCCTGCATCACCACGCCCGAAGGCATAATGGTCGCGGCCTGCGGCTGCAGGGACGCCGTCTGTGTCAGCGGGCGCGGCGCGGCGCTTGCCGCCATCACCGGGTTCTGGCTGGCCAGCAGCTTGGAGACGTCGCCGGCGGTCTGGGGCCCCTGGGGCGCGCCATTCTGCGGAGCAGGCAGGGCCGGCATCTCGGTCACCGGAATGGGCGGAGCAGCAGGCCTGGCCGTGGCGACTATGGCCGGGGCCGGCGCGACGGCGGTTTTGACCGGGGCGGGTTTTGGCGCGGCGGCGGCTGTCTTCGGCTCGGAGGGCGTGCCGGCGACAAGCGCGCTTTTCACGGCGCTGGCGGTCTGGCTGGGCTTTTCGGTTCCGGGCTTGTCGGCATCGGCTTTTTGCGGCGCCATGCTGGCGATCAGCGCGACATTGCTGGCGATCTTGGGATTGGCGCCGCCGGCCGCCTGGGCCTGGGCGATCAGCAGGCGCGCGCCGTCGGGATCCTTGGCCAGCATCCGCGACATGGCGTAATTGTTCAGCACTGTGGGCTCGCCCGGCTTCAGCGCCAGGGCATGTTCATAGGCCAGGCGCGCATTGGCCTGGTCGCCGAGCTGGTCATAGGAGACGCCCATCGCCGAATAGAGCGTCCAGTCATTGGCCGAAAGCTCGATGGCGCGGCTGAGGAACTGGGTGGCGTCCTGGGCGCGGCCCATCTGCGCCAGGGTCTTGCCGTATTCGGCGACCACGCGCGGATTGTCGGCGTCGGCCAGCATCAGCTGCGAGAGAATGCGGATGGCGGCGTCATTGCTGCCGGCCTGGCGCAGCAGCGTCGCCTGGCGCAGATTGCCGTCAATGTCGGAAGCGATGGTCCTGGGCGACTGCGCCTTGTCCTTGACCGCCGCAACGTCCTTTTCCTTCGCCGCGCTGCTGGCATCGCCCATCCCCATCATGGAACAGCCGGCCAGCGCAAAGGCGGCCAGCAGCAGGGCGGGAACGGGAGAGAAAAAACGCGTCATGGGCAGGGCCTTCGGCGTGATAAAACGTGGCGGCAGCATGACTTGCCCCCCGTCAACAAACGCTTAAGCATCTTCGGAAAACATGAGATAAACCGTTCCCAGATGCTTAAAACGCTCCGCGCCGCGGCAAGCTTTCGTTAACAGGTTCCCGATGCAGGAGCGCCTCACCGCCCTTCTCGCGCTCGCCGCTTTCGGCCTGGCGGTCCTGATCAGCTTCAGCCGTCCCGGTCCCGGACCCGCGGAACAGACCCGGGTTTCCTTCCAGATCGCCACCGGCCCGTCCGGGGGCACGCTTTTCACCGTCGGCCAGGCCATTGCCGGGCTGATCAGCCATCCGCCGGGGGTGGGGCGCTGCGACATCTCCACCGTCTGCGGCCCTTCGGGGGTGATTCTTTCGGCCCGCACCAGCCAGGGTTCCATCGACAGTCTGAACGCCGTCAACAATGGCCTGGTGGATTCCGCCCTGGTGCAGGCCGACATGGTGGAAGCCGCCATCACCGGCAAGGGCGCCTTCCGCCGCCCGCTGCGCCATGTCCGCGCCATCGCCGCGCTGTTTGCCGATCCCATGCAGCTGGTCGCGGCCGACAGCGCCCATGTCGCGCGGGTCAGCGATCTTGCCGGCAAGCGCGTTTCCATCGGCCTGCCGCAAAGCGGCGGCGCCGCCACGGCGCGGGAGATTCTGTATGCCTTCGGCGTGGGCCCCGGCGATTTTCGCCGCGTCGACAGCGACGATCCCGCCGCCGACCTTGCGGCGGGCAAGCTGGACGCGTTCTTCGTGCTCGGCGCCCCGCCTTTCCCGCAGGTCGCCGCCGCGCTGGCCGGCGGCAAGGCGCATCTGGTGCCGATCGATGGCGAGGCGGCGCAGCGCCTGCTGGCCGATGACGGCCAGCTTGGCGCCGGGCGCATTGCCGCGAACGCCTATCCCCGCATCGGCGAAGTGCCGACCATCGCCACCCGCGCCATCTGGGTGGTGAACGAGAAGGCGTCCGACGCGCTGGTCTATGGCCTGCTGCGCGCCCTGTTCAATCCCGCCAATCATGCGGCGCTGGCCGCCAGCCATCCGGCGGCGGGAGAGATCGATGCCGCGACGGCGGCGCAAAATCTTCCGGCGCCGCTGCACAGCGGCGCGGCGCGCTATTATCGCGAAGTGGGGAAGCTTTAATTCCGCTTCTTCGTCCGCTCGGCCCGCATCACGGTGGCAAGGGTCGTCAGGCCGGCGTCGACTTCCTTCTGCGCCATGCGGCCCCAGGCGATCATCCCCGGCAGCGCCATCATCCGGTCCATATAGGCCCGCACGGGCCTGGGCACCGTCACGCCATAGGTGACGAAGCGCGACACCACCGGCGCATACATCACGTCGGCGATCGAGAAGCGGCCGAACAGGAACGGGCCCCCGCTTCCATTTTTTGCGCTCGCCGTCAGCGCCGCGCTCCAGGCGGCGATGATGCGGGCGATCTCCGCCCTGGTCTGTTCGCGCAACGCCGGCAGTTCCAGGCGGCAGACGAATTCCATCGAAAGCTGGTCGCGGACATTGGGAAAGCCGGAATGCATCTCCGCCGCATAGGCGCGCGCTGTGGCGCGCACCGCCGCATTGGCCGGCCACAGAGCGGCCTTGGGATGGCGCTCGGCCAGGGTCTCGCAGATGGCGAGGCTGTCCCACACCTTCAGGGTCTTGCCGCGTTCCGCGATTTTCAGCACCGGCACCTTGCCGGACGGCGTGTGCTTCAGGATCGCCTTCTTGCTCTTGCCCGGCTGGCGCAGGGCGATCTTCACGGTCTTGAAGGGTACGCCTATGTGGCTCAGCGCCAGCCAGGGCCGCAAGGACCAACTCGACCAGTTGGCGGTGCCGATGACGAGCGTGTATTGGGCGGCCATGGCGAGTCCTTGCGAATAAGCCCGACGATTCATAGAGTCACCGCCGCAAGAACATAAGAGCCCCGGATGCATAAAAGCCTTGCACGCAGCGCCGGAAAAACCAGTTCGGGGGCCGTGCCGCTGCACATGGTGACGGCGAAGGCGGCCAAGACCTTTCTTGCCGCCGCCAAGAATCGCGCCGGGCTGGCCGCCGCGGGTTTTTCCGGCCGCGAAGGCGAACTGTTGCCCCTGACCGTTGGGAGCAAGGTCGCCGCCTGGGTGCTGGGCCTGGGCGAGGGCGCCGATGCCTTCGCCGCCGCCACCTTTGCCGAGAAGCTGCCCGACGGCCTTTATCGCCTGGGCGAGACGGCCAAGGCGCAGGATGGCGGGAACGCCGCGCTGGCCTGGCTGCTCGGGCGCTATGGCTTCAGCCGCTACAAAACGGCGAAGAAGAACGCGCCGCGCCTGGTTGTGCCGGACGGCGTGGACGGCGAGGAAGTCAGCCGCATCGCCGAAGCGGTGTTCCTGGCCCGCGACCTGATCAACACGCCCGCCAATGATCTTGGCCCCGATGACCTTGCCGCCGCCGCCAGGGCGCTGGCCGCCGCGCATGGCGCGAAGCTGGGCGTCATCAAGGGCGCGGCGCTGAAACGCGATTTTCCCCTGATCGAAGCGGTGGGGCGCGGCTCGGCGCGGCCGCCCTGCCTGATCGATCTGACCTGGGGCAATCCCAAGGCGCCGCGCGTGACGCTGGTGGGCAAGGGCGTCTGCTTCGACACCGGCGGCCTTGACCTCAAGCCCTCCGCCGGGATGCTGACCATGAAGAAGGACATGGGCGGCGCGGCGGTGGCGCTGGCCGCCGCCGCCATGGTGATGGGGGCGAAACTCAATCTGCGCCTGCGGGTGCTGATCCCGGCGGTGGAGAATGCGGTTTCCGGCAGCGCCATCCGCCCCGGCGACGTCTTCAAAAGCCGCAAGGGGTTGAGCGTCGAGATCGGCAACACCGACGCCGAAGGCCGGCTGATCCTGGCCGACGCGCTGGCGCTGGCCGACGAGGAAGCGCCGGAACTGCTGCTCGACATCGCCACCCTGACCGGCGCCGCCCGCAGCGCCACCGGCATGGAGCTGCCGCCATTCTTCACCGACGACGAGCCATTGGCCGCGGACCTGTCCCGGCTTTCCATGGCGGTGAACGATCCTTTGTGGCGGCTGCCGCTGTGGCAGGGGTATGAATTTTCGCTGGGCAGCCGCGTCGCCGATCTCAACAACAACCCGGCCTATGGCTATGCCGGCGCCATCACCGCGGCGCTGTTCCTCAAGCGCTTCGTCACCAGGACGCGCGGCTGGGCGCATCTGGACATTCCCGCCTGGAACGACCGTGTCCGTCCCGGCCGTCCCATCGGCGGCGAAGCCAACAGCGCCCGCACGATCTATGCATTGTTGAAAGAACATTATGGATAAGCGCATCAACGCTTTTCGCCCCGATCTCGCCGCCGCGCATCTCAAGGGCAAGGTCGAGGCCGCGCGCTTCGTCGAAGGCGAATCTGCTTCCGTGGCGGTGGGCCGCGCTTCGCTGCGCGCCGAACCCTCCTTCAAGGCGGCGCAGGACAGCGAATTGCTCCATGGCGAACGGGTTGCCGTTTATGAGCGAAAAGACGGCTGGGCCTGGGTGCAGGCGGCGGATGACGATTATGTCGGCTATGTCCGCGAGGAAGCGCTCGCCCCGCCGTTCGAGACCCATCTGCAGATCGCCGCGCTGATGACGCCGGTTTTCCCGGCGGCCGACGTCAAGGCGCCGGTCAAGGACATGCTGCCGATGACGGCGGAAGTGAGTCTGCTCACCAAGCTGAACGATTTTCTCCTGATCGCGCCGGACAGCTGGGTGCATCGGCGCCATGTCGCCGCGCTGGACGAAGTGCAGACCGATTACGTCGCGGTGGCGGAAGCCTTTTTCGGCGTGCCCTATGTCTGGGGCGGCAAGACGTTCGCCGGGCTGGACTGTTCCGGCCTGATCCAGACCGCGCTGGCGGCCTGCGGCATCCGCAGCCCGCGCGACACCGACATGATGGAACGGCACTTTCCCGATTCCGGGCCGGAGCTTGAGCGCGGCGACCTGGTGTTCTGGAAAGGCCATGTCGGCGTCATGCTGGATGAGGCGCAACTGCTCCACGCCAACGCCCATCACATGATGGTGGCGATCGAGCCGCTCAGCGAGGCGGCGGCGCGGATTGAAAAGATTTCGGGGCCGCCGACTTCCGTCAAGCGACCCCGCTAATTCCAGACAGAAGCGTCTGTCCTATTTCTTGATCATCGGCGCCGGCGCGGCGGGCTTTTCCGCTGCGGCGGGAGCCTTGGCGCCGGGCGCGGCCTTGGCGTCGGCGGGCTTGGCGTCGGCGGCGGGCGCTTCGGCCTTCTTGGGCGCGGGCGCGGGGATCGGCGCCGGCGTGTCGGCGTTGCTGCGCAGGAAGGCGATCACATTGATGCGGTCCTGGGCGTTGCGCAGGCCGGCGAAGCTCATCTTGGTGCCATTGATATAGGCGCCCGGCGACTTCAGGAACTTGAACAGTTCGTCATAGGTCCAGGTGCCGGCCTTGGCCTTCATCGCCGAGGAGAAGCTGAAGCCGTTGCGGCCTTCGCCGCGCGGCTCATCGACCACGGCATAGATGTTGGGACCGATCTTGTTCGGCTCGCCCTTGTTCAGGGTGTGGCACTGCAGGCAGCGGCCGGCGACGGTCTTGCCGGCGGCGACGTCGGCGGCGGGCAGCACGGTGCCCCAGTCGGGCATCTCTTCCGGCTTCTCGGCGACGGCGGGACCGGCGCCTTCCTCGACCACGCCTTCCACGACATAGCCGGGCTTGGCGGGCTTCTCGGCCTCATAGATATTTTCGCCGATCGTCTTGATGACGAAAATGAAGATCAGGCTGCCCAGGACGGCGCCGATGATCTTGTTCCACTCGAAGGAATCCATGCGGGCAAGCTCCCCTGAACCGGGTCAGAGCGCCCCGGCGGAATACGGGGGGACATTACCCGCCCGGCCTGTCCCGTCATTGCGGCGTAGCGTCGCATAAAATCGAGTGATTGGCTGGCTTTAGCCGGGTTCCGGGCCTAAAAGCCTGCCCATGAACCCTGTGGTGATCATCCCCGCCCGGATGGCGTCCAGCCGGTTGCCCGGCAAGCCCCTCGCCGATATCGGCGGGGTGCCGATGATCGTGCGGGTCTGGGCCCAGGCCATGAAGGCCGGGGTCGGCCCGGTGGTGGTGGCCGCCGCCGAACAGGAAATCGCCGACGCTGTGGAAAAGGCGGGCGGCCATGCCGTCCTCACCCATCCCGATCTGCCGTCCGGCTCCGACCGCATCTTCGCCGCCCTTCAGGAGCTGGACCCCGGCTGCAAGTACGACACCGTCATCAACTGCCAGGGCGACCTGCCCGCCCTCGATCCCGCCCAGCTCAGGGCCGCCGCCGAGGCGCTGCCCGGCCATGACATCGCCACCCTGGCCGCCCCGATCAGCGACGAGGCCGACCGCGCCAACCCGGCGGTGGTCAAGGCGGTGGTGGCCTGGGACGGGGATGGGAAAAAAGGCAGGGCGCTCTATTTCAGCCGTGCCACCGTGCCCGCCGGGCCGGGCGAACATTTCTATCACGTCGGGCTTTACGCCTTCACCCGCGCGGCGCTGGCGCGTTTTGTCGCCCTGCCGCCGTCGCCGCTGGAGCTGCGCGAGAGACTGGAGCAATTGCGCGCCCTGGAAGCGGACATGCGCATTGCGGTGGCGCGGGTGGACGAAGTGCCGCTTTCGGTGGATACAGCGGAAGACCTTGAACATGCGCGGCGGAGCGTCGGCCAGGAAAAGTGGAGTTCCGGTTTTCCGTCCGGCCGCGCGACCAAATAAGAAAGCAGTTGTCGTGAGTGACGTGATCGCCAACGCCAAGCGCATCGCCTTCCAGGGCGAGCCGGGGGCCCGGGAGCGCCGGCCAGGAAAAGTGCGAAGCGGTTTTCCGTCCGGCCGCGCGACCCAAAAAAGAGACTTCCCATGAGTCCCGCATTAGAGAACGCAAGACGGATCGCCTTCCAGGGCGAGCCGGGGGCTTATGCCAACCTGGCGGCCCGCGAAGCCGCGCCCCATGCGGCGGCGATCCCGCAGCCGACCTTCGAGGAAGCGATGGAGGCGGTGAAGCGCGGCGATTGCGAGCTCTGCATCATCCCGGTGGAGAATTCGTTGATCGGCCGCATCGCCGACATCCATCATTTGCTGCCGGATTCCGGCCTGCATATCGTGGGCGAGCATTTCCTGCCGATCCATCACCAGCTGCTGGGCCTGAAGAGCGCCAGCCTGGATGGCATCACCGACGTCTACAGCCAGGCCCCGGCGCTGGCCCAGGTGCGCGGCATCATTCGCGCCCGCCGCTTCAAGGCGCACAACTGGTACGACACGGCGGGCGCGGCCAAGCATGTCGCCGAACTGGGCGACCTCAAGGCCGCCGCCATCGCCTCGACCCTGGCGGGCGAGATCTATGGCCTCAAGGTGCTGCAGGCCGATATCGAGGACGAGCATCACAACGCCACCCGCTTCCTCATCATGTCGAAGACCGACGCGCGGAGCCCCAACAGCGGGGCGGTGGTGACGACGCTGCTGTTCCAGGTCAAGAACGCGCCGGCGTCGCTCTACAAGGCGCTGGGCGCCTTCGCCACCAACGGCGTCAACATCACCAAGCTGGAAAGCTACCAGCTGGGCGGCTCGTTCAACGCCACCCAGTTCTATGCCGACATCCAGGGCCATCCCGAGACCCCGGCCGTCGCCGCCGCGCTGGAGGAATTGCGCTTCCAGACCGCGAAGATGACGGTGATGGGGGTCTATCCGGCGCATCCTTACCGGGACGACATGCCCTGACCTTCCCCCTCCCCTTGAGGGAGGGGGCAAATCCTTTGGCCCAGGCCAAAGGATTTGCTGGAGGGGTCTTGCGCCCGCCTATGTCCGCAAGCGCCCAAAAAGCATAAGCTGCGCCGTCTTTGGGGAAGGGCAGCGCCATGAGCGATTTTCCAGCCACCACCGTCAGGGTCACCAACATCGAACCCTATGGCGAGGCCAAGGTCTGTATCACCATGCAGTTGGTCGTTGACGTCAATCGTCTGGCGGAAGTCTCCAGCGATTTGATGCATACGGCCGTGGAACAGCTTCAGGCCCGGGGCGCCGGAAACAAAAGCTAGGATTCCACCCAATCCTTGATCAGATGATGCGCTATTGCGATGGGGGCGGGCACGCGCATCTCGTCCATCACTTCGTCCTTCAGCCAGCGCCGCGCCGCGTCTTTCGTCACCCAGCGGGCCTCGACGATTTCGCCGCCGTCGATGGTGAACTCCTTCGACAGCGCCTCGGCATAGCAGCCCAGCATCAGGGATGAGGGAAACGGCCAGGGCTGGCTCTTGTGATAGCGCACCGCGCCTACCGTCAGCGCGGTTTCTTCCATCAGCTCGCGCCGCACCGCTTCTTCCATGGTTTCGCCCGGCTCGACAAATCCGGCAAAGGCCGAGAACAGCCCGTTCACAAAACGCGCATTGCGCCCCACCAGGCATTCGTCACCGAAAATCGGCAGCATGATCACCACCGGATCGGTGCGGGGAAAATGCTCGGCGCCGCAGTGGGGACACAGGCGGCGATAGCCGCCGTCCCTGGCTTCGGTGGCATGGCCGCAATTGGGGCAGAAGCGGTGGCGGGCATGCCAGTCCAGCAGCGCCTTGGCCTGGCCGGCGATGGCGGTGTCGCGCTTGGGCAGCACAAAGGCCGCCGCCCGCATGTCGAGGAATTCGCCGCCGTCAAACACCGGCGGGGCCTCCTCCTTGCCCAGGTCGATGGCGAACAAAGCCGCGCCGCCATCCAGCCCCAGGAAGACGATGGTGGCCCCCTCCCACTCCGCGCGCCAGGGCAGGAAGGCGGCCCGGCCGCGCTGCAGCCCCGCCCGCGGCGGCGCGCAAAAAATCAAGGGCTTCATCTGCCAGAACGGCAGGAAGCGCCCCGCAGCGCGCCGGGCGGCGAGCCAGGCTTCGCCGGGGCGCTGCGCGCTGGCCCGGTCAAGCGGATTTCCGGCAAAAGCGATGGGGGTCATGCTCAGGGATTCGCATTTTTTGGCGGCCGCGGCTATATCCCGGCCCGGAAGCCGGTGGACGCCACTCTCGTTAACCTGGTCAGGACCGGAAGGTAGCAGCCATACCGAATCTGTGACGGGTCACCGGCTTCCACCTACCCACAATTTCCAGCCAAATCGCCCGACTCCTTCCGGGTCCGATTGCTATAGTCCGCCCATGGCCAAGACCCCAAAATCGGATCAGGAACCCGCCCAGCCCTACCGGGTGCTGGCGCGCAAATACCGCCCCGCCGATTTCACCGGCCTGATCGGGCAGGAAGCGCTGGTGCGCACCCTGACCAACGCCTTCGCCACCGGCCGCATCGCCCATGCCTTCATGCTCACCGGGGTGCGCGGGGTGGGCAAGACCACCACCGCCCGCATCATCGCCCGCGCCCTGAACTGCATCGGACCAGACGGCAGGCGCAAGGAACCGACCATCCATCCCTGCGGGGTCTGCGAGCCCTGCACCTCCATTGCCGAAAGCCGCAATGTCGATGTGCTGGAAATGGACGCCGCCTCCAACAACGGCGTCGAGGAAGTGCGCCAGATCGTCGATGCGGTGCGCTATGCCCCGGTCTCCTGCCGCTTCAAGGTCTATATCCTTGACGAAGTGCACATGCTGTCCAAGGCGGCGTTCAACGCCATCCTCAAGACCCTGGAAGAGCCGCCGCCGCATGTGAAATTCATCTTCGCCACCACCGAAATCCGGAAAGTTCCGGTGACGGTGCTGTCGCGCTGCCAGCGCTTCGACCTGCGCCGCATCGAAAGCGCCGAACTCGCCGCCTATCTGGCGACGCTGGCGGAAAAGGAACAGGTGAAGATCGAGGAGGGCGCGCTGGCCCTGATCGCCCGCGCCGCCGAAGGCAGCGCCCGCGATGCGCTGTCGCTGCTCGACCAGGCCATCGCCAATGGCGCGCTGGAAGGCGGCGCGATCACGGCGGAGATGGTGCGCGCCATGCTGGGCCTGGCCGATCGCGGCCGGGTGCTGGACCTGTTCGAGAAGCTGATGGGCGGGGCGCTGCCCGACGCGCTGGCCGACCTGAAATCGCTCTATGACGCCGGGGCCGATCCGCTGGCGGTGGCGCAGGACCTGCTGGAGACCACGCATTTCCTCACCCGCATCAAGGTGGCCCCCGCCGCGCAGGGCTTTTTCGACGGCGGCAGCGCCGAGGCCAGGCGCGCGGCGGACCTGGCGGCCAAGCTTTCGGTGCCGGCGCTGACCCGCGTCTGGCAGATGCTGCTCAAGGCCCTGGTGGAAGTGCGCGACGCCACGCGGCCGGTCTCGGCGCTGGAGATGGCGCTGATCCGGGTTTCCCATGCCGCCGATCTGCCGCCCACCGACCGGCTGGTGCGCGATCTGCTCGACAATGGCGCCGCTTCCGCACCGCGCGGCGCCGCGCCCGCCCCGTCCAACGGCGGCGCGCGCGCGCCCACCGCTCAAATGTCCGGCGCATCCGGCGCGGCCATGCGCGCGCCGCAGCCCGTTCCCGAGGGCGCGCCGGTGCTGCGCGGGCTGGAAGACATCGCGGCGCTGGCGCTGGCCAACAACACGCCCATCCTCAAGGTGCAGATCGAGAACAACATCCATCTGGTGCGGCTGGAGCCGGGGCTGCTGGAGTTCCGCCCCAATGCGGCGGCGCCGCGCACCCTGGCCGGCGATCTGCAGCAGAAACTCAATGCCTGGACCGGCATGCGCTGGAGCGTCTCCATCGCGGCCACGGGCGGCGCCCCCACACTGGCCGAGCAGCGCAAGGCGGCCAAGGCGGCGCGGATGGAAAGCGTGATGCAGGCGCCGATGGTGCGCGCCGTGCTGGACCGCTTCCCCGGCGCCGAGATCACGGCGGTGCGCGACGCGGCGGCGGAGGATATCGCGGCACCCGCGACCGATGCGGGTGACGACGTTTAGCCTCCCTTGTCATGGCCCACCGGGTCGGTAGCGACAGCGTGCCGACGGGCCATCCAGGCGGGACAACGCGATGCCTGAAAATCCGGCGCAGATGGCACCTGGGTGGCCCGCATTCGCGGGCCATGACATTTGGGCTAAGTCACAAAAAATTGTCCGGCCAGATCATCGTCCGCCACATATGGGCGACGGGGGAATTGTCGAAGCCCAGGCCTTCCTTGGGCGCGCGGAAATGGCGGCCGACCACATCCTCGAACTCCGCCGGATCGATCGTCACGCCGTCCTCGAAGGTATAGATGTCGTTGACGGTGATGACCCGCGCCGTCATGTACCAGCGGTGGGCGCGGGCGTCCTCATACGATTTGCGCAGATAGTCCGGCACGACATGGTCCGGCCCGAAAAAGCGGACATAGGCCTCCGGATAGTCATAGCCATTCTGCGGATCGGCGAAGAAGCGCAGCGCCTGGTGCTTTTCCACGCCCCAGGCCACCTCCGGATCGACGTAAGGGGCGATCATCTGCGCCGCCCAATAGCCGTGGTCGGCGCGGATCAGCCCGGCCACCGAAATGTCGTGCAGCAGGCAGGCCAGCACGATCTTCTCGTCGCAGCCATTCTGGCGGGCGCGCCGCGCGCTCTGCAGGAGATGATTGCAGGTGAATGCGTCAAAGCGGGCGCGGAAGAAATCCAGCAGGCCGGGCCGCGCCGGCATTTTCGGCAGGGCGGGATTGTCGCCGCTCATCATCACCACGCCGGGGCGAAGCTGCCCCAGCCGGTCCATCACGGTTTCGCTGTGCCGCTCATGCACCAGGTCGATGGGCTGCGGCAGGGTCAGGCGTTTCACATCGGTCATGGCGGTCTCCGTCACGTCAATATGGCAAGGCGCCAACCTGTCTGCTAGAGCTTGCCCATGCCCGCGATTGGTTCTGAAATCGAACGCCTGATCCAGCTTCTCTCCAAGCTGCCCGGCCTGGGGCCGCGCTCGGCCCGGCGCGCGGCGCTGGCGCTGCTGAAAAAGCGCGACACGCTGATGGAGCCGCTTTCCGGCGCCCTCAAGGATGCCGCCGCCGCCATCCGCGACTGCGAAATCTGCGGCAATCTCGACACCAGGAGCCCCTGCGCCATCTGCGCCGATCCGCGCCGCGACGGCCACATCCTCTGCGTCGTCGAGGATGTCGCCGACCTCTGGGCGCTGGAGCGGGCAGGGGTCTTCCGCGGCCGCTATCATGTGCTGGGCGGGGCGCTCTCGGCGCTGGACGGGGTGACGCCGGAAAAGCTCAATGTCGGCGGCCTGGCGCAGCGCGTGAAGCAGGGCGTGGATGAAGTGATCCTGGCGATGAACGCCACGGTCGAAGGCCAGACCACGGCGCATTACCTGATGGATACGCTGACCGGCGTGAAGGTCACCCGCCTGGCGCATGGCGTGCCGGTGGGCGGCGAACTCGACTATCTGGACGAAGGCACGCTGTCGGCGGCTTTCAAGGCGCGCCGTTCGCTCTAGCGCGGTCCTTTGGCCTATCCATCCCTGCGGAAAATTATTTTCGCCTGCTCTGTCGGGCGCTTGACCCCAAAACTGCACCCCCCGCTTATCCAACGCCTTGCGGCGCGGCCTTATCATGGCCGGCTTTTTCAGGAGCCCATGATGAAAGCACGAACCGTCGAAGACCTTTTGCAAAGCCAGCTCGCCGCCTGCGTGGCGGCGACCGAGGATTGCCTGGCCCATTCCCGCCAGCTGCAAGCCGATGACGAATATGGCGAGGGCCGCCGCAACGACGTCGCCTATGTCGCCAAGCTGATGAAGGCCAGCGCCCGCCTGGCCGCCGCCATGGCGCAGTTGCGCGGCGAAAGACGCCAGACCATCCATGTCCGGCGAAGTGTGGATAAGAGGGGGGAGTGAGAAAATTCCGTCCCAAAAACCCCGCTGATCGCCTGCGTTTGATGCGGCTGGACCGTCTGATAGCCGAAAGCCACGCCCTGGCGGAAAAGGCCGAGGCCCTAGCCGATTTCCTTCGGCCCTTCCGGCGGGGCGCGTTCGATCTGTTTGACGCGCCGCCTGCCCCTCTTGTCATTCCCGGCGAGCCGCGCCCCGCGCGGCGAGGGAAGGGAAACCAGCCCGCGCGCGTCTGCGCGCGCCGAAAAGAGGCCAAATATGCTGCTACTCCGCCGCTTCCTCGGCATCGTCGGGCTCAGCCTCAGTCGGCAATTGCAGCAACGCCTCGGCCTGTGCGCCCGGCAAGGTCTCGACATTACGCAACGACCGGGTCATGGCCCGTGTGCGCGTGCCCAGACGGTCGATTGTATTGGTGGCGGCGTTCAAATGCTTCTTCAGGGTTTCTACAACTTTGCCATGTTGGGCAAATTCGGTCTTTACCGCCCCCAGGATCTGCCACACCTCGCTGGAGCGCTTCTGGATAGCGAGCGAATGGAAGCCCAACTGGAATGCACTCAGCATCGCGGACAGGGTGGTGGGACCGGCCAAAGTCACGCGGCACTCGCGCTGCAACTGCTCGAACAGACCCGGCCGGCGCAGCACCTCCGCGAACAGGCTTTCAGTGGGCAGAAACAGAACCGCAAAGTCGGTGGTAGTGGGCGGATTGACGTATTTTGTCGACATTGCTTTGGCGAAGCTTTTCACCCGTGCCTCCAGCGCGGCCGCTGCTTCTTCCACCGCAACTGCATCAGCGCGTTCTGCGGCGTGCACCAGTCGCTCATAATCTTCTTGCGGAAACTTGGCGTCGATGGGAAGCAACACTTCCTTCTCGTCGTCCCGTCCCGGAAAGCGCACGGCAAATTCTACACGTTCAAGGCTACCCTCTTTGACCTGCGCATTCTTCAGATACTGGTCCGGCAGAAGGAACTGCTCCAGCAGCATGCCCAGTTGCACCTCGCCCCAGGTGCCGCGCGTCTTGACATTGGTCAGCACACGCTTCAGGTCACCCACACCGGTGGCCAGCATCTGCATTTCGCCCAGCCCCTTGTGCACATTTTCCAGTTGGCTTTGCACCACCTGAAAGGATTCGGTCAGTCGCCGTTCCAGGGTCGATTGCAGCTTTTCGTCTACCGTCTGACGCATCTCGTCCAGCTTGGCGCTGTTTTCCTGCCGCAGCACATCCAATCGACCTTCCAGCGTCAGGCGCAACGCCTCGCCGCTGGCGGCCTGTTTCTCCGAAAGTTCTGCAATTTGCTGCTTCATGTCCGCCAGACGTTGGTGCTGGTTGTCGCCGAATACTTTCAGACTATCCGCGAGCAATTGGCTTGTGGTTTGGAAATTCTGGATCAACTCCTCGCGCAACGCGCGCGCCGATTCCTGGCTTTGCTGACTTGCAGAATCCAATTTGCCTTCAATAGAAAGGCGAAGCGCATCGCGGTTTTGCCCAGCTTCCTGTGCCATCCGCGCCATGTCTTCGTCCAGCTTCTTGCCGATTCCGTTGATAGGCGCTTGCAGCCGCTCTATGCCGTTATCCAGCCTCAGCGCGAAGGAATCCTGAAAGCCGCGCAGCGCGTCACCCAATTCTTGACGGGTGCCCCGTGCCTGCTCTGCGGCATCTGTTCTGACGCGGTCTGCTTCGGTCCGTATGGTTTCTGCCAAGTTGGCATCTGGTGTGGATGCCCGGCCTTGGCGCAGGAAAGTCAAAAGGGCCAAGGCTGCAGCCAGAAGGCTGAAGGCCGCAGCCGCCCCGGCGAGGATCAACGCCATGACACATCTCCGCTTCCAGGATTTGGCACAATATAGCGGCATGCGCCGCTAAAAGCGCGATTCTCTTGACCCCTCGGCCCAAGACGCTTATCTCAGCCCCATGGCCATACGCCCCATCCTGACCGCGCCCGACCCGCGCCTCAAGGCCGTCTCCAAGGATGTCGAGACGGTGGATAGCGCGATTCGCGTGCTTGTAGACGACATGGCCGACAGCATGTACGCGGCAGAGGGCATCGGCCTGGCCGCGGTGCAGGTCGGGGTGCCGCTGCGGGTGATCGTGATCGACCTGGACCAGAAGGACGGCCGGAAGAACCCCATCGCCTATATCAACCCGAAGATTTTGTGGGCTTCCGAGGAAATGGCGACTTTCGAGGAGGGCTGCCTCTCGGTGCCGGAAATCTGGGACGATGTCGAACGCCCGGCCCGGATCAAGGCGGAGTATCTGGATCGCGACGGCAAGAAGCATGTGCTGGAGGCCGAGGGGCTGCTCGCCACCTGCCTGCAGCATGAGATGGATCATCTCAATGGCGTGCTGTTCATTGATCATCTTTCGCGCCTGAAACGCGGCATGGCGATCAAGAAGCTGACCAAGGCCAAGAAACTGGAAGCTGCCGGCTGATGGCGTTGCGCCTGGCCTTTATGGGTACTCCCGATTTTGCCGTTCCAACGCTGGCCGAGCTGCTGGCCCAGGGCCATGACATTGCTGCCGTCTATTCCCAGCCGCCGCGCCCCAAAGGGCGGGGGATGGAAATCGAGCCCGGCCCGGTGCACACATTCGCCGCCGCGCATGGCTTGCCCGTCCGCAACCCCCTGTCGCTGAAGGGCGCGGACGAGCAGGCGCAATTCGCTGCCCTTGATCTCGATGCCGCCATTGTCGTCGCCTATGGCCTGCTCTTGCCCCAGGCCATCCTGGATGCGCCCAGGCTGGGCTGCTTCAACCTGCATGGCTCGCTCTTGCCGCGCTGGCGCGGCGCCGCCCCGATCCAGCGCGCGGTGATGGCGGGCGATGCCGAAACCGGCGTGATGGTGATGAAGATGGAAGCCGGTCTGGACACCGGCCCGGTGCTGATGGCCGAGCGCACGGCGGTGGGGCGCAAGACGTCGGGCGAACTGACGGATGAACTCTCCCGCCTGGGCGCGGACCTGATGGTGCGGGCGCTGGCGGCGCTGGAGCGGGGCGCGGTGGCCGAGCATCCGCAGAGCGCGGACGGCGTCACCTATGCCAGGAAGATCAGCAAGGACGAAGCCCGCATCGACTGGAGCAAAAGCGCCGCCGGGATCGACTGCCTGATCCGCGGCCTTTCGCCCTGGCCCGGCGCCTGGACCGAGGCCAGGGGCGAGCGGCTGAAAGTGCTGTATACCGAACCCGCAGCGGGAAAAGGCGCGTCCGGCGAAGTCATCGGCGATGATCTCACCATCGCCTGCGGCGAAGGCGCCTTGAAGCTGAAGCGGGTGCAGCGCGCCGGATCGAAAGTCATGTCGGCGGAGGAATTGCTGAAAGGCTTTGCCTTGCCGCAAGGCGCCAAGCTCGGCTGATGCCACGCTACCGCCTGACCATCGAATATGACGGCGGCCCCTTTGTCGGCTGGCAGCGCCAGGACAATGGCCCCTCGGTGCAGGGCGCCCTGGAAGACGCCATCGAAAAACTCTCGCAGGAACGCGTCACCGTCACCGGCGCCGGCCGCACCGACGCGGGCGTACACGCCCTGGGCCAGGTGGCGCATTTCGACCTGGATAAGGATTTCGCGCCCGACAAGGTGCGCGATGCGCTCAATCATTTCCTGCGGCCGGCGCCGGTTGTGGTGCTGGAAGCGGCGGTCGCGCCGGCGGATTTCCACGCCCGCTTCTCCGCCACCGGGCGGCATTATCTGTTCCGCCTGCTCAACCGCCGCAGTCCGCCCGCGCTGGATGCCGGCAAGGTCTGGCAGGTGGCGGTGAAGCTGGACGCCGAGGCCATGCACCACGCCGCGCAACACTTGCTGGGCCAGCATGACTTCACCACTTTTCGCGCCGCCGAATGCCAGGCCCAGTCGCCGGTCAAGACCCTGGACCGGCTGGATGTGTCGCGCCGCGCCGATGAGATTCACATTGAAGCCTCGGCCCGCTCCTTCCTGCATCATCAGGTGCGCTCCATCGCCGGCTCGCTCAAGCTGGTGGGTGAAGGCAAGTGGTCGGCGCGTGATCTCAAGGCCGCGCTGGAGGCGCGCGACCGCGCCGCCTGCGGCCCGGTGGCGCCGCCGGACGGGCTTTATCTGGTCAGGGTGGATTACGCGAAATAGGCCTTGAGAATGGCGGCATAGATATCGGTCAGCGCCATGATCTCCGCCACCGGCACGCATTCATCGACCTTGTGCATGGTGGTTCCGGCCAACCCCAGTTCCAGCACCGGGCAGGCATCCTTGATGAAGCGGGCGTCGGAGGTGCCGCCGCTGGTGGAAAATTGCGGCGCCGTGCCGGTGACGCTTTTCACCGCCGCGGCGACCAGGCTGGTGAAAGCGCCGGGCGGCGTCAGGAACGACACGCCGCTGATCTGTGGCGTAACAGAAATCTCCGCCCCGGTTTCCTCCACCACCCTGGCGACCTCGTCCTCGATCCAGGCGATCAGGCTTTCCGGCGTGTGCAGGTCATTGAAGCGGATGTTCAGCCGCGCCCGCGCCTCGCCCGGAATGACATTGGTGGCAGGATTGCCGACATCCATGGTGGTGAAGCAGAGCGTCGAAGGATCGAAATGCGCGCTGCCTTCATCCAGGATCTTGGCCGACAGCCGCGTCACCAACAGCGCCAGCGGCGGAATCGGGTTCTTCGCCCTGGCCGGATAGCCGACATGGCCCTGGATGCCGACCGCCGCCAGCGCGACATTGAGCGAGCCGCGCCGCCCGATCTTGATGGTGTCGCCGGCCCGTTCCGTGGCGGTGGGTTCGCCCACCAGGCAGTGATCCAGCGTCTCGCCCTTCTGCTTCAGCCAGCCCAGCACTTTCTGGGTGCCGTTGAGGGCAACGCCCTCCTCATCGCCGGTGATGAGCAGGCTGATAGACCCTTTCGGCTTGCCCTGCCGCGCCGCCGCCGCGACAAAGGCGGCGATGGCCGATTTCATGTCGGCGGCGCCGCGCCCGAACAAGACGCCGTCCGCCACCGTTCCGGCAAAGGGCCCGTGCCGCCAGCCCTCGCCCGGCGGCACCACATCGGTATGGCCGGCAAAGCAGAAGTTTGGCCCGGTATCGCCCAGCCGGGCATAGAGATTGTCCACCTCGCCGAAAGGCAGGCGCTGGCAGGTGAAGCCCAGCGTCGTCAGCGCCGCCTGCAGCACGTCAAGCGCGCCCGCGTCCGCCGGCGTCACCGAAGGACGGCGGATCAGCTCCTGGGCCAAGGCGACAGGATCAATCACGCAGCAGCTCGTTGATCGAAGTCTTGGCGCGGGTCTTCTCGTCCACCCGCTTGACGATCACGGCGCAATAGAGATTCGGCCCGGCATTGCCGCCGCTCGGCGCCGAACCCGACACCACCACCGAATAGGGCGGCACCTTGCCCATAAGGACCTCGCCGCTGGCGCGGTCGATGATGCGGGTGGAGGCGGAAAGATAGACGCCCATGGACAGTACGCTGCCTTCGCCGACAATCACGCCTTCGGCCACTTCGGCGCGGGCGCCGATGAAGCAATTGTCCTCGATGATGGTGGGCGTGGCCTGCAGCGGCTCCAGCACGCCGCCGATGCCCGCCCCGCCGGAAATGTGGCAATGGGCGCCGATCTGGGCGCAGGAGCCGACCGTGGCCCAGGTATCCACCATGGTGCCTTCGCCGACATGGGCGCCGACATTGACAAAGCTGGGCAGCAGCACCGCGCCCCTGGCGATGAAGGCGCTGCGCCGGACAATGGCGCCCGGCACGGCACGGAAGCCGGCGGCGCGGAAGCGGGCCTCGTCCCAGCCGGCGAACTTGGATGGCACCTTGTCCCACCACACCGCGCCGCCGGGGCCGCCCTCGACGATTTCCATGTCGTTCAGGCGGAAGGACAGCAGGATCGCCTTCTTTACCCATTCATTCGCCTTCCAGGCGCCGTTGAGCTTCTCGGCGGCGCGCAATTGCCCCGCATCCAGTCCCGCCAGCGTGGCTTCGACGGCGTCGCGGTGCGCGCCCCTTGTGGCGGCCGACAGGCTGTCGCGCGCATCCCAGGCGGCGGCAATGGCGGCGGCAAGATCATGGCTCATGGTCAAATCCTGAGGGACGAAAGAAACTTGGGCAGGTCGCTGGTTTCGTGATGCGGCGCAGTGTCAGACCGTGCCGCGCCGCTGGAAAAATCCGCGCCGGTGTTCAGCCACACCGTGGTCATGCCCAGCGCCCGCGCCGCCGCCAGATTGTGGGGGATGTCGTCGAACATCGCCGCCGCCCGCGGCTCCAGCCCGGCGGCGGCCACCACCCGGGCATAGGCGGCGGCATCGGGCTTGGGCACGAAATCCAGGGTGCGGATGTCCCAGATCTCGTCGAACAATTCCGCCGCGCCGATCCGCTCCAGGATGCGCCCGGCATGATGGCGGCAGCCATTGGTGAAGATGATGCGCCGTCCCGGCAGCCGCGCCAGCGCCGCCAGCATCGCCGGATCGGGCGCCAGCGCGGAAAGATCGATGGCATGGACATAGGCGAGATAATCGTCCGGGTCGGCGCCATGCAGCTTCATCAGCCCGCTCAAGGTGGTGCCATGGGCGCGATAAAGCGTTTTCTGCAGCGCCCTTGCGTCTTCGCGGGCCAGGCCGGTGAAGCGGGCGACATAATCGGTCATGCGGTTTTCGATCTGGGCGAAGACGCCGCAATCGGCGCGGTAGAGCGTGTTGTCCAGGTCGAACAGCCAGTGGCGGACATGGCGGAAATCCGGGCCGAAACCGGTTCCCGGACCTCCCCTGGCGGCGCTGGCGGCGAGCATGGTCATGGCCGGAACATGACCCGCCCGGCGGGGCCTTGCAAGACAGCGTTAACGCCCGTCCACCATGCCTCTTTAGCCGCTGTTAAAGGGCGCAGCGCGACACTCGCCCGGGACAGAAGGCGCCATGACGCAACTCAACAGGAAAAGCCCCAACGGCCCCAGCGGGACGCTCGACAGCGGCGCGGCCCTGGCGATTCTGGAAAGCCGCACCCGCGAAGCGCAGGAAGTCCTGGCCAGCCGCAGCGACGCCGGCCCGGACGTGTTGCATTACCTGGCGGTGCATGGCGCGGCGGCGACGCGCAAGGCGGTGGCCGCCAATCTCTGCGCCGGTCCCGCCACCAACCGTCTGCTGGTGGATGACAGCGACGCCGAAGTGCGGGCCGAACTGGCGGCCAAGATCGCGCGCCTGCTGCCGGGCCTGTCGCAAGACGAAAACGCCCATCTCTTCGCCCAGACGATCGAGACGCTGGAACGTCTGGCCCGCGACGCGGCGGTTACCGTGCGCGCCATGCTGGCCGAGGAAATCAAGCGCCTCACCTGCGTGCCCCATGACGTCGTCATGCGGCTGGCGCAGGACGCTGAAATCATGGTGGCGGCGCCGATCCTGGAATATTCGCCGCTGCTCTCCGACGCCGACCTGATCGAGATCATCGCCTGCGCCCGGACCAACGAGGCGCTGGCGGCGGTGTGCCGCCGCCGTCCGGTGAGCGAGGATGTCAGCGCCGCCATCGTCAAGACCCTGGACATTCCCGCCGTGGCGGCGCTGCTGGTCAATCCCGACGCCCGCATCCGCAAGGAGACGCTGGACCATATCGTGGAAGCGGCCGAGGAAGTCAGCGACTGGCACATGCCCCTGATCCTGCGCGCCGAGCTTTCGGCCCGCGCCATCCGCCGCATCGCCGGATTTGTCGGCGCCGCGCTGATCGAGCGGCTGGCCGCGCGTCACGATCTCAGCGACGCCACGCGCCAGCATCTGACGCGCGAGCTGCGCGCCCGCCTGGCCGAACAGGGCGCGGCAGCGCCGGCGCCGGGCGCGCGCCCGGCCGAACTGGTGGCCGGCGCCAAGGCGGCGGGCAAGCTGGACAGCCTCTTTGTCGAGCAGGCCGCCCAGGCCGGCAATCGCGAGCTGGTGACGCTGGCGCTCTCCGAACTCTCCGGCGTGCCGGACGCCAAGGTGCGCAAGATCCTGGCGGCCCGTAGCGCCAAGCCGGTCACGGCGCTGGTCTGGCATTCCCATCTGCCGATGCGGACCGCCTTCAAGATCCAGAGCCATGTGATGCGTCTGCCGGCCCATGAATTGCTGCCGGCGCGGGGCGGGGTCAACTTCCCGCTCTCCAAGGAAGAGATGCGCTGGCATCTCAATTATTTCGACATCCCCGTTTAGGGCCTTGCCGGCGCACCGCCGGGCAGCAGGCCCTTGTCGCCGAGATGGGCGACATAGCCTGAAACGCCGTTGATCGGCGTCGGCAGGAAGCCCGCTTCCGTCTGGCCGCGGGCGGCGCAATTGCCGCGCTCATGAATCTCGAAGGCGCTGGCGGCGACGCAGAATTTCTCCCCGCCGCTCGCCACAGCCGTTCCGTTCTTGCGCCGCGCGAACAGGTAATAGGCGCCGTTCAGCGGCAAGGTGAGCGCGCGGGCGCAGGCCCCCGGCGGAACCGCCCACCAGCCATGCACCAGCAGTTTTCCCTTGCCGCTCTCGGCCAGCGCCGCTTCCAGGCCGGCCTTGCCGTCATTGCAGATGGTGTAGCCCGCCGGGACGCTGTGCTTGAGCGCTTCGCGTTCCAGGGCGGCGAACAATTCGGCGTTGCCGGCCCGGTCGGGCAGCCTGGCGGTCTTGCGGAAGGCGGGCAGCGCGGCGCCGGTCTTGCGGTCAGGCCCGCCATCAAGCGGGCCGGTGTCATAGCCATTGTCCCGCAGCAGCCGCTTGACCCCGGCAAGCTGCGCCGCCGTCAGCGAAGGCAGCGCGGGGCTTTCGTCCAGCGTCATGGTCCAGCTGCGCCGGCCTTTGGTGTCCAGCGCCGCAAAGGGCAGCGCGAAAGCGCCTTCTTCCTTGCAGACCGCCAGGGCGCCGCTCTGCTGGAAGTGGAAATCGCCGTCGCGGACGCAAAGGGGAAAATTGCCGCCCCAGGCTTTGGCCGGACCGTCATGCGCCAGGCTGGAGCGGGCATAGACCATATAGGTCTCGGCCTTGAGGTCTTCCGGCCGCGCCGTCTGGCAGTCGCCGGGAACGATGCGCGTCCAACCTTGCGTTTCGGACTGCGGGCTTTTGATCGCGGCGGTGGCTGCATAGAGAATGCTGCTGGTGCGGTTGCACAGCGTCAGCGCCGCCTCGGCGGGGGTCGCGGCGCAGAACAGGGCCGCGGCCAGCGCAATGCCAAGCCCAATGGGCCTCATTCGGCGGTGATGAGCGTTCCCGCGCCGTGCTCGGTGAAAAGCTCGAGCAGCAGCACATGGGGGATGCGCCCGTCCAGGATGACGGCGGCGGTGACGCCGGCTTCCACCGCGTCGATCGCGGTCTGGATCTTCGGGATCATGCCGCCGGAGATGGTGCCGTCGGCGATCAGGTCGCGGGCCTCGCGCACCGTCAGCCGCGGCACCAGCTTCTTGTCCTTGTCCAGCACGCCTTCGACATCGGTGAGCAGGACCAGGCGCTCGGCCTTCACGGCGCCGGCCACCGCGCCCGCCACCGTGTCGGCATTGATGTTGAAGGTCTCGCCCCTGGGGCCGACGCCGATGGGCGCGATCACCGGAATGATCTCCGACTTCATCATGGTGTGCAGCACTTCGGGATTGACCTTCTCCGGCTCGCCGACAAAGCCGAGATCAACCGCCACTTTCTCGCCGGTATCGGGATCGGTCTTGCTCAAGGCGAGCTTGCGCGCCACCACCAGGTTGCCGTCCTTGCCCGACAGGCCGACGGCGCGGCCGCCCGCCGCGTTGATGGCGGTGACGATGTGTTTGTTGATCGAGCCGGTCAGCACCATCTCGACAATCTCGACCGCGGCCTCGTCGGTGACGCGCAGACCGTCGATGAAGGTGGAGTTGATATTCATCTTCTTGAGCATGGCGCCGATCTGCGGCCCGCCGCCGTGCACCACCACCGGATCGATGCCGGTCTGCTTCATCAGCACGATGTCCTGGCTGAAATCGTCGGTGCCGCCGCCGGTCATGGCATTGCCGCCATACTTCACCACGATGGTCTTCTGGTCGTATTTCAGGATGTAGGGCAGGGCCTCGATCAGCACCCGGCCGGTCTGGCGCCAGCGCGCCATCACCCGCAGATTGCGTTCTTCAGGCGTATCGTCGGAGGCGGCCATGGCCAAATCCAATGGAAGGACGAGGCCATATAAGGCAAACTGCCCCGTCTTTCCAACGGTTTAAAATTGGCCGGCGGTGAGAGCAAACAAATGCTCGCGCAGGGCGGGAATACCGTCGCCGGCCTGGGCCGAGGTGGCGATGACCTCTTCCAGCGCCACGGTATGGCGGCGCGCCTCGGCCTGCGTGGCTTCCAGCGCGGCGGCGCGTTCCTTTTGCGGCACTTCGTCGAACTTGGTCAGAACGATCAGGGTCGAAACCGCCGCCTGGTTGAGCAGGCCCAGCACTTGGGTGTCGCTGTCCTTGGGGCCGCGGCGGGCATCGATCAGCAGCAGCGCCCGGCGCAGGACGCTGCGGCCGCGCAGATAGGCGAAGATCATTTCCTGCCATGCTTCCGCCTCGCTGCGCGAGACCTTGGCGAAGCCATAGCCGGGCAGGTCGGCCAGCATCAGCTTTTGCCCCAGGTCGAAGAAGTTGATCTGCCGCGTCGCGCCGGGCGTCTGCGACACCCGCGCCAGCGTCTTCCGGCCGGTCAGGGCGTTCACCAGGCTGGACTTGCCGACATTGGAGCGGCCGACGAACGCCACTTCCGGCAGTTTCGCCGGCGGCAGGGCGTCACCGGACTTCTGCACGCCCCAGACAAAGTCGCAGGGTCCGGCGAAAAGCTTGCGCGCCGCCTCGCCCGCTTCAGCCGTCATTGGCGGGGGGCTGCTTTTTCTTGAATTTGAGATTCTCGAACAGGTGAATCTCCACGCCCTCGCGGCGCATGATGATCGCCTGCTGCAGGAGAGTCAGCAGGCCGTTCCATGTGTAATAGATCACCAATCCCGCCGGCAGGCTTCCGAACACGAAGGTGAAGATCAGCGGCATGAAGGCGAACATCTTGGCCTGCATCGGATCGGCGGGGGCAGGCTGGAGCTTTTGCTGCAGCCACATGATCAGGCCGTAGAGCAGCGGCCAGATCCCGATGGAAAGAATCATCAGGAAGCCGGGCAGGGTGGTTTGCGGATTGTAGGGCAGCAGGCCGAACAGGTTGAGGAGGGAAGTCGGATCGCGATCCGAAAGGTCGTGGATCCAGCCATAGAAGGGCGCATGCCGCATCTCGATGGTGACGAACAGCACCTTGTAGAGGGCGATGAAGACCGGAATGGTGAGCAGGGTGGGAACGCAGCCCGAGACCGGATTGGCCTTTTCCCGCTTGTACAGCTCCATCATCGCCAGCTGGAATTTCTGCGGGTCGTCGGCATGGGTCTTCTTCAGCCGCTCCATTTCCGGCTGCAGTTTCTTCATCTTGCTCATGGAGCGGAAAGAGGCGGTCTGCAGCGGGAAGAACAGCAGCTTCACGATCACGGTGAGGCCGAGGATGGCGAGGCCGAAATTGCCCAGCAGCTTGTAGAGATGGTCCAGCACCCAGAAGAAGGGCCGGGTGAGGAAGGAGAGCATGCCCCAGTCCACCGCATTGTCGAAGCGCGCGATGCCTTGGCGGTCCTGATAGTCGCGCAGGATGTCCACCACCTTGGCGCCGGCGAAGAGGCGGTGGGTGACGGATGTGCTGGCGCCCATGGCCAGGGTGCGGGCGCCAAGCCGGTAATTGGCCTGGTAGGCGTCCAGCCCGTTGCCGGTCTTGGAGTTGAGATACTGGGCGTCAAAATGATCGCCCTGCGGGGGAATGACGGCGGCCATCCAGTATTTGTCGGTGATGCCGACCCAGCCGCGCGAGGCGGCGAAATCCACCGGCGGCACCTTCTGGCAGAAGAAGATGCCCAGCACGCAGCCGGTCTCCTTGTAGTTGGCGTCGACTTCGCTGCTGTCCTGCACGCCAAGGAAGCCGAGATGCAGATAGGCGCTGGCCACGTCCTTGGGCGTGTTCTGGCGCTCGACCGTGCCATAGGGATAAAGCGTCACCGGCTTGCCCGAAGCGTTGGCGACGCTGTCGGCCACGGTGAACATGTATTTGTCGTCAATGGCGATGACGCGGGTGAAGACCAGGCCCTGGCCATTGTCCCAGCTCAGCGTCACCGGCCGGCCCGGCGCCAGAACGGCGCCGCTGGTCTGCTTCCACACGCTGTTGCCGTCCGGCGTCCTGACGCCCTGGCCGACCCAGCCGAAGCCCGCATAATAGGGATATTCGGTGCTCTTGGGCGCCAGCAGCACGATCTCCGGACTCTTGGGATCGATGGTCTCGCGATATTGCTTCAGCCGCAGATCGTCGATCATGGCGCCGGTCAGGCGGATCGAGCCGTCCACCATCGGCGCGTCAATGGCGATGCGCGGACCGCCGGCCTTCAGCGCCGTCTCGCGGCTTTCATGCTGGCTGGATGCCGCCGCCGCGGGCAGGCCGGGCGCCTGCGGCGGCGCGGCCTTTT
>Ga0265313_10000688_pt1 | contig 34806 bp, 29 predicted proteins | sample 4123metaG_FD_203122 | JGI IMG/M metagenome (GOLD analysis project Ga0265313, IMG submission 203122) | Rhizosphere microbial communities from Carex aquatilis grown in University of Washington, Seatle, WA, United States - 4-1-23 metaG | ecosystem: Host-associated > Plants > Roots > Rhizosphere >... | reverse complement strand
GGGTGGGCAAGCGAGCGCCCTCGGCGCACTTATCGCTGCGTGAATGCGCCGATCTCGTTCGCCATGCGGACGCCGGCCGCGAGATCGGCGCCTCTCGCGAGGATCTGCGCCGCCTCGCGGAAGGGCGGCTCGTCCCCGAAGCGAAAAAGAACGCGATCCTGGTCGCAAAACGCGCCGCGTTCTTGGCGCGCCAGCGTACCCCCGACGACCCGTGGGTGGCCGAACGCGTCGTCCAGCTCCGGCAGCTGGCGGGCACTCGGGCTTCGGCAGGTGCGGGCTCGGTGCCCCTCGCGCTCGCATACCCCGCCGCCGCCGCAGACTTTCGGCCGGGCCCGCCCCGGCTGAACGTCCGGCTGTACGAGCAGCGCAACGAACACACGGTCGATCTCGCGAGCGGCACGTTCACGAACACCGGTTTCAACTGGCACGGTAGCCCCGAGCGCCTGCGCGAAGACCGGGCGATCCTCGAGTGCGCCGCGGATGTGCTGTCGGATCCAGAGAGCACGGCTCTCGCCGACCTACTCGCGTGGCGATCGATTCCGTCTTGGCGGCATATGCTCGGCGCGTTCGAGGAGGCCGTCGCTGTCACGCGGACAATGACTGCGCCGCTGGAAGACGACGAGCGAGTCGCGTTTCGTCTTTCGATCGCCGCCGGGGGAGTTCCGGCGATTCTCCTGCAGCGCGCGCGCAAGGGCGGCGCGTTTACCGTGGGGAGACTAGCCGACGCGCACGAAGCGCTCTCGCTTCCGAACCTCACGCCAACCGAGCGCGAGGCGTCGGAAACTATCGCGCTGCTCGGGCCCATTAACCTCCACGGCCGCGGGCATCTCCGAACTCGCTTGCGACTGCTCGATCTTCTGGCGGACCATCCGCGCGTCTACCTGGAGGGCGGCCCGAAGACGCCCGTCGCTCTGCGGCGCGCCCGCGCCACATTGCGCGTCACCCCGGCCGAATCGCGCTTCCGAGTCGACGTGCGCGTGGGCAGTGCGATCCTGACTGCCGCGGAAGCCCTCGCACGCGCGCGCACGACGCACGTTCTCTGCGCCGCGGACGCGGCCGGCCAGACGGTCTACTTCGCGGAGGTCGACGAGGTCTCGATGGCTCTTTTCGCCGCCCTCGCGTCGGACGGCGAGAGCTTGCCCGGCGAGGGGCTCGATGCCACGCTCGCCGTACTCTCCTCTTTTTCCGACCTCGGACTCGACCTGGACCTTCCGGAGGCAGCGCGCGGCAAGTCCGTCGCAGCCGATCCGCGCGTCGTCGTCCAGCTCTCGCTCGCTCCGAATGGTGCGCTCGCCCTCGCGCTCCGCATTCGGCCCTTGGCGGGCGGACCGGCGGTGCGGCCCGGGGCGCCGCCCCGACACATGTACGGCGCGTCGGCCGATCGAGCCCGCATCTTCGTGACGCGCGATTTGGACGACGAACAGATGCGCGCCGAGAGCCTGCTTGCTTCCCTTCCTCTCGCAGCCGCGGTGCGCCAGGGCCCCTTCGATCTCCTCGTCGACGATCCCGAGCGGGCGTGTGACGTGGTGGCGACGCTCTCCGAGCTCGGAGAGGGCATCCTGACCGAATGGCCGGACGGGCAGCGCATGCGGGTCGCGACAACCATCCTGCCGCGCGCACTCAAGCTGCGCGTCGAGCGCAAGCGCGACTGGTTCGGCATCGAGGGCGGGGCCGAAGTCGACGGGACGAACGTCGGGATCCACACGCTGCTCGAAGCCGTCCGGGCCGGACGACGATTCGTTCGACTCGGCGACGGGGCGCTGGCCGCGATCAGTCGGGAATTGAGAGCGCGCCTGCAACGCGCCGATGACGTGCTGCAGGGCGGGCGAGAGGGGACCGTGGCGCATGCCCCGGCGGTGTCGGCGGTCTGCGAGCTGGTGGACAGCGAGAGCGAGCAGATCGCCGCCGACGTGGCGTGGCTCGATCTGCGGGCGCGTATCCGCCGCGCGCAAACCGCCGACCCGGAGCTGCCGGCCGGGCTCGCCGCAGAGCTGCGTCCTTACCAGGAGCAGGGCTATCGCTGGCTGATGCGCCTCGCGGAGTGGGGAGCGGGCGCTTGCCTGGCCGACGACATGGGCCTCGGCAAGACCTTGCAGGCGCTTGCCGTCCTCGAGGCGCGAAAGGCCGAGGGGCCGGCGATCGTCGTCGCGCCGATGTCGGTGTGCGCGAACTGGGCGACCGAGGCAGCGCGCTTTGCCCCGGGTCTCGACGTGCTCGCGTATCGCGGTGCAGATCGGTCCCGCATGCTCTCCCAGCTCCGCCCGGGCACAGTGCTCGTCACGAGCTACGATCTCATGCTGCGCGACATCGACGCCCTTTCCTCGCTGGAGTTTTCGGCGGTCATCTTCGACGAGGCCCACGTCCTCAAGAACGGCAACTCGAAGCGCGCGGCCGCGGCCCGCCGCATCCGCGCCGCGTTTCGGGTCGCGTTGAGCGGAACGCCCGTCGAAAACCACACGGGGGAGCTTTGGAGCCTGTTTCGGGTCGTGGTGCCCGGCCTCTTCGGGTCGTGGGAGCGTTTCCGGGAGCGGTTCGCGGGGCCGATTGAGCGCGACCGCGACCCGGGACGCCGCGCCGCCCTCGCCGCGACCATCCGACCGTATCTTTTGCGCCGCACCAAGCGCGACGTGGCCCCGGAGCTCCCGCCGCGAACCGAGATCGTTCGCTTCGTGGACCTATCGGCGGCTGAGCGCGACCTCTACGAAGCCGAGCGGCTGCGCGCAATAGACGCCCTCAAGGCAGGCGCGGGGGGCGAAGAAGGTCGCTTCGCGATCCTCGCGGCCCTGACGCGGCTGCGCCAGCTCGCGTGTCATCCGCGCTTGCGACATCCCGAGTCGTCCGTCGTGTCATCCAAGCTCGAGAGCGTTCTCGCGTTGATCGACGAGCTCAGGGAGGCGGGCCATCGCGCGCTCGTGTTCAGCCAGTTCACGAGTCACCTGGGGGTCCTTGCCGAAGCGCTGAGGCCCCGAGGTGCGACGCTCTTCGAGCTCGACGGATCGACTCCGGCCGACGTGCGCGCCGACCGCGTTCGGCGGTTCCAGGCCGGTGAGGCCGACCTCTTTCTCATTTCGCTCAAGGCGGGCGGCGTCGGCCTTAACCTGACCGCCGCCGACTACGTGCTGCACCTCGATCCGTGGTGGAACCCGGCGGCAGAGGACCAGGCCAGCGATCGGGCCCACCGGATCGGTCAAGACAAACCCGTCACCGTCGTGCGGTTCATCTCCCGAGCGACCATCGAAGAGTCGGTCTTCGCGCTGCACGCGGAGAAGCGCGAGCTCGCGGAGGCGATCCTCGGAGGCGGCGACGCGGCTGCCGGCCTGACCGCAACCGAGCTCTTTGCGCTGATGGAGAAGAGTACCGCGAGCGATTCGGGGGATGGCGAAGGGGCGGACGCCCGCGGCGATCCCGAAGACCGCTGAGCCGGGTCAAAGGCGCTTCCGTGCGCGCCCGGCGCGCGGCCCGCGCCTTCCTGCCGGAGACGACGGCCCCGACGACCACGATCCCGGCGAGCCATTCCCGCCACGCCTGGTCCCCACCGCCTACCATCGCGCAGCCCCCCCTCGCGGTCGTCGGGTACTGTGCGCTCCACGCGTCGCCGGCGATCGGCACCGATTTGGGTGCCACGATGTCCCCCCCGTCGAACGTGACCCCGAGGGTGAGCGTGGACCCTCCGAGGCCCGCCGGCAGTTGGGCGACCACGAGCCATACGCCGGCACCGACTCGGCGCATGGGCACCGAGCCGTAGAGCGATCCGTCGACCCGCACGTACGCGAGGAGACGCTCGGCGCCGAAGCCGTCCGCGGGCTCGGGGCTCCCGCCGGCGTCTGCCGCGGTGCGAAGCTCCACCACCGACTCGAGCGGCGTCGAGCCGTCGGCCAGGTAGACGTCCGCTCCGAGCGTCATCCAGCTCTCGCTCGCGACCGGGAGCCCGGACACGACGCCGCTCTGTCCATCGATCACCGCCAGCGCACCGCCGACGTCGAGCTCTCCCGCGCCGGCCTGATCGTCGAACAAAGCCGGTGATCTCAGTGGATGTGCGCCCCCTTGAAGGGCCTGCAGTACGTCGCTCTCGGTCAGCGTCGGCCGCTGATGCACCGCCACGTCCTCTTCGAGGAGGAGCGCGACGGCGCCGGCTACGAGCGGTGACGAGAACGACGTTCCCGCGGAGACGCCGTGCGCCGCGTCGATTTCCTGGCACCGGTCCGTGGGTCCCTTGGGCGTATCGGGGCAGTTGGTCGTGAAGACACTCGTGACGACGGGTGGAACGGCTTGCTGCGACAGCGGACCGATGATCGCGGCGCCAGGCGCCATGATTTCGGGTTTCGGAACCCCGGTGACGGTCGGCCCGGCGCTCGAGAACCAGCACGGCTCGCCGCTGGTGACCTCGCGCGGCAACGCGGACGGAACGGGCTCGCCGCCGGACGGGTCGAGAGCCGGAGCGTCCAAGCCGATCTGTGCGCCGTCGACGCTGCGCCAGGAGGTCTTGTTCATCGTGCAGCCGACCGAAATGATGTCTGGATGGGTCGCCGGGAGATTGACCGTGCCCTCGCGCACCGCATCGAGAAAGCCCACGGCGCTCGGACTCGACGCGTCGCCGGTTCCTTGCACGTAAAGGTCGGCGGTGCCCGAGCCGGAGAGCGTCACCGCGTACGTTCCGGGCGGCCAGACGCCCTGCCAGACGACGATCGCTCCGAGGGACTGTGCCGGTATCTGGCCGCCGCTGGCGCTGCTTCCGTTGTAGATCGCGGCGTTGAACGAATCCGTGTTCTTGCCCGCGGAAGATCCGGCAGCCACGGGCTGCACCCAGGTGCCGCCCGGCGCGTCGAGGCCGACGCTCAAGTTCGACCCCGGATGCATCGCGACCCAAATCTGTACGCCGCCGTTTTGGGTAGCCCCGAGGGTTCCGAGCGGAACGCGCGTCGTCGAGCCGCGCGCGACGTGAACGTTCTGATGGATGGGTGTTTCGGAAATCGATCCGCTGTTGCCCGCCGCGACGACCAGCGCATGACCGGGCTGGCCGGGGCCGACGTGGCTGGCGAGCGTTTGCTCCCAATCGAGCGTCCCGTCGTGGGGACCGAAGTCGGTGCCGATGGAGAGATTGACGACGACGGGCTGCTGCATCGAGTCGGCGCGGTCGAACAGGAATGCGACCCCGCGCAGCAGCTCGTCGTTTCCGATCGCATCACTTCCGGGGTCGGTGATTCGCGCCACGAGAAGGCCGGCTTGGGGGGCGACTCCGCGGTACAGCGGGTCTTGCCCCGCGGCGCATCCAGCAACCAGGGTGCCATGGCCGACTTCGTCTTTCGGCAGACTCTCGGTCACTCCGGTGGCGAGAAGTCCGTCGATGTCCGCCTTGGCCCAAACGGCGCCGAAAGCAAGATTTCCGTTGGCGTCGGTCGACCCGTACTTCTGCTCGAGGTCAGGGTACTTCCCGATCGGGCGGGCGGAGAGGTCGAGCAGCCATTGAACCCGCGTCCCGCCGCTGGCGTCGTGGAAACTCGGATGGGTGAGGTCGATGCCGGTGTCGGCAAGCCCGACGAGAACGTTTTTGCCTTGGTGGCCGGAGGTGTTCGCCGCCGCGGCTCCGACGAAGCCCGTGGCGGTGTCGAGCAGCAGATGCAAAGGCGGCGACACTTCGATCGGCAGCTCGGGATGAGCCTCTGCGAACGACGCGATCGTCGAGGCCGCGCCCCAGATGCGGGCGATGCCCGGCGCCACTTCTCGGAGTCCGAGGGAAGCCCCGGTGACGCCGCTCGGCAGCCGGACCAGCCCGCCCAGGGCCGGTGAACCCGGGGGGGCAAAGGCATCTTTGGCCCGTGCGCCGAGGAGGCGAACCAGGGCAGCGCCATCGGGGTGCTGAGCGCCCGACGACGAGGCAAACGTTGCAACCGCCGTCGCGACGGCAAAGCCAAAGAGCTGGCGAGGCCGGACCATCGTACTGCAGCATACGCTCGAATCGAGGGGAGAGCGCCGCAGCCGTCCCATCGCCGAGCACCGCGCGATCGGGGCGTATTTTCCAGGTTCCGCACGCTTTGCCGGTTTCTGCGACGCATGAACGCGCGAACTTCAATCCGGGGCGCACCTCGCTACTTCTTGAATAGTCGCCCGAAGAGTCCCTGCTTCTCGGAGTCGTCCGGCTTCGGCGGAGACGGGCTCGACGAGCGCGTTTGGGCCGGCGGCGGCTTGCTGGATCGCCGCCCGCCGCGCATGTTGTAGAGGCGCACCTCGCGCGCGGCGTCGATGTTGCGCGGGTTCAGATCCACCGCGCGCTTGAAGTCCTTGACCGCGAGGTCGGTCTTCCCGAGCCGCTTGTAAAGCATCCCTCGCCAGTTGTAGGCCTTTTCGCACCTCTCGCTCATCGCGATGGCCCGCTCGAGCATCTGAATGCTCAGAAGCGTTTTCTCGGGGGACTGATTCTCCGGTTTGAGCGCCACGAGCCAAGCCAGCAGCGCGACATAGTCCGGCTGGGTGGCGTCGTCCTCCAGTGCCTTTCTGCAGAACAGCTCCGCCTGGGCCACGTCGTTGCGCCGGAAGCAAACCTCCGCTTTCTGAAAGTTCGTTGCTGCGTCGATGACCTTCGCGACCGTGGCCTGCATCTCCGGAGATCCGGTCCCGTCGGCGAGTAGTCGCATGTAGCGCGTGCGCTTCTCTTCATCGGTCAGCGTCGCGTGCGCCTCGCTCATGCGTGTGAACACCCGCGAGCACGCGTCCCGGACGGGGCCGAGCTCGGGGGGGAGTCGGTCGGGGTGCCATCGCTTTACCAGCGTAAAGAAAGAAGCTTCGACGTCGGCGTTCGTCGCGTCCCGCGGGATATCGAGCATCATGAAGTAATCGGCGCGGTCGATGTTCGACGCTCGATCAGCAATCTCCCGCCATCGCTGAGCCATTTCCGCCGCAAGCGTCGGAGGGGGCTCCGGCGTTCTCGTCGGCGCCCGACTCGATCGCCGGGCGACCGCCACCTCGGAGCTCGCCGACGCCCGCGCGACCGCCACCTCGGAGCTCGCCGACGCCCGCGCGACCTTGAACTCGGAGGCCGGCGACGCTCGGGTGACAGCGCCGTCGGACGCGGGCGACGCTCGCGCCATCTTGAACTCGGACGCCGGTGACGCCCGCGCGACCTTGAACTCGGAGGCCGGCGACGCTCGGGTGACAGCGCCGTCGGACGCGGGCGACCTCGGGAGCGGCATCCTGGGAACGCTCTCCGAAAGCACGTCGACATGCTTCGTCAGGAGCAGGAGATACGCGAGCAGCTGCGCGGTTCGATCGTCCAGATGGGCGGCGTTCGCAAGCTCCGAGGCGCGCATCGGGCGTAGGCCCAGGAGCTGCGCCGCCTCGAGCTCTTCCGTCTTCAAGCCGAGCCGTTCGAGGTCTCCGCCGCTCGACAGCCGCAGCGAGCACGAGGAGACACGCTCGAGAGCGGCCCTTACGTGGTCCCACGGTGCGCCCTCGAGCAGCATGCCCCATAGGAGCGGCACCGGGTCGATGCCTTGCCCGCTGCCGCCCCAACCTTTCAACACGTCGAAGCCGTCGTAATACGCGTACGCGGTCTCCGCGGGCATCGCGGCTACGTAACGAACTTTTCGCGCGAGCTGCTCGCGGAGCCCGGTGCTCAGCACCGCCGGCTCGATGATCTTTTCGGCGACGAGGAGCTCACCATGCAGCACCGGCCGAGACGCCTTTTCTCGCGCGAGGTCCGCGAGCGATCGCGTGAGCTGCTCTTCGCTCAGGTATCGGAGATCGAGCAGCACGCGGCCCAAATACGCGACCGGTTCGCTCGTGCGCGCCTTTGCCGGTTGCCCCTCCACGAAGAGAACGGCCGCGCTTCGCTTGTCCGGGGAGAAGAGCTCCATCGACCCGCTCAGCTTCTTCTCGAGCGCGTAGACCAACAGGTGCAAAAACGGAGTCTTGGCCAGCGTGCCGCTGGCCGACGTCGCGGGTCGGTTGGTGGTCGAATCGCGCATGTATCCGGAAGGGTGCGGCAAGCCGCTCGGAAAGAAAGGTTAGCGCAGAGCGCTGGAGTCGCGCGAGGGGTGTGCGCCCAATGGTAGACTCGGCCGACTTCCCCGAGCCCGATGTCCTCCAAGTCGACCGCATCTCTTCCGCCGAAGGAGATCGCTCAATTCGAGATCGTGCGGCGCCTCGGCGCCGGCGGGATGGCGGAAGTCTTTCTCGCGAAGAAGCGGGGAGCGGAGGGAACCTACAAAGTTCTCGTACTGAAGCGCATCCTACCGACCCACGGCGGGTCTCGGCGCTTCCGTTCGATGTTCATCGAAGAGGCGCACCTCGCGACGCGCCTGAACCACCCCAACGTCGTCCAAGTGTACGAGTTCGAAGACTTCGAAGACGAGGGCCTTCTCCTCGCGATGGAGTACGTCGAAGGCTGCGACCTCGGGCGTTTGATGACTGCCGTGCGGTCGAAGGGCACCCAAATCCCGCCTTGGCTCGGGGCGTGGATCGTCGCGGAGGCCGCCAAGGGCCTCCACTACGCGCACGACAAGAAAGACGAGGCCGGGCAGCCGCTCGACATCGTGCACCGCGACGTCAGCCCGCAGAACATCCTTCTTTCGTTCGAGGGGGCGGTGAAAATCGCCGATTTCGGCATCGCGAGCGCGCGGCTTTTCGCCGAGGAGCAGGGCGTTCTGAAGGGCAAGTTCGGATACATGTCGCCCGAGCAGGCTCGCGGAGAGAACGTCGATCGACGCGGCGACTTGTACGCGCTCGGCGTCATCCTTTGGGAGATCCTCGTGGGCAGGCCCATCCACGGAGGGCTGGGCGGTGAGGCCCTCCTCGACATCGTGCGTTCCGGAATCGTCGAACCGCCGTCGGTCTACGTGCAGGACGTTCCCACGGAGCTCGAGCAGATCGTCCTCCAGGCGCTCGCGCCGAGCCGCGCCGATCGGTACCCCACGGCGCGCGACATGGCCGCGGCGCTCGGACGCGCGATCCTCAAACAAGGTGAGCTCATCGACGCCGCAGCGCTGGAGTCGACAATCGGCTCGCTCGTCTCGCGAGACGTGCGAAGCGACCCGCCCTCCGTCGACCCGGCGTCGCGCGCCCTGCGGTCCGACGACGCGCGCACGCAGGCTGCAGTGCCGCATGCGCGCAGCATCGCTGACGCGCGCGAGAGTCGCCGTCCTCCACCGCAGGCGGCCGACGACTTGCGCGCCGGCGACCCCGAACACGGCTCACCGCCGACCGAGCCGCCGCCCCCCCCGGGACCCAACGAAGTGCGTCACGTCGCGGTCGTCACGCTCTGCCTGCACGGGCTCGATGCCTTCGTGATGCCGCGGCGCGCGCTCGATCGACTCCGGGGAATGCTGGACGACCTCGCGTTCAAACGCGGGATGCGATGGATCTGGACCACCGATACCGACGCCCGCGCGATCGCGGGGCTCGTCGCGCACCCGTCCCGCGCGTCGCGGGACGCGGTCCAGCTTGCCCTCGACGTGCACGAGACGATCTCCGGCTTCAAAGAGGATCTGCCGGCGCCGCTGGCCGCGTCGTTGGGTATCGTGCGTGGCATCGCGAGCGGCGCTCGGGACTCGCAGGGCCACCTCGTCCGATACGCCTTGCACCATCCGACCACCTACCTCGCCGATCTGCTCGCGCACTCGACGCCCATGGGTCGCACCTGGGTGGCGGGCGGCGTCTACCGCATGGTAAGGCGCGAATTTCGATGGGGCGACGCTCCGAACCTTCATCTCGACACGGCGGGGACGGTCGACGTCCCGGCGACGATGCGCATTTACGCGCTTGAACGCAGTCTGTCCCGCGAGGAACGGCTTGCGGAGGCACAGGCCGGCTCAGGCGATCTGGTCGGGCGCGACGCCGAGAAAGCGGAGCTGCGCGCCGCGTGTAGCGAAGCGCTGGGCGACGGGACGGGCGCGGGGAAACTCGTCTGCCGCGCCATCGTCGGGGAGATGGGCATAGGCAAAACGGCGCTTGTGGCGACGTTCCTCGCCGAGCTCCCGTCGAACGCCCGACTGATCCACGTCGAGTGCACTCCGGTCATGATGGTCGTGCCCTACGGGGCCATCGCGGAGCTCGTGCGCGCGGCGATCGGGACCACCGGCGACGAGCCGTTCGACCAAGTCGCCGGCCTCATCGCTCGCGCCGGCGGTCTGTCAGGCGGAGACGCGGCGAGCCCGATGGTGGCGCGCCTCGCCGAGCTCGCGACGAACCGTCAGGCGTCGCGTGGCGACGACGAGGACGCGCACGGCCGCAAGAAGAACATCGTCGCTGGCGTGCGCACGTTGCTCGCGGCGATCGCCCTCGCGCAGCCGTTGGTCTTGGTCGTCGAGGGTACGCACTGGGGTGACAAGGCGAGCCTCGACGTCTTGAGCGAGATCGTGCACGGAAGCGACCCGCTCCCAATCTTCGTTCTCGTCGTCACTCGCCCCGACGACCGAGTGATCCACGTGCTCGAGGGGCTAAGCCGCATCGAGCTTCGAGGACTGACGCCCGACGAGCACGTACGTCTCGTCAAGGCGCGGCTCGGCGTGCGCGACGGAGCGCGCCAGGTATGCGCCGATTTGCTGCCGAAGGTCGGCGGCAATCCGTTCTTCCTCCTCGAAATGATCGACGCACTCCTCGAGCGCGGGGCGCTCGAGATTCGTGAGACCCAAGAAGACGGACAGCGCGTCGCCGTCCTCACGAAGACCGAGCGCGCCGATGCGGGGTTCCGAGAGCTGCCTTCCACGCTCGAGCAGCTGCTGGGCGATCGCTTGCACGAACTTCCTCCCGAAGAGCACGTCGTCGTCCACTGGCTCGCGATCGCCGGAGGGCCGCTTCCCCTTGTGGACCTCATCAAGCTCACGGGCAGTCACGGCGACGAGGCGATCGTCCGGCTCTGCGCGCGCGGGCTGTGCGATCGCAAGGGAGAGCTGGTCGACTTCCGCCATCCGCTGACGCGCGACGTCGCCTACGCGGAGCTGGGCTCCGAGGATCGATCGCGGATGCACCGCGCGCTCGGAGAGCACCTCGCACGAACGTCGCTCGGCCGCGGCGTCTCCGCGGCCATCGTCGCGCGCCACCTCGCGCGCGGCGAGAGCTACGATCGCGCCGCAAGCTTTTATCTCGAGGCCGCGGGGGCCGCGAGGTCGACCCATCAGACACACCTGGCCATTCGGTATTACGAGCGCGCGGCGTCGTACCTAGGCCCCGCCGACCCTCGTCGCGTGATCGCTCACGAGGCGCTCGAGAGCTCCTACCGCGTTCTCGGCCGAAGGCGCGACCGTCTGTCGAACCTCAAGGCCCTTCGGCGCCTGGTCCGGTCGGTGGGTACGCCGCGCGCGGTGTGCCTCGGCCTCCTGCGGAGCGCACGATACCAATTCGACGAGGGACACCTGGCCCGTGGCGCACTCGTCGCCAAACACGCCGCCGAGGTCGCGCACGCTGCGAAGACTGCCTCGCTCGAGGTGGAGGCCGAGGCGCTCGTCAGCGATTTTCTGCGCGAACTCGGCGACGTGCAGGGCGCGCTCGCGGCCTGCGATCGGGCCCTGGCTGCGTTCGACCCCGCCACCGATGCCCGCGTGCCGCCGCGCCTCCAGGGAGAGGTGCTCCGATCGCGCGGCATCTTGCTCCGCCGCGTCGGCCGCGTCCGCGAAGCGGTGGACGCGCACGTCGATGCCATCGCGATCTTCAAGAAATGCGGGGCACGGCGCGTCGAGGCCCGCGTCAAGAACTCGCTGGCCTATTCGATGTTCGTGCAAGGCCGCTACGAAGACGCCATCGCGCTCGCGCTCGAGTCCATTCAAATCGATCTCTCGATCGGCGGCCGCTTCCAAGTCGCCAAGACGCTCACCACAATCGGTCATACGTACTTTCGTCTGGGCGACGTGCCTCGCGCCCTCGCTTACGTCAAGCGAGCGCGCGAGGCCCACGACCGGTACGGCGACCAGGATGGATGGGCCGAGACCCTCCTCGTCAGTGCGCTCATCATGACGGAGCTCGCGGATCTGGACGCTGCCGAGGGCTTTCTCATCGACGCAGGGGCGCTCATCACGGCGACGCAGAACGCGTACGATCGCACCTACGAGAACGTCGTCCGGGCCATCTTCGCTCGCGCGCGACGGCAGCCGAACGAAGCGCTCGGTCATGCGCTGGCCGCTCGGCGAAGCGCGGAGGACATGGCTCTCGTCGCCTTCCACTTCTACGCCATGGCCATCGAAGCCGCCGCTCGCGTGGACCTTGGCGAGATGCACTCGGCCACGCTCCTCGCGACGACGGCGCTCGGCGCAGTCGAGAATCTTCAGGGCTGCGAGTACGGCCTCGAGATTCGAGCGCTCTGCGCGGATGCGCTCAAGCGCGCGGGGTCCCCGCAGGCCCCCAACGCACACCAGCGAGCGGTGGACTACGCGAACGCGCTCGTGCGTACCGTCCGTGACGCCCGGCTTCGCAAGCTCTTCCCTCAGCGCCCGCTCAACGCGGCGCTTTTCGAGACCACCCCCGCACCGTCTTTCAGCGCGAGCATCGCACGCCCCTTCGTTCCGTCGGTCCTCGCGGGTCCCCGGAACCCCGGGTCCGCATGACGGATACCGACAGGTCGCCCGTCGAGCCGGGGTCCTACCCAGCGGAAGAGGAGACTCGGTCCGGGCGAGGATTGCCCGACCGCGCGGGCAACGGCCGACTCGCGATGATCTTGTCCGGCGGAGGAGCGCGAGGCGCCTACGAAGTCGGCGTTCTCTGGTACATCTTCGACGATCTCACGCGAATCCTGGGCGCGCCGCCCCGGATCGACGTCTTGTGCGGCACGAGCGTCGGAGCCATCAATGCCTGCTATCTGGCTGCGCACATGGGCGATCCCGTGCTCGGGCTGCGCCGGCTGGTCGAGCTGTGGAGTGAGCTCGAACTCACGCGCGTCCTCGGCTTCGGAGTCCGGCAGGTCGTGGGCCTGCCGTGGGTGCTTCTCGGCGGGGGCGGAGGTCACGGTCTTTTCGACGTGCGACCGATGGCGGACATCGTGCAGCGCGAGATCAGCTGGCGCGCGGTGTCTCGCTGCCTGCGAAAGCGCTTGCTCGGGGCTCTCACCGTCTCGTGTACCGAAGTCTCGACGGGCCGCACCGTCGTGTTCATGCAGGTCTCGCCGGACGTTGCCGTTCCCGCGACTGCGCCGCCTCGAACCCTGTTTCGAGCCGACCGAATCGGCCCGCAGCACGCGCTGGCGAGCGCGGCGATCCCCCTTCTCTTTCCCCCGGTACGCATCGACAACGAGCTCTACCTCGACGGAGGGCTTCGCCAGAACACGCCGATCGCCCCGGCGCTTCGTCTCGGCGCCACGCGCATCTTCGCGATCGGCAGCTCGCGGGAAGTCCAGGGCCGCGTCGTCCGGGAGGCGGCTCACCACGAGCCGGGGCGCGCTCCGGGAGCATCGTTTCTCCTCGGAAAGGTCCTGAACGCGTTCCTGCTCGACCACGTCGACGTCGACATCGATCTGTTGATGCGGATGAACAACGTCATCCTCGACGGGACGCGCGCGTACGGGCCGGGGTTCGCCGAGGCGCTCAGCGCGGAGGCCCGCCGGCGTCGAGCGCTGGAATACCGCTTCGTTCGATGCATGCGTGTGCGGCCGAGCGAGGACGTGGGCCGGCTCGCGAGCGACCATCTCAAACGCGGCCGGCTTCGAGGCGATCCCATCCTGACAAAGCGGCTCTTTCGCATGCTCGACCTCGGGGTCGAGAGCGAAGCGGATCTCGCGAGCTATCTCCTGTTCGACGGCCCGTTCTGCCGTCGTCTCATCGAGATGGGCCGTGCCGACGCGCAGGCGCGCCGAGAAGAACTCTTGGATTTCTTTCGCGAGGCCCAAGTCGAAGCGGGCAGGGGCGGCGAAGCCGTGGGATCGGTGGGGTCTAGAACGTGACCAGCGGGAACGCGGGCCCGGGTCTCGCGAAAAGGTAGCCCTGCAAGAGATCGCACCCTGCCTCGACGATCGTGTCGCGCTCGTCGGGGGTCTCGATGCCTTCCGCCACGACCTGCATCCCGAGCTCCCGGCACATCGTGATCATCGTCCGCACGAGCGTCTTTTTCGTCGGCTGTGCGTTGATGCCTCGCACGAGCGACATGTCCAGCTTGACGACCTCCGGCTCGAGCTGCGCGAAGCTCGTGAGTCCGGCGTAGCCCGCCCCGAGGTCGTCGACCGCAATCCGAAACCCCATCGCGCGAAGGCGCGCGATCCGGGACTGCACGTCGCGGATCGCGTGGAGGCTCGAACGCTCCGTGATCTCGAGCACGACCTTTCCGGCCACCTTCGCGAGCGCGGAGTGCGGGTCGAAAAGATCTTCGTCGAGCAAGTCTTGCGTGTGCAGGTTCACGAAGAGCATGATTCCGGGGCCGACTGGAGCACCGGGCTCGGCGGCTCGCGCGCGAATCGCCCGACCAAGGTCGTGCAAGCGGTCCAGGCGCTCGGCCGCGTCGAGGACCGCCATGGGATGCGGCAAGGCCGGCTCCTGCGTTCGCAAGAGCGCCTCGTATCCGTACACCTCCCGCCGCGACCAAGAGATGATCGGCTGGTACGCCATCCAGAGAGAGCGCAGCGCCGCGCCGAAGCTCGCGATCAGCCCTGCGCGATCGCCCACGAGCCGATCGGCACCGCCGGCGAGGTCGAGAGCCTGTCGTTTGGCGCGAGCGAGGCGGTGAAGCCGGACGGCGTCGGCGGTGATGCTGCGGAGCCGCGCGCCGTCGACGGGTTTCGTGAGGTAGCGGAGCGCGCCGTGCTCGATCGCGGCCAAAGCCGTTTCGAGCGACGGGGCGCCGGTGATGAGAACCACCGGGATGTCCAGGTCGTGGGCGCGAATCCGCTCGAGCAGCGCGAGGCCCCCGAGACGCGGCATGTCGATGTCGCTCAGCACGACGTCGAACGCTTCGCGCCGAATCGCCTCGACGGCAGCCTCGCCGTCGAACCTCATCTCGACGTCGAATCCGTCTTGCGAGAGCATGCGCGCATACGAGCGCGCGAGCACCTCGTCGTCATCGACGAGAAGCACCCGGGCACGCGGTAGCGACGCGAGCGATGGTACGGCGGCGACACTCACGGGGTAGAAACCACCTTTCGTCCAGATGAACGGCTCGGCGAGGCCCGCGTATAAGGGCAATATTCCGGCATCTTTTCGGCCTAAAGGCCGAGACCCCTTCAGAAGTCGTCTACCGGTCCTGCTCCGACGCGTACGACCTCGGGCGGGGTTTGCGTCAGGTCGACGACCGTCGTGGGCACGAGGCCGCCGGCGCCGCCGTCGAGCACGAGCGCTAGCCCTCGGAAGGCTTCATGAATCTCGTGCGGGTCGACGAACGCAAGCTCAACCGGACGCGGCCTCGGGTCGGAGCCTTTCGACTTCGACCGCCGGCCGCCGGACTCCGACGGCTCGTCGGCGATCCCCGAGCGCGGGCGATGGCTGGCGGTGGTCGAGACGATCGGCCGCCCGAGCTCGCGGGCGAGCGCCCGCGGCGTTTCGAGGGCGGGCACCCGAATTCCGACGGTCTGTCGCTTCATCTGCAAGAGCTTCGGCACGTCGCGTGTCGCTTGGAGGATGAACGTGTAGGGCCCCGGAAGAAAGCGCCTGAGGACCCGGTACACAGGATTGTCCACCATCGCGTACCTCGCGATGTCCGAAAGGTCCGGGCAGATGAACGAGAGCGGCTGCGAGCGGTCCATCCCCTTGATGGAATAAAGACGATCGATCGCGTGCTTGTTCGTGATGTCGCAGCCCAACCCGTAGACGGTGTCCGTCGGGTACGCGATGACGCCTCCCTCAGCGAGAGCCTCTACGGCGCGACGAATTTTGCGTGGCTCGGGGTGCTCGGGGTGGATGGCGAGGAGCATGGCGGGAGAAACCGCGCGCGGGGTGCGCTAAGAGTCGACGACTACCACGCTCATGGCGCACTGCCTTCCTATCCCGTGACGTTCGCCGAATTCATCGCGGGTCCCTGGGCCGCCACCCCCTGGCTACTTCGCGCGTTTGCGTTCGCCTGGGGCTCCGTCTGGGGCAGCTTCGTGAACGTCGTCATCCATCGGGTGCCGCGGGAGCTGAGCGTCGTGCGGCCCGGCTCGCACTGTCCGGCGTGCGGAACGCCGCTCCGCGCGATCGACAACGTCCCAGTCGTCTCGTGGCTGCTCTTGCGAGGGCGGGCGCGCTGCTGCGGTGCGCGCATTTCACCGCGCTACGTCGTGGTCGAACTCCTGGGGGGCCTCATCGCCCTGGCCGTCTTCGAGGTGGTCCTGCGTTCGGTCCCGGGCGCAGCGACGGTGGCGCACGCGGCCAGCGTATTTCTCGCCGATTTCGGGCTGGGGATGGCGCTCCTGGCGGCGGCCTTCATCGACGCGGAGCACATGTACTTGCCCGACGCCGTCACGGTCGGCGGCACGCTCTTCGGCCTGGCGACGCCTGCGCTGCGCGGGCTGAGCTGGTCGGACGCACTCTTCGGCGCCGCCATCGGGTTTGTCGGAGTCTGGCTCCCGTTCATCGTAGGGTACAAGGCGCTCCGCGGGCGAGTCGGGATGGGGCTGGGCGACGCGAAGCTCGTCATGCTCGCGGGGGCCTGGTTCGGTTGGCCCGCCGTGCTCTTTGCCGTATTCGCCGGCGCGCTCCAAGCGACCCTCGCGGCGGGCTTCGTGCTGCTCTTGCACGGCAAGATCGAAGAGCCGGAGAGCGTGCGCAACGATCGCGAAGCGTTGAGCCGTGCCGCGGCGAGCGGCGACGAAGAAGCGAAACGCGCGATCGAGGAAGACCCACTGGGGACCGCTCCGGCGGACGGAATCCTGTCGGCGCGTTTGCCGTTCGGGCCATTCCTGTGCGTCGCGATTCTCGAGTGGATGCTCGCCGGTACCTGGATCCAAGAGCGGTGGAGTCTCGGCTGACAGCGCCCGCCGGTGCGCAAGCGGCGCTGCGTGCACCGCCGTACTCGAGAGCTCCAACCAGGTCTTCTACAGGTTGCAGCGCAGTTACTCGCCGTAATCTTCAGCCCGAGTCGCGTCCCGCCCGGGCGCGACGCCGGCGCCGTTCACGGCGGCGCTGACGACGATCGCGACCGCGAAATTCGCGATGAGCGCCCAAAGCGCGGCGTACCCGGGCACCGCAAGACCGCTGATGTGGAGTGTGTACACGCTCCCCTTGAAGGAAAGCGTGCTGGCCATCCACGTGCCGAACGCCATTCCCGTCGCCCACCCCGCGAGGAGCCCCCATCGGTGGAGGCGGCGGGTGTACAGGCCGACGACGACCGAGGGGAACGTCTGGAGGATCCACACGCCTCCGAGGAGCTGAAGCTGGATTGCGTATTTTTGCGGGACGAGGACGATGAACGCCAGGGCGCCGAACTTGACGACGAGCGAGGCGACCTTGGCCACCGTCGCCTCCTCCTTGCCCGCGCAGTTCGGTCGCAAGAATTCCTTGTAGACGTTGCGCGTGAACAGATTCGCCGCGGCGATCGACATGATTGCCGCGGGCACGAGCGCGCCGATGGCGATCGCGGCGAAGGCAAAACCGACGAACCAGGGAGGAAAGAGGTCGAGAAAGAGGGCGGGCACCGCGAAGTTCGGACCGTATTGCTGAAAGCCGGCGGCAAACGCCGGAAGTTTGTCGACCTTGGCGGCGACGGCCATGTAGCCGAGAAGCGCGATGAGGCCGAGCAAGAACGAGTAGGCGGGGAGCATCGCGCTGTTGCGCCGGATGACCGCGCGGCCGCTCGAGCTGAGGACGCCGGTCATCGAGTGCGGGTAGAGAAAGAGAGCGAGTGCGGAGCCGAACGCGAGCGTCGAGTACGCGCTGAACTGTCCGAGCGTCCCGGGACTCGGCGGCACCAAGATGAGTTTGGCCGGGGGCACCGACGCGAAAATCGCCGCATACCCTCCTAGCTTGGCGGGAATGACGATTACCGCCGCGATGACGGTTATGTAGATGATCGCGTCCTTGACCACCGCAATGAGCGCCGGCGCCCGCAGGCCGCTCTGGTACGTGTACGCCGCGAGGATCACGAACGCGCCGACCAGCGGCAGGTCCGACATCCAGCCGCTCCCCTGAACGCCCATCGCGCCGAGAACGACTTGAATGCCGACGAGCTGCAGCGCGATGTACGGCATGGTCGCGAGAATGCCCGTCGCCGCGACCGCCAGCGCCAGGGCGCCGCTGTCGAAGCGCCCTCGGACGAAGTCGGCGGCGGTGATGTACCCGTGGCGGTGCGAGACGCTCCAGAGCCGCGGCATCACGACGAAGACGAACGGGTACGCGATGATCGTGTATGGCATCGCGAAGAAGCCAATCGCGCCCTGGCCAAAGACGAGCGCCGGCACCGCGACGAACGTGTAGGCCGTATAGAGATCACCCCCGAGAAGGAACCATGTGACGACGGTTCCGAAGCGCCTGCCGCCGAGACCCCACTCGTGAAGCTGATGGAGATCGGCTCGCCGCCAGCGCGCGGCGAAGAAGCCGAGCACCGTGACGAGTGCGAACAAGACCGCGAAGACCGCCAGCGCGGGCGCGTTGAGCTCGTTCATCGCTCACCGCCGCGGGTCGTGAAGTAGACGATCGCCGTCAGCGTGGCGCTGATGACGACCCACAGAAACTGGTACCAGTAGAAGTAGGGAATCCCCCCGATCCTAGGCTCGAGCGCGTTGTAGAAGGGGACCCACAGAGTTCCGACGAACGGGACAATCAAGAGGAGCCGCCAGCCCCGGAGAGAGCGCACGGCCGCGGAGTCTATCGCGTATGGCGCGGGATGCGTGCTTCCACTGCGCGCGCGTGTGCTTCGAAGCCCTCGAGCCGCGCCAGCGCGCAGACCCCCCGGGCCTGTCGGGAGAGGGCTTCGGGCGTGTACTGGATGACCGAGGTTCGCGTGACGAAGTCGTAGACCCCCAGAGGCGACCCGAAGCGCACCGCGCCCCCCGTGGGGAGCACGTGGGAGGGCCCGGCCATGTAGTCTCCCATGGCCTCCGGGGTGGACGGCCCAAGGAAGGCTGCCCCGGCATGTCGAATGCGTGCCAGCAGCGCATGCGGGTCGACCACGTGCAGCGCGAGGTGCTCGGCGGCGAGGAGGTCGGCGATGAATGCCATCCGCTCGCGCGAGTGCGCCACGAACGCAGCGCCGTTCGCGATCGCCGCCCTGGCGATCGCCGCTCGCGGCAGCGTTGCGAGTTGCTCTTCCACTTCGCGGTCGACGCCTTGCGCCATCAGCTCCGATGCACAGACGAGCATGGGATAGGCCGCCTCGTCGTGCTCCGCCTGCGAGAGAAGGTCGGCCGCGATGAGGCGCGGGTCGGCCTCGTCGTCCGCGACGACGAGAATTTCGCTTGGTCCCGCGATACCGTCGATGTCCACCGCGCCGAACACCAGGCGCTTGGCGCATGCGACATAGAGGTTCCCCGGGCCGACGATCTTGTCGACGCGCGGGACGCTCTCGGTCCCGTAGGCAAGCGCGGCGATCGCTTGGGCCCCGCCGGCGTCGACGATGGCGCCGATCCCGGAGAGATGCGCGGCGGCGTAAAGGGGGTCGTCGCTCTCGGTGCCGCTGAGGGGCGTCGCCAGAATCGTCTCGCCCACCCCCGCCACCCGGGCAGGAATTGCCGACATGAGCACGCTCGAGGGATAGCGAGCCTTGCCGCCGGGCGCGTAGACGCCCGCGCGCGCGACAGGAAGGACCCGGGTCCCGAGGGTGATGCCGTCGTCTTCGTAGCGGAAGCCCGCGTCGCGCTGGTGCCCGTGAAACGACTGGATTCGGTCCGCTGCAAGCTCGAGTGCGTCGCGCACGTCGGCAGGCAAGCGCGCCAGCGCCGCGGCGCCGGGGTAGTCGCGGAGGACGAGTCGAGGGGCGCGCCGCCCGAAGCGCTCGTTGTACCGCTGCACGGCGGCGTCGCCTTCCGCGCGAACGGCGTCCAGAATCTCACGCACGGCGGGCTCGACCCGCGCAAAGTCGGCTTCGCCGCGCCGTTCGAAACGATCGAGCGCGGCATCGAATTCCGGCGAACCGTCGAGAAAGGTGGCCAGCATGGCGCCGAGTCTCTAGCACGCGTACCATCGAGCGCGATGGCGCTGAGAGGGGCCTTCGCCGTCGTCGCCGCGCTCGGCGTCGTCGTCGCGTCGTGTCGCGCACGCTCCGAGTGCGACGGGGTCGCGTGCGCTGCGGCGTGCCCTCGAGATGCCCTTCGCGATGCGTCGGGGCGGTGCGCCTGCGCCGCGGGCGACGTGCTCGTTCTCGGTGCGTGCGTCCCGCCCGCCGTGGGCGACGCCTACTGCGGTCCGGCGGCGAAGGCCGGCATCGAGGGGTGCGTCTTTCGAGCATGCGGAGAAGGAGAAGTCCTCGACGCGGTCACGGGAGCCTGCGTCTCGAGGGCCTCGGCGGGAATCTCGGGTGCGGTCGGGTGCGAGGATGGGGGCGCGGCCATTGTCTCCGTCGGCCACTACGCGTGCCTTCCGCCCGAGGTGGCGTGCCCGAGGGGGACCGTCCGTGCTGGGGCAGTCTGCCCCCGCCCTTCCGGCTGCCCGCCGGGCAGTCTCGCCGCGGACGGGGTGTGCCGGCCGGTGGTCACGGTAGGGGCTCGAGACGAAATGGCGCGGGTCGACTTGGGCGCGTGGGCCGCGCTCGTCCTGGGGGCCGACGGCGCAACGGGCAGGCCCGACCTGTGCCTCCCGCTTTCGTTGCGCCCCGACGTATTCGCCGTCACCCGGGGCCGCGCCGCGGCCGTCGCCGTGCGTATCGCCATCACCGTCCCCGACCAGGACTTGACGCGGCTGCACGCGAGCGTGCAAGGAAAGCTGCGGGGGCCCGGGGCTCGCCCTCTATCGGCCGCAGCGGAGGCGATCCTCCAAGATTCCGTGGCGACGCTCATCGAGCCCTTGCGCGGTCTCGGCGGAGAAGCGAGCACGGAAGTGGTGGAGCTCGAGGTGACCTGCAGGGTGAGCAGTCTTTGAGGTTCGAATTCCGTGGCAACGATGCTAGCGTGTGCGGGCTTCTATTCAGGCCCCATCGCGGGCGTGCCCGACCATTCGTGCGAGGCGAACTACGTGGACAGTGATCTCGCGGACGCGGTGGAGGCCCTCAAGGCAGTATTTGCGAAGCGCAAGCTTCCTTGCTCCTTTGGCAAGGCGCCGCAAGCGCTCGTCGATGAGCTGCGAAAACAGCTCCGCGTGCCCTCCCGCTATCGAAGCTTCTTGCTGGCGGCCGATCCCGAACGGCTGGAGACCGTCACCCCGGTCGAGCGGGTACGACTCATCCCTGCATCGGAGCTCGTCAAAGCGCAGCAGCTCGTACAGACCCCGGGCGAGAACGGAGCCCCCCCTGCCGACTGGAAGCCGTCCTGGGTGGTGATCGGCGAGAGCTCGCTGCTCGGAGACCCGTATTTTCTGGACGTCAGCAAACCAGATCCCGAGGGAGACTGTCCGGTTTACACGGCCATGAGCGGGCAGGACCGGTGGGTTCCGACGCTCGCAGCGTCGAGCTTCGCCCAGTTCTTGCGCATCCTGTCGACGGCGATGGAAATCGCCGCGGGCTTCGGCGACGCCATCATGGACGACGAGGACGAGGACGCATTCCGAGAGGCGCTCGGGCCGAAGGTCAAAGTGATCGACGCGGCGGCCCTGAGAGCCGGGCACTGGACCTGAGCGGCCGATGACCGAAACGGCTTACGTCCGGAGCCGCTATCGACCGCCCGAAATCGAGCACCGTTACGGCCCGAACGTCCATTTGCTGGACGACCCCGTCGCCTGGACCAGGCTTGCGCGTTTCTGCGCGCTCGATACGCAGCAACCAGAGGTGGGCCGGCTCCTGCGGGCCCTCTACCAGCAGCTCGCCGAAGCGGTGGTCGCGGCGGAGCTCCCGCGCGCTCGGCTCGACTTGCCGACGCGGATGGTCACGTCCTTCCCTCAAGCGGTGGTTCGTACCGCGGCGGTCGCGTCCCACACGCGCGTGGTCACCGTGGGCATCGCTCGGGCGGGGACGGTACCCTCGCAGGTCGTCTACGATCTGCTGAGCGAACTCCTCGACCCTTCCTGCGTGCGTCAGGACCACCTCTTCATGTCTCGCTCGACCGACGCCCAGGGCCACGTGACCGGAGCGACCTGGCACGACGCGAAGATCGGGCGCGACGTCGATGGGAGGCTGGTGCTCTTCCCCGACCCGATGGCGGCCACCGGCTCGTCGCTCGTCAGCGCGCTCGATCACTACAAGACTCGACTCGAGGGTGTTCCGGGCCGCTGCGTCACGATGAATCTCATCGTCACCCCGGAATACTTGCGGCACGTGCTGAGCCGTCACCCCGACACGGCCGTCTATGCGTATCGCCTCGACCGCGGCGCGAGCGACGACGACGTTCTCGCGACGGTGCCTGGAGCGCGGTGGGCGGAGGAGCGCGGCCTCGACGACCACCAGTACATCGTCCCGGGAGCGGGCGGCGTCGGAGAGATCCTGAACAACGCTTGGATCTAGACACGCCTAGAGCGCGATCTCGTCGATGACGCCTAGAGCGCGATCTCGTCGATGATGCCTAGAGCGCGATCTCGTCGATGATGCGTTGGGCGGCGGCCCTCCGTGCGTCGCGGTTGCCGGCGTTCCGGATGGGTCTCCCAACGACGATGTAGTCCGCTCCCAAGCGTATGGCTTCCGCCGGAGTGCAGGCGCGCTTGTGGTCGTCCGCGGGCGCCCAGGCGGGTCGGATTCCGGGGCTCACGAGGGGCACGTTGGGAAACTCGGCCCGGAGTACGGCGATTTCCTGACCCGAGACGATGAACCCATCCGCTCCGGCGGCGGCCACCGATTTCGCTCGCCGGACGACGTCCGCGTGGAAGTCCTCCGGCTTGCCCCCCGTTTGGGCCGCGAAATCCGACGAGTCCATGCTCGACAAGACCGGCACCCACAAGAGCTCGGGCAAGCGGTGCGCGCCCCGGCCGCGGACCGCCGCTCGGAGGGTCGCGGGCCCGACACTATGGCTGAGGGTCAGGAACTTCGCGCCCGCCTCGGCCGCGACGCGTACGACGTTGCCCACGGTCGCGGGGATGTCGTCGGGAAGCTTGAGGTCTACGAAGACTTGCTTGCCCGCAAGATGGCCCGACAAGTCCTGCAAGCCGCCGCCGAGCAAGAGCTCGAGGCCCACCTTGTAGAACGAGACGAGACCCTCGAGATCGTCGATGAAGTGGAACGCTTCGGCGCGCGTGGGGACGTCGAGAGCGACGATGATTCGATCTTGCGGCTTCATGAGGCGACCGACCGAGGTGACGACGAGTACCACAGGAAGGCCGAAGGTTCGAAGGATCCAGTCCACGCGATGCGATGACCGTAGGAGCCAGGATCGGCTCTGCTCGTCGCTGGCGCCGAGGACCATCTCTAGTCATAATAGTCACGTGATAAAAACCTCGCTCGCCAACGCCAAGGCGCATCTCTCCGAACTCGTCGACCAGGCCGAGCACAAGAACCGCCGCATCGTGATCCTCCGTCACGGCAAACCCGCCGCGGCGATTGTCCCGGTCGACGTCGCCGCCCCCAAGCGGCAGCGAGGCGCACAGGCCATGAGCGACGACGAGGTGCGCGCATTCTTCGAGGAGGCCGCGCAGACGGGCGATCCAAGCCATTCGGCTGTCGAGGACCTGGTGCGCAGCCGCCGATGAAGTACGTGCTCGACGCGTCGGTGGCCGTCGCCGCCTTCCGATCCAACGAGCCGCTTCACGCCGCCTGCGTGAAGCGCCTGACCCCGCTTTTGAAAGGCGACGATTCAATCGTCGTTCCGGCAATCTTCCGCATCGAGGTCGCTTCCGCCTTGGCGCGCGTGGGGTTCACTGCGGCTCAAGTGGAGCGATTTGCCGGCGGAGTGCTCGCGCACGCGACCGAGGTGACGATCGGTCCACTCCGAGCGCGGCGCATTCAACGCATCGCCATGGCGACGCGGCTGCGTGCTGCCGATGCGATCTACGTCTGGGTCGCGCAGGATGAAGGCCTCCCACTTGTGACCGCGGACCTGGAAATCCAGCAGCGAGCCTCGGCCCTGTGCCGCCTGCTCGCGCCGTGACATCGCGCTGGCAGACCGCCACGGTCTTGCACGGGCGTTTGACCTCTCGCCAAGATGCCGGGCCTCGCGGGGCGGGCACTACCCTACCATTCCGTCCAACGCGCGACGGCGCCGGTCAGCCAAAGAAACGGACGAGGTGCTTGTTCGTCTCTTCGGCGTGCGTCCACGCGAAGTTGTGGGGACCGTCCTTGATGACGACGAGCTCCGCGCCCTTGACGGCCTTCGCGGTGCGCGCACCCGACGCCTGGAACGGGACGATGCGGTCCGCGTCGCCGTGGATGACGAGCGTGGGCACATCGATCTTCTCCACGTCCTTGCGGAAGTCGGTGTACCAACTGGCGACGCACGCGAGCGATGCGGCAGCCGACGAGAATGCCGCCGTGTTCCAGCCCACGCGCAGCACTTCTTCGCTCACGCGCGATCCGAGGAGCTTGTCGGCGTTGTAGAAGTTCTTGAAGAACTCGGTGAAAAACGCGTAGCGGTCTTTCTTGATCGCCGCCTCGATGCCGTCGAACACGCTCTTGTCGACGCCCTCGGCGTTGTCCGCGGCCTTGAGTAGGTACGGCGGGACGCCGCCGAGAATCGCCGCGCGCTTTACGTGTTTCGTTCCGTACTTGCCTATGTAGCGGACGACCTCGCCGCCGCCCATCGAGAAGCCGGCGAGCGAGAACGATTCGAGTTTCAGGTGGCCGACGAGCGCGTGCAGGTCGGCGGCGAACGTGTCGTAGTCGTAGCCAATCGTCGGTTGACTCGACTTCCCGAAGCCGCGGCGGTCGTACGTGATGACGCGCTTGCCCGCCTGGAGGAGCGCCGCGGTCTGCTTCTCCCACGACGCGCCGTTCAGGGGATAGCCGTGGATCAGGATGACCGCGTCGCCTTTGCCATGGTCCTCGTAATAGAGATGGATATCGGTGGAGTTTTCCTTGCTGACGGTGGTGTAGGACATGCGCGCGACGCTACCGAACCACTGCCCGGAAGGAAAGGGTCGGCGGGGTTTGCGCGCCCTCATTCGCAGCCACGGTTTCGCTCGCTTGCGCGCGGTCGCCGAGCTCTTGCGACCGACGGGCCCATATATGTCCTTTGGGAGGTCGACTCCGTCACGGAAGGGGAAAGAATAGTGAATACGAAAGTCCCCGTACGGCCGGCACGCCAACCGTGGTGAGGAGCAAGACTCTCGGATTCTCCGTCACGATCGCCTGCGCGTAGTCGACGACGTCGGCGTCTGGCGATGCCGGTTGGCTCGTCTGCACCTGGACCGAGAGCGGCTCTGGACCCAGCAGGCCGCCCCCAAGCGAGGCCGGAAGCGCGGTCACGATCTGGAAACGGCCATGGTCCGTGGGACCGGTTCCTCGGATGAGCGCTCCCGACGCGTCTTCCTGGAGCACGTACCAGGTCCCGTCGTTCTCGAATTCGACGCCGAGGACGGGGCCATCGAGCCAAATGCCAGGGTTGGGGGCCTCGAAAATTGGAGAGGAGGCCACCGGCTGGGTCCCGCACCAGAGCCAGCGGCCGGTCATCGCGGCGACGAGCCCAGCCGAGTCCTCTTCGGAGACTTTCATCGCGTGGGTGTCGATGCACGAGCAGACGCTGGCGCGGGGGCTCCATGGGGCCGACGGGGAGAGTGTCTGCGGGCTGGCGTTCGGCGCGAAGTACTGGAGCTGGCGCGGCGCGTCCGTCACCACGATCTGTCCTTGGAAAAGGCCCCCGTCGGCGGGGTGAAGCTGGAGCTCGTACGTACCGGGGCCGTAGCTCGCCGACCCGTCGACGACGTCGTACGTCCCATCGACCGCGAGACCGGAACCGGCCCTGGCATCGCTTCCGGCGTCCGAGCTTGGTATCGAATCGAGTGAGACGAGGCTGTCGATCGGACTCGTGCCGAGCAAATGGTACTGCCCGTCGCCCGTGAGTTCGACGCCCTTCGCGGAGCCGATCGGCATTCCGAATACCTGACCACTGCAGACGGACCACGTGCCGGGCAAGAGGGCATTCACGTCGCCGGGGGACGCTACAGGATGGGCTGCCCCCAAAGACTCGCCGCATTCCGTTGGCGTCAGCGCCGCGAAGCCCACGCCCAATGTGGCGGATGCATCGGGCGGCTCTCCCACACACGTCGCGACGGCGATGGCGGAGCCGTCTGTCATGTCGGTGCTCGAGTCGCTCGCGGCGTCTCCCCCGTCGTTCGACCCAATCCGAAGGTCGGTGCTCGAGTCTCCCGCGTCGTTCGACCCAATCTGAAGGTCTTGGCCGTTGCACGCCGTGACGACGGCCACGGCAAAGAAGAGGGAAGCGCTTCGAATGGCCATGACCCAGTCATCCTTTCGAGGAGCGACGGTCCTTCGCGGCTCCCCTCTTCAACGCTTGGGGCAACCTCGCCGCTTTTGTCATGGCAGCCGATCGCCGCCGACGTTCGACTCGATCGTCGGCAGAAGCAGGCTGTGCGGAAAGCGATCGCGGAATCGGTCTGCTCGAGCGCGGGCCTCGGTCGTCCGCTTCAAAAGGACCAGCGCGCGAATCGCCATCGCCTCCCGCTCCTGGACGAGCGCGCCGTTCGGATATCCCCGCTCGTGCCGCGCGGTCGCGTCGAGGGCCGCCTGCGCGTCTTCGCGTTCGAGGGCCCCTCGCGCGAGGTCGAGGAGCTGTCGCTCGGCGGTGAGCTGGTCTCGCGACGGCGATGCCGCGAGCGGCCTGCCGGATGGGGGCGCGATCGCCGACGGCACCGGCGCCTGGGAACTGGCGGGCGCCGGAACACGTTCGCTCGGGGGAACCGGCGTCCCATTCGGGTCGGTCGGCGGTTGGGCGACGGAAGCCGTTTCGGACGGCCGATCGACGTAGACGATTCGCGCCGGCTCCGGCGGGCGCTGCATCGCGATCGCCACGACCCCGCCGCCGAGACCGAAGCTGGCCGCCAGCGGTAGCACCCGGCGTAAGAGACGCTTCGCCGCGCCGGTTGCGTCCGAAGTCCGGAGACTTGCCCCCCCGGAACCGGCGGAGCCCCCGTCTCCTCCGCCTCCACCAGGTGGTCCGACGATGTGCTCGACGCGATTGAGCACACGCGAGCGCGCGCCTGGGGGCGCGGGCTGCACCGCCGCGGCTCGCCGAACGAGAGCGCGGACGTCTTCGTCCAGCGGCGGAAGGTCTGGGTCGCTCATTGTCCGCCTTTCGGTGGGCGCAGCCTTCGAATGGCCGCGGTGAACTCTTCGCGCGCCACGCGCAGCCGCGAGTAGCCGGTGAAAAGCGGGAGATCGAGCGCTTCGGCGATCTCTTTCATGGGGCACTCGTCGAGTTCGTGAAGAATGAACACCGCGCGTCGATCGGCGTCGACGAAGTCGAGTGCACGGACGACCAGGTCCGCGTCTTGAAGGCGCTCGACCAACGCGTCCGCCGAAGGCGTGCCATCCGCCGCTTGTGTGTCGATTCCCAGGAGCTCCACCCGATGGCGCGAGAGTCGGCGCCAGTCGGACGCGCAGCGGGCCGCGAACGCGAAAAGCCAAGGGCGAATGGGGCGAGACGCGTCGTAGCTGTCGAGCCTACGGTGGACGTGTACGAAAACGTCCTGAGCAACGTCTTCGAGGTCGCGAGGGTGGACGCCGAGTCGTCGAAGGGAGGCCCACACGTAGTCGAACTCGCGCTCGAAGACAGTCCGGAACCGCGCGTGGCGCCCGGAGTCGTCCACGGCGGGCGAGGCGGCTCGAGGCGTGGCCATCGGAGAGTGCTCGGGACGAGGGCGACGAGATTGTCATCGAAAGCGCCACGCGGCGGCCAACGCCAGCGCGGCGGACCACGGAGCCACCTGGTGGACCGCTTGTTGGTCGACTTTGAGCGTTTCCGGCACGAGGCTTCCGAGGAGGTCCGCCGACGCCCGCAACGTCACCGGGCGATCGGAAGGGGCCCATTCGATCCCGAGCCGCGCGCCGACCGCCGACCACAGCCCGTATTGGTCTCTTGGCCGAAGGACACCGGGCGCCGTGGCCCCGAGCGCCCCCTCGCCGACGACGAGGCAGCCGAACGCGAGCCCGAGATGAACGCAGGGTACGAGCAGACCCGCAAACAACCAGGAACGAACCCGGCCCGCCGAGAGATTGCCGGCGCCCGTCGCCGGGTAGTCGGCTCGCCCCTCGACATCGGCCGACAGGGCTCGCCACGCGAGCCCGACGAAGACCGTTGCTCCCGCGGTTGGCGACGGAGCCGGGTTGACCGCGCCCATCAAGCCCACTCCGGCGTGCAGCGACCACTCCGAGGTGCGCGGCGGCGGCGTAGGGATCGATTCGCGCGCTGGCGCGAGCGACGCCGGCGGCGCGATTGCGGGCTCCCCGCGAGCCTCTTCCGGCTCGCGTGGTGCCGAGGGTTCGCTGGGCCTCCCCGCGACACTCGACGGGTCAATCGTCAGGCTGATGGTCAGGCCGAGTGCGTCGACGACGACGGAGCAGTCGTCCCCTTGCACCGAAATCTCGCGCGAGCCGCGCTGGAGGTTGTTCTCGTCGACGAGTTTGACGACGGCCCGAAACGCGCCGCTGTCGTGTTGAATCTCGGCGAAAAGCGTCTCGCGTGCCCACGCGAAGAATGGGTCGTAACCCAGGCGTGAGCTCACCGCCGCGCGGAGGGCCGGCTCGCCGGCGCATGCCTCCGCGCCGGGCCCGCGCAAGTAGACGAGGTGAGCGGAGGCGGACGCACGTGCCGGCAGGGACGTCGCCGCGAGGCCGCCTGCCACGAGCGCTCCTGCGGCGATGGGACCGAGCCGTCGCATGGTCGCTCATCATGCCACACGAGGTTCAAAGCGTTCACCCCGAGGCCCGACCCTTCGCCAGCCGTCGGCACGCGAAAACCCTAGCCGCCTTCGACCAGATTGGTACGTGCCGCGGATTAACAGCCCGACGTCGCGGCTTTCTCGGGCGCGGGGCCACCAAGTTCGCTGGAGAAAGAGGCTTCTTCAATTCGTCAAGCGTCGTTTCTCATTGGTTCCGCGTCATGTTCCATGGGCAGAGCGGCAATTCCCTCCGGCAAAGTGCCGTGTTCGGTGGGCATCGCGTCTCGTTCGTGAAGGCAGCCATCCTTTTCGAATGACGCAGCGTCCTTCTCATTGGCGATGCGCCTCGTTCAGCTCGTTTGGCGTCCTTTCTCGTTGGCAAAGCGTTTCGTTGATAGGTATTGCGCCTTTGTCGGTCGGCGCGGCGAACGTTTCGAATGGCGCAGCGTCATTTCCACCTGTCCAAACCACGTTTCCAATCGGCAATGCGTCTCTTCTCGTTGGCGAAGCGTCTTTGCTCGTCGAGCAAACGTCTTTCGTCTCGAAACGTCGGAGCCTCGCTGCAAGGAAGAAAGCGCCGGAGGTCGAGCTTCGCTCCCTCCAACTCTTTAATCGGGAGGCGTGCGATTCGATCGCGCGGAAAAAGACGAAGTTTTCGTCCGACCGACGCCAGTCCGGAACGGCCGGGACCTCACGCCGCGCTTGCCGGGCGGACGAGGGGCAGGCCGGCGTTGTGCCAGGCGCGCGTGCCCCCGACGAGATTGTAGAGCTTCGTCAGTCCGTGAGAATGAGCCAACCTTGCGGCGGTTTCGCTGCGAACGCCGGCCGCGCAAACGAAGATGATTCCGTCTCGCGGCAGCTCTGCCTTCGGGTTCGCGCGGAGCTGAGCCAAGGGCACGTGGCGGGCGCCTGCGATGTGCCCGCAATGCCACTCGTTCAATTCCCGAACATCGACCACGTCGACGTCGCCGTGCAACATCAGTTCTTGGGCCTGCTGTGGCGTCACGGTTTGGATCATGACGTCTACTATAGTGAACGCGCGTCGGTAGGCAAGTCCCGCCAGAGAAGCGACCCGCGCACGCAGCGCACTCGGACGAGTTTGTCGTCTCGTCGTAGCGTCTCCTTAGATAGACCAACCGCCGAAAGGGGCATGCCTCCCTTGAGGGCGAACATCGCGAGGTGGGTGCTGTTGGCGCAATTTTTCGCTCGGAACGCGTATGTCTTCTTCGGCATGGGAGACTGGCTTGACCCAGCAGTCCGGAACGGCCAACGTGCACGAGAAATCGAGAAGCGGCGCACTCGCGCGCGAGTCCGCACTTCTCTTCGCCACGGGAAACATCACATGCGATTCTGGCCGCTTGGAACGGGGGCTTTCTTGGCGCTGGCGCTCGGGCCGGTTGCGTGCAGCAGCAATTCGCCTTCGTCCGGCGCCCAGCCCGGCGCCGGATCGAGCGGCGCAGGGTCCAGCGACGTCTCGTCGTCGGGTAGCAGCAGTGGAGCCGGCAGCGGGACTGCGGCGAACGCCTCGAGCGGCGGCCCTCCCGGGGCGGCATCCTCCGGCGGCGCGAACCCCGCCGGAGGATCCAGCTCGGGCTCAGGTGCCTCGGGCGGCAGCTCGTCGGGGACGGCCGTGGCTCCTCCCGGTGGCGGCGGGCCGACGACAGGCAGCTCCTCCGGGAGCGGCAGCGGGTCCAGCAGCGGCAGCGGCAGCGGCGCAGGGGGCAGCGGCGCAGGCGGCAGCGGCTCCGGGAGCAGCAGCAGCGGCGCGGGGAGCAGCAGCGGCGCGGGTGGCAAAGGCAATGGTGGTGGCGCCGGTAGCGACGCGGGAGTCGTCGGCGGCGGGCTCAACCCGGACGGGGGCAAGGCTGATCAGAGCGCGCTCCCCGCCATCACGGTCCACTTGGCCGGCGACTCGACGATGAGTGTGTACACGGCCGCGACCACTCAGGAGGGTTGGGGCCAAGAGCTCGGGCAATACTTCATCAGTAAGGTGACGATCGACGATCAGGCGCAACCCGGCGCGAACATCGACACCTTCTACGCCGGTCGCTGGAAGACTCTTATCGCCAACGTCAAGGCCGGCGACTACGTGATGGCCGCGTTCGGGATCAACGACAGCGGGACGACGCACGGCCCCGTCGCTCCGGCGGCCTTCCAGACGCAGTTGGGGGTCATGGCGGACGAGGTCGCGGCGAAGATGGCGACCTTCATCCCGACCACGTCTTCCCCGCTCCAGGTGTGGGTCGGCGGAATGGAGACCAACACCCGGCTGCAGCCCTACTGCGACGCGACCATTGCGCTCGGCATGATGAAGGGTCTGCTTGTCGACGACCTCAACTCGGTTGCCGTCGCGTACTACAACATGATCGGTCAGACCGCCGCGGCGGCCCTCACGTTCAATGGCGACAAGGCGCACTTCGACAAGCAAGGCGCCACCGCGATTGCTCTTCTTGCCGCCCAGGAACTCGCGCACATCAATAGCCCGCTGGCGGCCTATTTGAAGTAGAGGGTTGCCGAACCCGTTCGCTCCGCCTCTACGGCACCCGCGCCGGGTCGAACCCCGGGTGCAATTGGGGCCCCCCCACGCTCGAACGAAGAAAAAAAGCGAGGAGCGTGTCGGCTGTGTCTTTCCCCGTTCGTCCTCGGGGCTGACTCGATCAACGATCCCCCTGGGTTCTCGTTCGAAGCGAGACCACCCTTTCGGAGGTTTCACCATGCAGCTCGTCCACATTTATCTGAATTTTGCCGGGAACACCGAAGAGGCCTTCAAGTTCTACGAGAAGGTCTTCGGTACGCGGATTCTCATGAAGCAGACCTTCGGCGAGACGTCCTTCATGAAGGGAGTGCCCGACAGCGCGAAGAACAAGGTCATGCACATTCAACTTCCCATTACCGAGACGGTGCATCTGATGGGCAGCGACGCGGTGGAGGGGTTCGGTCCGCCGCTCAAGCCGGGCAATAATTTTCATGTTTCTGTCGTCGCGAACGACAAGGCGGAGGCCGACCGGGTATTTCAGGCGCTCAGCGGTGACGGCGGAAAGGTCACGATGCCGATCGCGAATGCGCCATGGGGCCCGTATTTCGGCATGTGCGCCGACCGCTTTGGAACGCAGTGGATGGTGAGCTTGTCGACGCCGGCATGAGCGACCGGAGGGCATCGCGCCTTTGCACGGGCGAAGGCGCGAGCTGCCCGCAGGAGGCTTCACGCGACGTCCACTCATGGGTTGACGACGAGTAGCCCCATCATTCCCATATCCGCGTGGTCCAGCAGCCCGTGCGTGGGGCCCTGCGTTGGAACCGGGACCTCCAGCGCAACGGGAAGCCGCACGGGCATCGGCACCGGGGCCATGGGTACGGGCGGTGCGGGCACCGGCACGGTCACGGGCAAGGGTCGAGGCGGCCGGGGGCCGGGAACCGGAACGTTCACCGCATCGGCGACGTTCACCGCATCGGGACCGCTCACTGGCGGGCGCACGGGGTCAACCACCGGCACCGCCACATCGACCGGTACGTGACCCTCGCTCGCGGCGTCGACCGCATGCGCGGCGACGCGCGTCGTCGTGGCCGCGCCCCTTACGCGCCCGTCTTGGCGCACCGCTCGCAAATCAGGACGATGCCCCCTGAACCGTCGTCCCACTCCTGATGCCATCCGGCCGGAATCGGAAGGGCAAGAACTTCGGGGTGGGTGGGGGCGGCCGGTACTACGTATCGCAGCTCCAGGGCGCCGCAGCGGTGACAGACGAGGATTACCCTGATTCTCTGCATCGCCCGTCCCCTCCTTTGCTCCCATCGACCCATGGGAGGGAACGGTTGCGAGAACCCCTGCTTGACCCCGTTGCGATCGACACGAACGACATCGCCCGCAAAGCGGATGCGGCGGTCATGTGGGAACGCTCGTCTGGAGTGGACGGCTGTCACACTCCCGGCGCGGAGCGCACGCCGCGCGATTCACGCCGTCGCAAACACCAGCCACTCGACCAGCGGCGCCACCTTCTTCGAGTGATCGACCAGCCACGGGAGGAGCTCGGACGACGCAAGCCGACCCTTCGGAAGGGGCGGAAAGGAGACTCCCAGGCTCTTTCGCTTGAGAAGCGCGGCTCGCGGATGGCTGGGATCGAAGCCCTTCGGCACTTTCTTCAACACATCGTCGTGCAGGCTGCCTGCAGAGAATCCCGCTTGCTCGAGCTTCGCGAGGATCTTCACGACCTCCTTGCCGCGCGCCGCGTCGGCAACCGCCGCTCGGTACCTCGCGACGACCGGCGCATCCATCCTGTAAAGCCCCGACGCGACGACGTTCTCGGTTCCGAAGTGCATGTAAATCGCCACGGGCGTCTCAGTGACTTTCGCAGAACGTTTCGTCGGAATGCACCCGGCGACGAACGTCTTGTAGGGCGATTTGTCTTTGGAGAACCGAACGTCCCGGAAGATGCGAAACACCTTCGGCTCATCGAGGTCGCAGTGGGCGTAGGACCGGTCGATCGCCTCGCGCAGATCGGCGAGGAGATCCTTCATCGGCTGGTTCCAACCCAGCTCGAATTCCTCCTTGTGCGCGAGAAACCAATCGCGATTCTGATTTCTTGCGAGCGCCTTGAAGAACTTGCCGTCAGCGTCCCCGAATCCCTTGAAACGCTTCATGTGTGTCCACCGCTTTGTACCGTTCGCGCTCGACGGGGACAACCGGGTGCGGGCAGCCGAGGGATTCGAATTGGCGTCTCACGCGAGATCACTCCATGCGTCGACGAAAAAGCCAGGCGGCCGCGGTAAGGGTCACCACGGCGATGAAGAACAAGGGCACCGTGTTCGTCACGACTTCCTCGAACGATATTCCTTTGAGAAAGACGCCGCGCGTAACGACGAGAAAGTGACGCAGCGGGTTGACGAGGGTGAGCGTCTGCAGCCAGCTCGGCATGTTCTCGATCGGCGTCGCGAACCCCGAGAGGAGCGTCGCGGGCGCCATGAAGAGAAACGCCCCGAGAATCGCCTGCTGCTGGGTCATGCTGAGCGACGAGATGAAGAGGCCCACGCCCACGACGGCCGAGAGGAAGAAAGCCGCGCTGCCGTAGAGCGAGAGCAACGACCCGCGCAACGGAACGCCGAACAAGAGAACGGCCGCGGCGACGTAGAGCGTGATGTGGAAGAAGCCAATCAAGAGCGGTGGAAGCATCTTGCCGAGGAGGATCTCGTGCGTTCGAAGCGGCGCCACCATGAGCTGATCGAACGTGCCGAGCTCGCGCTCGCGGGCGACCGAAAGGGCGGTCACCGTGAGACCGATGATGAGGGCGATGATCCCGATGAGACCGGGCAGCGTGAACCATCGGAACGTAAGGTTGGCGTTGAACCAGTTGCGTACGACGATCCGCGGCACGTTGGCGATGCGATGGGACCGTTCGTTTTCTTCCGTGACGAACGAGTTCACGATCTCGCCGATGTAGCTATCGACGATTTGCGCCGCGTTCGAGCGCCGGCCATCGAGGAGAATTTGTACCTTCGCGGGCCTGCCGGCGGCCAGGTCGCGCGAAAAATCGGACCCGATTTCGACCGCCGCAATCGCGCGCTCCTCGTCGATCGCCCTTCGGAGCTCGGCCTGATCGTGGACCGGGGCGACCGTTCGGAAAGTCGGGGATCCTTCGATGCGACGAACGACCTCGATGCCCGAACCACCCTCGTCGCGATTGAGGATAGCCACGTCGACGTTCTTCACTTCCAGCGTGGCGGCGAAGGTGAATATGATCAGCTGCGCGAGGGGCGGGGCGACCAGAATGATACGGCTTCGCGGGTCTCGCAGAACCACCAGGAGCTCCTTCACGATGAGGGCGAGGAGTCGCGTCCACACGGTCAGGCGACCCGCTTCCTCGTGGTGAACGCCGCGAGCACGATGAACACCATCCCGTAGAGAGTCATCACCCCGATGCTCCTGAGAAAGAGCGGCCAGAGGTCCCCCGCGAGAAAGACGCTCTCGAGGCTCGGGATGAGCCACCGAGCAGGGACGATCTGGCAAATCGCCTGGATAATCGTCGGCATCGACCCGATCTCGAAGATGAACCCAGATAGCAAGAAGGTCGGTAGGAACGAAGTCAGAAGCGCG
>Ga0265313_10000686_pt1 | contig 34918 bp, 30 predicted proteins | sample 4123metaG_FD_203122 | JGI IMG/M metagenome (GOLD analysis project Ga0265313, IMG submission 203122) | Rhizosphere microbial communities from Carex aquatilis grown in University of Washington, Seatle, WA, United States - 4-1-23 metaG | ecosystem: Host-associated > Plants > Roots > Rhizosphere >... | reverse complement strand
TACCATCTGGCTCTACCGCCTGCCGTCGCTGCTCGGCGCGACCTGCGCCGTGCTGCTGACCTACTGGGCGGCGCTCGCCTTTGTCGGACGGCGCTCCGCCGTCTTGGCGGCGCTGATGATGATGAGTTCTGTCGTGCTTGGCGTCGAAGCGCGGCTGGCCAAGACCGATGCGGTGCTGCTTGCCTGTTCGGTCGCGGCCATGGGCGCCTTGGCGCGCGTCTATTTTGCCGCGCGCCGGACGCCGCCGGCGCCCGTGGACTGGAAAATGCCGGCGGTGCTGTGGACGGCGATTGCCGCCGGCATCCTCATCAAGGGGCCGCTGATCCTGATGTTCGTCGGCTTGACCGCGCTGTCGCTGTCGCTGCTCGATCGCTCGGCGCGGTGGCTTGCCGCGCTGCGGCCGCTCAGCGGCGTCGTCTGGATGCTGCTGTTGGTGCTGCCCTGGTTCGTCGCCATCGTCATGCGATCGGGCACCAGTTTCTTTGTCCAGGCAATCGGCCACGACATGCTGGAGAAGGTCGCCTCGGGGCAGGAGGCGCACGGGGCGCCGCCCGGATATTATTTCGCGCTGTTCTGGATCACGTTCTGGCCCGGCACCGTGCTCGCCGTCCTGGCGGCGCCGTCGGTATGGCGGGCGCGGCGCGAGCCGAAGGCGCAGTTCCTGCTCGCCTGGCTGGTGCCGTCGTGGATCGTGTTCGAGGCGGTCATCACCAAGCTGCCGCATTACGTGATGCCGCTCTATCCGGCGATCGCGATCCTCGTCGCCGGCGTGGTCGAACAGCGCACGCTCAGCGAGTCACCCTGGCTCAAGCGTGGGACGTCCGGCTGGTTTACCTTTCCCGGCCTGATCGCAGTCGCGGTGCCGGTCATCTACATCGTGTTCGGCCGCGACCTGGGACTGATCGCCTGGCCGTTCGCGGCGGCGTCGGTGATCGTTGGCCTGTTCGCCTGGTGGCTGTACGACGCCGACGGTGCCGAGCAGTCGATGCTGCGCGGCGTGGCGTCCTCGGTGCTCATCGCCTTCACCGTCTATGCCGTGATGTTCCCGTCGCTGCCGGCGCTGTTTCCGAGCGCGCTGGTCGCCGATGAGATCAACGCCAGCGGCTGCGCCGATCCCAAGGTCGCCGGCACCGGCTATTACGAGGAGCCGAGCCTTGTGTTCCTTGCCGGCACCGAGACCCGTTTCACCGACGGCTCCGGTGCCGCCGATTTCCTTAACGGCGGCGCGTGCCGCTTCGCGCTGATTGATCAGCGCAGCGAGCGCAGCTTCGTGCAGCGCGCCGACGCCATCGGCTTGCGTTATTCGCTGAGCACGCGCGTCGATGCCTACAACATCAGCATCGGCCGGCCAGTGGCGCTCACCGTGTTCCGTTCGGCGGCCGCGCCATGAGCGTCATCAGCGAAAATTCGGCGGTACAATCGGCGCTGCGCCGCTGCCGCGGCAATGTCGCGGCGGCGTTCGCGCTGCTGGCGCGGCCCGTGCGCGGCAATATCCGCGAACCGTGGCCGATCGACTGGCGGCAGGTTGGCATCGCCTCCGGCGTCGGCCTGGTTGTATTGGTCATCGGCATGATCGTGCTCGACGGCCCGATCATGCGCGCCGTCGCCCATGCGCCACGCAGCTTCGTCTGGTTCTTCGACCAGATCACCGATTTCGGGCTGTCCGGCTGGTTTCTCTGGCCGCTCGGCCTCTTCTTTCTTTCGCTCGCCGCGCTGCCGGTGACGCTGACGCGCATTCCGCAGCTGGTGCTGGCGGCAATCATGGTTCGCGTCGGCTTCCTGTTCGCCGCCATCGGCCTGCCGGGCCTGTTCGACACCGTCATCAAGCGGCTGATCGGCCGCGCCCGTCCGACCGCGCTGCCGGTGATCGACCCTTATGCCTTCCATCCGTTTGGCTGGAACTCCTCCTTCGCCAGCCTGCCGTCAGGCCACGCCACCACGGCCTTTGCCGCGCTGGTCGCCTTCGGCACGCTGTGGCCGCGCTCGCGCACGGCGTTTCTCGTCTACGCCGTGTTGATTGCGATCAGCCGGGTCGTGGTCAGCGGCCATTATCCGACCGACGTGTTGGCCGGGGCGGTTGTCGGCAGCGTCGGCGCCATGATGGTGCGGCATTGGTTCGCATTGCGCCACCTCGGCTTTTCGGTCGGGCCGGACGGCGCTGTGCATCAATGGCCGGGCCCCTCGATCAAGCGGGTCAAGGCGGTTGCGCGCGCTGTGCTGGCTGAATAAGAAGCGGCAATGAACGCAAATCAACCGGCGGTCAGCGTCGTGGTGCCGGTCCGCAATGAAGCTGGCAACATCGAAACGCTGGTCGGCGAAATCGCCGCCGCGCTCGACGGCACGGCCTTCGAGGTCGTTTACGTCAATGACGGCTCGCGCGACGGCACCGACAACGAGCTCAAGCGCCTCGTGGCGCTGCATCCGTGGCTGCGCCGTGTGCGCCACAAGGAGTCCTGCGGTCAGTCGGCGGCGGTGCGCACCGGCGTCGGCGCGGCGCGCGCCAACGTTGTCGTCACCATCGACGGCGACGGGCAGAACGATCCGCGCTTCATCCCGGCGCTGCTGCGCGCGCTCGAGGCGGGCGGCCCGAATTTCGGATTGATCGCCGGTCAGCGCGTGCGGCGCAAGTCGAGTGGCTTCAAGCGGTTGCAGTCGCGAATCGCCAACGCGGTGCGCAGCGCGGTGCTGCGCGACGGCACGCGCGATACGGGCTGCGGGCTGAAGGCGTTCCGCCGCGAGCTGTTCCTGCGCCTGCCGTACTTCGACGGCCTGCATCGCTTCCTGCCGGCGCTGGTGAAACGCGAGGGCTACGACATCGGCTATGTCGACGTCGTCGACCGCCCGCGTGGCAGCGGCGTTTCCAATTACGGCCTGTGGGACCGGCTGTGGGTCGGCATCCTTGACCTCGCCGGCGTCTGGTGGCTGATCCGCCGCAAGCGGCGCGTTCCTGAAATCGTGGAGGAGTAAATGCTGGTCGACATCTCGCGGGCGATGGAGGGCTATCTGCACGATGTGTTCCTCGGCAACACCGATTGGGGGATCCTCGTCGGCTATTTCGCGCAGGCGATGTTTGCCATGCGCTTCGTGGTGCAGTGGATCGCCTCCGAGCGTGCCGGCAGGAGCGTGGTGCCGACGGCATTCTGGGTGTTCTCGATCGGGGGCGGGCTGATGCTGCTCGGCTATGCGATCTACCGCCGCGATCCGGTGTTCATCATCGGCCAGGCGTTTGGCGTCTTCGTCTATTTGCGCAATCTGCAGTTCGTGATCCGCAGCGGCGGGCAGGGCGCGCCGGCTTGATTACGCAGCCTTCATCGCAGCGAAACCGCGTTCGAGATCGGCGATCAGGTCGTCGGGATCCTCGAGACCGATGTGAAAGCGCAGGGTCGGGCCGCCTGGTGACCATTTGGTCGCGGTGCGGTACTCGCTGCAATCAAATATAATGACCAGGCTCTCGAAGCCGCCCCACGAAAAGCCCATTCCGAACAGCGTTAGCGCGTTCATAAAGGCGTGTACGGCCTTCTCGTTCGTCGGTTTGAGCACGATGCTGAACAGGCCGCAGGCGCCGGTGAAATCGCGCTGCCAGATCGCGTGGCCCTCATGGCTCGGCAGTCCGGGGTGCAGCACGCTCAGCACCTCGGGGCGCTGCTCGAACCAGCGCGCAACGCGCATCGCCGACTCATTGTGGCGGGCAAGACGCACGCCGAGCGTGCGCAGGCCGCGCAGCGCCAGATACATGTCGTCGGGCCCGACGCAGATGCCGAGCGTGTTCAGCGTGCTTTTTAGCTGGGTGTATTGTGAGGCGTTCGCCGCCACGCAGCCGAACATGATGTCGGAATGGCCGCCGATATATTTGGTGCCGGCCTGGATCGACAGGTCGACGCCTTTCTCGAGGGCGCGGAAATAGAGCGGCGTCGCCCAGGTATTGTCCATCAGCACGGTCGCGCCCTTGGCGTGGGCGATTTCGGCGATGGCCGGGATGTCCTGCATCTCGAAGCTCTGCGAGCCCGGCGCCTCGACGAACACCGCCTTTGTGTTCGGCTTGAACAGCTCGGCGATCCGAGGGCCGATCAGCGGGTCGAAATAGGTCGTGGTGACGCCCAGCCGCTTGAACAGGCCGTCGCAGAACACGCGCGTCGGCCGATAGACGCTGTCGGTCACCAGGATGTGGTCGCCGCTGCCGGCGACCGACAGGAGTGCGACCGAGATCGCTGCAAGCCCTGACGGCATCAGCGCGACGCCCGCGCATTGCTCGCCTTCGAGCTCGGCGAGCGCGCTTTCGAGCGCTTCGGAGGTCGGCGTGCCGCGCCGGCCATATTGGTAGCGCGAGCGGTGGGCGACCTGGTCCTCAGCAGTCGGATAGAGCACGGTCGAGGCGTGGTAGACGGCGGGATTGACGAAGCCGTGCTGGCCTGGCGTGTCGCGGCCAGCGGTGACGAGGCGGGTTGCCGGCTTGATTGGTGTTTTCGGCTTCTTCGCCATCGCCGTTTCAGGCTCCGTGGGCCGCGGCGTCGAGGCGCCGCCTTCGAAAGGGACTATGCGCCGCATCGGCGGCAATTCGTCAACCCCTTGACCTCAAGGGATGATCGTTCTGTGATGCGTTCAGTTTCGCCATCCGCAAGCAGCGCCGTCACCGGTTGCGTCGAGAGGGGCTCCTCCAATGAAGCGTATCGTCAGCATTCTCGCACTTGCCGTCTTCGTCGTCGTGGCGCAGAGCGCGTCGGCGCAAACCCTCAAAACCGTTAAGGAGCGCGGCACCCTCAACTGCGGCGCCAACGGCCAGCTCGCCGGCTTCGGCGCGCCGGATGCCCAGGGCAAGTGGAACGGCATGGACGTCGACATCTGCCGCGCCATCGCCGCCGCGATCTTCAACGACGCAACCAAGATCAAGTTCGTGCCGTTGTCCGCCAAGGACCGCTTCACCGCGCTCCAGTCCGGTGAGGTTGACGTTCTGGTGCGCAACACCACCTGGACCTCGTCGCGCGACTCCTCGCTCGGCCTGAGCTTTACCGGCGTCGATTACTATGACGGGCAGGGCTTCATGGTGCGCAAGTCACTGAAGGTGAATTCGGCGCTCGAGCTGAACGGCGCTTCGGTCTGCGTGCAGCAGGGCACCACCACCGAACTTAATCTCGCCGATTACTTCCGCGCGCATAACATACAGCTTAAATCGGTGACGTTCGCGACCTCGGACGAAGCGATCAAGGCCTACGACGCCGGACGCTGCGACGCCTACACCACCGACGCCTCGGGCCTCTACGCCGAGCGTCTCAAGCTCGCCAATCCCGATGACCACGCCGTGCTGCCGGAGATCATCTCGAAGGAGCCGCTCGGCCCGTCGGTGCGTCAGGGTGACGACCAGTGGTTCACAGTCGTCAAATGGGTGCTGTTCGCGATGCTCAACGCCGAAGAGCTCAACATCACCTCGAAAAACGTCGACCAGATGCTGACCTCGACCAACCCGGAAGTGAAGCGCTTCGTCGGCACCGACGGCGCCTATGGCGAGCAGCTCGGGCTGACCAAGGATTGGGCGGTGCGCATCATCAAGCTGGTCGGCAATTACGGCGAAGTGTTCGACCGCAACGTCGGCGCCGGCTCGCCGTTGAAGATCGACCGCGGCCTGAACAAGCTGTGGAGCAAGGGCGGCATCCAGTACGCGCCGCCGATCCGCTGATCGCGAATTTCGCTCGGCGGTGCCGCTTGGGCGCCGCCAGGCCGGCGAGGGGAACATGTCGCTTGGGATTCCGGCGGGGACGGCGCCGGCGCGGGTTGCGTTCTACAACGACCCGAAAGTGCGCAGCGTCGCGTATCAGCTCGCGTTGTGCGTCGTCATCGGGTTTGTAGTCTACAGCGCCGCCGATAATGCCATTGTCAATCTGCGCCGCGCCCACATCGCCTCCGGCTTCGGCTTCTGGAACAACACCGCCGGCTTCGACATCAGCCAGACGCTGATCGAGTACTCCTCGCAGGGCTCGACCTACGGCCGCGCCTTCTGGGTCGGCTTGCTCAATACGCTGCTGGTCGCAGCTCTCGGCATCATCTTCGCCACCATCCTCGGATTCACCATCGGCATCGGCCGGCTGTCGCGGAACTGGCTGGTGTCACGAGCCTGCACAGGCTACGTCGAAACCATCCGCAACATCCCGCTGCTGCTGCAGTTGCTGTTCTGGTACAACGCCGTGCTCAAGGCGCTGCCGGAGACACGCGACAGTTTTACGCTGCCGCTCCACATCTTCCTGAACAATCGCGGGCTGATCCTGCCGAAGCCGGTCGGGCAGGGCGGTGAGGGCTTGCTGTGGCTGCTGATCCTCGCCGGCATCATTGCCACCGTCATCGTCCATGTCTGGGCGAAGCGGCGGCAGGAGCGCACCGGCGAGCGCGCGCCGGTGTTTCTGATCGGCGCGGGGCTCGTGATCGTGCCGGCGCTCGTCTATGTGCTGCTGACCGGATTTCCCTACAACTTCGACCTGCCGCAACGCGGCCGCTTCAACCTGACCGGCGGGGTCGAGGTCGCGCCGGAATTTGCCGCGCTTTTGCTCGGGCTCTCGCTCTATACCGCGGCCTTCATCGGCGAAGTCGTGCGCGCCGGCATCCTTGCCGTGTCACGCGGGCAGGCCGAAGCCGCCTACGCGCTCGGGCTGCGGCCGGGCGTGACGCTGCGCCTGATCGTGCTGCCGCAGGCGATGCGGGTGATCATCCCGCCGCTCACCAGCCAGTATCTCAACTTGACCAAGAATTCGTCGCTCGCGGTCGCCATTGGCTATCCCGACCTGGTGCAGGTGTTCACCGGCACTGTGCTCAACCAGACCGGCCAGGCGGTCGAGGTGGTCGCCATCACCATGGCGGTCTATCTCACCATCAGTCTTGTCACCTCGCTGGCGATGAACGTCTACAACAGTCGTATGGCGCTGGTGGAACGGTGACGCCATGACCATGTCCGAAGGCGATCTCGCCGTCATCGAACTGCACTTCGTGCGCCAGACCCCGCTCGGCCCGCGTCCGGCACCGGCCTCGATGACCGGTGCGGTCGGCTGGCTGCGGCAAAACCTTCTGTCGACGCCGTTCAATATCGCGCTGACGATCGTGATCGCGCTGCTGCTCGTCTGGGTGATCCCGGAACTGCTCAAGTTTCTGGTGATCGATGCGGTCTGGACCGGCGCCGACCGCGACGCCTGCCGCGAGGCGGTGCAGCACCGCCCGATCGGCGCCTGCTGGCCCTTCGTCTGGGAGCGCCTGCCGTATTTCACCTACGGTTCCTATCCGCTCGACCAGCGCTGGCGCGTCGATACGTTCTTCGTGATGCTCGCGGTCGGCGTGTTCTGGATGTTGTGGCTCGAGGCTCCGCGCCGCGACCTCGGTGCGCTCTATTTCTTCATCGTGCTGCCGGTCACGTCGTTCATCCTGCTGCACGGTTTCGCGGCGGTCGGCCTGCCGGTGGTCGACACCGTGCTTTGGGGCGGCGCGCTGGTGACCATCGTCGTCGCTTCCGTCGGTATCGTCGTGTCGCTGCCGCTCGGCATCTTGCTGGCGCTCGGCCGCCGCTCGCAGATGCCGACGGTGCGGCTGTTCTCGACGATCTTCATCGAGTTCGTGCGCGGCGTGCCGCTTGTCACCGTGCTATTCATGGCGAGCGTGATGCTGCCGTTGTTCGTGTCGGAAGCCTATTCGCCCGACAAGTTGGTGCGTGCGCTCATCGGCATCGCGCTGTTCGCCTCGGCCTACATGGCAGAGGTCGTGCGCGCCGGATTGCAGGCGATTCCCAAGGGCCAGTTCGAAGGCGCCATGGCGGTCGGCTTAAGCTACTGGCAGATGATGCGGCTGGTGGTGCTGCCGCAGGCGCTCAAGGTCACCATCCCGAACATCGTCAACACCTGCATCGGCCTGTTCAAGGACACAACGCTCGTCTTCATTGTCGGCATTTTCGACTTCCTGCGCACCATCGAGGTCTCTCGCATCGATCCGAAATGGGCGACGCCAGTGACCTCGACGACCGGCTACGCGGTCGCCGCGATCTTCTATCTCGTCTTCTGCTACTCGATGTCGCGTTACGCCAGGGCGATGGAAGCGCGCCTCGGCAAGGGCGACAGGCGCTAGGTCGAAAGGGTTCCGTGATGGACGACAATATTGCCGTGCCGCGCGTCAAGCCGCCCGCGCTCAAAAGCGACGTCGCGGTCGAGATCGTCGACATGAACAAGTGGTACGGCGATTTTCACGTGCTGCGCGACATCAACCTCAAGGTGATGGGCGGCGAGCGCATCGTGATCTGCGGGCCGTCCGGCTCCGGCAAGTCGACCATGATCCGCTGCATCAACCGGCTGGAGGAGCATCAGCAGGGCCGCATCATCGTCGACGGCATCGAGCTCACCAACGACGTCAAGAAGATCGACGAGATCCGCCGTGACGTCGGCATGGTGTTCCAGCATTTCAATCTGTTTCCGCACCTCACGGTGCTGCAGAACTGCACGCTCGGCCCGATCTGGGTGCGCAAGATGCCGAAGAAGGAGGCGGAGGAGGTCGCGCTGCATTACCTCCAGCGCGTGAAAATCCCCGAACAGGCCAACAAGTATCCCGGTCAGCTTTCCGGCGGCCAGCAACAGCGGGTCGCGATCGCTCGCTCGCTCTGCATGAACCCGAAGATCATGCTGTTCGACGAGCCGACTTCGGCGCTCGATCCGGAAATGGTGAAAGAGGTGCTCGACACCATGGTCGGTCTCGCTGAGGACGGTATGACCATGTTGTGCGTCACGCACGAGATGGGTTTTGCCCGTCAGGTCGCCAATCGCGTGGTGTTCATGGATGCCGGGCAGATCGTCGAGATGAACGAACCGAACGAATTCTTCGCCCATCCGCAGCACGAACGAACTAAGCTGTTCCTCAGCCAGATCTTGCACTAGGGCGGTGCTTCAAAATAACGGCACGCTGGCCGAAACGGAGGAGCGTCATGGCACTTGGTCGCGTTTATTGTTTGCTCGTGCTGGGGCTGCTGATTGGAGCCTCAGGGTATGCCTTTGGCATGTCCAATCAGGGGACAAGTGTGAGCCAGTGTCTGCCTGGCGACAAAAAGGTCTGCACACTAGGTCCCCCTCCAACGTGTCATTGCGAGCCGAGCAAGAATGCAGCTCGTGGTGTGAATGGGGCAACCGGCGTGAGTGGACCCAAGAACAGCAACACCGGCAAATCGAGATACTGATTTCCGGCCGAAATATCATTTGAATTGGAGACGGCAATGGAAATTCTTCTTTACTACGCTCCGACCACATGCTCGCTTGCTCCCTACATCACACTGACCGAAGCCAACGCCGCGTTCAAGGTTACGCCGCTGAACATGCGAAAAGGCCAGCATAAATCGGCGGAATATCTTGCGATCAACCCCAAGCACAAAGTGCCGCTGCTTGTGATTGACGGGAAGCCGCTCAGCGAAAACGTCGCGATGCAGCTATGGATTTCCCGCAATTTTCCCAAAGCCAATATTCTGCCTGCTGATCCCTGGGAAGAGGTTCAGGCTATTTCGTTACTTTCATGGTGTTCGTCAGGCATCCACCCATATCTCAGTCGGCTGAATGCGCCGGCTGCCGTCTGCGACGCGGTGGGCGCCGAAGACAGCGTTCGCAAAATCGCCACCGAGCATCTGTTCGAGAACTACAAGATCGCCGACGATCGGCTTGCAGGCCGTGAGTACTTTTTCGACCATTTCACCGCGCCGGACGCGCATTTTTTCTGGTGCTTCCGCCGCGGTTTGCAGTTTGACCTCGACTTGTTCGTCTTCGCAAATTGTTCCGCGCATTTCGCGCGCATGAAGGCGCGTCCAAGCGTGCAAAAACTGCTCGCATTCGAAAAGTCGGTGCAGTCGGAGTTCGCCAAGGCGGCTTAGTGCGCGACGGCCCCGCCGGCCTTCGTCCAGGCGTCGATGCCGCCTTCGACATGGACGGCGGCGACGAGGCCTGCATCCTGCGCCGCCTGCACCGCCATCGCCGAGCGCTCGCCGAAGGCGCAATAGAAGATCAGGCGCTTGTCAGTCGCCTTGGCAAGCTCGCGCAGCATGCCGCCGGGACCGATATTGTCCTGCAACTCGACATAGGGTGCGTGCAGCGCGCCGGGAATGCTGCCGTGCTTGGCGCGCTCGCTCGCTTCGCGCAGATCGACGAATTCGACGTCGCCGCGCCCGACGAGCTTGATCGCTGCGGCTGCATCGAGCGCCCAGCCGCGCCGCGCGACGTCCTGCTGGTGCAGGCCGATCTTCATGTTGGACGGCACCGCCACGTCCATCATCTTCGGATTGGGCAGATGCAGGCCCGCCATCAGCGTCACGTATTCGTCGATCGACTTGACCTGCAGGCGCGGGTTGTAGCGCTTTTCCTCGCCGATGGTGGACACCGTGTCGCCTTTGTAGTCGTGCGCCGGGAACACCATGGTCTCGTCGGGCAGCCGTAGCAGCTTGCCGAACAGCGATTCATATTGCATGCGCGCGTCGCCATTCTGGAAATCGGTGCGGCCGGTGCCGCGGATCAACAGCGTGTCGCCGGTGAAGACCCGGTCGCCCATTAGGAAGCTGTATGAGTCGTCGGTGTGGCCGGGCGTGTAGAGCACGTCCATGCTGATGCCCTCGATGGCGAGCTTGTCGCCTTCGGCGAGCCGCATCGAGACGACGTCGGCCTTGGTATTCTCGCCCATCACCGTGATGCAGTGGGTGCGATCGCGCAGCGCGCCGAGCCCGGTGATGTGGTCGGCGTGCAGATGCGTATCGACCGCCTTGACCAGCTTGAGGTCGAGTTCGCGGATCAGCTGCAGGTAGCGGTCGACCTTTTCCAGCACCGGATCGATGATCAGTGCCTCGCCGCCGCTGCGGCTGGCGAGCAGATAGGAGTAGGTCCCGGACACGCTGTCGAACAGCTGGCGGAAGATCATCGGCCCTCGCGAGGCTCACTCAGAGGATCAATGTACGGCGCGGCGAGGGGAGCCCGCAATCGCGCGGCCTAGTCCTTTTTCACCGGCAAATCCGGCCGGCCGCCCCATTCGCTCCAGGAGCCGTCATAGATGCGCGCCGGCTTCTTGCCGAGCGCATCGAGGCCGAGCGTCAGAATTGCAGCCGTGACGCCGGAGCCGCAGGTGGTGATCACCGGCTTGTCCGTATCGACGCCGGCCTTCTTGAAGGCAGCGGCGATGCGGTCGCGCGAGGCGAGGCGGCCGTTGTCGAGGATCTCGCCGTACGGCACGTTCAGCGCGCCCGGCATGTGACCGGAGCGCAGGCCGGCGCGCGGCTCGGCCTCGCGGCCGGCAAAGCGTCCGGCGGAGCGCGCATCGACGACCTGGATGTCGTCGCCGTTGAGCGCCATCTGCACGTCGTCGACCATGGCGACCGCGCGGGTGTCCATCTCGGCCTTGAACGTCTTCGCTGGCTTCTTCACCTCGCCGGCTTCGCTCGGGCGGTTCTCGGCCTTCCAGGCCGGAAAGCCGCCGTCGAGAATGAAAACCTTCTTGGCGCCGAAGATGCGGAAGGTCCACCATACCCGCGGCGCCGAATAGAGGCCGCTACCGTCATAGACGACGATGGTGTCGGTGTCGGCGATGCCGAGCTTGCCGGCCGCCGTGCCGAACTGATCGGGACCTGGCAGCATATGCGGCAGGTCGCTCGAATGATCCGCGACCGCGTTGATGTCGAAGAACACGGCGCCCGGGATATGCGCGGTCAGGTATTCCGCTTTGGCGTCGCGCTTTTGCGTGGCGAGGTAATAGGAACCGTCAACGACCGCGACGTCGCTCTTGCCGAGTTGGCCCGCCAGCCACTCGGTCGACTTGAGCCATTGGCTCGCGGGTTTCTGATTTGCTGAAGCGTTCATGCGATATGGCCGATCGTTGCGACAATGCGCACCATCGCCCAAACGTTCCCTGCGTGTAAAGGCGGCCGGAGGCCGGTCAGAGCAGCGCGAGGCGCACGCGCCGCCGCTGGCTGTCTTTCTTCTCGATGTGCGTGACGCGCACCGTGCCGATCTCGGCGGTCGAGCGCACATGCGTGCCGCCGCACGGCTGCAAATCGAGGCCGGCAATCAGGATGAGCCGTTTGCGTCCGTTGGCGTTCGGCGGCTCGGTCGCCGCGGTCTTGGCCAGGATCGGATGCGCCTCGACTTCAGCGTCGCTCATCCAGCGGTGGATGACGGGCGCGTCGGCGGCGATCATCTCGTTGATCTTGGCGGCGATGGCCTCCTTGTCGAGGCCGTTCTCTGGCACGTGGAAGTCAACTTCGCCTTCACCGTCGCCGACCGAGGTTTCCTTCGCCTCATGCGGCAGCGCGGCGGCGAGTAGATGCAGCGCTGTGTGCACGCGCATGCGCGAGTAGCGCTTGTCCCAGTCGATGCGCGCGATCACCACATCGCCGACCGCGACCGGCGGCGAACCCGGCGCCGGCACGTGCGCGATCTCGTTCTTGCCGTGATCGACATAGATGGCGGTAGAAATTGGAACGCGCGCGCCCGTGCTGCTGGTCAGCGTGCCGCTGTCGCCGGGCTGCCCATCGGCGGCGGCGTAGAACACGGTTCGGTCGAGAACGATGCCGCCATCGTCGGTGAGCGCGATCGCGCGCGCTTCACAGGTGTGCAGGTAGGCATCGTCGTGGAAGAGACAGTGTGTCGGCATTTCCGCCACTCACGTCTTCGCAAAAGGAATAGATATTGCCGACTTGCGTTCGAGCCACGCCGGTACCGGCAGTTTTTTCGAACGCAGGAAGGCCGGATCAAATAACTTCGACTGATAGCGCGTCCCGTAGTCACATAGCACGGTCACGATGGTGTGGCCAGCGCCGAGGTCTCTGGCGAGCCGCATTGCACCCGCGATGTTGATACCGGACGAGCCGCCGACGCAAAGCCCTTCATGCTCAAGCAGATCGAAGATGAGCGGCACCGCTTCCTCGTCGCCGATGAGGTATGGCTTGTCCACCTTGAGGTCGGCAATGATCGGCGTGACGCGGCCGAGCCCGATACCTTCGGTGATCGAGCCGCCTTCGCTCGCTTTCGCCTCGCCGTGGGCAAACAGATTGTACATTGCTGCACCGCGAGGGTCGGCGAGACCGATGACGATGTCCTTTTTCATTTCGCGCAAATATTGCGCGACGCCGGCAATCGTGCCGCCGGTGCCGACGGAGCAGATGAACGCATCGACCTTGCCCTCAGTCTGCTGCCAGATTTCCGGACCGGTGGAGACGTAGTGTGCCTTGCGGTTGTCGAGGTTATTCCATTGGTCGGCGAAGATGACGCCGTTCTTTTCGGTGTGCCTGAGCTGCTCAGCTAATCTACGGCCCACGTGCTGGTAATTGTCCGGATTGCTGTAGGGCAGCGCTGGCACTTCAACGAGCTCGGCGCCAATCAGACGCAACGCGTCCTTCTTTTCCTGGCTCTGCGTATTGGGCATGACGATCAGCGTGCGATAGCCGCGCGCATTGGCGACCACCGCGAGACCGATGCCGGTATTGCCGGCGGTTGCCTCCACCACCAGCCCGCCGGGCTTCAATTCGCCGCGCGCCTCCGCTTCCAGGATCATCTGCCGCCCGGCGCGGTCCTTCACCGACCCGCCCGGGTTCATGAATTCGGCCTTGCCGAGGATGGTGCAGCCGGTGACGTCCGACGCGTGCTCGAGCTTGATGAGCGGCGTATGGCCGATTGCTTCGATGATGCCGTCGCGGATCTGCATGTCGTGGAGCGCCGTATGGTTGTCCGGATAGCTTAAACCTTACCGGATCGGGCCGCATACCGGGGATAACGGGGAGGAGGGTTGCGCGAAGGGCGGACGATTTCCCGTCCCACGCGCACCCAAGCCGCAGTGTTTTCAACAGTTCAGGGTCTTGGCAACGACCTCGAAACCATAACGACCGGTATCACGCTCTATTCACCACTTATTTGCCCGCACCGCTTTAACTCCGAGTGTGGGGACACAGCAAATATGCGGCCCCGTGGCGTATAAACGGGTGCGTGCGACGCAATGACTCTCGACGTCAATACCCTCTTCATGGTGACGATCTACGTCGAGGCTATCCTCGGCCTGCTGCTGCTGTTTGCCTGGGTCCAGAACACCTCGATCAAGGCCGTCGCCTGGTGGGGCTTCGCGCATCTGCTGCGCGCCGCGTCGGTCGTCTTGTTCGGCATGTACGGCAGTGTGCCCGACCTGATCTCGATCGATCTCGCCAACGCATTGCTGTTCACCGCCTTCGCCGTGACGTGGACCGGCGCGCGCGTGTTCGACGGCCGCCCGGCCGAGCCGGTCTACATGGTCTCCGGCGCCGTGCTGTGGCTGCTGGTTTGCCGCCTGCCGGTGCTCGCCGAAGCGCTCGATGCGCGCGTGCTGATCGCCTCCGGCATCATCACCGGTTACACCTGGCTCACCGCTTTCGAATTCTGGCGCGGCCGCGACGAGCAACTCGTCTCGCGCTGGCCGGCGATCTTCATGCTGTTCGCGCACGGCGCGCTGTTCCTGCTGCGCACGCCGCTGGTCGCGGTGCTGCCATGGTCGGTCACCAATCACGTCTATGGCAGCGTGTGGCTCACGGTGCTGAGCTTCGAGGCACTGCTGTTCACGATCTCGATCGCCTTCATCCTGCTGGCCATGGCGAAGGAGCGCACCGAACTACGTCACCGCACCGCCGCGATGGTCGATCCGCTGACCGGCATCGCCAACCGCCGCTCGTTCCTGCAGGAGGCGGCGCTGATCGCCAAGCGTCACGCCGCCGATCCGCGCCCGACCGCCGTGCTCGTCATCGATCTCGACCACTTCAAGTCGATCAACGACCGCTTCGGTCACGCCCTCGGCGACCGTGTGCTGGAAATCTTCAGCGAGACCGCGCGGCAGTCGACGCGCTCGACCGATCTCATCGGCCGCCTCGGCGGCGAGGAATTCGCCGCGGTGCTCTACGACACCAACCTCGAAAAGGCTGTGGCGGTCGCCGAGCGCATCCGTGAAAGCTTCGCGCAAGCCTCGCTCGAGGTCGAAAGCCGCCCAGTCTGCGCGACCGTCAGCATCGGCCTCGTGCACTGCGAGGAGCCCGCGCTCGACATCCCGCAGCTTCTGGCGCAAGCCGACCAGGCGCTTTATTACGCCAAGGAACACGGCCGCAACCGTGTTGAGGTGGCCTCGCTCGACCTCGTGCTCCAGCACAAAGATGCGAAGGCGCCCACGGCCGCCGCGAAAGCTTCCGCCAAAACCGCAGCCTGAATTGTTCCGGTCGAACTGAACGCGCGTGCACCGATTTTGCGCGCCGATGGCGATTGACCGCAGCCGGCGAATGAGTCCATTTAGAACCAGTGGGCAGATTGCCCGCCGGCGAATTAGTGCGATTTCCAACTAATTCAACAAGCTAGGGAGGATTCAATGAAATCGCTGCGTTGGCTGGGCCTCGCGGCCCTCGTCGCCGTCGTGGGCGGGGCCGCTCAGGCCCAGACCGTGAAGATCGGCGAGGTGGTGCCGTTCAGCGGCGCTAACGCCGACCTCGGTCACCAGATGGACTTGGCCTACGATCTTTACATCAAGCTGCACGCCAAGGACATCGAGCCTTACAAGGTCGAGGTGATCAAGCGTGACGAAGGTCCGCCGACCGGCGCGCAGGCCAAGACGACCGCCACCGAGCTCATCACCAACGACAAGGTGCAGATGCTGATCGGCTTCTCGTTTTCGCCGTCGGCGATCGCGCTCGCGCCGGTGGTGACGCAGGCCAAGGTGCCGATGGTCATCTCGAACGCCGGCACGGCCTGGATCACCAACCTGTCGCCTTACATCGTGCGGCTGTCGTTCAGCATGTGGCATCCGGCTTTCCCGATGGGCGACTACGCCTACAGCAAGGTCGGCTGCAAGACGGCGGCGATGGCCTACACCGATTTCCCGCCGGGCAAGGATTCGACCGAAGCCTTCAAGACCGGCTTTGAGAAAGCCGGCGGCAAGATCGTCGACTCGATCCCGATGGGGTCGCCGGTGCAGGTGCCGGATTTCACGCCGTTCTTCCAGAAGATCAAGGATGAGAAGCCGGACTGCATGTACGTCTTCATTCCCTCGGGCGCGCATGCGACCGGCGTCATGAAGGCCTATGGCGAACTCGGCATGCGCAAGGCCGGCGTCAAGCTGATCGGCCCGATGGACCTCGTGCCCGACAACAAGCTGCAGGACATGGGTGACGCCGCCATCGGCACCATCGTGATGGGCCACTACGCGGTCGACCTCGATAACGCCGCGAACAAGGAGTTCAACAAGCAGTGGCACGCGGCCTATGGCGCCGACTCCTATCCCGACTTCATGTCGGCGGCGGCCTGGGACACCATGCATGCCATCTTCGACACCATCAAGAAGCTCAAGGGCGACCTGAGCGACGGACAGAAGGTGGTCGATGCCATGAAGGGCTGGACGGCCGACGGTCCGCGCGGTCACGTCATGATCGATCCGGCGACCCGCGACATCGTCGAGGACGAGCATGCGCTTGAAGTCTACCGCAAGGCGGACGGCAAGCTCGGCGAGAAGGTGCTCGGCACCACCAAGGCCGTGAAGGACCAGTGCAAGGAGCTCAAGATCGGCCGCTGCGGCAGTTGATCGGGCGTTTGACTTGAACGGCCGCCGCCGCGCATAAAAGGCGCGGCGGCGTTTTTTCGTCGGAAACGGAGTGGGGCCGTGCCGCATTACGCCAACATTGCCGTCAGCATTCTGTTCGACGGTTTGGCTTACGCGATGTTCCTGTTCATCGTCTCCGTCGGTCTGTCGGTGACGATGGGCCTGATGGGCTTTGTCAACTTGGCGCATGGCGCTTTCGCCATGGCCGGCGGCTATCTGGTCGTGTCCTTCACCCGTCATCTCGGCCTCATCCCGTCGCTCATTCTCGCCGCGCTCGTCGTCGGCGCAGTCAGCGTCGTGTTCGAGCGCGGGCTCTACCGGCGGCTCTACAAGGCGACCGACCTCGACCAGGTGATGCTCACCATCGGCCTCGCGTTCATGGCGATCGCCACCGCGACTTATTTCTACGGCCCGATCCCGAAATCCGTGCCGCTGCCGGACTGGCTGCAAGGCGACGTCAACCTCGGCTTCCGCAGCTTCCCGAGCTACCGCGCCTTCCTGATCGTGGTCGGCGCGGTGCTGATCGCCGTGCTCTGGTACGCCTTCGAGCGCACCAATATCGGCGCCAAGATCCGCGCCGCCGTCGACAACCGCCGCATGGCGGAGTCGGTCGGCATCAACGTCGATCTTCTGTTCACGCTGACCTTCGCCGTCGGCTCGGCGCTCGCCGCGCTCGGCGGTGGGCTTGCCATCCAGTTGTTCGGCCTGTCGCCGAGCTTCGCCGTGCTCTATCTCGTGCTGTTCCTGATCGTGGTTTCGGTCGGTGGGCTCGGCAGCCTCAAGGGCACGCTGCTCGCGGCGCTGGTGCTCGGCATCTTCGACACCGCCGGCAAATATCTGTTCGCCGATGCCGGCGGCTTCTTCGTCTACGCGGTCACCGTGGCGGTGCTGCTCGTCAAGCCTGCGGGGTTCTATGGCCGCGAGCAGTGAAACGATGCAGCCGGAACGGGCCGCGGCGCGCGAACGCGCCGCGCAATATCTGATCCGGCGGCACAGCTACCACTGGGGCGAGGCGCTGCCGTGGCTGATCGCCATCGCCTGTTTCTTCATCTTCCCCGACCGCATGACCTTCGGCAGCCAGGTGCTGATCGCGGTGATGTTCGCGCTCTCGCTCGATCTCATCCTCGGCTATGCCGGCATCGTCACGCTCGGCCACGCCGCCTTCTTCGGCATCGGCGCCTACACCGTCGGCCTTGGCGCGGCGAAGTTCGGCTGGCATGAGCCGATCTCGGGGCTGTTTGCCGCGGCTATGGCATCGGCGTTTATCGGCTTTGTCTCCGGCTGGTTCCTGCTGCGCTACCGCGGGCTGACGCTGCTGATGCTGACGCTCGCAACCGCCATCATGCTGCAGGAGACCGGCAACCTCCGCTCGGATCTATCCGGGGGCTATGATGGCCTGCCAGGGCTCGAGTTCAAGCCGCTGTTCGGCGTGTTCGATTACGACCTCTACGGCCACACCAACTTCCTCTACGTCCTCGTGACGCTGGCGGTCGTGTTCTACGTTGCGCGCCGCATCGTCTATTCGCCGTTCGGGCAGGCGCTGACCGGCATCCGCGAGAACGTGCGTCGCATGCACGCCATCGGCTCGCCGGTGCATCGCCGGCTGGTCACGGTCTATACGATCGCCGCGGGCATCGCCGGTATCGCGGGCGCGCTGTTCACGCAGACCAATGCCTATGTGACGCTGACGGTGTTCGACTTCGATAATTCCGCCAAGGTGATGATCATGCTGATCCTGGGTGGTACGGGGCGCCTGTACGGCGCTTTCATCGGCGCCGCCGTCTACATGATCATGGAGGATTATTTCTCCAAGATGAGCCCGACCTTCTGGCAGTTCGGCATCGGGCTCATGCTGGTGCTGGCGGTGCTGTTCGCGCACCGCGGGTTGCTCGGCGTGATCACGGATGCTGCCCGCCGGTTACAGCGGAGCAGGAAGCCATGACCGCCGCGCTGCAGGTCGAGGGGCTCAATCGCAGCTTCGGCGCGCTGCGCGTCACGCGCGACGTCGACCTGACGCTCGAGCGCGGCGCCCGCTGCGCGCTGATCGGACCGAACGGCGCCGGCAAGACCACGCTGATCAACCTCATCACCGGCGTGCTGGCGCCGTCGGCGGGCCGTGTACTGCTCGACGGCAACGATGTCACCAACACCTCGCAGGCCGAGCGGGCGCGGTGCGGTCTTGCGCGCACGTTCCAGATCAATCAGTTGTTCCGCGGCCTCACGGTCCTGGAAAACGTCGCCATGGCGATCAGCGAGCGCGACGGCCATGCCAATAATTTGTGGCGCGCGGTCGGCAGCAAGAGCGTCATCCTCGACGAGGCGCTCGACCATCTCGACTCGCTGCGCATGGTCGACGACGCGCTCAAGCTGGTGCGCGAGTTGCCGTACGGCCGCCAACGCCTGGTCGAGATCGCCATCGCGCTGGCGCAGCGGCCGCGCGTGCTGCTGCTCGATGAGCCTGCCGCCGGCGTGCCGTCGTCGGAGAGCCATCTTATCCTCGATGTGGTCGCGAGCCTCGACCCCGATATCGCCATCCTCATCATCGAGCACGACATGGACGTGGTGATGCGCTTTGCCCGAGAGATCACCGTGCTGGTGCAGGGCGCCGTGCTCACGCAAGGCACGCCGGCCGCGATCATGGCCGACGAGCAGGTGAGGGCGGTCTATCTCGGCCAAGAAGGTCATAGAGCAGGTCACAAGGGTAGCGCACATGGCTGAGCGCGCCCTCGAGTTCGACAAGGTCTTCGCCGGTTACGGCGAAACCGTGGTGCTGGAAGACATCCGCCTTGCGCTCGATGTGGGCGAGACGCTGTCGATCATCGGCCGCAACGGCGTCGGCAAGTCGACGCTGCTGCTGACCGCGATGGGCCACACCACCTTGCACGGCGGCAGCATCCGTCTGCACGGCAAGGATATGCGGCCGATGCCGACCTACCGCCGTGTCGGCGCCGGCCTTGGCCTGGTGCCGCAGGAGCGCGAGATATTTCCGTCGCTCAGCGTGCTGGAGAACCTCAAAGTCGCCGAGCGGCCGGGTGCCTGGACGCTCGACAAGGTGTTCGAGCTGTTCCCGCGTCTCTCCGAGCGCATCGCCAACCGCGGCAACCAGCTTTCCGGCGGCGAGCAGCAGATGCTGGCGATTGGTCGCGCGCTGATTGGTAACCCGACCGTGCTGCTGATGGACGAGCCGTCGGAGGGCCTCGCGCCGGTCATCGTCGAGGAGCTTGCCCGCGCCGTGAAACGCCTGACGCAGGACGGCGGCCTCACCACCGTGCTGGTCGAGCAGAACACCCGCCTCGCGCTCGATATCGCGCCGCGCGCCGTGGTCATGGACCGCGGCCGCATCGTCTTCGACGGCAACAGCGAAATTTTGCGCAACGACCCGGCCCGGCTCGAGCAATTGATTGGCGTCGCCAAACACTGACTCATCAATTGAAAAAATGATGGAAAAGTCTGATCGGTTTGCTGCGCGATGGCTGTCATTTACAGTCAGGTATGCCAGGAGCACTTCAATATTAATGGCTGTGGGATCTTTGATCCTGGCGGCCGTCCATATTCTGATAATGATTGCGGGTACTCCAATAAACCGGCCCTGGTTTTCGTTATTTTTTCTGCTGTCTATCGCCGCTGTATCGTTTGCCGTCTTTGTATTCACAAATTGGCTATTAGCCCGCAGGTCCGATTAACGGCCGCATCGTCTATGACGACCGAGAGAAATCTTGCGCAACGATCCGGCCCGGCTCGACCAACTGATCGGCGTCGCCAAAGCTTCCTAAGCATTGGTCTGATGGGGCGGCGCCCACGTTTGCGTTTTTTGGCGCGCTGGCACATAGAGCGCGCCATGAAGCACAGCACCGACCGCATCCTAACCACCCATGTCGGCAGCCTGATCCGGCCGCCGGCCTTGCAGGATTTCCTGCGCGCAAAGCAGGCTGGAAAGCCCTACGACCAAAAGGCCTACGACAAGCGCCTCACGGATTCCGTCGCTGAGGTCGTGCGCCAGCAGGCCGACGCCGGCGTCGATGTGCCGAGCGACGGCGAGTTCGGCAAGTCGATTTCCTGGTCGCAATACGCGCTCGAGCGCCTGTCCGGCTTCGAGCGGCGGCCGATCAAGAACGAGGCGGCCAATCCGTTCAAGCGCGGCGCCGACCGTACGAAATTCGCCGAATTCTACGCAGAGCTCGACGCGCATGACGGCGTCGCGACCACCGTCGAGGCGATCTGCGTCGGGCCGATCAAGTACACCGGGGAGAAGGAGTTGCAGCGCGACATCGACAACTTCAAGGCAGCGCTGAGAAACGTTAAAGTTGCCGAAGCCTTCCTGCCGGTCGCGGCGCCAGCGAGCGTCATCCCCGACCGCAAGAACGAATACTACAAGAACGAGGACGAGCTGCAGGCGGCGATCGCAGACGCGATGCGCGACGAATACAAGCAGATCATCGACGCCGGCTTCCTGGTGCAGCTCGACGACGCGCGCAACGCCGTGACCTACGACCGCATGGTGCCGCCCGGAACCTTCGACGATTACCGCCGCTGGCTGGCCCGGCAGGTCGACATCATCAATCACGCGATCGAGGGCCTGCCGGCCGACCGCATCCGCTATCACGTCTGCTGGGGCAGTTGGCCGGGCCCGCACACCACCGACGTGCCGCTGAAGGAGATCGTCGACCTCATCCTCAAGGTGAAGGTCGGCGCTTATGTCATCGAAGGCGCCAACCCGCGCCACGAGCACGAATGGAAAGTGTGGAAGGACGCCAGGCTCGCGCCGGGACAGGTGCTGATCCCCGGCGTCATAAGCCACGCCACCAACGTCGTCGAGCATCCCGAGCTGGTGGCCGAGCGCATCGTCCGCATCGCAAAATTCGTCGGCCGCGAAAACGTCATCGCCGGCACCGATTGCGGTTTCGCGCAGGGGCCGTTCCACCGCCGCGTGCATCCCTCGATCATGTGGGCGAAACTGCAGGCGCTGGCCGATGGCGCCCGTCTTGCGAGCAAGGAACTCTGGGCCTACGCTGCCGCTTAACGGCAATTCACATCCGGGAAAACGTCCATGAACGTCAGCGCGCAAAGTCCGAGTGGACTGAAAATTCCGTTCGATCATCAGCGTCTCGACCGGCTGATGGATCAGGCGGGCATCGACGTGGTCATCGCCACCTCGAAGCACAACGTGCAGTATCTGCTCGGCGGCCACCGCGCCAACTTCTTCGACTACATGGATGCGACCGGCGTCACCCGCTATCTGCCGGTCTTCGTCTACCCGAAGGGCGCGCCGGAGAAGGCGGCCTACATCGGCCACCGCCTGGAGAAATTCCAGACGCAGGTCGCGCCGCTGTGGACGCCGGAGACGCAGACCAATACCGCGGGCTCCGTCGATGCCATGCAGAAGGCCGTCGACTACATGAAGAAGGCCGGCATGAAGGCCAAGCGCATCGCCACCGAGTTCGGCTTCCTGCCCTATGACTCCTCGATCGTGCTGCGCAACGCGTTTCCCGACGCCGACTGGGTCGACGCGCTTTATGTGCTCGAGCGTCAGCGCGTGAAGAAATCGGTGGACGAACTCGCCAAGCTTAAGGTTGCCTCCGACTCCGTGCTGGCCGCGATGAAGGCGGTGATCGCCAACAGCCCGCCGGGCACCACCAAGGCCGAAGTGGTCGAGGCGCTGCGCCGCGAGGAAACAAACCGCGGCCTGACGTTTGAATATTGCCTCATCACCTGCGGCACCAGCATGAACCGCGCCCCCTCCGACCAGAAGTGGGAGACGGGCGACATCATGTCGATCGATTCAGGCGGCAATTATCACGGCTACATCGGCGACATCTGCCGCATGGCAATCCAGGGCGAGCCCGACGCCGAGCTCGACGACCTCCTTGCCGAAATCGAAAGCATCCAGCGTGCGGCCTTCAAGGCGGTGAAGCCCGGCGCCATGGGCCGCGAGATCTACGCCGGCGCCGAACCGCTGGTGAAGAAGTCGAAGCACCACAACCATCTCGAATTTCTCGGCCACGGCATGGGCCTCGTCAGCCACGAGGCGCCGCGTCTGACCGACCGCGGGCCGGTGCCTTACCCGGCGCCGGACGCCGAGCTGCCGCTCGAGGTCGGCGAGGTGATCTCGATCGAGACAACGCTGCTGCATCCGGCCCGCGGCTTCATCAAGCTCGAGGACACCGTCGTCGTCACCGACACCGGTCACGAGGTCTATGGCGAAGGCGGCCGCGGCTGGAACGTGGCGGGCACCGCGGCGCGGTAATCAGCCGCGCGTGGAACGGTCCGCTTCAGCGGCGAGCGCCTTGAGCGCATCGGCGACCGTCACCGGATAGCTCGCGTCAGGCTCCAGCTTGCGCAGCGGCTCCGGCAGGCGCGCCAGATCACGCGCGCCGCGCTCGCGGATCGTCGCCAGAGTTTCAGGCGCGGCCACGCGCTTGCCGCCGCGCATCACCGGCACGATCAGCGCTTCGCCTGGTTGGCGATCGCTCTGGACCGAGAGGATATCGCCGGCCATGCGGCCGTCGGTGCCGTAGGCGCGCCACACCTGCTTGCGGCCGGGCCAGGTCGCCTTGCCCTCTGACAACTTGCGCTTCGGCTTGCCCGCATACTCCTGCAGCTTGTAGGCGCAGTCGAAGGCCGGCACGTCGACGGAGGCGGCGAGATTGACGCCGATGCCGAAGCCGTCGATCGGCGCGCCTTCGCGCATCATGGTCTGCAGCACATCCTCGTTGATGCCGCCGCTGACCAGGATGATGACGTCCTTCAAGCCGCCGGCATCGAGGATGGCGCGCACTTTGCGCGCGGAGGCGGCGAGGTCGCCGCTGTCGATGCGCACGCCGCGGATCGCAATGCCGTCGGCCTTGAGGCGCGGCGCAAGCTGGACCACTTTGCGCGCGCCGGCTTCGGTGTTGTAGGTGTCGATCAGCAAAATGACGCCGTCCGGCCGCGCCCGCGCGAAATCCTCGAAGGCCTGCATCTCGTTGTCGTGCACCTGCACGAAGGAATGCGCCATGGTGCCGACGATCGGCACGCCGTAGCGCTCGCCGGCCAGCACGTTGGCGGCGCCGGCAAAGCCCGCGAGGTAGCTGGCGCGCGCCGAATAAAGCCCGGCCTCCGCGCCGTGCGCCGTGCGCAGGCCGAAGTCGGACAGGACCTTGCCGGGCGCCGCCAGCACCATGCGCGCCGCCTTCGACGCGATCAGCGTCTGGTAATGCAAGATGTTGATCAGCCGCGTTTCGACGAGCTGCGCCTGCGGCAGCGGCGCAGTGATGCGCAGCAGCGGCTCGTTCGGAAAACAGGCGGTGCCTTCCGGCATCGCGTGCACGTCGCCGGTGAAGCGGAAGTTTTCGAGGAAATCGATCAGGTTGCCGCGGAAGCGCTTGGTGCTCTTCAGCCACGCGATCTCGGCGGCGGAGAACCGCAGCGTCTCGAGATAAGTGAGTGCATCCTCTAACCCCGCTGCGAGCATGAAGCCGCGCCGCGGCGGCAGCCGCCGCACGAAAAACTCGAACACCGCCTCCTTGTCCTCGCCGCGATCCAGATAGGCCTGGATCATGTTGAGTTCGTAGAGATCGGTGGTGAGCGGACTGGCCGGGGGCAGGGACGTCATCGGCGGCTTTTAGCGGAGATCGGCAGGGCCGCGCCAGTCATGGCAGCCAAGCGTCGCTCAGCGCTCCGATTTGAGCTTCTTGAGGCCGCGCGTGCCGCCGATCGGCAGGCTGCCGACCGACGGGCCCTCGAAGGTCCTGGTCGTCGTGCCGTCGAGCACCTTGACGAAGCTGCCCGGCTCGAGCTTGGCGGCATCGATCGTCTCGACATGCTGACCGCGCGTGAAGTGCGTGTCGGTTGAATCGAGCACTTGCATGTCGGCGAAAGCGGGGCTCGCCGCCGCCGCGACCATGACGATCATCACAAGTTTCATGGCCTGCATGGGACGCCCCTAGATCAACCGGTAGGCGCGTTCGCGAAGGCGGAAATAGTGCCCCGTGACAATGCCGATCATTCCGCCGACGAAAGCGAAACTGAACGGGAACAGGAAATGAGTGTAGCGAAACGACAGCCATGTCAGCAAGACCAGGCCGGCGACGCAAGTCAGCTCGGTCAGCCGGTGATAGTGCTCGGCGATCTGGCGGCTGCCGATCATGCCGCCAAGCGCGAAGCAAATGAGGCCGATGGCGATCTCTCCCGGCAATGTCAGGGCGTAAAGGTGCCGATTATGGAGGATTTGCGACAGCACCTGCGCGTGGATCCAGGCGCCCGGATAGATCGGCCCTTTGACTGACAGCGGCGTCAGGTGTTGGTCGCGGTCGCTGAGATCGCCGCCAATGATGACGCGCTTGCCGCCGAGCAGCGTGTCGAGCGGCAGCGTCGTGCCCGGCTTGTCGCTGTCACGCACATCCTCGGCCGACAAGGTGACGAACATATCCACCCCTGCAGGCGGCCGCTGCCAGTCGATCTGCGGCACCGGTAGGAGCCAGGCGAGCAGCGCTGATGGCGCCGCCGCCGCGGGCTTGTCCGGCGCCGCAAGCGCTTCGGCAAAGCTCGGCGTGGCGCCGTCTGACAGCGGCAAGGCCCGCACCACTTGATCGGAATTCATCAGCCAGTGGCGTTCGTCCTCGAAATAGAGGTGGGCGAATTTGGCCTTCCCCTTGATCTTCGCGAAATAATCGCCCTGCCATTTGGCGTCGTACGCGGCGGCCGAGCGCTGGTCGAGTGCGCCGACGACGACCGGCACCGGCGCGGCGTTGATCGCCGCGGCAAGCTTGTCGTCGTAGCTGCCGTTCGAGACGTGATCGAAGACGAAATCGAGACCGATCACGCGCGCGCCGGCCTTGCCGGCCTTGTCGACGACCGTGGCGAGCAGTTCGCGGTCGACCGGCGCGGTCGATGCGGAATCCTTCAGCGTCCGGTCGGTGACGTAGATCAGCGCGATCTGGTCGTCCTGCTTTTCGGCCTGCTGGGCGCCATAGGCGATCATCAGGTCGGAGGACCAATGCTGCGGGCCTTCCGGACCGTGAATGAGGAAATAGGTCGCGGCGAAAACCAGGCAGGCGATCAGCATCCACGTGGCTTTGACCACGTAGTGGTGCAGCCGCCGGGCCGGCCGGTGCGGCGGTCGCGCCATCATGGCTCGGTGACGAAGGACAGGAAGCTGATATCGGCCGAGCCAGGTGGCAATTGCGCCAGCGCGTCGACGAATTCGCGAGCCGCCTGCTTGTCCTGTCGGCGGATCAGCAACTCTTCGAGTGCCGTCAGCCGTTCCTTGCTGGCGATTGCGACCACCGCGTCGCTGCCGAACGGCGGCTTGATGAAGATGTCGCCGATCACCTTGGGCTCGCCGGGCTTGTCGGCCAGCACCAGCGGCGCGTCGCCCTGCAGCGGATAGACGAACTGCAGCGCGCCGTCGCCGGTGATGTCGGCGACGATCAGGTAGCGGCCATCGGCGCCTTCGACCTGGAGGCGCGCCACTTCCTTGGCGCGATAGCTCGGTTTGCTCGGCACCAAGCCGATGCGAGCCGATGCCGATTGCGCCAGCAACTGAAGTTTCTCGACCGCGGCGATGCGATCGGCGACGCCGCCGAGTTCGTCGGCGTGGACGCGCCGCGCCATGATGTCGCCGAGCCAGTCGATGACGTCGCCGTTGGAGGCGTCCCATACCGCGTCGAAGCCGCTGGTCTTGCCGTCGGCCTCCGCCAGCGAGAACGCTGTCAGCGATGTGCCGGCATTTTCCTTCGCTGGCACCCGGCCGTTGATGACGCCGATTTTGATCGGCGCAATCCTGCCGATGCCGCGCGACGCGGTGGCCTTGGCGGGCGGCTTGGCCGGAGCAGGGGTCGTGTTCGCGGTGACGCTCTTGGCGATCGCTGGTCCGGCATTCGCGACCGCCATCGCGCCGGGCGGGCCCAGCGTGAACAGCACGTCGTCGAGACGGCTTGCATCGTGCGGTGCGAATTCCGGGTTCTGCTGATTGTGCGTCAGGTCCCGCGTCTTGTCGGTCATGTATTTGAGCAATTCGCGTCGCGTGATCTTGCCGTCGTCGTCGTAGTCGGCGTCGCCTTCGAGCGCGCGCGCAAAAGCGTAGCTGATGGCGCCGCGCGGCGTCGGCTCCGGCGACACCCTCACTTCCGGCGACTCGGTCCATTTGTCGACGGCAGCGAGGAAGGTGAGGCCCTTGAGGTCGTCGGTTGCCGGCGCCTCGGGAAGCTGCGCGGTTTGCGCCCGCAGCGGATCGTTGCCGGCATAGTAGGTGCCGGCGGCGGGATTGGATTCGCCTCGCGTCTTGACCGCGCGTAGCGCCCGCACGCCGACGTGCCCGATGCGCGGGTCGATGGTCTTGGACAGGCCGCCGCTATGGCAGGTGTCGGCGAGGAAGATGACCGCGACGCCCTGGGCGTCGAGCTGCGACAGCCAGTTGAAGATTTCCTTATCGATCAGCCGCTCGGCCATGTGCGGGCCGTCGTCATCGTCGAAACCGGCAAGAATGAAGACCTCGTCGTAGCCGCCATTGTCCTTGGTCACGACTTTGGCGTCTTCCTGCGCACCGTGACCGGCAAAGGTGAGGATGACGAGATCGCCGCGGCGCGCACGGCTCACGATATCGGCCATCGCCTTGGTGATGGCGGCGCGCGTCACCGCGGCGTTGAGCAGCGTCGTGATCTGCGTGACGCCGTCACCGTGGAGGCTGCGCTCGATGTCCTGCGCGTCGGCGACCGCGCCATTGAGCTGCGGCACATACTGGTACTCGTCGACGCCTGCGATCAACGCGAAGACGCGGCCATCGGCGCCAGCCGGGGCGCCTAGCTTGCCGGCCGGCTCGTCGGCGATCGAGGTTCCCGGAAAGGTCAGGAGGGCCAGCAACAGGCCCGGCGCAAGGATCCGCCGGAACCCAGGCAATTTCGACATCGCCAACCCCAACGGCCCGCTCTGCCGCCCCCTGCGCCCGCCCAAGTTCATCACAGCCGGGAAACGGGTTCAATCTTGGCGACAAACCCGCATCTCGATTCGCGTGAAGTTCCCGGTGCGCAACTCCGCCACTGAATTGTGAAGATTTGTGGTCTTGGCCACATCATTGCTTTAATCTTGCGCTGTTCGGTATTTGTGGGGGCGGCATTTTTGAGGCATTGACCCTCGGGGGTTTGGATGCGGCCTAAGTTCCGTGCCTGCGCGGCGGCAGTTCTGGCGCTGGTGAGCCTCGCGTTGATCGCGGGCGACGCCGACGCCGCCAAGAAGCGTTCGTCGGAGAAACGCGACTCGGACGCTGCGGAAAAGGCCGCGCAACCGCCGGCGGTCCCGGTCGAGACGCGGCGCGCCTTCGTCGTCGGCGTCAAGAACTACCGCGATCCGGGCATTCAGCAGCTGTCGCTTGCCATCAACGACGCCGAAAGCATCGCCGGCGATCTCAAGCAGGTCGGCTTCGACGACAAGAACGTCAAGCTTTACGAGAACCCGCCGAACAAGGAGGCCTTCCAGGCCGAGTTCAACAAGTTCGTCGGCACCATCAACAAAGGCGACGTCGTCTTCTTCTATTTCTCCGGCCACGGCTTTGCCGGCACGACCTCGGACGGCAAGCCCGGAAATTATCTGCTGTTTGGCGACGTCAAGAGCCAGCTCGAATTCGCCCGCAGCCGCGCCAGTTCCACCGAGAAATCCTCGCCGCAGCTGCTCGCTGCGCGCGCCGACAGCCGCGACGTCGTGATCGACTACCAGAGCATCGAAATCCCCGGCCACGGCATGGCCGAGGTCGACATCCTCAACCAGATCCAGGCGCGCGAGCCGCGCCTTGCCATCGTCGTGATGGATGCCTGCCGCACCTTCCTGATTAGCTCGTCCAAGGGCATCGGCCGTGTCGGCGCCGGCACCACGCTCAACGTCAACACCGAGGCGCCGAACGGGTTCATGCTGATCTACTCGGCCTCGCACGGCCAGCAGGCGATCGAAAAGTTCGGCGACAACGACAACCGTAAAAACTCGCTCTTCACCGGCGTCTTTCTCGACTACTTGATGACACCGGGCCTCGACCTCACCCATCTCGCCAAGCGCGTGCAGGACAAGGTGTCGCAGATTGCCGCCAATGCCGGGCAGACCCAGGATCCGGATTACATCGACAAGGTCCGCAACGGCGACTTCTATTTCATCGATCCGGTCGGCGCCGACCGCTTCACGCTGGAAGACAACTCCTGCGAGTTCGCCGCCGAGGACATGCGCGAGATCCGCGAACGGCCGCGCCGCGACCGGCTCGAGCGGCATCTGAAATATTTCGGCAAGTGCCCGACGGCGCACGAAGCGAGCCAGTTGCTCGACGTGCTGTCGCACGGCATCACCGTCAAGGACGTGACCGCCGACAACGCGCTCGCCAAGACCGTCAACGCCTGCGACCGGCTGGCTGCATCCGAAGAAGATTTCGCGCGGCCCCCGGAAGTGCCGGGCGTGAGCTTCGGCAAGATCGACCCGGACCCGGCGATCGCGGCCTGCGATAAAGCAGCCTCGGACAATCCCCGCGTCGTGCGCTACCTGTTCAATCTCGCGCGTGCTTACCAGCGTAAGGCGCAGTTGCTGCCCGACAACGACCCGAACAAGAAGCGAGCGCAGGGCGACGCCGTCATTCGATACGAGGACGCTAAAAACAAAGGCTACGTCGCCGCGCTCAACAACCTCGCGCTGATGTACGACAAGGGCGAGGGCATCGAGCGGCCCGATCCGGATGCCGCGACCAAGCTGCTGCAGGCCGGCGCCAAGCAGGGTCACCCGCTGGCGATGTACAATCTTGCGCTGCGCTATCGCAATGGCGAGGGCGGGCTCAAGCGCGACATCATCCAAGCCTATGAGTTTTTCGCCAAGGCGGCCGAAGCCGGCAACGCCGGCGCCATGGTCGAAGTCGGCCGGCAGTTGTGGTGCGGCTGCGGCGCGCAGGCCGACCCGGTTCGCGCCGTCGAGTGGCTGCGTCGCGCCGCCAACACCGGCTCCGATGAAGCCAAGCGCTATCTCGGTATCCTCTATTATTTCGGCGGCCGCGGCGCGACCAAGGACCGCAACATCACCGCCGATGCGAGCACCTCGCTGTTGTGGTTCGCGCAGTCCGCGGAAGAGGGCGACTCGGTCGCGCAGCGGTTCCTCGCGCAGATGCTGGAAGACGGCGAGGGCCTCGCCAGCCAGCAACCGCAGTTGGCCGAGCGCTACTGGCGCCTGTCCGCCTATGGTGGCGACGTCGACGCCCAGGTCGAGTTTGCCGAGCACCTGCTGTCCGGCCGCGTGCTGCTCAAGCCGGAGAACGGCCCGGCCGAAGTCGTGCGCCTGCTGCAGATGGCGATGTCGCTCGGCTCATCGCGCGCCGCGTTGCGGCTCGCCAAGCTCTACCGTACCGGCGAGTTCGGTTACGCCGTTCGACCCGAACTCGCGGTCAAGTATGCCTACAAGGCGATCGACCTTGCGGTGCGCGCGGTCGACACCGGCTTCCGCAGCGCCTTCGACAATCCGCTCGACGAGATCGCCGCCGGCATCGTGCTCGCCGAGATGGCGGCGAATGGCGAAGCGGTCGACAGCAACGGCGCGCAGTTGCTCACGCAAGACGAACGCAGCCGGCTCGAGCGTTACTACGGCAAGCCCGATCCCGAGACGCACCAGGTCAAGGTGCGCTCGCTCGGCGTCTGGATGAGCTGCGGCGGGCCGCTGCCGGTGCGCAAGTTCGTCTGGGTGTGGGACTGGGGCCGCGAGGAGCCGCCGACCGAGCCGCAGTTCCGCTACTACGAATCGATGAAGCCGTCCTGCGTGCCCTATGTCGACCTCTACGGCGTCGACGGCCGCCGCGCCAATACCCGCGACACCCTGAAGGCGCTCTGGGACGTGGTACGAAAAGACCAGAAAGTCTCGTTCCCTGATATCGTTGCGGCGCAGGCGGAAGCCTCGGCCGTTAACGTCAACGACAATGGTTCGGGGCGCCGCCACTGATGCGTGCACTGCACAATCTTGTAGCAAAGCTGGGATCGTGATAAACATTCACAATTCGGTGGTTAGGCCCGGCGATGTTGCCGAGAGGGGCCCAATGCGATCGATTGCTTCACCGCGGACTGCTGCGATCTGTGTGCTGGCATTGGCCATCGCCATGCCGCTCGAGCCCGTTTTTGCGCGCAACAACGGCTTCGGTGGTTTCGGGATCGGCGCCGGCGTTGCCGCGGGCATCATCGGCGGCGCGATCATCAACGGCCAGATCAAGGCGCCGCGCAACGGTGGTGGCGGCAGCAGCAGCAGCCATAAGCGCGATTCCGACGACGACCGCGACACCTCGTCGCGCGATAATTCGGCGCACAGCGTTGCGCTGGTGCGCGGCTCGGCCGACGTCGTGTTCAAGGGCATCGTCGTCAGCAAGGGCCTCGGCGCCGTCGGCGTCGAGGACGCGATCGATCCGACCAAGCAGGATTTCGGCCGTGAAGGCCAGCGTGACTACAACGGCGCCATCAAGGATCTGCTGAAGGCGATCGACTCCACTGCGCAGAGCCGCAGCCGCGATGGTGACTCCATGCTGTCGCAAGGCGACGTTACCCAGCACGCCATCGACCGCTCGGTCACCCACGCCTATGAGGACGCCAGCCTCTCGACCTTCGAGCAGTTCGTCGGCGAGCAGTGGACCAACGAGCGCCTGCGCGTCGCCATCCTCGAGCGCACCACCGCCGAGGTGCCCGGCCTGCTGGTCGGCAACAACTTCAACAAAGTCGAGATGTCGCCGATCGACGAGATCATCCAGCGCTCCGGCCGTTCGATCTACGCGCGCACGCTGGAGACGTCCGAACTGATCGCGCTCAATCAGGCCACCGCGCGCTTTACCCGCGCGCTGTTCGAATTGCGTGGGCCCAGCGTCAACAACGATCTGCGCTCCGGCGTCGAGGGCGTGTTGCTTGCCGCGAGCAAGGCGGCGTTTGCCGACTACGCCGAGCGCTTCATCCGCAGTGATTTCGGCGTGGTGATGCGCTACCGCGCCGAGCGCATCCTCGACGACTGCCTGGCCGCCAACCTCGACGAGATCACTTTGTCCGGCAAGCAGGCGGCAAGCCGCGAGCAGATGAACAAGAAAGTTCAGGAATTGTCGCGCGGCGAATGCCGCAACTGGGTGAAGAACGCCATTGGCGAACCGACGCAGATGGACCCAAAGGAAGACCGGAAGCTTCTGAAGCCGGTTCCCGAGCGGGCCGTCTGGGTGGCGCCGGGCGTGCCGAAGACCGACGCCTCGATGTTCGGCCGCGTCACCAACAACAACTGATGTCGCAGCCGCATTGCGAGCCGCCGTGGCTTGCACGACACGCGAAGATTTTCCGCTAAGTGCTTAAGGGGGTTGGCTCCCTGGGCTGGGATCGAACCAGCGACCATTCGATTAACAGTCGAATGCTCTACCGCTGAGCTACCAGGGAACAGGCCGTGTTTTTTGGGCCACGGGCCTATAACAAAGCCATAACGCTTTGCAAAGCGCGAAGGGGTGGAGCGGCTTCGGCTTCTGTCGACGGCGTTAAGGGAGAAGTGGAGGCCACGGCCGGAATCGAACCGGCGTGCACGGATTTGCAGTCCGCTGCGTAACCACTCCGCCACGTGGCCCCAGAGCCGCCGCCTGCCTCTTGGCGCCGGCGCCACTGGCTATATAGGAGGAAGTGCCAAGCCACAATGTCGGCCCTTGTTCGTCCCTTGGCTTGCGTTTTGGCCCAAGCTGCCGCACAAAAGCCGCGCATTCCGAAGGGTTCCAGGGACAACGCGATGACCGACTATGCCACCGCCCGACACTTCATGGTGGAAGGCCAGGTCCGCACCGCCGATGTCACGGACCGGCGCATCGTTGACGCCATGCTTGAATTGCCGCGCGAACGCTTCGTGCCTCCGGCCTCCGCCGCGCTTGCCTATCTCGACCTGGACCTGCCGGTCGGCGGCGACCGCCGCCTGATCAAGCCGATGGTGCTTGCCCGGTGCATCCATCTTGCCGACATCGCACCGACCGATCATGTGCTCGACGTCGCCTGTGCGACCGGGTACGGCGCGGCCGTGCTGGCGCAGGTGGCCGGCACGGTGGTGGCGCTCGAGGAAGACAAGAAACTTGCCGCATTCGCCGGCGCGGCTCTCGTCCAAGTCCCGAACGTGACGCTCGCGACTGGCGCGCTGACCGCCGGCTGGGCGTCGGCCGCACCCTACGACGCGATCATCGTCGAGGGTGCAACCGAAGTGGTTCCCCACGCGCTTTGCGCGCAGCTCAAGGATGGCGGCCGTCTCGTCTGCGTGCTCGGATCCGGCCCCGGCGCGCGAGCCATGCTTTATCGCCGTAGCGGCGATGATTTTGGCGGCCGGCCGCTGTTTAATGCCGCCGCGCCGCTGTTGCCCGGCTTCGCCAAAACGCCGGTTTTCGCCTTCTAGGTGTGGAAAATTTGCTAGGCGTGGCATGGAATCCCCAAAGTTTAGCAATCGATGGGGGCAACGGGCCGAAGGGGTTTTAACCCCCCAAGCCCGCGCTTAATGTGTTTCATTCCGCTGATTCTATAGGCAAATAGGCGGTCGTTCGTTTGGGTTGTGGGATGTTGCATCTGCGTCGTTGCAACGGGTGGGGTGGTTTTGCTGCAGGTGTTCTTGCGGCCGCGCTGCCGTTTGTGCCGGCCGCGCCGGCCTGGGCTGATACGCTCGAAGGCGCGCTGATGCAGGCCTACCAGAACAACCCGACGCTCAACTCGCAGCGTGCATTGGTGCGCGCGACCGACGAAGGCGTCCCTGTCGCGCTGTCCGGCTACCGCCCGAAGGTGGCGATCACCGCGACCGGGGGCCAGCAGTCGCTGTCGTCGACCTCGAAGGTCGTCGGCGCATCGGTCGCGCCCGGCGCACCGGCCTCGTATTTCACGCAGAGCGGCTACAACACGCCGTTCGGCACCGGCGCGACCATCAGCCAGACGCTCTACAACGGCTTCCAGACCGCCAACAGGACGCGCCAGGCCGAGAGCCAGGTGTTCGCCGCGCGCGAGACGTTACGCGCCGCCGAGCAGCAGGTGCTGCTCAGCGCCGCAACCGCCTACATGAACCTGTTGCGCGACACCGCCATCCTCGATCTGCAGCGGCGCAACGTCGAGGTGCTGCAGGAGCAGTTGCGGCAGACCCGCGACCGCTTCAACGTCGGCGAGGTGACGCGCACCGACGTCGCGCAGTCGGAGTCCAGCCTGGCGCAAGGCCGCTCGCAGGTGCTCAGCGCCGAAGCGACCTACACAGCTTCGGTCGCGACCTACCGGCAGGTGATCGGCGTCGATCCCGGCAAGCTCGCGGCCGCTTCGCCGGTCGACCGGTTCTCGCCGACCACGGTCAGCGCCTCGATCGCGCTCGGCACCTCTATCCATCCGACTATCGCCACGGCGCAATACACCGTCGACTCCGCCCAACAGGCGGTCAAAGTTGCCGAGGGCGCGCTGGCGCCAACTGTCTCGCTGCAGGGCAGCTACACCCAGAACTGGATCGTGCCGGGGCAGCTCAACATCTACCAGAGCTACAACGCGTCCGTGCTCGGCACGGTGAGCGTGCCGATCTATCAAGGCGGTGCGGAATACGCGACCATCCGCCAGGCCAAGGAGACGTTCGGCCAGAAGCGCATCGATCTCGACACCGCCCGCGACACCGTGCGGCAGTCGGTGGTGCAGTCCTGGGGCCTGCTCGAGGCCGGCAAGGCCAATATCGAGGCGACGCAGGCGCAGGTCACCGCTTCCGAAATAGCGCTCAACGGCGTGCGCGAGGAAGCGCGTGTCGGCCAGCGCACGACCCTCGACGTCCTCAACGCGCAGCAGGCGCTGGTCAACTCGCGCGTGGCGCTGGTGACCGCCCAGCACGACCGGGTGGTGGCGTCCTATTCGTTGCTGGCGGCGGTTGGGCGGCTATCGCCGCAGGTGCTTGGCCTCAAGGTGCCGGTCTATGACGCGACGGTGCACTACCAGCAGGTGCGCGATGCCTGGGCCGGAACTCGCACGCCTGACGGGCGCTGATTCGGCGCGCGGCCGGACCGCCGGTTTCCGGCGTTTATGTCCACAGCTCGTTAAGATTCGTGCGCTACCACTGCAACACCTGTCCGTTGCTGGCGTATATCATGAGGCAAAGTGATTCGCGCGCCAGCGCACGTTCAATGCATCAACGAATGCGGCCCGCGGGATCGATGCGCTCGGGAATTCGGAAATGACCCAATCGGCGAAGGCGCAAGAACCCTCGATGGAGGAAATTCTGGCCTCCATCCGGCGCATCATCGCCGACGATGACGCCAGCAAGACGACGAAGCCGCCGGAAGTCGCCGCGCCAAAGCCTGCACCCGCGCCGCCGCCACCGCCGGCCCCTGTCGCTGCGGCTCCGGTGCGCGCCGTTGTGCCGCCGCCGC
>Ga0265313_10000684_pt1 | contig 34937 bp, 34 predicted proteins | sample 4123metaG_FD_203122 | JGI IMG/M metagenome (GOLD analysis project Ga0265313, IMG submission 203122) | Rhizosphere microbial communities from Carex aquatilis grown in University of Washington, Seatle, WA, United States - 4-1-23 metaG | ecosystem: Host-associated > Plants > Roots > Rhizosphere >... | reverse complement strand
GGTGTGCAAATTCAGATAATCGCGGATGTCGGTGATGGGAATGCGGTAGGTGTGAAAGTCCTTGTCCTCCTGCCGCACCAAAGACACCATGAGAAGAACGATCCGCTTTTCCTCAAGCGACATGGTGTAGCTGGCTTCAATCAGCTTATTGGCCTGCGTTACGACAAGTTTACCCTGTTCAATCTTGGAGACAACGACGTGACCAGCCATGCGGGAGGGATTATGATCTTGGCCGATATTTTAGGGGAGCCGGGACGTATCGGCAAATTGTCCCATCCGCACCCCCAATCTGTCCTAACTGAACCCCCAATCCGTCCCAACCGAACCCCCTTTTTGTCCCAACTGAACCCCCAATCCGTCCCAACTGCATGCGGAAACGTCTATAATTTCAGGCACGTGCGCGGCTCCAAACAATACAAACAGTATAAACAAGTAAACAGCAGCAGACGCCGCTGCTTATTTTTCAACAGAAGACAGAGATTGGGAAATGTGTGCACGTTCAGTCGGAGGCGCGTGATCGGCGTTCGTGCCTCTGCATTCCGAAGATGGGCAGAAACTCCACCGGCACGCGGGCAGTAGAACCGGACGGGCAAGGGGGTGTAGAATGCCGCCATGACCACCAAGGAGGCAGCCGACATGCGGAACAGCGCGTCGCTCATGATGCGGGGCGATAAGCTCCAGCCGGAACTTGCCGCCGCGCTCGAAGGGGGCGAGGCAGGGGCGATTTACGAGGTCCGCATCCAAAAGGCATCCGCCGAGGATGCCGCGTATTTCCTTGAGACGCGCGCCAAGGTTCAGGAAGGACTGGCCGATATCGAGGCGGGTGACGTGCTGGATTCAGATGAAGTCCATGCCGAATTGGAAAAGAAATTCGGCATCACCATCCGTCGATAACCATGGCCGACTTCAAATACACCCGCCGCGCCAGGAACGATGTGGACGGCCTCATCGAATACATCGCCAGGGATAACAAGTTTGCGGCGGACGATTTTGCCAATCAGTTGATTGGTAAATTTTTTGCGCTTGCCGAGGCCCCGCATATGGGGCGTGAGCGCGAGGATTACGGCGCGGGCATTCGCTCCTTTCCTTTCGGCAACTACATGATTTTCTATCGCCCGGCCAAAGCCGGGGTGATCATCGTGCGCGTGCTGCATGGTGCGCGAAATCTGCCGGGTGCATTCAGGGCGAGAAGCTGAGGCTTATTCCCTCGCCGTCAATGCACGGACAAACTCCGCCCACGCGATCATCGCCGCCCGCCGTTCGGTGAGGTAGAGGGCTTTATTGTAGACGCCGGCAACGCCGGCCTTGGCCCCGCCCGAGACATGGTTGACGCAGGATTCGACCACATGAGGCGCGATGCCCAGCCGCTCATTCATCATCGTCACCATCGTTCGCCGCAGGTCGTGCAAGGTCCAGTCAGGCATGGGGGAAAGGCCCGCCTCTTCCCGCCGTCTGGCAATTCGTCCATCCACCCGCTCCTTGGTCTTGCTGAAAGCGGAGACGGGGGTTTTCCCGGTGGTGGTGAAAAGAAGGCCTACCTCGCCAATCTCGGGGCGAGCGTTGATGATCGTGACGGCCTGCGGGGCCAGCGGCACCGAATGCGGGCGACTGTTCTTTGTCCGGTCGCTGGGGATGTCCCAAAGCGGCCGGTCCCCATCGAGGCTGGACAGTTCGCCACGGCGCATCCCCGCGACTTCGCCCCGCCGTTGGCCAGTTAGCAACAGCAGCTTGAACAGGTCGCAGAAGGCTCCGCCCTCCGCTCCGAACGCCTGCCAGACCTCGGCAATCTCCGCCTCGGTCAAGGTCCGCTCTCCCACGTTTTTCGGTCCCGGCTTCTTCAGACGGTCGGTGGGCGGAACGTCAACCAAATCTTTCTCCGCGCACCAATTGAAGAACTTGGCGAGATAGGCAAGCGTGTTGTTCGCGGCGCTGGGGCTGCCACGCTCCACCATGGCGTCAATGACGGCGCGAACGTCGGCGCGGGTGATGGACGATACCGGCCGGTTTGCCCATTCCGCCGTGTCCGGACCGAACAGCGCCCGCCTGTATTCACGATGGGTGGATAGGGCGAGACGTGGCCCGACGTGCTGTTTCATGAACCGCTCGCCGATGGTCTTGAAGGTGTTTGCCGCCTTCTCCACCTTGGCCTGCGTCTCCGCCGCCGGTTTGGCTTTCGGGTCCAGGCCACGCTCAACGTCGCCAAGCGCGGCTTTGGCGGCAGCCCGTGCCGCTTCCAGCGAATTTGCCGGATAGGACCATGACATGCGCAGTTGCTGAGAACCCGCCCGCGTGCGGAGGAAGAACGACTTGCCGCCAGCATCGGTGACGCGCAGCCCGAACCCCGGCACGATGGCATCCCAATACTCGTTCCGTTTGCCCTTGGGGGCCGGCTTCAGCTTCTGCACCATGGCATCGGTGATAACTTTTCGAGTCGCTTCGCGGGGCATGGGCAAATCCTCCGGCTTGTCAGCGGATCCATTTCCGGGGCACAAACGGGGGCACAAAAGTTCCCGCTCTGCCCTGTTTCGCCACGTTCAGCCATGCTACCCTTGATGCCTAGAATGTCAATGTTTCTAAGGGTTATCGGCTAATATGCGCCCTTCCCTATTCCTGTATGTTCTGCATAAATCGCTGACTCTTAATCAGCGGGCCGTAGGTTCGAATCCTACAGCGCCCACCAATCTCCTCAAGGGCTTAGCCGGAAACGGCTAGGCCCTTGTTCTTTTCGGGTAAGCACTGGCTAAGCATCGGGGAAAGCCCCCCCTCTGCTCCAGCCTGGGTAATCCCCCCGGGCCTCTGACCACTGCTTGGCTTATTGACGAATTCCCTCCACAATGGACGCATCCGAAAGGAGGGGGCGATGCTGAAATTTCTGACTTGGATTCTTTCCGTCTGCTTGTGGTCCGCCGGTGCGATGGCCACCGAGACCCTGCGGGCCGCCTATGAGGACAAGTCTCTTCCGCCCTATTACACCGGCACGGATGGGGTTGATCCGGTTTTGCCAGGGTTCTCGGTGGAATTGCTGCGAGAGGCGGCCAAGGCCGTGGATATCGAGATTCAATTCGTCCGGATGCCCTGGGTACGCTGCCTGAAATCCCTGGAACGGGGAGAGGTGGATTTGACGTTCAATTCCTCCTTCAAGGAAGACCGGCTGGTCGCCGGTGTCTATCCCATGGTCGGCAACAAACCCGATGCCTCGCGACGGATCGCCACCATCTCCTACGTCCTTTATCGCCTCAAGGGGGCGCCGGTGGCTTTCACCGGAAACTCGATCACCGGGCTCGACGGACCGGTTGGCGCGCCAGCAGGCTATTCCATCATCGAGGATCTCAACAAGATCGGCGTGAAGACCGAGGAAGCCGCCGATACCCTGACCAATTTCAAAAAATTGGCATCAAAGCGTATTCCGGCGGTAGCGGCCCAGGATGTCCACGGCGACGCGCTGCTGCCGGACTTCCCCACCATTGAGCGGGTATCGCCGCCCCTGGCCTCCAAGGATTATTTCGTGATGGCCAGCCATCAGGCCTACGACACCCGACGTGAGTTGATCGAACGGCTATGGGCCAAGCTGGCCGAAGTCCGCGAACGCCGCGCCGCCGCCGTTTACGCCAAGTATGCCCGCTGAGCCACCGCCGTCTCGACCTGCTTGAACACGATGAGGGTCAGGTCGTCATAGAGCGGCTGGTCGCCGATATGCGACTTCACATCGGCGACGATGGCCTCCTTGATGGCCTCGGCCGCCTCGCTCCAATGACCGGAAATCACCCCACACAGCCGCTCCAGGCCGTAGAGGCGGTGGTGGTCATCCGCCGCCTCGGTGATGCCGTCGGTATAGAGGATCACCGTGTCTCCCGGGCGCAGAAGGACGGTGACCTCGGCGATGAAGCCACCGATCTCGTCAACCAGCCCCAGCGGCAGCCCAAGATCCATGGTGTCGATCAGTTCGATCCGGCCGCCATTGCGGGCCACGATGATCGATTCATGCTGGCCGCTGATGCGCATATGGCTGGTGACGCTGAGATCGCCCTCTCCCTCGGGCGGACCGGGGCGATAATCGAGCAGAGCCAAGGTCAGGTTCTTGTCGCTACCCATGCGCTGGATATTGTGGAAGATAGTCCGATTGAGAATGTCGAGGACCCGCACGGCGCTTCCTTCGTCGCCGGTGACCATGGTTCGCACCGCGCTCTGGGTCATCAGCATGACCACGCCGCTTTCCAGGCCGTGACCGGTGACATCGCCGATGCCGAACCGCACGCGGCCATCCTCGCCATGCAAGATGTCGTAATAATCGCCGCCGACCTCATTGGCCGGCTCCATATAGGTGGCCACGTCGAGCCCGCCGATCCCCGCCAGCTCTCTGGCGGTGGGCAGCACCATCTGCTGGATGCGGCGCGAAACATCCAGTTCGGCCCCCATCCGCACATTCTCGGCCTTGAGGATGCGGTTAAGGGACCGGATTTCCTCATTGGCCGCCTCGACCTCGCGAGTCCGCTCGGCCACCCGGCGCTCCAGGTCATGGGTCAGCGCCATCAGCTCGGCCTGCGCCGCATCGCGTTCGTTCAGCCCTCGCTGCGAGGAAGTCAACAGCGTGTTCAGGCGCCCGACCAACTCGCCTAATTCGTCATGCCCGTGACCGGGAATTTCGGGAACCAGACAGGCGCCGGGATGGCTGGGATCGACCCGTGAAACCGCCTGTCCCAGCCGCAGCAGCGGGCGGGTGATCATGGCATAGAAGATGCCGACCACCAGCGCGACGATACCCAGGGCGCGAAGCAACCCCAAGGCCGCGTTGATCCCGGCGCGCTCATAAAAGCCCTGCGCCACAGCCTGGGGCGATAACTGAATCTCGAGCCGGCCGACATTGGTCTGGCCCGTCGCCCCAACTCGCAGGAGGTCGCGGCGATAGGTCAGAATGTCGCCGAACAGGAATCCGGCCAGCCGGGACTCCGTCACCTCTCCGTGGTCACGCCGGCTTTCGGCCAACAGATCGCCGAAATTGTCCCGCAGTCGCGCCGCATGGATGATGCGATAATCCAGCAGGCCCTCGACGACCCTGGTCGCCAATTGGGGATTAAGCTGATAGGCCGCCTCGACCGAAGAGCCGTCGATGGCTCCGATGATCTGCGAGACCTGAGCCTGAACCTGATCACGTTTGGCATGCCAATCGAAGAACAGTTCCACGAGGCCGCCAGCAACGCTGAGCACCAGGACCACCACCACGGTAACCATGGCCTGCTTGGCGGTCAGGCCCCGCAAGTTTGGCGAGGCAGGACTCAAATGATGTCCATCCGCAGGGTCGGCATCAATTTGCAGAGATTGAGCAGGGATTTTCCCTGCCACGCCACCGCCTTGGAGCCCACTACGCTGAGATCGACCGTCTTGCGGTTACGGATTTCGATGGTGAATTTCGACAGCATGGCAATCCCAGAGCTGTTGAGAAATTCCAACCCCTGGAGATCAAGGGTCATGGATCCGGCCGGGACCGCGTTGGAGAGGAATTGGGCAATCGGCGCGTATTCCTGCAGCCCGTTGAGGCGCAGAATTCCCTTCAATGCTGCCGTGCGCGTTGCAGGGTCCCACCCGACCGAGTAATTTTCCCCTTCGATGACGGTTTGCATGTCTAATCCTTGCCTAGATATCCAGCCGTACCTGTGTGGTGATCCGCATGGTGCCGTCTTGCAGATCCTGGAACTGCCACGCCAACCGGGCGCCGTAATCGTTGATCATGGTCAGCAATCCTAGGCCCGATCCTCCGCCCTCTCCAGAACGTTCGATCTGCCTGAAATACATATCGGACGGGTCCGAGGTCGCCAGCTCGCGAACGAAGGCAAGAAAGGCTGCCCCACGCTCGGCTCCGGTGCAATTGGATTCCGAAAACAGGATGGCATCGGTCGCAAGCACCAGCTTTATGGTTGTAGGGGCTGCGGCGACAGAGCTGTACTTCATGGCGTTTTCAAGCAGCTCGTTGGCGATGTAGCTGACCGCGCTACGAATCCCCTGCTGCCGCGAAAGACTGTCGGGATCGGCCTCATCCTTGGGGAAGAAAGTCGTCACATAATCGGCCAGGAAGTCGGCGGACAGTCCATTGTTGCGCCAGCGATGCTTGAGCGGAATCGAGCTGGCGGAAAAAGTCAGGGTCAGGCCATCGTTGACCCCGACCATCGCCTCGGAGAACTCGCCAACGATTTCTGCCATCACCCTAGCCCCCGATGCGTCGGAATGTGCATTCCGGGCGGGATAGTGCCACCCTTCGAAGGCACCGGCAAGTCACGCATCTCGCAGCCACGCCAGCCCCCGGGCGTCAGCGATCGGTAATTGCCCAGCGAACCTCAACGCTTCGTCGAACCGTCCGTCGCGCATGGCCGCATCGATGGACTGGCAAAGGCGATGCACCCCCAGCAGCCCCAGATGTCCGGAGCAACTGCTGAGGTTGTGGGAGGCTTCCGCCAGGGCCTTGCCGTCACGCATGGTCGCCGCCCGGCTCACATCGGCCAGCAGGCTCTGGGAGACGACCCGGTATTCCTGGATCATCTCGGCCACGTTGGAGTCCCCGATCTGACCGCGTAGCGCCGTCAGGGCTGCGGGATCAAAGTCGGCCACCGCGCGGTGGCCCACCTGGCGGTCGATCACCTCGGTCAGTTGTTCTGGTGTGAAGGGCTTGGGAACGAAGTCGTTCATGCCGGCGGCAAGGCATTCCTGCAACTCCTCCGGCGTCGCCGCCGCCGTCAGAGCCACCACGGGCAGGTGGCAGGCTGGCGGCGGCAGGCTGCGAATGGCGAGAACGGCCTGCAAGCCATCCATCACCGGCATGTGACGGTCCATAAGGACGAGGTCGACGGAGTGGGATTGGATGATTTCAAGCGCCTGGGCGCCATCCTCCGCCATCAGAACGGTGTGGCCCTGGCGGGTCAGGAATCCCGAGGCCACCCGCCGGTTGACCGGGTTATCTTCGACCACCAGAACCGAAAATTTCGCCGAGGATAGATGGGGACCGGCGCTGTCTTCGATCCGACAGCCCGCCGACACGCTTCGCCGCTCCGCCGCCGGAACGGCGAAGCCGTCGAGGGCGTTCGCCAGAGCGGCCTCCCGCACCGGCTCAGGCAACATCACTATCCGCTCGTCGCCGTCGGCGGGAGGCAGGGTCCCCCTGCGAGTCAGAATGAGAGTGGGCAGCCCGCGCGCCAGGGCCAGGTCGTGCGCAACCAAATAAGGCAACTGACCGCCCATGATCATGACGTCACCCGGTCGTTGCATTTCCTCGACGGCCCCGACCGTCGCCCTCGCCAACTCGATCCCCCAGCCACCCAGAATTGCCGCCAAGGCACGCCCGACGGCCCCCTCGGCCTCCACCAGCACCACGCGGACAGGTGGATGCGATGGCCTTGCCCGGGCCCCGGCCTCGAGGGCCGGGACCAACGGCACGCGGAACCAGAACACGCTACCCCGGCCGGGAATGCTGTTCACGCCGATTTCGCCGCCCATCAGTTCAACCAGTTGCCTGCTGATTGATAACCCCAGCCCGGTTCCGCCGAACTTGCGAGACACCCAAGCCGCCGCCTGAACATAGCGGCTGAACAGGCGTTCCTGCGCCTCTTCGGGAATACCGATGCCGGTGTCGGCGACGGCGAAATGCAGGCTTTCGGCGCCGGTACTCTGGTCCGTCATCCGCTCGACACTAAGGGTGATGCTCCCCTTCTCGGTGAACTTGATGGCATTGCCGATCAAGTTGAGCAGAACCTGACGCAACCGCGACGGATCGCCCCTGATGATCGCAGGCACATCCGGGGCGATCGCATGAGCCACCGCCAAGCCGCGCTCATTGGCGCGCACGCACATCAGTTCGAAACTTTCCTCAACCAGATCGACAACCTTGACGTCCAACTGCTCGATCTGCAACTTGCCGGCTTCGATCTTGGAGAGATCGAGCAGTTCATCAAGGATGTTGAGAAGCAACCGGCCGGAAGACAGGACTGTATCGGCGATGTCCCTTTGTTCGTGGGTCAGCGCAGTACCGAGAAGCAGTTGCGTCATTCCGAGCAGGCCGTTCATGGGCGTGCGAACTTCGTGTGAGACGACCGCGACGAATTCCGTCTTGGCCCGCGCCAGACTCTCCGCCTGCTCCTTGGCCAGACGGATGCGGTCGTTCTCAAGGCGAAGCTGCTCGTTGGCCAGTTCCTGCTCGATGTCGATCTCGTCGCTGTGCTGGGTGATGGTGTGGACCAGCAATTCAAGATCGGTCTTTTGTTCGCTAAGCGCCGCCAGCAGACGTTGCAGTTTGGCCTCGGCCTTTATGCGCTCGGTAATCTCGGCGCGCATCTGGTCGTTGGCCAGCGCCAGTTCCGCCTCGATGGCATCGCCATGCTCGATCGCTGCCTGAAGTTCGATCTCCAGGTCGGAACGCTCCAGTTCGCTTTTGCCGAGAGCCAAGCGAAGAGTCGCGAGTTCATCCCTCAACGCCAAGTCCTGTCCAACCATCCCCGCCCTCTTCGTCACGAGCCCGCCACATTGCCCGGGAATTCAGTATCGAGCGCAGCCTTGATTATCGTCCACTGCTATAGACGCACAAGTGGCAAGAAGCGGCACATGCGACAAAAAAGCAATATCTATATGGCGGCGCGCCGGGGAGACCTTACCGCGACGGCTGCCCCCCTCGGTGATCAGGCCTCGGCAGTCTTTGGCAAACCCTTTTGGAATTGATTGAAGAGAACCCCTGGACCGCATCGGCCAGTTAACCAAGCTGACTGAACACTTCCCAGCCCCGGGCCAAGCCGCGAGCCCTGACGATCACCACCCATAACTGAAAGTCACGATCTGGCACTCGCCGGCTAAATTCCATCAATTCGATTGACGCCCTTGCCCCGCTCATATTATCGTATTTCTAGTAGATTGATATACTAAGTGGCCCGCCATCGGATTTGCCGCCAATCCACGTCCGGCCATGGGAGAGCAAAGATGCCCGCAGCCATACCATTCACCGCCGCCGAGACGTCGCTGGCGGCAGCGCGCCTGACCTTGCGCAATGCGTTTCCCGGAATCGAAGGCATCTACGTCGCCCTATGCCTGGCAGTGACTGGCGCCGTGCTGGCCTCGGACCACCAGACCCTGGTGGTCGCCGGCATTCTGGCCTTTCATTCCTGCGCCATGTGGCTGCTGTTTCTTCACCTCGTCCGCCGCCGCATGTCTGCTCCGCTGGCCCGGTTAACCGTCCAGGTGGGCGATATCGGCGTCGAGGCCGGGGCTCTGGTCAGTTCGCCGGGCCGTAGCGGCCAGTTGACAGACCTGGAAGACGCTGTGCGCGACATGGGCCGGCGGGTGAAATTCGAGTTCCGTACCCTGATCGAGAATTCGGTTCTCGGGGTCGCCATCCTTCGCGACGGGCACCTGCGGTTCGCCAATCGGGCCGCGGCTAACCTTCTGGGCTATGACCGGGCGGAAGCTCTGGTGATCTTGCCCTCAATCTTCGACCTGCTGCCGGAGGCCGGCCGCACCCGCGCCGACCGCCTGTGCGCCAAGCTCCAGGCGCAGCCCGGCGCCCATGCTCGCCTGACGCTGCCCCTGCCCGCCCCGGATGGCGGCACGCGCTGGGTTCAACTCCACCTTCAACAGGTGGAATGGCGCGGCCATCCCGGCCTCATGGCCTCGCTGACCGATATCAGCCACCAAAAGCGAATGGAGGAAGAACTTCGTCACCTCGCCACCTATGACTCGCTGACCGGGGCCGTAAACCGCCGGTACTTCCTCGACCACGCCGCCGTGGAAATCGACCGGTCCCGGCGCCATGGCCACTCCCTGGCGCTGCTGTCAATCGACCTCGACCATTTCAAGGCCATCAACGATACCCACGGCCACGCCGCCGGAGACCTTGCCCTCAAACAGGTCACCAGGACAGTGCTGCGCCACCTGCGGGAAATCGACGTTCTGGCCCGCATCGGCGGTGAGGAATTCGCGGTGCTGCTGCCGGAAACCACGCTTGAAGGGGCAATGGTCATTGCCGAAAGACTGCGCGACCGGATCGAGGGGCTGATCGTGCGCGTCGGCACCGACGTCCTGCCGCTCTCGGCGAGCATTGGCGTCGCCGACAGCGTCGGCCACTACGACGAGACTATTGCCGAGGCCCTGAAGCGGGCCGATATCGCCCTGTACCGCGCCAAGTTGGAAGGGCGGAACCGCGTGGTGATCGGCTCTCCCCCTCGCCCCCTCTTCGCCGGCGACGGCATCTGAGCTTCCTAGCCTTTGCTTGCGGGCCGCCCGAATTCGCGGCGAAAGGCTGCCGGGCTCTTTGATGTCCATTTGCGGAAAGCGCGGTGGAAGGCGCTGGGTTCACCGAATCCCAGGTCGATGGCGATCTCGCCGACGCTGCGGTCGCCCTGAAGCAATCCGTCAATGGCAAGTCCCCGGCGGATGTCGTCTTTGATTGCCCGATAGGCTTGTCCCTCCTGATGCAGGCGATGGCGCAACGTCGATTCCGGCATGCGCATCTGCCGCGCCAGAACCGCGAAGCTTGGCCAGGACGATGGCGGCTGCTGGCGCAAGCGAGTCCTGATATTGGCGACCAGACCGGCATCGTAGCGATAGCGCACCAGGAGGTTGGCTGGCGCGGCTCGCAGGAACTGCTTCATGCCCCGCTCGGTCCGATCCGCCGGAAGCCGCAGGAAGCTCTCATCGAAGGCAAGGCGGCTGGCAGGCAGGCCAAAACGTACTGGCGCACCGAAGAACAGGCCGTAATCGGCGCCCCGGCGGGGCTCCTGACAGCGGAAATCGACCAGTCGCAGAGGAATGCGCCGCCCCACCAGCCAGCACATGATGCCGTGCAGAATGATCCAGAAGGTCCGGTAGGTGAAGGCCGAACGCGCCGGACCGGCATCGCGCAGGTGAATTTGCGCCAGGCCGTCGGCCACGACCAGCTCGCCCCAGGGGTCGCCCAGAACTACTCGTAGGAAGCGAAGTGCGCGGCGCATGGCCCGTTCCAGGGTGCCGGCCCGCAGCACGCAATGGCACAGCATGGTAAAACTGCCAAGCGGCATCGGCCGGCCGCCGAGACCAAGAAATTCGTCGTCGATGGCAGCAGCGATGCCCAGCCATAACGCACCGTAGCGCTCGGCCGACACCGGCCCGTCCACCATTACCGGCATTCCGGCAGCCTCCAGCAGCGGGGCCGGGTTCAACCCGCGCCGACGCACACAGTCCAGCGCCTCGTCGACGAAAAACGCCGAAATCATCCGCCGTTCCATGGCCTACACCTCTCCTGGATATGGCAAAATCGGCCGAAAAATTGAGCCACTGTGGACATAGGATGCCATATTCAAGTGCCCTATAGTTCGCGTCAAGGAGACAGGCGCTCCAAAAAAAGCAGCAAAGCCTGGATGGAGGACTCACCATGACCAATCCCGTCGACCGTCGGGAATCCGACGTCGTTGCCTATGCCGACGCCTATGCCAATTTCAGCCCCGAGGATATCGCCGCTAGGCTGCATGGCGATCTTGAGACCGGCCTCAATGCCTGCGCCGAATGCTGCGACCGCCATGTCGCAACCGGCGGAATTGCCCTGGAATGGGAAAGCCAGGATGGCCGCCGTGCCACCTATACCTTCGAGCAATTGCGCGATCTGACAGCCCAATTCGCCGGTTTCCTGACATCGCGAGGGATTCAGCCCGGCGATGTGGTCGCCGCCATGCTGCCGCGGACCCCCGAACTGCTGGTCACCATCCTGGGCACTTGGCGCGCAGGCGCGGTCTATCAGCCCCTGTTCACCGCCTTCGGGCCGAAGGCCATCGAACATCGCCTGTCCATGAGTGCCGCCAAGCTGGTGGTCACCGATCCCGCCAACCGGAACAAGTTGGACGAGATCGCGGTCATTCCCGAGGTCGCGGTGGTCACCCGACCCGACCGGGTGGAAACGGTCAAGTCCGGCGACCTCGACTTCCATACCGAGTTGGCCCGTCAGGGCACCGTCTTCGAACCGGTGATGCGTCGGGGCGAAGACCTGTTCCTGATGATGTCCACCTCGGGCACCACCGGCTTGGCCAAGGGCGTGCCGGTGCCTCTGAAGGCACTGCTCAACTTCTACATCTACATGCGCGACGCCGTCGATCTGCGGCCCGAGGACAAGTTCTGGAACATTGCCGATCCCGGCTGGGCTTATGGGGTCTATTACGCCGTCACCGGCCCACTATTGCTGGGCCATGCCACCACTTTCTACGATGGCCCCTTCACGGTGGAGAGCACCTACCGCATCCTCCAAACCCACGGCATTACCAATCTGGCCGGGGCACCGACCGCCTACCGCCTGCTGATCGCCGCCGGCCCCGAGGCCGCCGCCAAGGTCCAAGGGCAGTTGCGAGCGGTCAGCAGCGCCGGTGAGCCCCTCAATCCCGAGGTGATCCGCTGGTTCGCCGAGCATCTGGCCGCTCCGATCCACGACCATTACGGCCAGACCGAACTGGGCATGGTGGTAAACAATCACCACGGGCTTGAGCACGACATCCATCCCGGTTCCGCCGGCCTAGCCATGCTCGGCCATCGCGTCGCTGTACTCGACGACGACGGCCGCGAGTTGCCGCCCAATGTGCCCGGCATCCTGGCGGTGGACATCGCCCGCTCACCGCTGATGTGGTTCTCCGGCTATTGGCAGCAGCCGACCCCGGCCATCGCCGGCGGTTATTACCGCACCGGCGACACGGTGGAGCTGGAGCCGGACGGCCATATCAGCTTTGTCGGACGGGCCGACGACGTCATCACCTCGTCGGGCTACCGCATCGGGCCGTTCGACGTGGAAAGCGCCCTGATCGAGCACCCGGCCGTTATGGAAGCGGCGGTAATCGGCAAGCCGGACCCGGAGCGGACCGAGATCGTCAAGGCCTTCGTGGTGCTGCGGACCGGCTTCAACCCGTCCGATGAGATGGCCGAGGAACTGAGCCATTACGTCAAGCGCCGCCTGTCCGCCCATGCCTATCCGCGTGAGATCGTCTTCATGGAGCATCTGCCCAAGACGCCGAGCGGCAAGCTCCAGCGGTTCATTCTCCGCAACGCCGAGGCCGCCAAAGCCACCGCCTAACCCGAACAGGACAGTCCTCATGCAGATCAAGGATCACGTCTTCCTCGTCACCGGCGGCGGCTCCGGCCTGGGCGCCGCGGTCGCCCGCCTCCTGACCACCGACGGCGCCCGCGTCGTCATCGCCGACGTCAACCGCGCCGCCGGTGAAGCGGTGGCGGCGGAACTGGGCGAAGCGGCCCGCTTTGCCCCGACCGACGTCACCAGCGAGGCCGAAGGCAAGGCTGCCGTTCAGCTGGCCCTCGACGCCTTCGGCCACCTCAACGGCCTGATCAATTGCGCGGGCGTCGCCCCCGGCGAAAAGATAGCCGGCCGCGACGGCCCCCATGGTCTGGACAGCTTTGCCAAGGCGGTCAGCATCAACCTGATCGGCACCTTCAACATGATCCGGCTGGCCGCCGACGCCATGATCAAAGAAGCCCCCACCCCGGACGGCGAGCGAGGGATCATCATCAACACCGCCTCCATCGCCGCTTTCGACGGCCAGATCGGCCAAGCCGCCTATGCGGCCTCCAAGGGGGGCGTCGTCAGCCTCACCCTGCCCGTCGCCCGCGAGCTGGCCCGCTTTGGTGTACGCGTCGTGACCATCGCACCGGGCATCTTCGAGACCCCGATGATGGCGGGCATGTCCCAGGAGGTTCAGGATTCGCTGGGCAAGAGCGTGCCCTTCCCGTCACGACTCGGCCGGCCGGCGGAATATGCCTCCCTGGTACGCCATATCTGTGAGAACACCATGTTGAACGGTGAGGTCATCCGCCTCGACGGCGCCCTTCGCATGTCGCCGCGCTGAGCCCAATCCCCATTTCCAGGAGAGTCCCATGACCACCGATCCCATCGTCATCGTCGGCGCAGCCCGGACCGCCATGGGCGGCATGCAGGGTGATTTCGCCTCCGTTCCCGCCAGCCAGTTGGGGGCTACCGCCATCAAGGCCGCGCTGGCACGCGCCGGATTAAGCCCCGATCAGGTGGAGGAAGTCATCATGGGCTGCGTCCTGCCCGCCGGCCAGGGGCAGGCACCGGCGCGGCAGGCCTCGCGTGCCGCCGGCATTCCCGATGCTGCCGGCTGCACCACTATCAACAAAATGTGCGGTTCGGGCATGAAAGCGGCCATGTTCTCCAACGACCTGCTGCTGGCCGGCAGCAACAAAGTCATGGTGGCCGGCGGCATGGAGAGCATGTCCAACGCCCCCTATCTGCTGGACAAGGCCCGCGCCGGCTATCGCCTGGGCCACGGCAAGGTCTATGATCACATGTTCCTCGACGGGCTGGAGGACGCCTACGACAAGGGCCGCCTGATGGGGACCTTCGCCGAGGAATGCGCCCAGGCCTACGGCTTCACCCGCGAGGCCCAGGACGCCTTCGCGCTGACCTCGCTGGCCCGCGCCCAGAAGGCCTGCACCGATGGCAGCTTCGCCGGCGAAATCGCGCCGGTGACGCTGAAAGGCCGCAAGGGCGATACCGTCATCGCCCTGGACGAACAGCCGGGCAAGGCCCAGCCCGACAAGATCCCAACGCTCAAGCCCGCCTTCCGCGACGGTGGTACGGTGACGGCGGCCAATTCGTCCTCCATCTCCGACGGCGCCGCCGCCCTGGTGCTGATGCGCCGTTCCGAGGCCGAAAGGCGCGGCTTGACGCCCCTGGCCACCATCCTCGGCCACGCCACCTTCGCCCAGGCTCCCAACCTGTTCACCACCGCCCCGGTGGGCGCCATCAAGGGCGTGCTCGGCAAGGTAGGGTGGAGTGCCGCCGAGGTTGATCTTTGGGAGATCAACGAGGCCTTCGCGGTGGTGACCATGGCCGCCATGCACGATCTCAAGCTCGACCATGCCAAGGTCAACGCCCATGGCGGCGCCTGTGCGCTGGGCCATCCCATCGGCGCCTCGGGGGCGCGGATCATGGTCACCCTGATGGCGGCACTGAAGCAATACGGACTCAAGCGCGGCATCGCCTCGCTCTGCATCGGCGGCGGCGAAGCCACCGCCCTGGCCCTGGAGGTCGCATGATCGCCACCGAGGAGCAGCAGCTCATCCGCGACACCGCGCGGTCCTTCGCTCGGGAAAGGCTGGCTCCCAATGCCGCCGCCTGGGACCGCGACCACCACTTCCCCGCCGACGTCTTGGCGGAGATGGGGCAGTTGGGCTTCCTCGGCATGGTGGTACCGCATGACTGGGACGGCGCCGGTACCGATTACGTCTCCTATGCCATGGCGGTCATGGAGGTCGCGGCGGGCTGCGGCGCCGTTTCCACCATCATGAGTGTGCACAATTCGGTGGGCTGCATGCCGATTCTGGCCTACGGCACCGAGGCGCAGAAGGAGCGCTTCCTCAAGCCCATGGCGAGAGGAGAAAAGATCGGTTGCTTTTGCCTGACCGAGCCCGAGGCCGGCTCCGACGCTGCGTCAATCAAGACCCGCGCCCGCAAGGACGGCGACTTCTACGTTATCAATGGAGCCAAGCAGTTCATCTCCTCGGCCAAGAACGGCCACGTGGCCATCGTTTTCGCGGTGACCGATCCGGCGGCGGGCAAGAAGGGCATTTCCGCCTTCATCGTGCCCACCGACACCCCCGGCTTCACCGTGGTTCGGGTCGAGGACAAGCTGGGCCAACACCTGTCCGACACCTGCCAACTGGCCTTCGAGGACATGCGGGTGCCGGCGGCCAACCTGCTGGGCCGGGAAGGCGAGGGCCTCAAGATCGCGCTGGCCAATCTGGAAGGCGGGCGCCTCGGCATCGCCGCCCAGTCGGTGGGCATGGCTCGCTCGGCCTTCGACCACGCCCTGGCCTATGCCAGGGAACGCAAGCAGTTCGGCAAGCCGATCATCGAGCACCAGGCGGTGGCCTTCCGCCTCGCCGACATGGCGACCAGCATCGAAGTGGCCGAGCAGATGGTGTTGCACGTGGCCAGCCTGCGCGACGCCGGACGGCCCTGCCTCAAGGAAGCCTCCATGGCCAAACTGTTCGCCAGCGAAGCGGCGGAGCGCGTCTGCTCCGACGCCATTCAGATCCATGGCGGCTATGGCTATCTCGCCGACTTTCCGGTGGAGCGCATCTACCGCGACGTCCGGGTCTGCCAGATCTACGAAGGCACCAGCGACATCCAGCGGCTGGTTATCGCACGATCCCTCGCGGCGGAATAATATTTGGCCACCCGCCATTGTTTCAGGCCGCTCAGACTGTAAGCATGTGGGCTGACACCCTCCTGGCCACCGAAGATCTGGCGGTCTACCCGGCCGGTCGCCAGATTTTTCAGGTCAGGGGGCAAGGCAAATAGGGCGGAGCGAGCTCGGCGGTTCCATTGGCCGGCAACTCCTTGAGCACAGTACAACGAGCTCACCTCATATAGGCCCACCGCCCAGCCACGCGCGCGTTTCGGTTGGCGGCTGCGCGGTTCCTTCTATATGCTGCTGCTCCCCCGCGCGGGCCAGCCGCGCTCCGATACGCAGTTGAAGCCAAATGACCACCCGCGAACGCGTCTACCTCTATGACACCACCCTGCGCGACGGCGCGCAGACCCAGGGAGTGGATTTTTCCGCCGCCGACAAGGCGCGGATCGCGCGCGAGCTCGACCGCCTCGGCATTGATTATGTCGAGGGTGGCTGGCCAGGCGCCAATCCAACCGACGACGCCTTCTTCGCCGCGCCGCCGAGCTTCAAGCGCTCGCGCCTCACCGCTTTCGGCATGACCCGGCGGGCAGGCCGTTCGGCCGACAACGATCCCGGACTCGGCGCCCTGCTGAGCACACCGGCGCGGATCGTCACCATGGTGGGCAAGACCTGGGACTTCCAGGTGACGGTGGCGCTGGGCATCGAACTGGACGAGAACCTGCGCATGATCGCCGATTCCATCGCCCATGCCGGTACCCGGATGGAAGAGGTGATGTTCGACGCCGAGCATTTCTTTGATGGTTACAAAGCCAACCCCGCCTATGCCCTGGCCGCCGTCAAGGCCGCCTATGGCGCTGGCGCCCGCTGGGTAGTGCTGTGCGACACCAATGGCGGCACCCTGCCCCATGAAATGGAGCGCATCGTCGGCGAGATCATCCAGGGCGGCATCCCCGGCAGCCATCTCGGGGTGCACTGTCACAACGATTCCGACACGGCGGTGGCCAATTCCCTGGCGGCAGTCGCGGCTGGCGTCCGTCAGGTCCAGGGGACCCTGAACGGCCTGGGCGAGCGTTGCGGCAATGCCAATCTGGTCTCCATCATCCCTGCGCTGATGCTGAAGATGGGGTTCGAGACCGGCATCGCTCCCGCCGACCTCAAGAACCTGCAATCGGTGTCGCGCACCCTGGATGAGGTACTGGACCGCATTCCCAACCGGGGGCAGCCCTATGTGGGCGCCTCGGCCTTCGCCCACAAGGGGGGCCTGCATGTCTCGGCGGTGGCCAAGGACCCCCGCTGTTACGAGCATGTGGAACCGTCGGCGGTGGGCAATGTCCGCCATATCGTCATGTCCGATCAGGCGGGGCGCTCCAATCTGGTGGCTCGGCTGAACGAGATCGGCGTCGATCTCGACATGGTCAAGCGCGACGCCCTGGTGGCCGTGGTCGAGCAGATGCAGGTCAGCTTCGACCCCCACGCCGTCAGCGATCTGGTGGATCTGGTCAAACGGCTGGAACACGAGGGCTATGCCTATGATCAGGCCGCCGCCAGTTTCGAGCTGCTGGTCCGCCGCGCTCTGGGCGAGGTGCCGGAGTATTTCAGCCTGGAACGCTACCGCGTCATCGACGAGCGCCGACGCAACGCCAAGGGCGAGTGGATCACCCTGTCGGAATCCACGGTCAAGGTCGAGGTCGCCGGCAAGGACTATATCGAAGTGGGCGAAGGCAGCGGCCCGGTCCATGCCTTTGACGTGGCGCTACGCAAGGTGCTGACCACGGTCTATCCCGAACTGGTGGCGCTGGAGCTCAAGGACTACCGGGTGCGCATCACAGAATCCACCGTCGGCACCAGCGCCAAGACCCGCGTCACCATCGAGAGCGAGGACGATAAGGGGCATCGCTGGACCACGGTGGGGGTTCACACCAACGTGCTGGAGGCCTCGCTGGAGGCCTTGCAGGATTCGATCACGTTCATGCTCTTCCGCTTCCGGGATGAATGATACCGGCGAGCCCCCTTGGGCTCGCCGTATTGCCCCTCGCCGGGCGCTCGCATCCGCTCGCTTGGCCGCCGCCTCAGTGGCGGCCGGATGCCTGCAAAGGCTTCAGACAAAGGGTTCGCAGGCATTATGACCGATACCGCCGTTTCCGGCCCTGGCCCCGCCATCATCCTGGTACGACCGCAGCTTTCCGAGAACATGGGCACCGCCGCGCGGGCCATGCTCAATTGCGGCCTCACCGACATGCGCATCGTGGCCCCCCGGGCCAACCCGCTGGACGAGCGTGCCTTTGCCGCCGCCTCGGGCGCCGACAGGGTGCTGCTGGCCGCCAAGATCTTCGAACATACCGCCGACGCCGTGGCCGATCTGGAGCGGGTGTGGTGCACTACCGGCCGCGACCGCTATATGGTCAAGCCGGTGAATACCCCGCGCGAGGCCGCCGCCGCCATGCGGCAGGTTATCGCCGGAGGCCAGCGCTGCGGCGTGCTGTTCGGGCCCGAGCGGACCGGACTGGAAAATGACGACGTCGCCATCGCCGACACCGTGCTGACCGTACCGCTCAATCCCGATTACTGCTCGCTCAACCTAGCTCAGGCGGTGCTGCTGATCGGCTATGAATGGTTCCAGTGCGGTACCGCCGATTCGCTGCCGCCCATGACCAGGGGCGCCAAGGACGGCGGCCCGGCCTCCAAGGAAAAGCTGCTGCATTTCTTCGAGCATCTGGAGCGCGAGCTGGACGAATGCGGCTTCCTGCGGGTGGCCGACAAGCGGCCGGTGATGGTGCGCAACATCCGCAACATGTTCCAGCGCGCCCATCTCACGGGGCAGGAAATCCAGACGCTGCACGGCATCGTCCACGAGCTGGTGACCTATCGCCACAAGAAGAGCGAAGCGAAATGAGCGAGGCGCAGCCGGAGCGCGGCGCCATTGAGGCACCCGGAGCGAAGCGGAGAGCCCCTCAGCAGGACCAGTGGTCCTGCGAGACCTAGGGGGAGGGCCCCGCCCGGCGCCTGAGGGAAAAAGAAACCGAATCCGTTGACAATGGGGCGCCGATCCGTATAGTTCGCCCCCTCACTCCCGAGAATGCGGGTCGTCGGCCGTTTGGCGCGCCGCCCCCTCCCCGCTCCCAAGGCGGATCAGGACTATCGGGACAACTGCCAATAGGCTGATCAATTCGGCCAGAAGGAAGACCATGACCAAGCGTATTGAAGCCAAATACAAGATCAATCGCCGCCTGGGCGCCAATCTGTGGGGCCGTGCCAAGAGCCCGCTGAACCGCGGCAAGGAGAACCCTCCCGGCCAGCACGGCCAGCGCCGCAAGAAGCCGTCCGATTTCGGCACCCAGCTGATGGCCAAGCAGAAGCTGAAGGGCTACTACGGCAATATCAGCGAGAAGCAGTTCCGCCGCCTGTATGACGAGGCCGTGCGCCGCCGTGGCGACACCTCGGAGAACCTGATCGGCCTGCTGGAAGCCCGCCTCGACGCGGTGGTCTATCGTCTCAAGTTCGCCCCCACCCCCTTCGCCGCCCGGCAGCTGATCAACCACTGCCATATCCAGGTCAACGGCAAGCGCGTCAACATCCCGTCCTTCCACCTGAAGGAAGGCGACGTCGTGCAGGTCAAGACCAAGTCCAAGGATCTGGCCCTGATCCTCGAAGCGGCGCAGTCGCCCGAGCGCGACGTTCCCGAATACCTGGAAGTCGATCACAAGGAGATGAAGGGCAAGCTCGTCCGCGTCCCCAAGCTGGGCGACGTCCCCTACGCGGTCCAGATGGAACCGAATCTGGTGGTGGAATTCTATTCCCGCTAAGATTTGGTCCTTGCCGAAACGAGAACGCCCCGGAGGAAACTCCGGGGCGTTTTTCGTTATCCGATGCCGGGCATGGCCCCCAGGCTTGAATCAGGCCTTGGCGACGCCCTTGTCGTCCATCAACTGCTTCAGCTCGCCGCTGGCGGCCATCTCGCGCACGATGTCGCAGCCGCCGACGAACTCGCCCTTGACGTAAAGCTGCGGCAGGGTCGGCCAGTTGGTGAACTGCTTGACGGCCTCGCGCAGGGACGGATCGACCAGGATGTCGATGCCCTTGAACTTGACGCCCAGATCGGTCAGCACCTGCACCACGGCGGCGGAAAAGCCGCACTGCGGAAACATGGGGGTGCCCTTCATATAGACCACCACGTCGTTCTCGGTGATGTCCTGCTTGATGCGGTCAAAAACGGGATTGTTCATGGAAGCGGCTTCCTCAAGAAGATTGGAATGGCTTGAATGTAGGAGCAATCGGCCCGCATCGCAATATGCCGGCCCGCCCCTCGCCTGCCTTGACCCAGGTCAGTCCATTGCGTAATCGGGCGCGGCGTCGGGAGTAGCGGTCTGCAGGGCCAGGGCGTGCAGTTCGCCGCCCATCTTGCCCTTCAGCGCGGCGAACACGATCTGGTGCTGCTGCACCCGGTTCTTGCCGCGAAAAACCTCGGAGACCACCAGGGCGGAGTAATGATCGCCGTCGCCGCGCAAATCCTCGATGATCACTTTGGCATCGGGAATGGCTTCGCGGATCATCGACTCGATAACATGAGCTTCCATGGGCATGGTTCTGGAGTCCTTCCAAGGTGTGGCCCGAAATGGCTACACCGCCGCCCGCCGCTTGTCCAGTTCCGCGCGCAGGGCGGCCACATCCTTGTCACGGCGGTGATAACCCATGGCCTCGATTTCCCCGGCGGCCTCGGCCAGTCGGGCGGCGGCAAGGTCAAGCTACCCCCGGGCCAGGGCTAGCCGCGTCTCGCCCAGCAGAACATCGGCAAGATAGAGCCGCATGCCCCCGGCTTCGGCGATCTCACGGGCCTCGTCAAGGTCGTCGACATTGGAGTACGAATAGAAAACTTCGATCGGATCGGCCATGGGCCAATCCCACCAGATCGACCGGCCGCCGCCAGCATCGGTTGCCGAACCCGATGGGAAGGGAGCGCGAGGACCTTATCGCCCTCGCGCTTCTTGCCTCAATGTCCCGGCAGTTCCTCACCCATGAAGCCGGGGAACCAGCCTTCATGGGCCTTGAGCAGTTCGTCCACCGGCGCGGCGCGGCCGCCGACGCTGATGACATGGCCTCCGGTCTTGCCGATGACGCGGATGGCGGTATCGTGCTCCACCGCCTCTTCCAGCACGCCGGGGAGGTCGCTGTCGCGCACTTCGATGATATAGCGGCCCTGATCCTCGCCGAAGCACCAGGCGTGCAACGGCAAGGTGGAGGGCGCGTCAAGCTGCGCCCCGATCAGTCCCTCGGAAGCCATGGCCATCTCGGCCACCGCCACCAGCAGGCCACCATCGGAAACATCATGGCAGGCCTGGACCATCCCATCACCGATCAGCTGGCGCACCAGCTCGCCGGCGCGGCGCTCGCGATGCAGGGCCACCGGCGGGGGAGCCCCCTCCTCGCGGCCGCAAATCTCGCGCAGATAGATGGAGGCGCCGAGCCAACCCTTGGTCTCGCCGATCAGAACCACCGCATTGCCGGCTTCCTTGAACGGCACCGTGGCGGACTTGGTCACATCCTCCAGCAGGCCGACGCCGCCGATGGCCGGCGTGGGCAGGATGGCGGTGCCTTGGGTCTCGTTGTAGAGCGAGACATTGCCCGAGACCACCGGGAAGTCCAGCTCGCGGCAGGCCTGCCCCATGCCCCGGATGGATTCGACGATCTGCCCCATGATCTCGGGCTTTTCCGGATTGCCGAAATTGAGATTGTCGGTCACCGCCAACGGCAGGGCGCCCACTGACGATAGATTGCGATAGGCCTCGGCAACCGCCTGACGCCCGCCCTCATAGGGATCGGCCAGGACATAGCGCGGCGTCACGTCAGTAGTGATGGCCACCGCCTTATCGGTACCGTGGATACGCACCACCGCCGAATCGCCGCCGGGACGCTGTACGGTATCACCCATGACCATGTGGTCGTACTGGCTGTAGATCCAGCGCCGGGAGGCGAGATCGGGGCAGCCCACCATCTGCTTCAGGGCCTCGGCCGGGCAGACGGCCTTGACGTCCTTGGCCTCGATCACCGGCTGTTTGACCGGCTGCACCCAAGGGCGGTCGTATTCCGGCGACGCCAGGGCCAGGGGATCGATGGGCAGATCGGCAACCACCGCGCCATGGCGCCGGAGCACCATGCGGCCGCTATCGGTGAGATGGCCCACCACGGCGAAGTCCAACTCCCACTTGTCCATGATGGCCTTGGCCTTGGCCTCGGCCTCGGGACCGGGCTTGAGCACCATCAGCATGCGTTCCTGGCTCTCCGACAGCATGATCTCATAGGGAGTCATACCCTCTTCCCGCATGGGCACGGCATCCAGGTCCATGTCGATGCCGAGACCGCCCTTGGAGGCCATCTCGAACGAGGACGAGGTCAGACCGGCGGCGCCCATGTCCTGGATGGCGACGATGGTATCGGTGGCCATCAGCTCCAGGCAGGCCTCGATCAGCAGCTTCTCGGTGAAGGGATCGCCGACCTGAACAGTGGGGCGCTTCTCCTCCGATTTCTCATCGAACTCAGCGCTGGCCATGGTGGCGCCATGGATGCCATCGCGGCCAGTCTTGGAGCCGAAATAGACCACCGGGTTTCCGACGCCCGCAGCGGCGGAATAAAAGATTTTGTCCTTGTCGGCCAGCCCCACGGTCATGGCATTGACCAGGATATTGCCGTTGAAGGAAGCGTGGAAATTTGTCTCGCCACCCACGGTGGGAACGCCGACGCAATTGCCGTAGCCGCCGATGCCTGCCACTACGCCGGCCACCAGATGCCGGGTCTTGGGGTGGCTGGGGTCGCCGAAGCGCAGTGCGTTCATGTTGGCGATGGGCCGCGCACCCATGGTGAAGACGTCGCGCAGGATGCCGCCGACGCCGGTGGCCGCACCCTGATAGGGCTCGATAAAGCTGGGATGATTGTGGCTTTCCATCTTGAAGATGATGGCCTGACCGTCGCCGATATCGATGACGCCGGCATTCTCGCCGGGACCACAAATCACCCAGGGCGCCTTGGTCGGCAGGGTCTTTAGCCACTTCTTCGACGACTTGTACGAGCAGTGCTCGGACCACATCACCGAGAAGATGCCCAGTTCGGTGAGGTTGGGCTCACGGCCCATGATCTCAAGGATCTTCTTGTATTCGTCGGCCTTGATGCCGTGGGAAGCGAGGAGTTCCGGGGTAATCTGGCTCAAGACAGCGCCTCCACCAGCGAATCGAACATGGCCTTGCCGTCGGCCCCGCCCAGCAGGTCCTCGGCCAGACGCTCGGGATGGGGCATCAGGCCGAGAACGGTGCGCCCCTCGTTATAGACTCCGGCGATATTGGCCAGCGAGCCATTGGGATTGGCGGCGTCATTGACCTCACCGCCCTTGGTGGCGTAGCGGAATGCGACCTGCCCGTTGCCCTCGATGGCCTTCATGGTCTCGAAATCGGCAAAATAGTTGCCTTCGGCATGGGCGATGGGAAAGCGCACCACATCGCCGGCCCCATACTTGCGGCAAAAATCGCTGGAATCGGTCTCGACCCGCAAAAAAACGTCCTTACAAATGAAGCGCAGGTTCTTGTTGCGCATCAATACTCCCGGCAACAGCCCGGATTCGGCGAGGATCTGAAAGCCGTTGCAGATGCCGAGCACCCGGGTGCCCTTCGCCGCCTTGGCCTTGACCTCCCGCATGATCGGCGAATGCGCCGCCATGGCGCCGCAGCGCAGATAGTCGCCATAGGAGAACCCGCCCGGGACCACGATCAGATCGAGGTCGGGCAGTTGGGTGTCGCGATGCCACACCATCAGGGGCTTGGCGCCCATGCTGGCTTCCAGCGCCACGGCGACGTCACGGTCGCAGTTGGAACCGGGAAAAACGATGACGGCAGCTTTCACGGGCGTCGCCTTGCGGAAGTGGGATCAAGGCTGTCTGTGTACCCCGGAACCGATTCGGATTCCAGCCGTTCCGCACCCTTGCCCCCCTGCCCATCCGCCTCCGTTGCGCAAATCATCTATTACATGTGTATCTCATGCATAAAACATATTCACAGGGATATCGTCGCAGCCGTCATCTTGTATGAGTGCGCACAGCTGCATATCTTCTATCTCAGGCTGTGCTTTCGACCAATTCCCGCTCCTGCTAGGGGCTAACTGGAAGGGGACGACATGAGCGACAGCGTCCGTAACGCCGTCAAGGCCTTCGAGGGAACCATGGCGAATATCCATGGCCTGATCGAGCAGATCGAGAGCGAGATCAATCACGCCCGGCAGATGGCCGAATCCTGCGAGCAGCACCTTGCCGCAGTCGAAGAAGCAGCCTTCGCCGATGAGCAGAGCGATGGCTTCGATCCGCAGGAGGAAGCACCGGAAGCGGCCCAACGACAGCAGGTCGAAAAATTCGTCGAACGCGATGAGGAAATTTCCGGCCTGCGCGAGAAGCTCGCCCTGGTCGAGGATCGGCTCGACGGCGTGGATGACGGTATCGGCCAGATTCGCAGCAGCATCCACGCCCTTCATGCCGAAGTCAAAGCCCTGCCCGTGCCGCTCCCGGTCGAGCCCCGGGCTCAGCGTCAACAGCGCGGCAAGTAAGAGCGAGCGGAAAGGGAGCAGGCTATGGCTGGAAACGGCAGTAAGCGCCCCGGTGCCGCCTTCCGGGCCGAGGCAAATCAAATGAAGAATGGCCTGCGCAGTTTGCTCCAGGCACAAAAAATCCAGGCGATGCTGAACGCCAGCAAAAATCCAACCCTGCAGGCCCTCCTAGCCGGCGTGGCGCAGCCCAAGGCCAGGCCCACACCGCCGCCAGCCCCCCCGCCCCAGGCTGCCGGCGCCGCGCAGCCGCCACCGGTTGTAATCACCAAGACCGCCCGCGACATGATGATCGCCCAGGCCATGGTCGATGTGTTGAAGGCGCTGGTTACCGAGGAGATTAAGCGGCAGTTGGACCAACTGCTCGGTCAAGCCCGCGTTGCGCTGCCGACGCCTCAGCCCGCCACCGCCCCGATGCCGGCCCAGACGGCAGCCGAACCGGCCGCTCAGCCGGCGGTCCAACCCGTTGCCGAGCCAACGGCTGAACCACCGGTAACCCAGCCGGCCCCTTCCCCCCAGCCCCCCCCGGCCGCCGCACCGCAGCAGCCAGTGGCGCTGGCGGGAGAAACTGCGGGGCAGAACTGACCATGCACCATCCCCCCTCCCAGCCGGCATCAGAACACCAGGACCGCTTCTGGCGTATGTGGATGGACCATCACCGCCATCTGCGCAAACAACTCAGCTACATGCTCCGGCACAACCCGGCCGACGTCGATGATGTCCTGAGCAACGCCATGCTTAAGGCCCAGACCCAGTTTGGAATTCATGCCGAGGTCATCGACAACGAACGCGCCTGGCTGACCCGGCTGGTGAAAAACGTCTGCATCGACCACTGTCGCCATAACACCCGCTTTGCCCGCTGGCTGGAGAAGGTCGTCCGGGACGAGTTGCACAGTTGCCTTCATCCCGCCGAAGCGGTGCGCGAACCGACACCGGAGGAGCAACTGGAAGCCACCGAGGCCATGGCCGGCCTTAGTGAATTGCTCGACCAGCTTCCCGAAACGCTGCGCCAGCCCATGATCATGCGTTTCGTCGACGAGATGCCCTACGAGGAGATCGCCGAGGCGCTGACCCTGACCAACAGCGCCGTCCGCAAGCGAATCCAGTTGGCCCGCCAATTCCTGCGTCATCGCACTCCACACAGTTGATCCCGGCTGGCCAGTCGTGCGAAAGGGCGCCTCGCGGCAATCCACTTAGTTAAAGTGTTGGCCAGGAGAGTGGGTGAGGCGTAGAATCGGCTCATCCACTCACTCCGGGAGGCATTCATGCCGCAGGGAAATTTCCCCGCACTGACGCCGGCGCCTCTTCCCCCTATTTCCCCGCCCGCGCAGCCACCCTTGCCTCGGGTTCCGCTCGACCACGACGGCGTGCAGGTCAACTTCTGCAAGAACCCGACCTGTGCCAATTTTGGCGTTCCCATCGCTGCGACGGCCGCTCGGGGGCGGGGCGCCGTCAATCCCTACACCGTCGTCGCCAGCGGCGCGGGATTGCCCATGGGACGATGCAATGCCTGCAACGAGCACTTCCCGTTCAAGAGCAACCGCGGTATCGCCGAGGAGCGGGATCGGATGGCGGCCTATCTGGTGCCGATCGGCGCAACCACCTGTCCGACGGGCACCTGCGCGAACCATGCGGTTCCCGTCGGGACGCCAGGCGCCTATCAAGCCTACGGCACGACCAAGGGCGGCAGTCGGCGATGGCGGTGCTGCGCCTGCGGCAAGACATTTTCGGCGTCCGCCCGCCCGACGCTTCGTCAGCGGCAACCCAGCAAGAACCGCCTGATCTTCAAGCTGCTGATCAACAAGTCGCCGCTCAACCGGATCGCCGAGGTGGCCGAGGTCAACATCGGGACCGTGTTCCATCGGCTGCATTTCATCCACGAACAGTGCGTCGCCTTCGCCGCGGATCGCGAGCGCCGGTTGGCGACCCTGCCAATCGAGAGGCTCTACATCAGCGTCGATCGGCAGGACCACATCATCAACTGGCAGGCCCGGAAGGACCGACGGAACATCGTCCTGTCGACCGTCGGCAGCGTGGACAACGCCACCGGCTACTGCTTCGGACTGCACCTGAACTACGATCCATCATCGGATCCGGCGCGGGTCGAGGCCGAGGCCCTAGCCCTGAACGACCAGGCGCTTCCGGCGCCACACCGCCGCTTCTCTCGATTGTGGCTCCAGGCCGATTACGATCTGGCGGTCAGGCAGAGCCGGAAGAAGCAACCGACGGGAACCAGTCTGACGGCGGAGATCGACGACGCCTACCGGATTGCCCAGGCCCGACCAGACATCGAAAGCCCAGAAGCGCCGTCGAAGGACGAGCGCCTTCCGATCTCCGGGATGCAGACCCGCCTGGAATACACGCTCTACGGCCACTTCATGTTCCTGCATTCGTTGCTTCGCAACGTTGGGAAGTGGCGCTTCTTCCTCGACCAGGATTCCGGCATCCGGGCGGCGTGCCTGGCCACCTTCCGAGAGGAAATCACCGGACGGACCTGCGACGCCTTCTTCGTCCGCATCAACAAAGATCTCGGCATTGATCAGAAGCGGCGGGCCTGCATTGCCGCCGATCGGCTATTCGCGGCCGAGCGTGCGGCCCATCCGGGAATGAAAGATCACGAGATCGTCCAGGAGATCTTCAAGCGCCAGATGGCGTCGATGACGCCGCATGGACGGTGGAGCGACCGATGGCTGGCCCATCCGTTGCCGACGATCAGCGAGCCGGAGCTCGCCATCTCATACCTGACCGACTTCGGCGACTACGATCCGAACCACTTGGCCTTGCTCTACGCCAAGGCCAGTCTGCACGGCGTCGACAGCCTGTTCAATCAACTACGGCGTCGATCGTCCATGCTTGAACGATCCCTGCATTTGCGATCGAACGCTGGCCGCATCTGGTCGGGCTACGCGCCGTATCGCCCGGAGCACACTGTAGCCATCCTCGACATCCTCAGAACCGCCCACAATTTTATCTGGGTTGGTGACGATGGCATGACGCCGGCCATGCGAATCGGCTTGGCAAAAGCGCCGCTGGACTACGAGGACATCATCCATTTCGGTTGAAGCACAGCCATGGATGAGGCCGTTATAGGGTGTCGGTGGAAGGAATAAGCATTGCCAAAAATGGAACGGACCCCGAAGGGTCCGATCCTGCGAACTTACGGTGCCACGGTCAGGCGTTGTCCAGGATCTCCTGCCACCCCTCGTCGGCATCAAGGACTTTCACGCCAAGTGCCTCGGCCTTCGCCAGCTTGGCCGCGCCAGCGTCTTCACCGACCACCAGGAACTTCGTTTTCTTTGTGATCGAATCGACCGGGATCATGCCCAACGCACGGGCCTGAGCATGCGCTTCGTCCCGGGTCACCGAGAGCTTGCCGGTGAAGCAGATCGTCGCTCCGGGAAGGAAGTTCGAGTACCTGTCGTCAAGGTATGCCTGGAAGTTTGACTGCGTCTTCCTCTCCCAGTTCTCGACATCTTCGTGGTCGCAATCCACGACCTTTGGCTCGCCCGTCCCATCAAACCAGAACGCATACGCGTTCCCGGCGCCGTCTTCGACGAAGGGGATGAGGCGATCTCGAATCTCGCCAACGAAGCCCGGCTCGTCCTCATCTCCGGCCCACGCCCAGCACGGATCATCTTCCGTGCCATAATTCCACCGCTCGTCGCTGAGCGGTTTGAGGTGCTCTGGATTGAGGAGCGGACCTGTGCAGCAGACGTCGCCATCGTAGGAGGTGAGATTCGGGCCAATATGGTCGAACCAGCTAGAGCTGCCGTCCGACGGGTCGACACCCAACACCTGCTTGATGCCGTACCCCGGCACATGCATGACGAAGTCCTTGTAGGACTGCGGAAAGACCACCCCGAGCCGGACTTCGGCTTCTTCGATCCTGCGGAGCACGTCCTCTTTGTCAGGTAGGGGGGCCCGGACGCGCTCTGCCCCCTCCGCGCGGCATGGAGGCCCCCAACTCGCCGCGAGCATCGGAGCCCTCTGCTCCAAGAACTCCTTTATTTCGACCGGAAGCTCGCCACCAACGCGACCAAGCGAATCCTCGAGAATCGAGGGAAACTCGCCGCCACAACGAGCCAGCAAAGGAATGAGGGCCATTGGGGTAAGCCACTCCAACCTCTCCGCGGCGAAGAGGTCGACAAACTCCTTCACCAGGGCTTCACGATCGTTCTCGGAAATCATGGGATCCTCCTCTTGGTTGTTCCCATGGGGAATATGGGTCCGACGAAGAGGCAAACGGGTTCTCGCGACTGCCCGCTGCGTGATGTTGATAAGTATCCAGGAAGTGGCATTCGCCAGACACGCAAGGTTGCAATGACGCAACCACCATTCTACAGTTCCGTCCTTGCAAGCCATGGGGACGACTGGGCATGCGTGAGTTCTCGCCTCTGGATCTAATCCGTGCCCGTCCCTGGACAAGCGCCTTCTTCACGACCTTCTCGCTCAGCCTCGCCTACTTCGAGGCGGTGATACTCGATGCGCTCGTCCGGCAGAACGTGCGCCAGAACCTCATCCTTGCCGATGTCGTCGGCGTGCGCGCCGCATTGTCCGAGCACGGAGCGCGCTACGCCGGCCGGAGCTACCAGGTCGAGCCGGTCGCCGTGGAAAGGGGCTGCTTCCATCCGAAGATGATGGCGCTCACTTCGCTGGACGAGGCACACCTCGTCATCGGTTCGGGCAACCTCACCGTCGGCGGCTGGGGAACCAACCTGGAATGCGTCGAGCACCTTCACCCGAGCTTTGCCGCGGACGCGTTCGACGACACCGCTGATTTCCTTGAAGCGTTGGCCACGACCGACACCGCCCGGCACGCCACCACGGAGGCTTGCGGCAGATTGGCGGCCGAACTCCGCCGACTAGGTGCGGGAGGCCGCCAGAATGGGGACATCCGCGTGGTGTCCAACTTGGAACGGCCCATCTTCGACCAAGTCGTAGGCTTTGCAGACGAACTGGGCGGTGCCCGTAGCCTCGCTGTCGCCTCTCCCTTCTTCGATGGCGGAGGGGCGATCGACCGGCTCTGCGCCGCCCTCGGACTCGACCATGTTTCCGTCCATGCCCACGGAACCGGGCCAGTGGCGGGAGCGGCTGGGATCTGCTGGCCGAACCACGCCGAGACGCAGGTGTCCGCCGTCACCGTCGAGCCGCTCGAAGTGGATACGCGGCATCTGCATGCCAAGGTCTTCGAGGTGATGTGCCGCCGTGGTCGGCTGGTCATGTCGGGCAGCGCCAATGCGACAATCGCCGCGTTGGCGCAGGGGCGCAACGTCGAGCTGTCCGTGGTGCGGATGCAGCGCGAGAGCAGTTCGGGGTGGCGGTTGACGCCGTCGGCACCGCTGCAAACGGACTCGACCGCAATGGACGAAGCCAACTCCGAAGATCAGGACGGCATCCTGCGCGCCGTGCTGCGCGGAGACGAACTGCAAGGCGAGATTCTGACGACGTTCCCCGTCGGCGACGCTGCAGTGTTCCAACTTACGGGATCGGGTCCGAGAGAGTTGGCAACCACCTCGGTCTCCTCCGACGGCCGCTTCTCGATCTTGGCGCGCAGCTTGGAGTTGGAAAGCTGGGCGGCCCAGCGCCTCGTCCTACGGGTCCGATCCGCAAGCGGCGGCAAGATTGCCGAGGGGTTCGTCTTCTTCCCGGATGTGGCCGAGGTGACCCGCCGTGCCGGCGCAATTGCCAGCCGTCTCCTGGCCATCCTGTCCGGCACCGAAACGCCGACGGACGTTGCTGCGGTGATGACTTGGTTCTTCGAGCATCCGGAGCATCTGCGAGCTCGTTTCGGAGGCGGCCATGGCGATGGCTCGCCGGAACGGCCGGAAACGCATGCAGTAGTGGCCGATCTCCTCGATCCGGTGCCTCTACAGGGGGCCGCCGGCGATCATGGGCATGCGGAGAACTCGATCGGATGGCGGCGGTTCATGGATCAGGTCTTCGCCTCGTTCCGCATGCCGCGCGGCAGGATCACACTGACCACCGCCGGCGATGAAACCGTTGAGGATGATGGCGAGGCGCCCCCGTCGGAACCGGCGCCCCAGATCGAGGAGGCGACGGCCGCCTTCGACCACCTCTTCGATCTCCTCCTTGGAGCCGATGGCGGCCGGCGGGATCTTGGACTGGCGCTTCAGATCAGCCAATATGTCTGCGACCGCCTCGAACCTGCCGAAGCCATGGTCGAAGGCTACCTCACCCGGCTGCTCGCAGCCATGTCATCGACCCTTGTGCCGGATGCCGATCGGATGGCCCTGGCGGCGGCCGTCTTGGTCTCGGCGGCTAAGCGGCAACAGGGAGCCAATGGGCTCGCGGCACTGCGAGGTGCCCGACGCCGATTGCTCCACCTTGGCGTTGAGATTGCCGACGAAGTGCCGGACATGACTGCAGTCCGCGGCTTCGCACGCATCCTTGCTCCGGACTTGGATGCGACCGCGCTCTGGGCCGCCATACGGGAGGTGAGGACCTTTCAGGAGGAGGTGGAACGCTATCGTCATGCGCCTCCCGGCCCGCTGGAGGCTGCCGTTTTCCCCGCGTTGGCGACGCTGCCGGAATGGTCCGATCTGGCCGCGGCCACCGCCGCCAACCGGGCAAGGATTCACTTTCTGGCCAAATACGCCGACTTCTGCCCCCGCCATTACCTCAATCTTCCCACGAGCGAGGCTTCCCGGCTCAAAGAGCTCGGTGTGGGACGAGCCGCCAACTGCTGCAGCGCCATTCTGATGTGCGAGGAAATCTAATGGCGAGCTTGGCCGAGATCATCGAAGCCGCTGAAAGTGCCCAAGAGCCGGGCTTGATCTCGTCGAGCTTGCCCCAGCCGGGCGGTGTCGACCCGCTCGGCTTGAGGCAGATTAACTTCGACCTGATGGATCAGGTGTTCCCGGGAATCAACAACATCGCTCGGCACATCCGGCCATTCTCCGTCGTAACCTGGGCCTGGCGGCGCGCAGCGACCATCGCCGATCAGCAAGGGCAGACCCGCGTGCCCGTTTCCGTCCTCCGGGATTTCGTCGATCGGATCGAGGTCGTCTTCGCCTGGTCGCAATTCCTGCGGGCTCCGGATTCCGTCCTGCCGGGGCGCGACGTGCTGGCGCCGCTGCTGCACAGGACGGAATACGAATTCGGCGGGGAGGAATGGGAGCGGCGCAAGACAGCGCGCGCCTATTCGACCGCATTGAGCGCCCCGATCAACTATGGACCGGCTCTGAAGACATTCGGATGGCTGCAGGCGGATCCGAGCGGCGCATTGGTGGCGACGGCGGCGGTCCAGGAGGCCCTCGCGGCGCTAGACCAAGCCATGGAACCATACCTGGGACACCCAGTCTTCTCGTCGCTCGGCAAGGTCGGGGTATCCGGTGCCGACATCGGCACCTGGGCGGAGGCTTGGAGGCTAGATCTGCCGACGAAAGCGGAGAAGCTGGCGATGGTCGAGACCATGGCCGGCGAATTAGCTCCGAGGTGCCGCCGCGACAGCGTCGCGCTGGTGGTAGCGGCCTCGAAGCACCTGGGCGGGACGCCTTCGGACCAGTTCTTACGGCGCGCCATGTGCGGCCCGCCCAGCGATTTCCATGTGCCTCCGCCCCTTGAGCAGATCGCCAAGGCATGGAGGGGCACGCAGAACCGGCAGGCTTTCCGCCTCGCGCTGGAAGCGTTGTTCTATTGGATCTGCCTGCGCCTGGAGAACGGGGCGACATCGACGGGCGCTCTCGTCCAGGAGTTCCTGTTTGAATCTGGAGAGGCCGAGACCGCTGGACATTGGTTCGAGGCGGTGCGGACGGACGTGTTCGGTCCGGCCGATTGGATCGAACGCCTCGATCACTGCCTGTACGACGACGACCGCTGGGCCGAGTTGCCAGCTACCATCCGCGCGGTCTTCGCGGCCTGCATCGCCGAGGCACCGGACAAGGCAGGAACGGAACGTGCCGACCGCCTGCCGCTTGCGCGGGCTGCCCAGGAATTCGCCGGCTGGCGGGACCAGCCGGTCGCCGACTTTCTGACGCATGTATTGGACAGCTGGGTGTTCGGCCAGCACGTCTATTGGTCCGTCGGCCGCGGCTTGGCCGATGCGAGGGCGCGCGGGAGGAGCATCCTCCGCCTCAAGGTGGCGTTGGAAGACGAAGGCTGGACCATGACGCCAGGGGCGTCGATCTCGGCACCTCGCGCTACTGCGGATCGGCTTGGAACAATGGTCAGTCTAATGCGGGAGGCGGACCTACTGCCAGCTGAGGGGGCGGACTGACGCTTCGGAGATTCATCCCGATCATATGCCCACCATGTCGGAAGGCCGAGCCGATTTTCTGAAGCGGCCCGGCCAACACTTTAACTAAGCGGCTTGGCCTCGCGGCGCCCTTTTTGTCGTGGCACCCCCGCCCTATTTGGACGGAAAGGTGGTAGCGACGCTGGTCGCGACGGTACCGACTGTCTGAAAATTTGTGGTGGCGGCGGCCACAGCCGCCTCGGCCTGCGTCAGCAGAGTGAGATAAACTGGATCCTTGGTCTCGAGAAACAGTTGGGCGGCCTTACCCTGGGCGGTGCCGAACACAGTCATCATGTTGCGCAGATAGTCGGTGGCGTCCTGCACCGCCAGGGATGCCGCCTGAGCCACCTTTTGATAGGCAATGCCGTTGGCGGCTGGAGTGGTCTGGTTGAAGACCGCCGTCGCGGTCTGATTCACCGCATCAAGCATCTGCGGATTGACCGCTGTCGGCGGCGGCGGCGGCGGCGTCCCGTCCTCCTGGGCCTCGGGGCCGTTGCCGGACTCAGGGGTGTCGTATCCGTTACTCATGGTTCTCCTCCCGTCCTAGACGTGAATCAGGGCTTGCCACCAGGGGCTTCCAGAATCATTTTGCAGGCCGTGGCGGTGATGGCGTTGCCGATCTGCTGCAATCCACCCTGGCTCTGCATAGAGTTCTGCATGGCCAGGCTCATGGAATGGGCCATAACCTGATAGAGCAGCGCCATGGATTGCGCCGGCGCTTCGGCCACGACCTTCACGTTGGCCTGGGTCACTGCGTCGGTGATTTGCGAGTTGACCGTGTCCGCCATTTTTCGTCATCCCGATAAGAGTTGCGTCCACCCAGGCGGCTCACCCGCCGGCAGGACGCCCCTGATTAACCAATACCGCCAGAAGCAGCAGGGTCAGCAGGCGGTTGCCGTCATCAGCCGGCCGTGCCCGGGACCGCCCCCTGCCCCCATACATGCCCATCACCCCCCGAACGGCGGCCGCCTGAGTGAGCATTGCGTTCTGCCCTTGGGCCATAGCTCCGTTCAGCATCATCGTGGCCATGGCGTGCGCACCCGCCTGCTGATGCATCCCGGTCGCCAAGGCCGGCCCCATGCCGACGGTGGCGAGGCTGGCCTGGGTCAGCGCGTCGGTGATCTGCGAGTTCACGCCGGTCCGTCTATACATGGATCATGTCTCCGATCATGGTTCGCCGTCAGCGGATCATCCGTTGTTGGAGCTGGAACTCGTGCTGGAGCTGGAGCTCGCGCTAGAGGTGGAACTCGCACTAGAGCTGGAGCTGGAGCTGGAGCTGGAGCTCGCGCTGGAGCTGGAACTTGCCGCTGGCGCCCCAGCTTTCACGTCGATCAGGCCCCGGCAAATCACCGACAACGCCGACAACGCCACCTGCTGCATGTTGCCTTGGCACTGCTGGGCATTTTCCATGGCCAGTCCGGTGGAATGGGACATGGCCTGATAGGCCAAGGCCATGGCCTGGGAGGGAGCGTCGCCGACCACGCCCAAATTAGTGGACGTCACCGCATCGACGATCTGGGGATTGGTTTGCACGGCCATGGCTTACCACCTCATGTGTCGCGGGGCGTCAGCTTGCGCCACGCCCGGAATTGCTGCTCAAGATTCGCATCACCGCCTCAACCGCCGCCGCCTGCTGGGTCATGGCGTTTTGCTGTTGGGTATTGATCATGTTCTGGAAAGACACACTCTGGGCCTGGGCGGCCGCCAGCATGGAATGGACCGTGGACATGGCGGGTCCGATGCCGATGACCATGGCGTTGATGTCGGAGATGGCATCGGTGAGCCCTCCCCGAGCGCAGCCGCAGGGACATGATGCCGACGCCGGGCCGCTGATGGCGGCCATCAACGCGGCGGCGGGCAGATCGGACTCTTCCATGGCCTTATGCCTTCTTCTTACGCCGTACGGGGACACCCGGCAGCCCTTTCAGGGCCGCAAGGGTATCGCCGGCGTCGGT
>Ga0265313_10000683_pt1 | contig 34980 bp, 27 predicted proteins | sample 4123metaG_FD_203122 | JGI IMG/M metagenome (GOLD analysis project Ga0265313, IMG submission 203122) | Rhizosphere microbial communities from Carex aquatilis grown in University of Washington, Seatle, WA, United States - 4-1-23 metaG | ecosystem: Host-associated > Plants > Roots > Rhizosphere >... | reverse complement strand
CACGAGCCCGCGGGGTAGCTCGATGGGGTCGCCCGGGTTCTGCAGCGAGTTCGTGCTCTTGATGAAGAGCATGGGGCGCTCGGGCACGCCCTTGCCGCCCTCGGCGGCATGCTTGCGGTAGTTAAGGCCGATCGCCAGGATGTTGGGCGGGGACACGGGAGCCAGGAGCTTGCCCGGCGTGACGGAGCGCTCCGTGACCCGGAAGGAGCCGAACAGGTCCCCGGAGACTTCGCGCGCGGTCCCGTCAGGCTGCAGCGCGGCATAGGCGGGGCCGGAGGGCGAGAGGTGGCGCAGGAGCTTCATGCGGTTGGGGGGTTACGGTCCGGTCTCGGCAAAGGCCTCCATCCCGACGCAGGTGCAGACCAGGTGGCGGTCGCCGAGGACGTTGTCGACGCGGCCGACCGCCGGCCAGAACTTCGACGCCCTCGTCCAGGGCGCGGGAAACGCGGCCAGCTCGCGGGAATAGGGGTGATCCCACTCGTCCGCGCACACCACCCGGGCCGTGTGCGGTGCGTGCTTCAGGGGGTTGTTCGCCCGGTCGGACTCCCCGTTCGCCACGGCCTGCATCTCCCCGTGGATCGCGATCATCGCGTCGCAGAACCGGTCGAGCTCCGACTTGGCCTCGCTCTCGGTCGGTTCCACCATGAACGTGCCGGGCACCGGGAAGGAGAGGGTGGGCGCGTGGTAGCCGAAGTCCATCAGCCGCTTCGCGGCGTCCTCGGCCTCGACGCCGTGCCTCTTCCACCCGCGCAGGTCGACGATGCACTCGTGGGCCACCAGCCCGGAGGCGCCGCGGTAGAGGACCGGGAAGAACCCCTCGAGGCGCTTCGCGACATAGTTGGCGTTGAGGATCGCGGCCTTGGTCGCCGCCGCGAGGCCCTCGGCCCCCATCATCCGGATGTACATCCAGGAGATGACCAGGATGCCGGCGCTGCCCCACGGGGCGGAACTGACCGCCCCATGGTGGGTGCCGCGGTCCTCCGTCAGGGGCGACACGACGACGTGCCCGGGAAGGAAGGGCGCCAGGTGGGCGGCGACCCCGATCGGGCCCACGCCGGGCCCCCCTCCGCCGTGGGGGATGCAGAAGGTCTTGTGGAGGTTCAGGTGGCAGACGTCCGCGCCGATGTGTCCGGGCGAGGTGAGGCCCACCTGGGCGTTCATGTTCGCCCCGTCCATGTAGACCTGGCCGCCGTGGGCGTGCACGATCGCGCAGATGTCCTTGATCGAGCTCTCAAAGACCCCGTGGGTCGACGGGTAGGTGACCATGAGGGCCGCGAGCTTCCCCGAGTGGGCCTGCGCCCTCGCCTTAAGGTCCGCGACGTCGATGTTGCCCTGCGCGTCGCAGGCGACGGGGACGACCGCGTAGCCGCACATGGTCGCGCTCGCGGGGTTCGTGCCGTGGGCGCTCGTGGGGATGAGGCACACGTTGCGGTGGCCCTCCCCCCGGGAGTCGTGGTAGGCGCGGACCGCCAGCAGGCCGGCATACTCCCCCTGAGAGCCGGCGTTGGGCTGGAGCGAGACCGCGGCGAAGCCGGTGATTTCGGCGAGCCAGGCCTCCAGGTCGCTGAAGAGGCGCCGGTAGCCGCGGGCCTGCTCCTCGGGTGCAAACGGGTGGAGCCGCGAGAACTCCGGCCACGACACGGGGAAGAGCTCGCTCGCCGCGTTGAGCTTCATCGTGCAGGAGCCGAGCGAGATCATCGACTGGCAGAGCGTCAGGTCCTTGGCCTCGAGCCGCTTGATGTAGCGCAGCATCTCGTGCTCGGTGTGGAACCTCTGGAAGACCGGCGCCCTCAGGAATGCGCTCGTGCGAGCGAGGGGCGCGGCGAAGGCGTCGCGCGCGGAGTCGGCGCCGGGGAGCGGGACGCCCCCGAAGATCCCGAGGAGCACCTCCTCGAGCGTCGTCGTCTCGTCGAGCGAGATCCCGACCCGGCCCCCGTCGATCCTGCGCAGGTTGAAGCCCTTTGCCGCCGCCGCCGCGTGCACCCGTTCGGGCGCGACGTTGCTCGCCGTGAGGGTGTCGAAGAACGGCTCCGGGCCGAGCTTGGCCCCCGCGGCGCGCAGGCCCTCGGCGAGCATCTCGGCGAGCAGCTTGATCCGGCGCGCGATGGCCACGAGGCCCTCGGGACCGTGGTAGACGGCGTACATCGAGGCCATCACCGCGAGGAGCACCTGGGCCGTGCAGATGTTGGAGGTCGCTTTGTCCCTGCGGATGTGCTGCTCGCGCGTGCCTAGCGCGAGCCGAAGCGCCGGGTCGCCTTGGGCGTCCCTCGACACGCCGACCAGGCGCCCGGGCATCTGCCGCTTGAAGGCGTCCCGGGTCGCCAGATAGCCCGCGTGCGGCCCGCCGTAGCCAAGGGGGACGCCGAAGCGCTGGGAGGTGCCGACGGCGACGTCCGCCCCGAATTCCCCCGGGGGCCGCAGCAGCGTCAGCGCGAGCAGGTCGGCCGCGGCGATGCAGAAGGCGCCCGCGCCGTGCGCCTCCTCGAAGAACGCGGTGAAGTCGTGGACGGCGCCCCAGGTGTCGGGATACTGGACGAGCACCCCGAAGCACCCCGGCCCCGGCTTGAAGGAGCGGTGGTCGCCGGCGACCACCTCGATTCCGAGCGGCGTCGCCCGGGTCCGCACGATGTCGATCGTCTGCGGGTGGCAGGCGTCGGAGACAAAGAAGGTGCGGCGGGACTCGGGAGGGCCGTCCTTCAGGCGGTGGCACATCATCATGGCCTCGGCGGCCGAGGTGCCCTCGTCGAGCATCGACGCATTGGAGATCTCGAGGCCCGTCAGGTCGCAGACCATCGTCTGGAAGTTGAGCAGCGCCTCGAGGCGGCCCTGCGAGATCTCGGACTGGTAGGGCGTGTACGCGGTGTACCAGGCCGGGTTCTCCAGGATCGTCCGCTGGATGACCCCCGGGACCCGCGTGTCGCTGTAGCCCATCCCTATGAAGCTCCGGAAGACCTTGTTGCCGGCCGCGATGGCCCGGAGCTCCGCCAAGGCGGCGCTTTCGCCGGCCGCCGGGGGCAGCCGGAGGGGCCCCGTCCGGATCTGCGGGGGAACCGCGGCGTCGACCAGGGCGTCCACGCTCGGGTACCCGAGCTCCGCGAGCATGGCCGCCGTGTCGGCGGGATTGTCACCCAGGTGCCGGCGGGCAAAGGAATCGTTCGAGTTCGCGAGTTCGCTTGGCGAAGACATGCGGCTTCAACGGTAGGCGCCCGCCCGGGTCGCGCAACCGCGATTTGTTGGGCGAGGCCAAGGGTTTGCTTCCCGGCCGGATCTCGTATAGCAGGCTTCTCGAATGCGGGAGAAACCCTACTCGACCCGGGAGGCGCGCGCGGCGTTTGTCGACCGGAGGCTAGAGGAACTCTATCCGGTGACACCCATACCCCTGGCCCACAGGGACGCATTCACGCTCTTGGTCGCCGTGGTCCTGTCGGCCCAGTGCACGGACAAGCGGGTCAACCTGGTGACCCCCGAACTCTTTCGGCTGGCGGACACGGCCGAGAGGATGGCCGAGGTGCCCGTGGCCGAGATCCGGCGGATCATCCGCCCGTGCGGGCTCTCGCCCCAGAAGGCCAAGGCGATCTCCGGCCTGTCCAAGATGATCGTGAAGGAGCACAACGGCTTCGTTCCCGGGACGTTCGGGGAGCTTGAGCGGCTGCCCGGGGTGGGGCACAAGACGGCGAGCGTCGTGATGGCCCAGGCGTTCGGGGTCCCGGCGTTCCCGGTGGACACCCACATCCACCGGCTTGCGAAGCGCTGGCGGCTCTCAAAGGGGCGCAATGTCGCGGAAACCGAGCGCGATCTCAAGGCGCTCTTCCCCGAGTCCCGCTGGAACAAGCTGCACCTGAGGATGATCTACTTCGGCAGGGAGCACTGTACGGCCCGCGGCTGCGACGGGCGCCGGTGCATGATTTGCTCTTGCTTCAATCCAAGGCGCGGGTCTTGCTGACCTTTCTCTTGTTCGGGCCGTAGCGTAGCCTGGTAGCGCGCTTGCATGGGGTGCAAGAGGTCGAGAGTTCGAATCTCTCCGGCCCGACCATTTTACCGAGACTGCCGCAGGCAGGATCGGGGATCAACGCGCGGGAATTCATTCGCCCCGTGGCGGCGTTAGGCATCGGCCCGGGACGACGGATTCTGCCCCACCTTGCGTCATGGCGCCACATTGATCTCGCGATTTGCGGGCACAGGCGATTCGATCAAACCTCTCTATGCACGCGAACGCAACCGAGCCCTTGGTGGCAAAGCACGGTGCCCTTCGCGACGCCCTGCGCCCAAGGCTCCAGCGCGGGCTCATCATCGCCTTCTCCGGGGGCGTCGACAGCGCTTTTCTGCTCTGGTGCGCCGAGCAGGAGCGCCTGGCGTCGGGCGGGCGCCTGCTGGCCGTCACGGCGGTCAGCGCGAGCCTCTCCCGGGCGGAGCGGGAGGACGCGGCGCGGTTTGCGAAATGGCTTGGGGTGGTGCACCGCTGGGAGGAGAGCCGCGAATTCTCGAATCCCGATTACCTTCGAAACGACGGCTCCCGCTGCTACCACTGCAAGACCGAGCTGTTCCGTCTGACCGGGAGGCTCATGGAGGAAGGCACATATGGATTCGTCGCGTACGGCTACAATGCCTCCGACCGCGGGGATTGCCGCCCGGGCCACCGTGCGGCGCTCGAGAACGGAGTCATCGCGCCCCTTGCCGACGCGGAGCTCACCAAGGACGAGATCCGCGCGCTCATGAGGGAGTTCAAGCTTCCGCTTGCGGACAAGCCGGCCAGCCCGTGCCTGAGCTCAAGGCTGATGACGGGGGTGGCGGTCACCCCGGAGAAGCTCCGTCACGTCGAGGAGATTGAATCGATCCTGCGCGCCCGCGGCGTCGAGGTTGCGCGCGTGCGCATCCACGAGGACGGCCCGCTTTCCTTCCTTCGTATCGAGGTCGGGCCCGGCGAGATGGAGGAGGTGCTTGCGGCGCGGGCCGAGCTCGTGGCCGCGGGGGCGTCGCGCGGCTACCTGCGGGTGCTGCTGGACCTCGGCGGCTACCGCACCGGGGGCGCCGTCGTTCGCTGAAAGGGGACCATGCGCGAAGCCGAACTGCTTGAAATGCTGGAGGCGGTGGGGGCGGCCAGAATCTCTCCTGAGGAGGCGCTCCGCAGGCTCAAGTCCGGCCCGTTCCGCGAGGCGGACCTCGGGTTCACGGTCCCCGACCATCACCGTCGCCTCCGCCACGGCCTTAACGAGGTGGTCTACGGAGAGTCGAAGACCATCGAGCAGCTCCTGGGAATCACCGCCGAGCTGGGCGGATCGGGCAAGCCCGTCCTGGTCACCCGCCTGCAGCCGGAGAAAATCGCGGCCCTTAAGCGCCGGTTTGCCGATGGCAGGGTGAATGCGGTCGCGCGCACGTTCATCGTGAACCCGCCGGCCCCCCGCCCGGCAGAGCCGCCGGAGCCCCACGTCGCCATCGTCGCCGCCGGCACGAGCGATCTGCCTGTGGCCGAGGAGGCCTGCGAGGTGTGCGTGGCCATGGAGACGCCGTTTGCGCTGATCTGCGACGTCGGGGTCTCCGGAATCCACCGGCTTCTCGGCGCCGCGCAGAGGCTGCAGGCGGCGACGGCGATCGTGGTCATCGCCGGGATGGAAGGGGCGCTTCCGAGCGTGGTCGCGGGCCTGGTGGGCTGCCCCGTGTTTGCGGTTCCGACCAGCGTGGGCTACGGGGTCAGCCTCGGGGGCATTGCGGCCCTCCTTGCGATGCTCAATTCATGCGCGCCCGGCGTCACCGTCGCAAACATCGACAACGGGTTCTCCGCTTCCTTTTCAGCCTGCCAGGTGGTGCGCGCCGTTCGCGGCGCCCGGCAAGGACACCATGGGTAAGGCCGTCTACCTGGAGAGCGTCGCCGGCGTGGCCGGGGACATGTTCGTCGCGAGCTTCGTGGACGCCGGCGTGGTCGGCGCGGCGGAACTCGCCGCCCTGCCGGGCCTCGCGGGCCTTGAGGGGGTGGAGGTGAGGGTGGGCAAGGTCCGGCGGGCCGAGCTCGAGGCCACGCATGTCGAGGTCGCCGGCGTCCCGGAGTCCGACCTGTTTCAACACAGCCACGGGGAGGCTCCCGGGCCGCACGAACACCGGCGCCCTCCCGGGCCCGGTGCGGGAGGGGGAGACGCGCACGTCGCGTTCCCGTCAGCCCCCCACGGGGGCGGGCACACCCACTATTCCGATATCGACCGGCTTCTTTCAGACTCCAGGGTCGATGCGCCCGTGCGGACGCTGGCCCGCAGGATATTCCGGCTGCTTGCCGAGGCCGAGGCGACCGTCCATGGCATCCCGGTCGATGACGTGGCGTTCCACGAGGTCGGGGCCGTGGATTCGATCATGGATGTCGTCATGGCTTCCTATTGCGTGGCGAAGCTCGGGACCTGCTCCGTGTACGCCTCCCCGATTCGGCCCGGCCGCGGCCTCGCGAAGATGGCGCACGGCACCTACCCGGTGCCGCCTCCCGCATCCCTGAGGCTCCTTGCGGACATGCCGGTCGCGCAAACCCCCGAGGCGATCACGCGCCCCAACGTGGAACTTTCAACGCCCACAGGGATAGCGATCCTGAAGGCGCTGGCCCCGCGGTTCGTCGCCGAGCTTCCCCCCGGGACGATCATCGCACATGGCGCCGGCGCCGGCACGATGGACCTCGGGGGATTTCCGAACATCTTCCGGATGACCCTGTTCGATGATGCGCTCCCGTCGGACTCGGCGGAACCGTTTGACCGTGACCGGGTGGTGGAGATCGCCTGCAATATTGACGACGACACGGCGGAGCACACGTCGTGGATCGCCGCTCAGGTGATGGAGCGCGGGGCCCTGGACGCCTGGCTCTCGCCCGTCACTGGGAAGAAGGGCCGGACCGCGGTCTGCCTTTCGGTGCTTGCCGGCGAGGCCGACTGGCCCGCGCTGGCCGCGTGGATCCTGGAGCACAGCACGACCTTCGGCGTGCGCTACCGCACCTGGGATCGGCTGAAGCTCTTCCGGCATTTTGAGCGTCGCGAGACGACAAAGGGCCCGGTGAACTTCAAGGTGGGGACGACTCGGGACGGGAGGGTCGTTAAGGAGAAGCCGGAGTTCGAGGACCTGCGGCGCATCTGGGACCGACCGCAGCCATAGGCCCGTCTCCGCGGAGATCTGACCTCGCGGGGGAGTGGCCCGCCCGGGGGGGATCCAGGCGGGCTCCGTGGGGGATTCCCGTGCCGCGGGCGCCACGGCGCAGCGCCTCGGCAAGCTACCCTGCCAAACGGGGCGCGGCAGGCGCGCTACTTCTTCGCCTTCGGCGTCAGCTTGGTGATCGCGGCCTCGGCCTGTTCCAGCTTGGCCTGCAGGTCGGCGACCTTGGCGTTCGAGTCCTTGAGCTGCGACTGGAGGCCCGTGCACGCGGCCGCGGATGCTCCGGATTCCATCTCCAACTTGGTGCATTCGGCCTTGGCCTGGGTCAGCTCCGCATCGAGCTTGCCCGATCCCTCCGCGGCCTTGTCGAGCTTCACCATCAGCGCCGCGCATTCGGCGTTCGCCTTGCTCAGCTCCTTCTCAAGCTTGGCCGACTTGTCCATGGACTCGCCGCATTGAGCCATCAGCTTGGTGCATTCGGCCTTGGCCTTGTTGAGCTCCACCAGGAGCGCGGCGCCATCCGCCTTGGCCTTGTCCAACTGGGTCTGGGTTTGGGCGGTCAGGGCCTGGGCCTGGGCCAGCTGGGACTGGGTATCGGAGACCTGGGCGTTGAGGCCGCTGATCTTGTTTCCGAGGACGGCGGCGACAGCCACAAGGGCGATCGCGAGAAGTCCGATAACGATGGCCGCTACGGGACTTTTTTTCTGGGGCGTGGGTACTGCTACTGGGTCGCTCATGGTTTCTGGGGTGCTTGCAGCCCGCGCAGGGCCGCATCCTGCGAATAGCGGTTTGTGCCCAAGGGTTCAAGAAAGGATTGCGGGCTGCGCGCCTCCGCGACCGTTGTAATTTGAATCCTGATACACATTAAGCGCCGCCCGCTCCGGGGGGCCCGGGCAGCCGCGGGGCCGCGAGGGGGCCGAGGAGCCGCCAAGGGTCCGCGCGCCACGCGCATGTTAATCCTGTTCAACACGGAATCGGCGGTTTACGCTCGGGAGGTTGTGGAACACGTCAACGAGTCCATCATCCAAAGCGAGGCGCGGTTCCGGGAGCTGTTCGACGAGGCGCCGGTGGCGTATCACGAGATCGACGGGACCGGCGTCATTCGCCGGATCAACCGGGCCGAGTGCGCCCTGTTCGGATGCGAGGCCGCAGCGATTGTCGGGCGCCCCGTATGGGATATGGTGGCCCCGGAGGCGCAGGCCGAGGCAAGGGATGAACTCCACAAGAAGCTGGCCGGCCAGATGCCACTGGCGACGTTCGAGCGCCGGTTTGTGCGGCGCGACGGCAACGAGCTGTGGATCGAGGTCCACGAGACCCCGGTCCGGGGCCCCTCGGGCGAGATCGAGGGCATCCGCGCCGCTCTGCTGGACATCACCGAGCGCAAGCGGGCGGAGGAGGCGCTTCGGGCGAGCGAGGCGCGCCTGCGCCGTGCCGAGCTGGCGGGCGGCTTCGGGCACTGGGAGTGGGACCTGAAACGGGGGGTCATCACCGGCTCGGCGGGAGCCTGCAGGATCTACGGCGTGGAAGAGGCCGAGCACACGGCGGCGTTCGCTCAATCCCTCCCGCTTCAGGCCTACCGGGCGGCGCTCGACGCGCAGCTTCGCCAGCTGATCGCCGGCGAGGGCACCTACGACATCGAGTACGAGATCAGGCGGCCCGTCGACGGGCGGACCGTCGCGGTGCATTCCACGGCCTTCAACGACCGGGCGACGGGAAGGGTCTTTGGCATCATCCAGGACGTCTCGGAACGCAAGCGGGCCGAGGCGGCGCTGCGCGAGAGCGAGCAGATGCTTCAGGAGACGCAGTCGATCGCCCGCATCGGAGGCTACGTCTACGACATCCCGATCGGCACGTGGAGGAGTTCCAAGGTGCTCAATGAGATCTTCGGCCTCAACGGCCTTCGCGCGCGATCGGTGGAGGAGTGGGCCGCGATCATCCACCCCGACTGGCGGGAGCGCATCGTCGCCTATCTCCAGAGCGAGGTATTGGGCCGCCACGGCCGCTTCGACCGGGAGTACATGATCATTCGCGCCAAGGACGGCGCCGAGCGGTGGGTGCACGGGCTGGGCCAGCTGGAGTTCGACGAGCACGGGCGCCCCATTCGGATGCTGGGAACGATCCGCGACATCACCGATCAGAAGAACACGGAGATGATGCTGCGGCAGACCGAGGAGGCCTTTCGCCAGGCGCAGAAGATGGAGGCGGTCGGCCAGCTTGCCGGCGGCGTCGCGCACGATTTCAACAACATCCTGGCCGCGGTCCTCATGCACATAGGCCTGCTCCAGGAGGAGCCCTCGATTGACCCGGAAACCCGGGATTCGCTGAAGGAGCTTGAGAAGGATGTGCTCCGCGGCTCCGCCCTCACGCGGCAGCTGCTGACCTTCAGCCGCCAGCAGGCCATGGAGCCCAAGGTGCTCAATCTGGGCGTGGTCCTGCGGGGCCTTCTGAAGATGCTGCGGCGCCTCCTGGGCGAGAACATTGTGCTGTCCCTGAACGGGCCGGAGGAACTGCCCATGGTCTATGCCGATGCAGGCATGATGGAGCAGATCGTGATGAACCTCTGCGTGAACGCCCGCGACGCGATGCCCCACGGCGGGCGGCTTGACCTAGGCCTCGAGTCGGTCGAACTGCGAGCCGAGGACCTTGCCGCCCAGCCCGAGGCGCGGACGGGGCGTTTCGTGCGGCTTAGCGTCAGCGACTCGGGCGCAGGCATGGACGAGGAGACGCTTCGGCACATCTTCGAGCCGTTCTTCACGACGAAGGGAATCGGAAAGGGCACCGGGCTCGGGCTGGCGACGGTGCACGGCATCGTCAAGCAGCACGGAGGATGGATCGAGGTGCAGAGCGCCGTGCGGCAGGGCACCACGTTCAGGGTGTACCTGCCCGCGTCCCGGATGATCGCGGAGGCGCCGGCTGGCGCGGTGGATCTGCGCCGCATGCCGGGAAGGAATGAGGCGGTGCTGATTGCCGAGGACGAGGACAGCCTGCGCGCGGTGTCGACCGCTGCGCTGCAGCGCCACGGCTACCGGGTCTTCAGTGCGGTGAACGGGGACGACGCGCTGCGCATATGGTCGACCCATCGCGACGAGATCGACCTTCTCTTCACCGACATGGTCATGCCCGGCGAGATGACCGGCTGGGATCTGGCGTCCCGGCTGCGCGCGGACAAGCCCGGCCTCAAGGTCATCATCTGCACGGGCTACAGCCAGGAGTCGGCCCTGCAGGAGCTCGACGCTGGCACGCGGACGGCCCTGCTGAGGAAGCCCTTCGACATCGCGCGGCTCCTGCAGGCGGTGCGCCAATGCCTTGATTCAGGCTGAAGCGCCGCCGTCGTGCGGGAGACGCCCTGCGGAAGGCGAGGTCCCTAATTCAATGATGGACATTCTATTGAGAGATTCACCCGGGGGCCGTTCGCGGGCGGGACGCGGAGGCGCCGCCGCCGGGGATGGCCAAATGCCGCCGCAAAGTTGGCAAGATGTGCGCAGCAGCCGGGCCTGGAAGTGGGATAGTACTTTGCGGTAGAAGGATCGTCGTTCTGGTACCGTTCAGGTCAACCCCACATATGAAATCCCTACGCCATCTCCTCGCACTGCCACTGCTGACCGTGGCGATCAGCGCGCAGACTGCCCCCACGCTTCCGGACCGCCCCGCCGCCGCGATCACCAATTACAAGGGCACGTGGCTTCCCGTCGTGGGAACGAACAGCAACGCCGCGGTGGTCGTCTCCGGCGGAAGCCCGGTAACCCTGGCCCTCAACGCAGGGATCATGCTCACGGTCGGCGACCGCTATGCGGACGGCTTTGTCACCGTCAAGGACGCCTTCTCGGCCGACGTTCCCACATCGAGCGACCTGGAGGCCGCCGCCACGACGGCTGAGATGAAATCGACGCAGGTGACCCTTCAGGCCACCCTGACCTCGGACGTCGACATTCCCGACGCCTATGCGCTCCTCATCGCCTATCCTCCGAGCAAGAACCCGGACGCGGCGCCGATGCTCGCGGTCGTGGCGCACACGATCGGCGACCTGAAGGCCGGTGTCGAAAAGCACATGAGTGCCGTGCTTCCGAAGCTCAGCCAGGATGAGGGAGCGGGATGGAGCATTTTGGTGTTTGACGCGGGGAGGCAGGTGCGCAGCTCGACGATGGGCGAGGTCCTGCCCGGCTACTTCGACCGGATCGAGGCGGGCTCGCTGAAGAAACGCATTGCCGAGCGAACCGACAAGAGGGTGGACGCCCCGATTGCGGTCTTCCGGCAGATGCCGCTCGGCCTTCCGGACGCGGTCAAGGCCAAGTACCATGGCACGACCTTGAAGGTCGAGATTAGGGTGAGCGTCGACGGCCATGTGGTTTCGGCAAAGCCGGTCGGCGTGGCGGACCCCGATCTCTGGGAGGCGCTCAACAGGGGCTTTGCGACCTGGCTCTTCCTGCCGCCCGTGAAGGACGGGGCCCCGGTGCCGGCGAGCGCGGTTATCCCCGTGAAACTCTAGGTTTGGCGGGCCGCCTTGGGATCTAGAGCCAGCGGCGCACCCGGCCCCGGTAGGCCGAGTACGCATCGCCGAACTTGCGCTCGAGGTAGCGCTCCTCGCGGACGATCACGCCGTAATGAAGGACGGCGGCCAGGACTGCGGTCAGGAGCACCGGGACGAGGTCGCACCACAAGAGGGCTATCCCCAGGTTGAGCAGGCACAGCGACAGGTACATCGGGTTGCGCGTGAACCGAAAGGGGCCGTCGCTCACGATCGCCGTGGCGGGAAGGCTTGGATTCACATTCGTCCCGGCCCGGGCCATCGCCGCGCGGGCTGTCAGGACGATGCAGGCCGCCGTGCACGCAAGAAGCGCCCCGGCGACGCGGGCGGGCAGGCGCGGCGAGAGGGGCAGCGGATGCAGAAAATGGGCCCCGGCGCCGACCAGCAGGACCGCAAGCGCGAGCGCCGGCGGGAAGACCAGGACGCCGGGTGAGTCGGCGGCGGGGTTCCGCGCGTCTTGGCCTAGTGCGGTCGACGCCATCAGACGGCGGTCTCGGCCTCCGCGGCGGTCTGGCACGTGACCACGCGGACGCCTCGCCGGTAATGGACAACCGAGAGAATATTGAATCCGATGTCCTTGGCGGGATCGGGGACGATACGCACGACGGCGCCGATGCCCCTTGCCTTGAACGCGTCCATGACCTTCGTCAGGCCGGGCACGCAGTCCAATTCCATGGTTTCCAGACTGCTCAGGTCAGTCAGAAGCGTGAAACCCTTTCGCGTCAGGTTAAGGATGCTCGTCATCGCTTCACTGTACGGCTTCATATCGGCGGCAGAAACGTGCCCGATGAACCGTATCCGGATCAGGTTGCGCGGCGCTTCGAACAGCACTTCGAATTTGGGGCTTTCTGCCATGGGTTGATTCGGGCTGGCGCGGTCGGTTCAATCGTCTGCAGGCGGGTGCCGGGCCGATCTCGCCGATCTAGCCTTCCACAAGGAACTTCTCAAACCGCCCGCGCAGGCTCCGGCTGAGCGGTATCCGGATGCCGTTGCGAAGGAGAATGCTGTAGTCGCCCTGGGCGTTGGGCTGAAGCTCCTTGACCTGGTCTATCCGCACGAGGGCCGAGCGGCTGACCCGGGCGAAGTGCTGGGTCCCCAGGCGCCCCTCGATGGACGACAGGGTGTCCCTCGGCATCAGCCGCTCCCCGGCCGTGGTGTGGATGACCACATAGTTGTCGGCGGCCTCCACCCAGACAATCTCGTCAAACTTGAGGAAGACGTACCGCCCGTCGGCCTTCACGGCAAGGCGCTCGGGCCTCTGGGCCCCGGTGGCCGCGATCCCCGCCAGCGCGCCCTCGATGCGGGCGCTCAGGTCGCCGGCCCGGCGGGCGCTCACGTACTCGGCCGCCCGCTCGAGCGCGGTCTCGAGGCGCTCGCGGTCGAAGGGCTTCAGGACGTAGTCGACGGCCCGTACGCCGAAGGCGTCCACGGCGAACTTGTCGTGCGCCGTGACAAACACGACCGCCGGCCGATTTTCCGGATCGATCCCGGCGACCACCTGGAGCCCGTCGCAGCCGGGCATCTGCATGTCGAGAAACGCGATGTCGGGCTTGTCCCTGCGGATCGCCTCGACCGCCTCGGTTCCGCTCCCATACTCTCCAATGATCTCAATCGAGAGGTCCTTGGGCAGCAGCGAGATCAGGCGCGCGCGCGCCAGGGGTTCGTCGTCGGCGACGATGATGCGGAGCTTGGTCACGTCTTGGTGGTGCTGAAGGGAAGGGTGATGCGCACACACAGGCCGCCTTCGGGCCGGTTGACCAGTTCAAATTTCTGCTGGGAGCCGTAGAGCTCGGCGAGGCGGGCGCGTGTGTTGGCGACCCCGATCCCCTCCCGGCTCGGGCCCTCGGCCGGGAGCCCCGCCCCGTTGTCGCTCACCGTCAGGACGAGGTTGCCCTCCTGGCGGACCCCCCGGAGCTCGATCCGGCCCGTCCGGGCGTTGGGCTCGACCCCGTGGCGCATCGCATTCTCCACCATGGGCTGCAGGATGAGGCTCGGAACCTGGGCGTCGATCACGTCGTCGTCGATCGCAATGGTCACGTCCAGGCGGTTGTGGAAGCGGATCTTCTCGATGTCCAGGTAGCGCTCAAGGAAGGCGATCTCGTCGCGGAGCGTCGTCTGCGGCGCCCCGGTCTGGGACATGGTGATCCGCAGGAGCTCGCTCAGCCGGACGAGCATGCGGTCGGCCGCTTCGACGTCCGTGTGCATGAGGGAGGCGATGCCGTTAAGCGTGTTGAACAGGAAGTGGGGCTTGAGCTGGTGCAGGAGCGCCTGCAGGCGCGCCTCCGTGAGGTGCTTCTCGAGCTCGAGGGTCTGGACGGTGCGCTCGTTGTACTTGCCGTAGTAGTCGAGCGCGTGGCTGACCGCGATGATGACCCCGTAGACCAGAAGGTTGAACGGAAGCGTGCGCACAAGCAGCGGGTGGAAGATCTCGCCGAAGGACGCGGGCTCGCCGCCGATCCAGCTGTCGGCCTCCCCCACAAGCGTCCTCACGACGATGTAGACGAGCGAGAAGACGAGCGCGGCCCCGAGGTGGAGGGCCGCCGTCAGCCAGCGCGAGCCGCGCTCCGGCGGGTAGCGCCGCGCGAACCAGACGACGGGCAGGGACAGGAAGCCGTACACGTACCAGTCCTCGAGCGAGTCGCTGATCGCCTCTCCCCACGTGATGGACCTGCCGAGGAAGTTGCTCGAAAGGTAGATCTCGCTGGCGATCGCCAGGCCGACGAGCGTCCAGAGCGCCACCCATCCGGATCCGCGAATCAGCGAGGGGGCGAGTGTCCGGGTGCTCATCAATGGAAAGGTTTTTACTTCGGCGGAGCGTAGGTCAATAGCAGTCCTTGCCTGTTATCGCGCATTCGCGATCCGGGCACGAATGATTTCACCTCGACATGCCCACCCAAGGCCACGCTGATCCCAAGGGGAATCCGCCCCGCGGCGCGATCTCGCCGCTTGTCCCGGTCCTGGTTCCCCTCGCCGTGGCGGCGATTGTGGTCGGGGTGGTCATCTCGAGGCTGTTCCCCTTCGCCCCTCAGGGAGGGACCGCGCCGCCGGCCCGTTTTGTCGACGTGACCGCCGACGCGGGCATCAACTTCGTGCACGACAATGGCGCGAGGGAGGACGAGGAGACCCCGACGACGCTTGCGGGGGCGGTCGCGGTTCTCGACTACGACAACGACGGGCACCCCGACCTCTTCTTTGCCAGCGGGACGACGTGGCCGTGGACCCCCTCGGCCATGGGGGGCCCTCCGACCTGCGCGCTCTACCACAACAACGGCGACGGACGGTTCACCGACATGACGCGTGAGGCGGGGCTCGACATCACGATGCTCGGGATGGGTGTCGCCGTCGGCGACTACGACGGCGACGGGTATCCGGACATCTTCATCTCGGGGATCGGGGGCAACCGCCTCTTCCGCAACCAGCGCAACGGCACCTTTGTCGACGTGACCGACGCGGCCGGGGTCCGGGGCGACGACCACGTCTGGAGCACCGGCGCCGTCTGGATCGACCTCTACGGCGACGGCAAGCTCGACCTGGTCGTCTGCAACTACGCCCGGTGGGCCCGCGAGACGGGGCTCAGGGACGCGTTCATGGCCGAGATCGCGGGACCCTCCTACACCGCACCGGCGGGCTTCGTGAGCGCCTTCCCCTCGGTGTACCGTAACCTCGGAAACGGGAAGTTCGTGGATGTCTCCTCGAGGACCGGCCTGAATCTCATCGACCGCCAGACCGGCTACCCCCGTGCGCACCCCCTGGCGGTCGCGGCGGTCGACGCCAACGGCGACGGCCGCCTCGACCTGTTGTTCACCTACCAGTCGGGCGGGGACATCCTGTTCCTCAACCAGGGCGACGGGACCTTCCGGCAGTGGAACCCGCCGGCGGAGGAGCGGCGCGAGGGCGCTTCGGCCGGGCTCGTCGGCGCGGGCACCCTGTCCCATTCGCGCCAAGGCCAGCCGGTCGACCGCTTCGGCATCCTGCGGGCGGCGGGCCTCGCGATGGCCGCGAACGCGGACGAGGGGGAAACGACCTGCAGGCTCTGCGACAAGCTCGGTGTGGCGCTCATGGACTACGACCTCGACGGCCGGGTCGACATCGTCTCCGGGAACGGGCTCGCCGAGCCCGGCCTCGCCCACTTCGAGCACGGCCGCGCGTTCCTGTCGGCCCCGCTGCTGCTGTGGAACAGCGGGCACGGCTGGATCGAGGCCTCGGCGCCGAGGCGCGAGTTGCCGCTCGGCGGGCCGCTTGTGGCCCGCGGCGTGGCCGTCGGCGACCTGACGGGCACGGGGAACCTCGACATCGTGGTCGCGCGCAACGGAGGACCGCCGCGGCTGCTGCGAAACGCGCAGCGGACGCACAACTCATGGCTGAGGATCGACTTGGTCGGCACCCACTGCCAGCGCGACGCCGGCGGCGCGAGGGTGGAGGTGCATACGCCCCGGGGCGTGCTCGTGCAGACCATGGAGCCGGCCACCGGCTTCATGGCCCAGTCCGAAAAGACGCTCACGTTTGGCCTGGGAGGCGACGACCGGGTCCGCACGATCGTCGTGCGCTGGCCGAACGGCGTGCGCCAGGAGGTGCAGCCGGCGGGCATCAACCGGCGGATCGTGATCACCGAGCCCAAGTGAGCGCAGCGAGGCGCCGGGTCGCGGATCGTCCCGCGGCGGCGACATTCCACCCCGTCCGATCCCGGATTCACCACAAACGCCTTTCAATTAGGGGGCTTAATAGGCCAATTCAGATGTGCAGGCGAACCCCACTCTCGTGCAGCCCCCTCTCGTTGGCCTCCAACGGATATTTCATAAGAATATGATAAATAATAGATTCCGCACCGTACTGACCCTGATATGCCTGGCGGCGGCCACCCGCCTCTTCGCCGGCAACAGCGTCCTGGATTGGAACGAGGAGGCGATCGACGCCACGCGCCTCGCCCGAAACCCACCGCCGCTGTCCTCCCTTTACCTGGCCACCTACCACATCGCGATCTTCGACGCCGTGAATGGGATAAGCCGCACGAATCACGGGTGGCTCGTCAATGAACCGGCGCCGGCGGGGGCGGACATGGATGCCGCGGTCGCAAGCGCGGCATACACCGTCCTCAAGGAGCTTTGGGTCTTCACCAATCCGCGCACCGTGCAGGTGGCCTATGACAAGGCCCTGGCGGCCATTCCCGACGGACAGGCCAAGACGGACGGAATCGCATGGGGAAAGAAGGTGGCGCAGGCGGTCCTGGCGAAGCGGGCGGACAGCGGCTACAACAAGCCGATCCCGGGCAAGTACGCGAGCAGTGAGCCGGGAAAATGGAGGGAGACCCCGCCTACGTTTCGGCCCCCGACGACCCCGTTTTGGGGCAAGGTGACGCCGTTCGCGATGACCTCTCCCTCACAGTTTCGCGCGCCGCCGCCGAACCCGGTGACATCAAAGGAGTACGCGGACGAGGTGGCGTTCGTGAACAAGGTAGGGGCCCGGGACGGCGCCGACCGCACGGAATATCAGACCATGACCACCCCGTTCTGGTCGGACGACCTCGGGACCTCGACTCCACCGGGCCACTGGAACATGATCGCCCAGGACATTGCGCGGAGGAAGAACTTATCGGTGCCCGAGACCGCGCGCCTGCTCGCGCTGCTCAACATCGCCGAGGCCGACGCCGCGATCGCCGTCTGGGACACCAAGTTCTTCTACAGCACGTGGCGCCCGGAGACGGCGATCCGAGAGATGGATTCGAAGCTCAATCCAAACGCGGCCCCGAATCCCAATTTCATTCCCAATCTGGCATCGCCCGCCTTCCCGTCCTACGTCTCGGGCCACAGCGCGTTCTCGGCCGCCGCCGCCCGGATCATCGCCCTCTTTATCGGGACTGACGACATCGAGTTTTCGACGACCTCGGACGGCCTCCCCGGCGTCGTTCACTCGTTCAAGAAGCTCTCGGAGGCGAAGAGCGAGGCAGGGATGAGCCGGGTGTGGGGCGGCATCCACGTCATGTCGGACAATATCGAGGGCCAGAAGGTGGGGGCGAACGTGGCCGACTGGACGTTCAGCCACGAGCTTCTGCCCCTGACGGAGGCGCCTTTGGCCTCGGGCGCGCCGAGCGCCAAATGACGCTTTTGCCCACAGGCAGGGCGAGGAGCGAGGCGGTCGAGCTCGCGGTCCCGTGGATCCTCAGGATCGGCGTTGCGGGCTGTTTCATTGGGCACGGGGCCTTCGGCATCATCACCAAAGCCGCATGGCTGCCGTATTTTGCCGTCGCGAATATCGGCGAGCCGCGGGCCTGGCAGCTGATGCCCTGGATCGGGATGATGGACATTGCGGTCGGCGTGCTTGCGCTCGTGTGGCCGTGCCGCGCCCTCTTCATGTGGGCCGCCACGTGGGGCATATGGACGGCGCTGCTGCGGCCGCTTTCCGGCGAGTCGTGCTGGGAATTCTGGGAGCGCGCGGGGAATTTCGGAGTGCCGCTTGCGATCATCACGGTGGTTGGCTGGAGCGGGCCGCAGCTGAGGAGGCTGTCGTCGCGTTGGCCTGACACCGGCGAGGGCGCGCGGCTGCGGCTGAGCCGGGTGCTTTGCTTGGTCACGTTCTCGCTTCTAGCCGGGCACGCGGGCTGCACGTTGTTGGAGCCGCGGGCCTCTTTTGCCCACAACTACGCCGCCGTATGGCCGCACGGCCCCGCGGGCGTCGTGCCCGCGGTGGCGCTGCTCGAGCTCGCGATGGCGGCGGGCGTGCTTTTTCGGCCCACGGTCGGCCTCCTCGTCGGCGTCTGCGCCTGGAAGGCTGCAACCGAGGCTCTGTTTGTCCTTGCGGGTTCGCCGGTGTGGGAGGTCGTCGAGCGCTTTGGGAGCTACACGGCTCCGCTTGCGCTGGCGTTCCTACCCGGTCCTTGGCTGGCCGAGCGCTCGACGATAGCCGCCGCCCGCCCGAATTTCCCTTCCACACCATGATCAAATCCCTGACTGCCCTCGCCCTCGCGGGCGCCTCAATGCTTAGCGCCGCAGGAGCCGACTACACGGCCGCGCCCCTGAGGGAGCGGAAGCCGCCGCAGAACGGCGCGAAGGTGTTCGAGATCCTTCCGCCGGAACAGACGGGCGTCACCGTCAGCAACGTGTACAGCGACCCTCGGATGTGGGCCGACCGCTTCCGCGAGTTGACACTCGGCGCCGTTGAGACCGGAATCGCCGTTGCGGACTTTGACCGGGACGGCCTTCTCGATATCTTTGTCGTGTCCCGAAACGGGCCGTGCGCCCTTTACCGGCAGACCGCGCCCTTCAAGTTCGTGAACGTGGCGGCTGCGGCGGGCGTGGACTGCACGGATAAAGGCCAAGGCAGTGTCACGAGCGCGACCGTCGTCGACATCAACCAGGACGGCTGGCCCGACCTCTACGTCTGCCGTTTTGACGCCCCCAACCTCCTTTTCGTGAACAATGGCGACGGCACGTTCACGGAGCGGGCCAAGGAGTACGGTCTCGACGTGCAGGACGCCTGCGTCCAGGCGACATTCGCCGACTACGACGGTGATGGGTACCTGGACTGCTTCATCCTCACCAATGTTCTCGACTTCTCCAAGAGCCCCCAGGGCCGCAGGAACTACCTCTTCCACAACAACGCCAACGGGACCTTCACCGATGTCTCGAAGAAGGCGGGGATCTGGGGGCTTTCCCAGGGGCACACCGGGATATGGTTTGACGCGAACCAGGACGGCTGGCCGGACCTCTACATTGCGAACGATTTCGAAACGCCCGACCGCTTCTACATGAACAACGGGGACGGCACGTTCACGGACGTCGTGGACGAGCGCCTCCCGCACGTCACGTATTTCTCCATGGCGGCGGACTCGGGCGACCTGAACAACGACGGGCTGATCGACTTCATGGTATCGGACATGCGGGACCACACGCACGCCGGGTTCATGACCGGCCTCGAGGAGATGGGCCGTGGCCTCTGGGAAATGGAGCGGGTCCCGGAGCTGATCCCGCAATACATGTGGAATGCCGTGTACCTCAACACCGGCACTGACCGCTACCAGGAGATTGCGCACCTTGTCGGCGTGGAAGCGACCGGGTGGACTTGGGGAACCCGCATGGCGGACCTCACCAACTCGGGCCGCGAGGACCTGTTCTTCGTCGGGGGTATGATCCGCGACTTCACGAACCCGGACCTGGTCGACAAGCAGAACCTGGCCCCAAACCTGAATGCCCGTGGGGCGGTCTGGAAGAACTCGCCTATTCGGCGCGAGCACACGTTGGCCTTTCATAACCTAGGTGACCTGAAGTTCAAGGACGTGAGCACGACATGGGGGCTGGACCAGCTCGGCGTCGCCTTTGGCTGCGTGCTGGTCGACCTGGCCGGGGACGGCAATCTTGACATCGTCTACAACAATTTTGACAGCCCGCCGACCGTCATCCGCAACAACAGCTTCGAGGGGCACAGGGTCATGATCAAGCTCGCGGGCCGTCCGCCGAACCGAGACGCGATCGGCGCCGAGCTGCGGATTGAGACGGCCTCGGGCGTGCAGGTGCACCAAATCTACACCGAGCGCGGCGTCGTGGCCAGCGAGCCCGCAACGGTGCATTTCGGGCTGGGCGGGGACACAGTAATATCGAAGCTCACCATCCACTGGCCGAACGGGCAGGTTCAGGTCCTGGAGGATCTTCCTGTCGACAAGACCCTGACAATAAGCCAGCCCGAGCTTGCGGCCGGTGAGATCGTTCACCGCCCCCCGGCAAAGGTCACGCACCCGGCCAACCCGGCCGCCCTGTTCACCGAAAATTCCCACGCACGCGGGGTGAACTTCGTGGACGGCTCGCTTCCCGCGGACGAATTCAGCCGCCAGCGCCTCCTTCCTCGCCGCCAAGGCATGAACGGCCCCGCGATCGCGGTCGCTGACGTGAACGGGGACGGAATCGCGGACCTATTCGTCAGCGGCACGGCCGGCCAGTCCGGGATGCTGTACTTCGGGCAGCACGACGGCACGTTCAAGCCCGCGCCCGAGCAGCCCTGGGCCTCCGTCAAGGACACGGATGACGTTGGGGCGGTCTTTTTCGACTCAACCGGCACGGGCCGCCAGGACCTCTTCATCGCGAGTGGCGGGGTGCGCCACGACCGTGGCGACCCGGCCTTGGACGATCGCCTGTATCTGAACGACGGACACGGGAATTTCACGCTGGCGCCCTCCGGCACGCTGCCGGAGGACAGCGAGTCGACCTGCGCTGTCGCGGCCGCCGACTTTGACGGCAGCGGTCGGGTTGGGCTTTTCGTGGGAGGAAGGGTGGTTCCCGGCCGCTGGCCCGCGGCGCCCCGAAGCTTCCTGTTCAGGAACATCGGGGGAAGGTTCGTCGACGTGACCGACGAGCTGGCGCCGGGCTTGAGGAACATCGGGATCGTAACGGCCGCGGTCTGGGCGGACCTCGACCACGACGGAAGGCCCGACCTTGTGCTGGCGACCGAATGGGGACCCATCGTGTACTTCCACAACAACGGGCACGGGCTTGAGAACTGGACGGAGAAGGCGGGACTCGCGAAGCGCACGGGGTGGTGGAGCGCCCTTGCGGTGGCCGACCTGAAGGGCGACGGGCGCCTCGACCTGGTCGTGGGCAACGCCGGCCTGAACACGAAGTACCGCGCAAGCCAGGACTGGCCGACGGTGCTGTATTCGGGCGACCTGGACGGAAGCGGCCGCGAGCAGCTGATCGAGGCGCAGTATGAGGACGGGAAGCTCTACCCGGTACGCGGCCGCAGCAAGCTGTCCTATTCCTTCCCCTGGATCCCGAAGAAGTTTCCGACCTTTGAATCCTACGCCCACGCCACGGTTGACGAAATCTTCCCTGCGGACCGCCTGGCCAAGGCCCGGCGCTACGAGGCCACCGAGCTGGCGAGCGGCGTGTACTTCCAGCGGCCGAACGGGACCTTTGAGTTCAAGCCCCTGCCCACCATGGCCCAGATCGCCCCGATCAACGGCATTCTCGTGCGCGACCTGACCGGCGACGGGCATCTTGACGTCTACTGCGTGGGCAACAACTACGGCCCGGAGCCGTCCACAGGACGTTTCGATGGCGGCGTGAGCCTCCTTCTGAAGGGCGACGGGAATGGGGGGCTGACCCCGGTGCCCTCGTGGAAAAGCGGGCTCCTTGCCGCGGGCGACGCCCGCGCGGTGGCAGCCGTGGCCCTTTCCGGAGCGAAGGGGGTCCCGGCGATCGCGGTTTCGCAGTGCAACGGGCCCGTCCTGCTTTTCAGCCCGAATCCGAAGGCGGGGCAGGCGGCGAACACGGTTGCGGCGCACTGATTCCGACGACTGCAAGCTGCGGTGCAGTGTCAACTATTGTCTTAAGGCAATAGTTGATAATATGTTATGAACTTGGGTGAGAAAATGCATGGACAGATATTTATATGATATCATATCAATATCTGTCCAATCCCTGAAACGCCCATGAACACTGCTTCACCCGCAACCCTCACCACGCACCGCGAACAACCGACTTCGGTTGGGAACGGTTGGATTCTTTTCTTCGTCATCATCGCCCTCCTGGTGCTCGCCTTCTTCCTGGTCATCGACGTGCAAGGCCGATCGGTCCTTTCCATCGTTGCCGGCATGATCATCGGGATCGTCTCCTTCGTGATGCTGGGAGGGTTCTTCACGCTCCAGCCCAACGAGGCCGCGGTCCTGACGCTCTTTGGGGCGTACAAGGGGACCACGCGCCAGAACGGGTTCCTGTGGGCCAATCCCTTCTACAGGAAGCAGAAGATCTCGCTGCGCGTGCGCAACCTGAACGGCGACAAGCTGAAGGTGAACGACAAGCGGGGCAACCCGGTCGAGATCGCCGTCGTCATCGTGTGGCGGATAAAGGACACCGCGCAGGCCGTGTTCGACGTCGACAGCTACGACAACTTCATCCGGATCCAGAGCGAATCGTGCGTCCGGCACATCGCCAGCAGCTATTTCTACGACGACGGCGACGCGGGTGAGCTGACGCTTCGCGGAGGAGGGGTCGAGGTCGCGGCTGCCCTCGCAAGGGAGCTCCAGGAGCGGCTCGAGAGGGCCGGCATCGGCATCGAGGAGGCCCGCCTCACCCACCTCGCGTATTCCCCGGAGATCGCCCAGACCATGCTTCGCCGCCAGCAGGCGGAGGCGGTGATCGCCGCCCGCCAGAAGATCGTCTTTGGTGCGGTCGGGATGGTCGAGATGGCGCTGCGCGAGTTGTCCGAGAAAGGCGTCGTCAAGCTCGACGAGGAGCGCAAGGCGGCGATGGTCTCGAACCTCCTGGTGGTGCTCTGCAGCGAGTCCCAGGCGCAGCCCGTGCTGAATGCGGGAACGCTCTACGGCTGACCGGCGGGGCCTCCAAGCCATGGCCACGGTGAACCAGGTGTTTGAGTCCGCTCCCATGGGGCGGCGGGTCATTGCGCCCGTGGTGTTCACGGCTGTCGTCCTGCTTGGCGCGGTCGTCTTCAACGCCCTGGTGGTCGCCAGGCAAATGCCCGCGGCCACGCCGGTCGTCGCGAGGGCCGCCGCATCGCTCGCGCCCTTGGTGGTGTTTCCGATCGTGTACGCGGTCTTCCTCTTCGAGCGGTCAAGGACCGCGCAGATCCGAATCGAGGAGAACTGCCTTGTCCTCGGGCGGAAGCGCTTCCCCCTCACGGGCCTCGTCGACGCCAGCCGCGACCCGAGCATCATGCGCTGGGCGGTCAAGCGGTTTGGAAATGGCGGCCTGGGTTCGATCCGGGGGCGCTTTTGGAGCCGGCGGGTCGGAAGCTTCTACGCCTTCCTCACGGGCACCGAGAATGCGGTCGTGCTCCGGTGGCCCGACAAGGTCGTGGCCGTCTCCCCGGCGGACCCGGAATTCTTCATCTACTCGGCCCGCTCGGCGGCCGGCCTCAAATGAGCCGCCGCGCGGCGGGCACCCCCTGAATGGCCGACGAGAGGAAGGCATTCCTGCTGCGGGCCGACCCCCTTCTCTGGAAGGCGATCGAGAAATGGGCGGCGGACGAGCTGCGCAGCGTGAACGGGCAGATCGAATTCATCCTCCGGGAGGCCGTGCGGCGGCGGAGCCGCGCCCACGGCGAGGAGGCCCCGGGATCGGGCCCGCCGGCCGGCCCGCCCCCTTCGGGTGGATAGGCCTGTTTTACACAATTGCGTCGGGCGCGGTTTCTCTGGATTTTGGGTGGGCGCATGACCGTGCCCCCCGCCGCTACCGATGACCCCGTCTGAGGCCCAGCAGAGAATCGCCACCCTTCGCTCGGAGGTCGCCTACCACGACGTGCGGTACTACCGCCAGGCGCGGCCCGAGGTGAGCGACGTCGAGTACGACAGGCTGAAGCGCGAGCTCGCCGACCTTGAGGCCCGGTTCCCGGACGCCGCGAGGGCCGCGGGCCGTGAGACGCCGACGAAGCGGATCGGCGACGACAGGGCCGAGGGCTTTGTGACGGTGCGCCACCGCCAGCCGATGCAGAGCCTTGACAACACCTATTCGGAGGCGGAGCTGCGCGAGTTCCACGCGCGCCTGGTGCGGCTGCTGGGGCGGGAGGATCTTGCCTACGTGGTGGAGCCGAAGATCGACGGCCTGGCGGTCAGCCTGACCTACGAGAGGGGCCGGTTCGTGCGCGCGGTCACGCGCGGCAACGGCGCCGAGGGGGACGACGTCACCGCAAACGCGCTCACCATCCGGGCCCTGCCCCGGGAGCTCAAGACGGCGGCGCCCGTGCCCGAGCTGATCGAGGTCCGCGGCGAGATCTACATGACGCTCGCCGAGTTCCAGCGGATCAACGCGGCCCGCGACGAGGAGGGCGAGGAGCGGTACGCCAACCCGCGCAACCTGGCCGCAGGCACGATCAAGCTCCTCGATTCCCGCGAGGTGGCGGGGCGCCGCCTCGAGCTGGTTCTCTACGGGGCCGGCGCGTGCGAGCCCCCTCAGGCGGGAGGCGACACCCAGTCCGGCTACCACGCCCGGGTGCGCGCATGGGGCCTTCCCACGGTCGAGAAGTTCTGGAGGGCCCGGGGCATCGACGAGGTGTGGGCGGCGATCGGCGAGCTTGACCGGATCCGCCAGGGCTTCGCGTACGCGACCGACGGCGCCGTGGTGAAGCTCGACTCCCTCGCTCTCCAGCGCGAGGCCGGGAGCACGAGCAAGGCCCCGAGGTGGGCGATGGCCTACAAGTTCGCCGCCGAGCGTGCCGAGACGAGGCTGCTGTCAATCTCCGTCCAGGTCGGCCGTACGGGCGTCCTGACCCCCGTGGCGGAGCTTGAGCCGGTCCTCCTCGCCGGATCCACGGTCGCGCGGGCGACGCTTCACAACCGAGACGAGATCGCGCGCAAGGACATCCGGGTGGGGGACTTCGTGTTCGTGGAGAAGGCGGGCGAGGTGATTCCCGCGGTGGTCGGGGTCGACACGGCCCGGCGGACCCCGGAGTGCGTCGCGTTCCGCTTCCCGACCACGTGCCCGTCGTGCGGGAGCAGCGTCATCCAGGCCGAGGGCGAGGTGGCCCTGCGCTGCCCGAACTACGACTGCCCGGTCCAGGTGAGGAGAAGGGTGCGCCATTTCGCGTCGAAGGCGTGCGTCGACATCGACGGCCTGGGCGAGGCCATGGTCGACGCCCTGGTGGAGAAGGGCTGGGTGCGCGGCGTCTCCGACATCTACAGGCTCCGGCGCGACGACCTCCTTTCACTCGGCAAGAGCGTCGAGAAGTCGACGGACAACCTCCTGGCGGCCATCGAGGCCAGCAAGGGAGCGGACCTCTGGCGCTTCATCCACGGCCTAGGGATCCCCCACGTCGGCGCGGCGGCCGCGAAGGACTTGGCGTCGAGATTCCTGAGCCTGGAGGCCCTGTCGGAATCCAGGCTCGAGGACTACATCGGGGAAGGGAAGGAGAGCCGGATTGCGGGGATCGGCAGGACGATGGCCGATGCGATCGTCGCCCACTTTAACCAGCCGATGAACCGCACGCTCGTGCGGGACTTGGTGCGGGCGGGCGTCTCGCCCCGGGCGCCGGCCTCGGAGGCTCGGGGCCCCGGTCCGCTCACGGGCAAGACCTTCGTCCTGACGGGCACGCTTCCCTCGATGACCCGCGAGGAGGCGGCCGCGAGGATCGAGGCGGCGGGCGGCAAGGTGGCCTCCAGTGTGAGCAAGAAGACGACCTATGTCCTCGCCGGCTCGGACGCGGGCTCGAAGCTCGAGAAGGCGAGGGCCCTTGGCGTCGCCGTCATCGGCGAGGACGACCTCGCCTCGATGCTCAAGGGCGCCTGAGCGCCGCCAGGCGGGGGCCGGGATCCTAAAGGTGCTGGAGCGCCATGGAAAGCTCCTGCATGAACGCCTGGGCATCCGCGGTCGACGGGCGGTAGCCCGGCTTGCTGACGCTGACGAGGCCGGGCCTGCCCTGGAGGTCCACGATCCACCTTCCCGTCACGCCGTCGGGGAAGGCGACCGTGCCGCTGGCCATCGCATTGGGATTGATGCTGACCTTGTCCACGGCGACGGTGACGCCGGACGGGGGGACCGCCTCCTCCTCGCCGGGGGCCTCCTCGCCCTCGCCGCCCGCGAGGCCGAGCTTCTCCTTCGCCTTGTCCAGGAAGCCCTTCTTCTCGGGGGCCTGCTTCGCGGGGGGACCCTTGCCGACGTCGCTGGCATCCGCCTTGGGCTCGGGGTCCTTAATCTGGAGGTTCAGGTCGTCCACCAGAAACCGGACATCCATGTAGGTCATCGACACCCTGAACTGCTCGGCCAGCTTCTTCTGGACGGCGTAGAGGTTGTCGCCTGAGGCGATCCATTCGGACACGGACTTCGTCTGCTCGGGAGTGAGATTCATGGGGGAGTTCGCTACCCAAGCCCAATTCCCCCGCCAACTCAAGCCGGACGAGCCGGTTAGGCGTCAGCGCGAGAGCTGGTTCTTGAGGAACTCGATGCTGCCGCGCATCGATGCGTCCTGCTCCATCATGTTGTCCACGGCCTTGCAGGCGTGGATGACGGTGCCGTGGTCGCGCCCGCCGAAGGCGTCGCCGATCTCCTGAAGGGAGTGCTTGGTCAGCGTCCGCGCGAGGTACATGGCCGCCTGGCGGGGGATCGCGATGTTGTTGGGCCGCCGCTTGCTCGTCATGTCGCTGTGGCGGATCTGGAAATGGTCCGCGACGCGCTTCTGAATCGTCTCGATCGTGAGGACGCTCTGCGCCTGCTCGACCAGCATGTCGTGGAGGAGCCGCTCCGTGGTGGCCAGGTCGAGCGGCTTGTTGCTGAGCGCGCTGTAGCTCGCGACCTTGATGAGGGCCCCCTCGAGCCGGCGGATGTTCTTCGTGATGTTCTGGGCGATGAACGTGATGACCGGCTCGGGCAGCCCGCATTTCAGCGTGGCCGCCTTGGTCCGCAGGATGGCGACGCGCGTCTCGAGGTCGGGCGCCTGGATGTCGGCGGGCAGGCCCCACTCGAACCGCGAGACAAGCCGGGCCTCGAGCTTCTGTATCTCGCTCGCCCGCCTGTCGCTTGAGAGGACGATCTGCTTGCCCGACTCGAACAGGTCGTTGAACGTGTGGAAGAACTCCTCCTGGATGCGCTCCTTGCCGGCGAGGAATTGCACGTCGTCGAGGAGCATGACGTCCGCGTTACGGTAGCGCTGCCGGAACTTGACCATCCCGTTCTCCTGGAGCGCCTGGATGAAGTCGTTCGTGAACTTCTCGGTCGAGAGGTAGGCGACGCGCGCATCCGGGTTGTTGCGCAGGATGGCGTGCCCGATGGCGTGCATCAGGTGGGTCTTCCCGAGGCCCGTGTCCCCGTAGATGAACAGCGGGTTGTAGGCCTGCGCGGGTGCCTGGGCGACGGCGAGGGCCGCGGCGTGCGCCATCTGGTTGTTCGATCCGACGACGAAGGTCTCGAACGTGTTGCGAATGTTGAGCGTTCCCGGGGCGGGTCCGCGGTCATCGCCGCGTCCCGTGCGGCGCACGCCCGCGGTCCTCGGGCGCGCCGCCGGGGCGGCGGGCTCCGCGGCGCGATGGTTACCCGGTGCCTTGGCGGGCCCGTCCGTCTTCTGCAGGTTGACGCTCACCGACCTGCCCGCCGTGAGCCTCAGGCGCTGGGAAATCAGATCCAGGTAGTTGTCGTGGATCCATATGGCGGCGAAATCATTGGGCACGCCGAGCGTGATGGAGTCCTCGGTCGTCTCCAGGCAGACAACGGGCTCAAACCACATCTGGAAAACATCTTCCGGGAACAGGGATTTGAAGTCGCACTTAACCGTTTCCCACAGACTTAGGGGAAGAGACAAAGGGGGCATGGCGGGCAAAATGTCAGGTCTTATTCACATTGGCCCAACGGGGGCGCTTCGGCACGTCATTTCGGCTGCCCGGGGGTCCGTTCGCGGCGACGAAATTTGCATCCTGGCCAACAGCGGTGTTGGGATTGAGGTAAAAACTCGTAAGAATTTGATGACCAGTGAATAATGACGAGTGTCGCTGCGCGGCCCGCGTGGGGCGGCATCTGTGGCGTGGAAAAGAACAACCGGGAGGCAGAATCGCTTGGACAAGGGCTGAGTAACTGTGAACGGGAAAACCATTACAAGGTCAACTTTCTGACAAGTTGTTCACATGGGGGGTGGGCATAACTTTATTCATTTTTTTCGTTGCGTCGTGCGCACAAACTTAGGTGTCAAAAACCGGACCTTCCTGGCGCGTAATCCCGAAGATATTACATCGCCCTGAATCAGGCTTTCAAAGCCGTAAAGCAGGTTACAGACACGTTACGCCGCGGTGACGGTGCGTGAACTTTTTTGATACGCTCCGGGTCCGCCGTTCACGCGTGCGCCGGTTCGGGTTCGGCCCATTTCCGGTGCTCCTTGATGAGCGCGATTAGGTGCGCGTCGGCCTCCGCCTGCGGGATGTTGTACTGCACGCACTGCTTGCCGACGTAGAGGTTGATCTTTCCGGGCGCGCCCCCGACGTAGCCGAAGTCGGCGTCCGCCATTTCCCCGGGTCCGTTGACGATGCATCCCATGATCGCGATCTTCACGCCCTTCAGGTGCGCGGTCTGGGCCCGGATGCGCTGGGTGGTCGTCTGCAGGTCGAACAGCGTCCGCCCGCAGCTCGGGCACGCGACGAACTCCGCTTTAGAAATCCGCGCGCCTGCCCCCTGCAGGACGTTGTACGCGAGGCGTGCCGACCGGGCGGGGTCGGCCTCGGTCTCGATGCTCACGAGGTCCCCGACGCCGTCGCAGAGGAGGCTGCCCGTCAGGATGCTCGCCTCGATCAGGCGCGAGAGGAAGCTGCCGTCCGCCTTGACGCTGGTCCCCGCGGTGTTGCGGATCCAGATTGGAGCGGGGCTTCTCGCGTGGCTTAGGATCTCTACTATCCTGCGGTAGGCCCCGACCGCGTGGTCCCCGCCGGCGGGAGAAACGCCCGAGCACGTGACGATGATCCGGCCGTCTCCCGCGGCCTTCACGTCGCTCGCGAGGCCCTCAAGCTCCCCGGGCGTCGCGTCCACGGCCACGAAGCTCCCGGTTCTGCGGGCGAGGCTCGCCCAGACCGCGAGCTGCGCCCCGTCGGCAAACCGCCGCATGAGGACCCCGGGGATGCCCGCCGCCGCGAGGAACGGCTCCACGTGCTCGGGGAGAAGGCCGGGGGCCAGCTCCAGCACAAGGAACGCGGGGGCCTTGGGGGCGGCGGCGAGGCACCGGCGAAGCGTCTCGAGGTCGGCCGGTTCCCCGACGGGCACAAGGAGCCCCTCGGCGGGGGTGTCCTTCAGGCGGGGCGAGGCGAGCTCCACGAGCGCGGCGGCGGCGGCGGCCGCCGCCGGGACCCGCACGATGACCCTCGGCGGCTGCCCCGGGCCGACCGGTGCGGCGCCGAGCTCGAGGGCCGCGGCGGCGCGACGCTCGAAGTGGTACGGGTCGATCGAGTCGGCCGCGGGGCCCGCGGGGGCCGCGCCCCGCCAGAGGCTCATCGCCTTGTCGGCGATCGCCCGGGCTACGGGGATCTCATAGACACTGTCCTCGGTGAGCGAGACGCGGATCGTGTCGCCCAGGCCGTCCAGCAGGAGCGAGCCGATCCCGATCGACCCCTTGATCCGCCCGTCCTCGCCGTCGCCCGCCTCGGTGACGCCGAGATGCAGGGGATAGTGCATGTCCTCGCCGTCCATGCGCTCCACCAGGAGGCGGTAGGCCTCGATCATGACCTTCGGGTTGGAGGACTTCATCGATAGGATGATGTCCCGGAACCCGTGCGACTCGGCGATCCTCAGGAATTCCAGCGCGCTCTCCACCATCCCGAGGGGAGTGTCCCCATACCGGTTCATGATCCGGTCGCTCAGGGAGCCGTGGTTGGTGCCGATCCGCATCGAGCGGCCGAGCTCCTTGCTCCGCATCACGAGCGGCGAGAACGCCTCGTGGAGGCGCTGCAGCTCGCGCTCGTAGTCCGCGTCGCTGTAGTCGCGCACGGCGAAGCGCTTCTTGTCGGCGTAGTTGCCCGGGTTGACCCGGACCTTCTCGACATGCTCCACGGCCTCCATCGCGGCCTGAGGGAGAAAATGGATGTCGGCGACGAGCGGCACGGCGCCCCATCCGGCGGCGCTCAGCCCCGCGCGGATGTCCCGCAGGCAGCGGGCGGCCTGGACGTTCGGGGCGGTGACCCGGACGATCTCGCAGCCGACCTCGGCGAGGGCGACGGACTGCCGGACGGTGGCCGCGACATCCTGGGTGTCGCTGGTCGTCATCGACTGGATCCGGATCGGGTTGGACCCGCCGACGCCCACTCCGCCCACCAGGACCTCGCGGGTGGGCCGGCGCACGGTCTGGAACCGCGAGACGCAGTAGGCCATGCCGGGGGCGTCAGGGTTTCGCGGGCGCGGCCTGCACCTGCGGGCGGCTCTCCCTTACGTCCCGGCTCCAGCGGCGCACGTCAAAGAAGCTGATGTAGAGCACCATCGAGAGCAGCAGCACCATGAAGACGCTCTGGGTGGCCGCGATGAAGTTGATCGGCAGCGCCCTGCCGCGCAGCCGCCCAACGGTCGCGAACAGCATCTGGCCGCCGTCCAGGACGGGTATCGGGAGGAGGTTGAGCACCGCGAAGCTGACGTTGATGAGGATCGTGAACCTGAGGACGTAACGGATTCCGGCCTCCGCGGCCGAGTGGAAGATGTGGACGATGCCCACCGGGCCGGACACCTTGGACAGGCCGATGTCGGAGCGCGGATTGAAGAGCCCCCACACGGTGCGCAGCGACATCACCAGGGGCTGGGCGATCTGCGTGAAGGGCGACGGGTAGGCCATATGGTAGCCGGCGGAGAACTCGATGTCGCCGATCTGCAGGCCGCCCACCCGCGGCGGAACGACCAGGTCGATCTCGCGTCCGGCGCGCAGGGCCCCGACCCGTGCGGGCTTCTGGGGCTCCAGATCGAGCTCCTCGGCCAGCCCGTTGAGGTTCATGACCGGCAGCCCGTTGACCGAGACGATGCGGTCGCCGTGGAGGATGCCGGCCTTCTCCATCGCCGTTCCCTTCGGAACGCGGTCCACGATGAGGTCGTACCCCGGCATGATGCCGACGCGGCGCCAGCGGTCCTCACCGGAAAGCCGGGGGTGGACGGTGACGTTCATGCGCTTTCCCTGGCGCTCGAGGGTGAAGACGGTCGAGGGGTTCCCGCCAGCATCGCGGCCGGAGCCCATCACGAGGGTGTCGTTGAGCTCTCCCCAGTCCGAGACCGGGATCCCGTCGATCGCCTTGACGATGTCGCCCACGCGAAGTCCGGCCTCCATGGCGGGGCTCGTGACCTTCGTCCCGTCGGACAGGTCGATCGTGCGCGTGACATAGCCGATCTGCGTGCTTGTAGACTCGTTGGTCTCCGGCTGGCCGATCTTGTGGATCACGCACGCCAGAAGGAACGCGAAGAGGATGTTGAAGGCCGCGCCCGCCGCGAAGACGAGCATCTTTGTGGAGTAGGAGACCGGGGCCAGCTTGTCGGGATCAGCCTCACTTTCGCCCTCCAGAGGCCCCAGGTCCGCGATCTGCGGTAGCAGGACGAAGCCTCCCAGGGGGAACCAGGCGACCTGGTAGCGGGTCCCGCTGGCCGACTTCCAGGAGAAGATCGGCGGCCCGAAGCCAATCGAGAACACCTCGACATGCACCCCCCGCGCCCGGGCCGCCAGGAAATGGCCGAGCTCATGGACAAAGACCGACCCCCCGAAGAACAGCACGATCAGGAAGATCGGCCAGATGTTTGAGGAAAGGGATTGGAGCAGTACGGACACGAGAATCTTAATATGTTAATCTGAATGGACTTAGATGCTTTCGATACCCCGTTCCGCGCCTTGCCGCGCCTCCTGGTCCGCCTGAAGGACGGCCTTGAGGTCCGGGGGCTCGAAGTTGGTGGTGCCGGCGAGAACCTGGCCGACGATGCGCGGAATCGCAAGAAATGCAATCCGCCCCCTTAGGAAGGCGTCCACGGCGACCTCGTTGGCCGCGTTGAACACGGCCGGCGCCACACCGCCGGCCTTCATCGCCTCCCTTGCGAACCGGAACATCGGGTAGCGGCCCTCGTCGACCGGGCCGAAGTCGAGCCGCATGAGGCGCTCGAGGTCGATCGGGGCCTCGACGCCCTCGAATCGGTCGGGATAGAGCAGCGCGTGCTGGATCGGGAACGTCATCGACGTGGGCGAGAGCTGGGCGAGCATCGCGCCGTCGTTGAACTCGACGAGGCAGTGGACGAGGCTCTGGGGGTGCATCACCGCGGTGCACTGGTCGGGCCTGAGCCCGAACAGCCACTTGGCCTCCATGAGCTCCAGGCCCTTGTTGGCGAGGGTGGCGCTGTCCACGGTGATCTTCGGGCCCATGGACCAGTTGGGGTGCTTCAGGGCGTCGCTCGGGCTCGCGTGCTCGAGCCTCTCGGCGGGCCAGTCGCGAAACGCGCCCCCACTCGCCGTCAGGACGACGCGGCGGACCCCGGTGCTCGGGTGACCCTCGACGCACTGGAAGACGGCATTGTGCTCGCTGTCGACGGGGAGGATGCGCGTCCCCCGGCGGACGGCCTCGTCCATCACGAACTTGCCCGCGAGGACCAGCACCTCCTTCGACGCGAGGGCGAGGGTCTTGCCCGCGGCGATCGCCGCCAGCGAGGGCTCGAGCCCGGCGGTCCCGGCCACGGCCACCAGAACGACGTCGGCCGCGGGCAGGGCCGCGATCTCCCGGAGCCCCTCGGGGCCCTGCAGGAGCCGCGTCGCCATGGGGAAGGAGCCGCAGAGCTTCGCCTCGGCGAACGCCGCCGGGTCGAACAGGGCCGCCTCGCGCACGGAGAATTCCCGGGCGATCTCGGCGAGCCGGCGCCAGTTCGAGTGGGAGGCCACGCCGACGAGCTCGAGGCGGTCCCGGTGGGAGGCGATGACCCTCAGGGCGTTCCCGCCGATGGAGCCGGTCGCTCCGAGCAGGACGACCCGCCTGCGGATGGCGAACCGGGAACTGGAGGGGGGAGGCGCGGCCACGGGGCTTTGGGTCGGGGGCCTCCTAGGCCAGGTGCTGGAGCAGGAGATACCCGACGGGCGCGGCCAGGATCAGGCTGTCGCACAGGTCGAACATGCCGCCGATGCCCGGGACGCCGCCCCCGGAGTCCTTCAGGGCCGCCCGGCGCTTGATCACCGACTCCACCAGGTCGGACACGATCGCGACGGCGGCGAGCGGGGCGGCAAGAAGCGCCGCGCGCAGCGGCGTCATCGCAGCGGGCAGCACGCCGCGCCCGAGCCACGCCACCAGGGCCCCGACGCCCATGGCGACGACCACGCCCCCGGCGGCGCCCTCCCAGGTCTTCTTGGGGCTCGTGAGCGGCGCCATCTTGTGCCTGCCGAAGGCGAGCCCGGAGAGCAGCGCCCCCACGTCGCAGAACTTGGCGACGGCCACGACCCAAAGGCAGAGAACCAGGCGCCCGGCCGGCGGGATCGCGTCGCCCGGCTGCGGGGTGACGATGCGCACGAGGTACTGCAGCATGAGGGCGACGTACACGAGGCCGAACAGGGTCGACGACAGGGTCTCGACCCGCCTGTCGGGGTCCCTCTCGGAGAGAATCCGCACCGAGACGGTGAGGGTCGCGAGCGCGAGGAGCGCATGGGACGGGATGCCCAGGCGCGCCTCGGTCCATGGGGAGACGGTGACGAGCCCGCCGAAGAGCATGCCGAGCCCCCTGAAGGGCGCGTGGCCCGCCGCGTCCATGAGCCTGTAGAACTCGCGCAGCGTCAGCACCGAGACGGCGGCGATCGCCGCGACCGCGCCTTCCGTCCCGAACCTCCACAGCACGCCGAGCAGCACGAGCCAGAGGACGACGGTGCTTGTGATGCGTTTTGCCACGGGTTTCGCGGGGCGCTATTTCGCGGCCGCGACCGGCCTCAGCTGCTCGCTGGTCATCCCGAAGCGCCGCTCGCGCCGCGCGAAGTCCGCGATCGCGACCGCGAGGTCGGCCTTCGAGAAGTCGGGCCAGAGGACCGGCGAGAAGTAGAGCTCGGCATAGGCGGCCTGCATGAGCAGGAAGTTGCTCATCCGCGTCTCCCCGGAGGTGCGGATCACCAGATCGGGATCCGGCATGCCCGACGTGTAGAGGTACCGGGCGAACGAGTCCCACGAGGCGTCGCTCAGCGTCTCGCGGCCGGCGCCCACGGCGGCGGCGTACGCCCGGGCCGCGTCCGCCATCTCGGTGCGCGAGCCGTAGTTGAGGGCCAGGACGAGGGTGTAGTCCGCGAACTCGCGCGTCCTGCCCACCGTCTCCGCAAGCAGGCGCTGCACCCCGGGCGGCAGCCCCTCGATCCGGCCGATCGTCATCAGCCGCACACGGTCGCGCACAAAGGTTTCGAGCTCCTTCTTCAGGTAGAGCTCGAGGAGCCCCATGAGCGCGCCGACCTCGTCCTTGGGCCGGTTCCAGTTCTCGGCCGAGAACGCATAGAGGGTGAGCATCTTGACCCCCAGGTCGCGGGCCGCGTAGGTCACGGTCCTGACCGTCTCGACGCCGCGCCGGTGCCCCTCGATCCTGGGCAGGCCGCGGGCCTTGGCCCAGCGCCCATTGCCGTCCATGATGATCGCCACGTGCCTCGGGATGTTCAGCGGGTCTGCGGGCGCTTGGTTGGCGGAGGGCATGCGGGTCGCGCTAGGGTAGGTACCTGCCGCCGGATTTGACAAGGGGGAAGGGTGGGCAAGAATTGGGCCACTTCATGAGAGTCGCATTCATAAGCGGCACCAGCATCGTAAATTCCACGCTGTTCTCGTCCTGGGAGGTCCGCCAGGTCGAGACGCCCTACGGGCGGGTCGCGTACAAGGCGCGGGGCGACCACGCGCTCATCAACCGCCACGGCTACGGCTTCCCGCTGCCCCCGCACTCGATCAACTACCGGGCGAACATCCGGGCGCTGGCCGACCT
>Ga0265313_10000682_pt1 | contig 34986 bp, 28 predicted proteins | sample 4123metaG_FD_203122 | JGI IMG/M metagenome (GOLD analysis project Ga0265313, IMG submission 203122) | Rhizosphere microbial communities from Carex aquatilis grown in University of Washington, Seatle, WA, United States - 4-1-23 metaG | ecosystem: Host-associated > Plants > Roots > Rhizosphere >... | reverse complement strand
CTTCTGCTCCGGCGGGATGCCGGGGCCGCGGTCGGTGACGGTGAACACCACGGCGTCCGGCTGCCGCTCGGCTGACAGCGTCACGACGCCATCCGGCGGCGAGAAGCCGACCGCGTTCGACAGCAGGTTGAACAGGATCTGCCGCAGCCGCCGTTCGTCGGCGGTGAAGCTGCCGATGCCGGGCGGCACGCGGATGTCGAGCGCGATGTGATCCTTGGCGAGGCGGTCCTGCACGCCTTCGGCGGCGGATTCCATCGTGGCGCCGATGTCGACCTGCGTCAGGCTCAGGGTCATGGCGCCGGCGTCGATGGTGGCGAGATCGAGGATGTTGTTGATCAGCGCCAGCAGCGCGTTGGTCGAGGCGGTGATGTAGCCGAGATATTCGCGCTGCTTGTCGGTCAGCGGGCCGAACGCCGGATCGCCGAGGAAATGCGCAAAGCCGATGATGTTGGTGAGCGGCGAGCGCAGCTCGTAGGAGACGTGGTGCACGAACTCGATCTTGATCTCGTCGGCCTCCTCGAGCGCCTCATTGCGCTCGCGCAGCACGCGCTCGACGTTGACCGCGGCGGTGACGTCCTGGAACGTCACCAGCGTCGCGCCGTCCGGTAGCGGCATGGTGGCGAGATCGATCACCGTGCCGTCGCGCCGCTCGATGCGGGCGCGGATCGGCTCGCGGTTGTCGATCGCGGTCACCGCGGCGCGCAAGGCTCGCCACACCGTGTTGTCGTCGTGCTGCGCCTGCGCCCAGGCGGTGACGGCCTCGATATGCGGGCCCTCGTTGAGCGCCTCCGGCTGCAGTTTCCACATGCGCGCGAAGGCCGGGTTGTGCAGGCGCACGCGGCCGTCGCTGGCGAACACCGCGACTGCTTCCGCCAGGTGGTCGAGTGTCTCGCTCTGCACCTTGATCAGCGCGTCGTAGCGGCGATGCATCTGGAGCCGCTCGGTGACGTCGTCGAACAGATAGGTGACGCCGCCCTCCGGATTGGGCGTGGTGACGACGCGCAGCGTGCGGCCGTCCGGCAGGTGCCACAGGTGCTCCTTCGGTTCGACCGCGCGATAGGCCTCGTGCAGCTGGCTCTTCCATTGCTTGAAATTCTGTTCTTCTGGCAGCTTGTCGCCGGCGCGCAGGCGGTCGAGCACGACGCTGTCGGTCGGGCTCTGGTCGAGGAAGCCGGCGTCAAGATCGAACAGCGAGCGGTAGGCGCTGTTGTAGAAGGTGAGCTTGCCGTCGGCGGCGAAGATAACGACGCCGGTCGCGAGCTGGTCGAGCACGCGGCGGTGTGACTCGACGAGGCGCGCGAGCCCGGCGCGCATGGTCTCGACCTCGGTGCGGTCGATGGCGATGCCGGCGCGGCCGCCGCCGCTCGGCGCGTCGATGACGTCGAACGAGCGCCGCTCGCCGGCGACGATCGCCGGCAGGTGCCCCGCGTAGCGCGTGCCGGCGGTGCGGGCGCGCGCCAGCTCCTCGCGCGCCGGGCGGTCGAGCAGCTCGAGCTCGCGCGCCACCGCGTCGGTGGCATCGACCGCTTCGACCGCGCGCGCGTAGGTGGCGTTGACGAAGATCAGCCCGCCGGCTGAATCGCGCGCCCACACCGGGGCGGGGAGCGAATCGAGCAGCGCCCGCATGGTGTCGACGTCGGCGAGCAGCGCGTCGTGGCGGGCGGCAAGCTCGATCAGGTCGCGCTCGATGCCGCCGATGTCGCGCAGCCGCAGCACGGCGCGGCCGCCGACGGCGCGGCCTTCGGCCTCGAGCGGGCGTCCAGCGCTGGTGGTGAGCGTCATGACGAAGCCGCGGCCTTCGGCACGCAGCGCGTCGACCGCGTGCTCCATGCGTTGCGCCGCCGCCGGTTCGAGCCAGGTGCCGAAGGCGAGTACGCGTTCGTTGACGGCGCCGGGCACCACGATTGCCGGGTCGCCGAAAATGTCGGGCACGTCGGAGCCGGCGGTCCAGGCCACCAGCACCTGCGGCTGCGCGAACAGCAGCGCCTTCAGCCGGTCGATTTCGGCGTGGAGCGTCATCGCCTCGTCGCGCGCCGCGGTCTCGACCCGGTCGGCGCGGCTGCGCGTGCGCACCAGAATGACGGTCGCGAGCACCGCAAAGCAGAGCAGGCCAAGCGTCAGCGTCAGTGTGGCGACGTCCTGCCGGCTGATGCTCGGCAGCGCGCCGAACAGATCGAACGCGGCCGCCTGCGTTGCGGGCAAAGTGAGGACGGCGGCAGCGACGGCGATAGCGGGGACATCGCCCCACCGCGAACGCAGCCTCTCGTTCGCCGTCCGGATCGTCTCCGGCATTCCGTGCTTGCCCCAGGATGCGAGCCGGCGTCCGCCACGCCGCCCGCGAATCGCGACGACTTTACTCTCACGGGGAGTCGGGCCGAAAGAGTCCAGACCGTGAACGACTCTTCACGGCGAGGGCGGTATTTACTTCAACGCCTCGGCGCGGCGCGCGATGTCGTCGATGCTGATGCGGGACAATGCCGTAGAGAAGGCCCGCTCGGCCTCGGCCAGCGCCGGGCGCAGCACATCGTTGAGCAAGGCCGAAGGCGGCAGCGGCGGCTCCTCCTGCTCCTCGGCGCGGCTCGCCGCGCGCACGATATCCTCGGCGGTGATGCGCTTGCGCTCGCGGGCGAGTTCGTAGCCGCCGCGCGGCCCACGGATGCCTCTAAGGATGCCGTCATGCACCAGCGCCTGCAGCACCGGCTCGAGGTGGCGCGGCGGTAGCTTGTGGCGGGCCGCCAGCGCGCGCGCCGATACCGGCCGGTCGCCCGCGTTGAGCGCCACGTCGGCAACTGCGGCAATGGCGAGGATGCCCTTCCGGGACACCAGGGGCATGGTTGATTCCGGTCGCAACTAATTGATGCGGTAATAGGCTACAGGCAATCATCCGTCTAGCTGGAAAAAGGAATATCCCCGTCAAGCGCCGGTCGAACCGAAGCCGCCTTGCCCACGATCGGTCCGGTCGAGATCGGCGACCTCGCGCAGCTCGGCGTGGGCCACGGCGGCGATCACCATCTGGGCGATGCGCAGGCCGCGGGTGATGGCGAAGGGCTCGGTGCCGAGATTGACCAGCAGCACCTGGATCTCGCCGCGATAGTCGGCGTCGATGGTGCCCGGCGCATTCAGAACGGTAATCCCATGACGGGCCGCGAGGCCCGAGCGTGGCCGCACCTGGGCCTCGGTGCCGGGCGGCAGCGCGATGGCGATGCCGGTGGGCACCAGCGCGTGCGCTCCCGGCGCCAGCGTCAGCGGCGCGTCGGTGGGCACGGCGGCGATCAGGTCGAGGCCGGCGGCATGCGCGCTCTGGTAGGACGGCAGCGGCAGCCCCTCGCTGTGCGGCAGGCGTTGGACGCGGATGTCGATGGTCATTTCTTTCCGATCTCGTCGGCGATTCTTTTTACCAGCATCGCCGCGACGTCTTCCTTCGATTGTGGCGGCCACGGTTCGACGCCATCGGCCGTGACCAGTTCAATCGTATTGCGGTCGCCGCCCATGATGCCGGTCTGCGGCGACACGTCGTTGGCGAGGATCCAGTCGCAGCCCTTGCGCTTGAGCTTCTCCTTGGCGTTGGCGGCGACGTTCTCGGTTTCGGCGGCGAAGCCGATGACGAGCTTCGGGCGCTGCGACCGGCGGTGCGCAATGGTGGAGAGGATGTCGGGATTTTCCGTCAGCGCCAGATCCGGCGTTGCCTGACCCGCCTTCTTCTTGATCTTCTGTGCGCCGGCATTCTCGACGCGCCAGTCGGCGACCGCGGCGGCGAAGATCGCGACATCGACCGGCAGCGCCTTCTGCACGGCGTCGAGCATTTCGCGCGCGGTTTCGACCTTGATCACCGAAACGCTTGGCGGGTCGGGCACATTCACCGGCCCGCTCACCAGCGCCACCTTGGCGCCGGCGGCGGCCGCCGCCGCCGCGATGGCGTGGCCCTGCTTGCCGGAGGAACGGTTGGCGATATAGCGCACCGGATCGATCGGCTCGTGCGTCGGGCCGGACGTCACCAGCACGCGCTTGCCGGCGAGCGCGCCGGCCGCGGCAAACTGCTTTTCGACCGCTGCCGCAATTTCCAGCGGCTCGGCCATGCGGCCGAGTCCGCGCTCGCCGCTTTCCGCCATCTCGCCTTCGCTCGGGCCGATGACGGCGACGCCGTCGGCAATGAGCTGCGTGAGATTGCGTTGCGTTGACTTCGCCGCCCACATCAGCGGGTTCATCGCCGGCGCGATGAGGATCTTCGTCTTCGTCGCCAGCAGCACCGCGGTGGCGAGATCGTCCGCGTGGCCGTTCGCCATCTTCGCCATCAGGTCGGCGGTCGCCGGCGCCACCACGATCAAGTCGCTTTCGCGCGCCAGGCGAATGTGCCCGACGTCGAACTCGTTTGACGGGTCGAACAGATCGATGAAGGCGCGCTCGCCGAGAATGGCGCCGGCCGACAGCGGCGTGACGAAATGCTCCGCCGCCTTGGTGAGAATGCCGCGCACGGCAAAGCCGCGCTCCTTGAGCCGCCGGATCAGGTCGAGCGACTTGTAGGCGGCGATGCCGCCGCCGATGATCAGCAGCACGCGCTTGGCTCCGGCCGCCGGCACGCTCCGGCGCGCGCTGTGCGTGGCTCGGCGGGGCGGCTCGAAATTTTCCAGGATGTCGCGTCCGGTCTCGTCCGCGGCCTCGCGCAGGATCGTGCGCACTTCGTCCTCGACCGAGCGGCCGCTGCGCGCGGCACGCAGCCGCAGCTTCTTCTTCAGCGCCTCTTCGAGCTGGCGGATGGTGATGCTGGCCATGGCGCATCATGCCGCGGCATTGATTGCAATGCAATCAGTGCCATCAGATTATAATAAAACTAATGATAATCAATATGATAACAACAGCCCAGACACCCAGCGTGAGCCAGCGGCCGCGCCGCGCCTCGGCAGCGCCGATGGCGGCGACCGTCTCGGGCGACAGCACCAGCCCGTCGCGGGTGATGGCGTCGAGCTGGTCGACCAGCGTTGCGCCGCGGTTGAGCAGCGACGGCATTTGCGCGGCGAAGCGGCCGATCTCGCCGGCGCCTTCGACCGCGCCTTCCAGTTTGCCGATCGGCCCGAGATTGCGCTCGATCCATTCGCGCACCACCGGGTCGGCCGTCGCCCACATATCGAGCTTCGGATCGAGCGAGCGCGCGACGCCCTCGACCACCACCATCGTCTTCTGCAGCAGCAGCAGTTCGGGCCGCGTGCGCATGTCGAACAGGCCGGTAACCTCGAACAGCAGCGTCAGCAGCTTCGCCATCGAGATGTCCTCGGCGGAGCGATTGTGGATCGGCTCGCCGATGGCGCGGATCGCCTGCGCGAAGCTCTCGACCGAATGCTGGCGCGGTACGTAACCGGCATCGAAATGCACCTGCGCGGTGCGCATGTAGTCGCGGGTGATGAAGCCGAACAAAATCTCGGCGAGGAAGCGGCGCTCCTTCGGTCCGAGCCGTCCCATGATGCCGAAGTCGACGGCGACGAGGCGGCCGTCGTCGTCGATGAACAGGTTGCCCGGATGCATGTCGGCGTGAAAGAAGCCGTCGCGCAGCGCGTGCCGCAGGAAACTCTGGATCACCGTGCGGCCGAGCGCCGGCAGGTCGTAGCCCTTGGCGGCAAGCGCTGCGTGATCGTTGAGCGGCGTGCCCTCGATCCACTCCAGCGTCAGCACCTCGCGCGCGGTGCGGTCCCAGTCGATCGTGGGGACGCGGAAATCCTTGTCCTCGCGCGTGTTCTCCGCCATCTCCGACAGCGCCGCGGCCTCGAGGCGGAAATCCATTTCGAGCGCAACCGAACGCGCCAGCGTCGCCACCACCTCGATGAGTCGGAGCCGTTGTGCCTCCATCGACCAGCTTTCCGCCTTGCGCGCGGCATAGAAAAACGCATTGAGATCGGCCTGAAAGCGCCGCTCGATATTGGGGCGCAGGATCTTCACCGCCACCGCCTTGCGCACGCCATTGTCCTCGACTTCGGCGTGGTGCACCTGGGCGATCGAGGCAGCGGCGACCGGCGGGCCGAAACTGACATAGACCTCGCGCAGCGGCTTCTCAAAGGCGGCGACGACGGTTGCTTCCGCCTCGGCCTGCGGAAACGGCGCCATCTTGTCCTGCAGGCTTTCGAGATCGTGCGCGATCGTCTTGCCGACGACGTCGGGCCTGGTGGCGAGGAACTGGCCGAGCTTCACATAGGTCGGGCCGAGCCGCGTCAACGCGGTGGCCAGTCGGCTTTCGCCGCTGCGCGCGCTACGCCGCGCGAACAGCCGGGAGAACGAGATGGCGGCGCGCAGCGGCAACGGCATTGGCCGGGTGTCGACCAGCGCGAACACATCCTCGCGCGCGAACACGAAACCGGCGCGGCCGAGACGGACAAGATGGGAGAAGCCGCCGATCACAACTTCCAGCCTGAATGCAGCGCCACCACGCCGCCGGTCATCGGCGTCACGGTGACGCGGCGGAAGCCGGCCGCCTCGATCATCTGCTTGAAGGCCTGCGGCTTTGGAAACTTGCGGATCGACTCGACCAGATACTGATAGGCGTCGCGGTCGCCGGTCACAGCCTCGCCGATCCGCGGGATCACCTGGAAGGAATAGAGGTCATAGAGCTTGTCGAGGCCCGGCACGTCGACCGCGGAAAATTCCAGGCAGAGGAAGCGCCCGCCGATCCTGAGCACGCGGTAGGCTTCGCTCAGCGCGGGCTCGATGCGCGGCACATTGCGGATGCCGAAGGCGATAGTGACGCAGTCGAAGCTGCGGTCGCCATAGGGCAGTTGTTCGGCATTGCCGGCTTCGAAGCTCACGTTGAGCCCGAGCTCGGCTGCGCGTTCGCGGCCGACCTGCAACATTTCGGTATTGATGTCACAGACGGTCGCATGTGTGTTGGGACCGCCTGCCTGTACGACGCGAAAGGCAATATCACCTGTGCCACCTGCGATATCGAGCAGGGCGAAGGGACGATTGCTAGCCCTTGCCGGAGGGTTGACCGCCGTGACCAGCGCACTTTTCCAAGCACGGTGCACACCGCCGGACATAAGGTCGTTCATCAAGTCATAGCGCTTGGCTACGGACCGGAAGACATTGTCGACGAGCCCCTGCTTGTCCTCGAGGCGGACGGTCTGCTCGCCGAAATGCGTGTCGTCGCCTTGCGCCATCACCGATAATCCTTTGCGGGCAGGACCATAGCGCGGGCGGATACGGGGCGCTATGTGTGGCCGCGGGAGCGGTTAAACATGCCGGAATTACCAGAGGTCGAGACCGTGCGCCGGGGCCTGGCGCCCGCCATGGAGGGCGCGCGCATTGCCAAGGTCGAGGTGCGCGACCGCCGGCTGCGCTGGCGGATCGTCAAGGGCTTCGAGAAGCGCGTCGAAGGCACCACGATCGAAGGCCTCGGCCGCCGGGCGAAATACCTGCTGGCCGATCTGTCCTCGGGCGATGTGCTGCTGATGCATCTCGGCATGTCCGGGTCGTTCCGCGTCGGCAAGGACGCCAAGCCGGGCGTCTACTACCACGAGAAATCCAAGAGCACGGCGCACGACCACGTCGTCTTTCATATGTCGAACGGCCAGACGGTGACCTTCAACGACCCGCGCCGCTTCGGCTCGATGAAGCTCGTGCCGCGCGCCGGGCTCGACAACGAGAAGCTGCTGCACGGGCTCGGCCCCGAGCCGCTCGGCAACGAATTCGACGCCGCGATGCTTGCGCGCGCCTGCGCCGGCAAGAAGACGTCGCTGAAAGCCGCGCTGCTCGACCAGCGCGTCGTCGCGGGGCTCGGCAACATCTATGTCTGCGAGGCGCTCTACCGCGCGCGGCTATCGCCGAAGCGAATGGCCTCGACCATCGCAGACCGCGCAGGCAAACCGAACAAGCGTGCGGTCGCGCTGGTCGATGCCATCAAGGCGGTGCTCAAGGACGCGATCGAAGCCGGCGGCTCGTCGCTGCGCGATCACCGCCGCGCCGATGGTACGCTCGGCGATTTCCAGCACCATTTTCGGGTCTACGATCGCGAAGGCGCGCCTTGCCCAAATTGCAAAGGCAAGGTGAAGCGCATCGTGCAGAACAGCCGTTCGACCTTCTATTGTCCAAGCTGCCAGAAGTAGGCCAAGCTACGGGCCTCGACTGCCGGGGGTTACCGCATGCGTCGCCTCGTATTCATATCATCTGTTCTTGCCTGCATCGCTGGCGCCGCTTCGGCCGCCGATTATCCGGATCACCCGATCCGCTTCATCGTGCCACAGGCGGCGGGCAGCGCCACCGACAACGTCGCCCGGATTCTCGCCGCCGAGCTGGGCAAGGAGCTGGGCCAGCCGATCGTCGACGACGACCGGCCCGGCGGCGCCTTGACCATCGGCCTCGACCTGGTGGCGAAATCGCCGCCTGACGGCTACACGATCGGCATGGGTCCGATCGGCGCGCTTGCGATCACGCGGCACATGGTGGCGAAGCTTCCCTACGATATCGAGCGCGACTTCCAGCCGATCGCGCTGGTTGCCCGCGGCCACCTCATGCTGGCGGTGTCGCCGCAGCTGCCGGTCAAGTCGGTGCAGGAGCTGATCGACTACGCCAAGAAAAATCCGGGCAAGTTGACCAACGCGTCGTCGAGCAACGGCTCGCCCGGTCACGTCGGCGGCGAGCTGTTCAAGTTCATGACCGGCACGAACATCGTGCATGTGCCCTATCGCGGCGGCTCGGCGGCAATCACCGACCTGATGGCCGGCCATGTCGATATCATGTTCGAAAGCCTGCAATCGATCGCGCCCTTTGCCCGCTCCGGGAAAGTGCATGCGCTCGGCGTCAGCGGCGCCAAACGCTCGCCCGCATTCCCCAATCTTCCGACGATCGGCGAAACCGTGCCAGGCTATCTGGCGCCGACATGGACCGGCGTGATCGCGCCGGCCGGCGTGCCGCGGCCAATTGTCGACAAGCTCAACGCCGCGATCAATAAAGTGCTGAAGTCGGATGCCTTCACCGTGAAGTTCGCCACCATCGGCGACGAGCCGGCCGGCGGCACGCCGGAGGATTTCGCGGACACCATCAAGTCCGATTCCGCCAAGTGGCACGATGTCGTCGTCCGCTCCGGCGCTCACCTCGACTAACGCTCTCGATTGCAAGGGCCAGCCATGACCTATCAGAACATCATCGTCGAAACCAAAGGCCGCGTCGGCATCATCCGGCTCAACCGGCCGCAGGCGCTCAACGCGCTCAACTCCGCGCTCAAGGCCGAGCTGCGCCAGGCGATCGAGGCCTTCGATGCCGACGACGGCATCGGCTGCATGCTGCTGACCGGCAATGAAAAGGCTTTCGCTGCCGGTGCCGACATCAAGGAGATGGCCGACAAGACCTTCATCGAGGCCTATCTCGGCAATTTCGCCGGCAACTGGGACGGCGCGGCGCGCGCCCGCAAGCCTATCGTCGCGGCGGTCGCCGGCTTCGCGCTCGGCGGCGGCTGCGAGGTCGCCATGCAATGCGACCTCATCATTGCCGCCGACAACGCGAAATTCGGTCAACCCGAAATCAAGCTCGGCGTCATTCCCGGCATCGGCGGCACGCAGCGCCTGACGCGCGCGGTCGGCAAGGCCAAGGCGATGGATCTTGTGCTCACCGGCCGCATGATGGATGCGGCGGAGGCGGAGCGCTCCGGCCTGGTGGCGCGCGTGGTGCCGGCGGCGAGCCTGATGGATGAGGCGATGAAGGTTGCTGACACTATCGCCAACATGTCACTGCCCTCAGTGCTGGCCGGCAAGGAATCGGTCAATGCCTCGCAGGAAACCTCGCTCGCCGAGGGCCTGCGCTTCGAGCGGCGCATCTTCCATTCGCTGTTCGCGACGGAAGATCAGAAGGAAGGCATGAAAGCCTTCGTCGAAAAGCGCCCGCCGAAGTGGAAGAACAAGTAGCTATTTCCGTACGCAGATCACGCGCACGATCGCGGCCTTGGCGTCGCCGCCTTGCGCCGCCGGAGCGACGTCGCGCGCCTCGAGGAAGGCGCGGATGGTCTGCGCGGACACAAGCCGCAGCGGCGGCAGTGCAGGGGCCGTGCTCGCCAGCACCGCGTTGCCCATTTCGGTCATGCCGATGAACTTGCCGTCGGCGTCGAGCGCGGCGGCGCCGGAAAAGCCCGCCATCGGCACCGGCTGACGCAATTCGATCGCAGCGCCATCGACCAGCCGCGCCTTGATCTCGGCGAGCGCCTTGCGGCCGTCCTGCTCCTTCGGGTCGGACATGCCGGCGAGCGTCACGTCGCCCGGCTTCGGCGCGCCGGGCGCGAGTGGCATCGGCGTCAACTTGCGCGCGCCATAGACGCGCAGCAGCGCCAGTCCGCTGTCCGGATCGTCGGCGATACGGTCGGCGTTGCCGACGCCGGCGGCGACGATGACCTGGCAGCCTTGCGTCAGTTTGCGGTCGGTGACGATGTCGCCCATGGCGCTGACGATCAGTCCGGTGCCGTATTCGACCGGCTTCGCCAACGCGGCGAACGGCGCGCTGCGCTCCGGAAACGGCGAAAACGCGCTTGCCATCGCCACCATCACCGGCGCGACGATGCCTTCCATCATCTGGTCGTACATCATGGTGAAGCCGCGCACTTCGCCGTCGCGCATCTGCGCCTTCACAGAAAACTTCTTCAGCCCCTGCATGCCGCTGATGAAGAAGCTGTCCGGATGCATGACGCTGTATTCAACTTGCCGCGTCGACGGCTCCTTCTTCTCGCGGTCGAACAAGGCGGCGAGGTCTGTGGTGGTGACGCGGAAGGTTTCGACCTGCACATCACCATGCGCCGACGACCAGCGCGTGCCGCGCGCGGCATCGCGCGCCTGCGGCACCAGCTTGGTCGGCAGGCCGAGGCGCACGCCGGTCGCCGGATCGGCGACGACGCTCCAGCCGAACTCCTGTTCGTGGTCGCGCGCGGCCGCAATCAGCCGCGCGCGCTCGTCGGCGGTGAGTTCGCCGGTGACCTTTGCCTTGTTGCGTTTCTGGAAATTCTTGATCGCGGTCAGCATCGGGTCTTCGCCGCCCACCGCGCCGGTGTAGTCGCCGGACCACAGCAGGGCCGACTGGACGGCCAGCCGCTCGTTGGCAGGGATGGCGGCCAGTGCGTCGGGCGTAGGGTCTGGTTTCGGCGCAGCTGCCACGGCTGGCTTGGGCTTGTCGGTGGGCTTTGCCGGTTCAGGCTTGGCGACCACGGTCGCCGCCCGCTTAGTGTCCGCCGGTGCGGACTTCGCGGTGACCGGTTTGGTCGCGGCAGGCTTTGCCGCGTGCTTGACGGAGGGCTTGGCCGCCGGCGCCGTCTGCGGATAGGTGGGCGTCGAGGCGTCGTCCGCGAGCGCCGGAGAGTCGCTCAACGCAACCGCACACAACAACAAGACCGCACTGCACCGCATCGTTTTTTAACGCCGCTCTAACCACGTTTGGGCGGCGACCTTAGCTTATGAGGGTGGCCCGGCAAACCGGGCCGCGCCGCCGGCCACGTCCCGCCGCTGGCCTAAAATCTTGCAACGTCATAGGGTTAACCGTGATGCTCAAAGCCGAAGAACTAGAGCGTTATGCACGCCACATCGTGCTGCGCGAGGTCGGTGGGCCGGGCCAGGCCAAGCTCAAGGCTGCGCGCGTGCTGGTCATCGGCGCCGGCGGTCTCGGCGCGCCGGTGCTGCTTTATCTTGCCGCTGCCGGCGTCGGCACGCTCGGCGTCGTCGACGACGACAAGGTGTCGCTGTCGAACCTGCAGCGTCAGGTGATCTTCTCGACTGCCGATATCGGCAAGGCGAAAGCCGAACAGGCGGGCGCCGCGATCGCCGGTCTCAATCCGCACGTCGCCGCCGAAATCCACCCGGTGCGGCTCACCGCGGCCAACGCGCTCGATCTCATTGCTCGCTACGACATCGTCGCCGATGGCTCCGACAATTTTGCCACGCGCTACCTCGTCTCGGACGCCTGTTATTTTGCCAGGAAGCCGCTGGTGACCGCGGCCGTCGGCACGTTCGACGGCGCGCTCACTACCGTGCGCGCGCACGAGAAGCGCGCCGACGGGCGGCCCAATCCGACCTACCGCTGCCTGTTCCCCGAACCGCCGCCGTCAGGCACGGTTCCGGCCTGCGCCGAAGCCGGCATCCTTGGCGCGTTGCCCGGCATCCTCGGCTCGATGATGGCGCTTGAGGTGACCCGCGAGATCGTCGGCTTCGGCGAAGGCCTGGTCGGGCGGCTCGCCATGATCGACGCGCGGTCGATGCGTTTCGAAACGCTGAGCTATGCCTGGGATCCGCACAACCCACTGACCGGCGAGCAGCCGACGATCAAGGATTTGTCGATCCATCGTGCGTGAAATGCACCAGCGCGAGCTCCGAGCATTGCAGACATGCATTCGTCAAACCGTCATCGTGACGTCGCCTTGCCGGGAGCCGCGCCAGGCACGCGTTGACCTCATCGCGTTTTGCAACCGCGGTCCCGCAATCTGCGCACGATAACTGCAATCGCTGCGCTCATTCTTCGGCATGCAACCACGCGTCGGTTGTGCGGAGGAACTTTGTTCCAGCGCGCCGCATGAAACAAAAGACAGTTGCATGTCACGGTGTGCCGCCGCTTCGACGGCGCGCATAAATTCTTCATCGCAAGGTCACATCGCGTCGGTAGCGAGGTCGTGTGGCAGCTCTTCCTTAGATCGGGCGAAGGAGAAAGTTCGATGTCATCCTTGCAAAAAATTCTTTGCGGCACAGCACTCGGCCTGCTGTTGGCCGCGGCGATCACGCCGGCGAATGCCGGAACCGTGTTTGAAAGCGCGACCTACACCGGCAACGATACCGGCGAATACATTCTCAGCGAAAACGACCTGATCGGCGCCGCATTCACGCTGACGAAGACGACCACGATCTGGAAGGTCGGTGCGCAGTTCGGCGGCTTTCCGGGCGGCGACATTTTCGCGGCCATCGTGCCGCTAGCGTCGCCGACGTCGTTTCCCGGAGCTCCATCAGATCAGCTCTCCAGCATCAGCCTTGCCGATGTCGAATTCAGCGTTCCAACGGCCGTCGCGGTTGACCTGAAGGTCAAATTGCCGACCCCGCTGACGCTCGGCCCGGGATCTTACGCGGTGATCTTCGGCTCGGGCCAGTTCGGCGCAACTGGCTTTGCCGGCCTCGGTGACGAGAACGATCCGTCCGGCACGCCTTTCCTGTTCCGTTCGTTCTTCTCGACGGACTGGGCAGAGTTCGACGACAACGGCGTTCGCCTCGACGTCTCGTCGACGCCAATCCCAGCCGCGTTGCCGCTGTTCGCCAGCGGGCTCGGCGCGCTGGGCTTGATTGCACGGCGTCGTGCGAAGAAGAGAGCCTGATCTGAGTGTCGATCGAAGTGGAAAGGCCGCCCGTGTGGGCGGCCTTTTTTTAGAGCATTGACGGCAGCACACGATCGGGCGGCCTATGGCCGTCCATGAAGGTCTTGATGTTGATGATGACCTTCTCGCCCATGTCGACGCGGCCCTCGACCGTCGCCGAGCCCATGTGCGGCAGCAGCACCACCTTGCCGGCCTTGGCGAGCTTGACGAGCTTCGGATTGACCGCCGGCTCATGCTCGAACACGTCGAGGCCGGCGCCGGCGATCTCGCCCGCTTCCAGCATGCGCGCCAGCGCGTTCTCGTCGATCACCTCGCCGCGCGCGGTGTTGACGATATAGGCCTCGGGCCGCATCAGCTTCAGCCGCCGCGCCGACAGCAGGTGATAAGTCGCCGGCGTGTGCGGGCAGTTCACCGACACAATGTCCATCCGGGCAAGCATCTGATCGAGGCTCTCCCAATAGGTGGCGTCGAGCTCTTCCTCGATCTTCGGCGCCACCCGGCGGCGGTTGTGGTAGTGGATCTGCAGGCCGAAGGCGCGGGCGCGGCGCGCCACCGCCTGGCCGATCCGCCCCATGCCGATGATGCCGAGGCGCTTGCCCCAGATGCGGTGGCCGAGCATCCAGGTCGGCGTCCAGCCGCCCCAATCCTTCTCGGCGGTCAGCACGGCCGAGCCCTCGGCGAGCCGGCGCGGAACCGCAAGGATCAGCGCCATAGTCATGTCGGCGGTATCCTCGGTCAGGACGCCGGGCGTATTCGTGACGGTAATACCGCGCTGAACCGCGCTCGCCACGTCGATATTGTCGACTCCATTGCCGAAATTGGCGATCAACTTGAGCTGCTCGCCGGACTTGCTCAGCACCGAATTGTCTATGCGGTCGGTGACGGTCGGCACCAGCACGTCGGCGGTTCTTACCGCCTCGGCGAGCTGGGCCTGGGTCATGGGCTTGTCGTCGGTATTGAGGCGGGCTTCGAATAGTTCCCGCATGCGCAATTCGATGCTGTCAGGCAGCTTGCGCGTGACGACGACGACCGGCTTTTTGCCCTTCGGCATGTGCTTTGCCCCGCCGGCTACCGGATTCAGGTCTCTTTAACCGTGCTCGCCCAAACTACCGCGCAGTTCAGGTACGCGGGCGGGGCGCAATTCCAGTCTTTCCTACCAAGATGGCCGTGACAACACAAAGCCTTCGCGCCGCTTTTGCCGGCGCGCTTTTATTAGTTGCGTCGCTGCCGGCCGGGGCGGCCGGCGACCTTGCCACCGGCTCGGTCAGCGGCCTGCCGGTGCCGCGCTTCGTCAGCCTCAAATCCGACCGGGTGAACGTGCGTTCCGGTCCGAACAAGGACCAGGACGTCCGCTGGGTCTATACCAAGCAGGGCATGCCGGTCGAAGTCACCGCCGAGTTCGAGAACTGGCGCCGCATCCGTGACTGGGAAGGATCGGAAGGCTGGGTCTACCACTCGCTCCTGTCCGGCAAGCGCAGCGCCATGGTGGTGCCGAAGGACAAGGACGAGCTGGTGCCGCTGTACGAGAACGCCGACAACAAGTCATCGTTGGTCGCGAAGCTGCAGGCCGGCGTGGTCGGCCAGATCAAGTCCTGCGACGGCAAATGGTGCGAATTCACCGGCAAGAATTTCAGCGGCTGGATTCAGCAGGAACGGGTTTGGGGCGCCTACCCGAACGAGAAGGTGGACTAGGTCATTTCTGGTCGATCATGGCGCGGATCTTCGTCGCCAGATGCTCGCCTGTCACCGGCTTTTGCACCAGTTCGACGCCGGGATCGAGCCGTCCGTGATGCACGATCGCGTTACGTGAATAGCCGGTCATGAACAGGACTTTCATGTCGGGGCGGCGGGCGAGACCTGCCTCAGCCACCTTGCGTCCGTTCATTCCGGGCATCACCACGTCGGTGAGCAGCAGATCGATCTTCTCCGTGTGCGAATCCATGGCCTCGAGTGCTTTCTCGCCGTTAGCGGCGGCGATGACCTTGAAGCCTGAGCCGCGCAGCGTCTGCGTCAGGTAGTCGCGCACGTCATCGTCGTCTTCCACCAGCAGCACGCATTCGCCGGACGAATTGCCTTCGATCGACGGCGCCGGCACATCTTCGTCCGGTACGCCGGCGGCGCGGCGCGGCAGATAAATTCTCACCGTCGTGCCATCGCCAACCTCGCTGTAGATGTTCACGTGGCCGCCGCTCTGCTTGACGAAGCCGTAAACCTGGCTAAGCCCCAGGCCGGTGCCTTGGCCTGCGTCTTTGGTGGTGAAGAACGGCTCGAAGGCGCGGCTGAGGACGTCGGCGCTCATACCGCTGCCAGTGTCGCTCACCGAGATCTGCACGTATTGCCCGGGACGCACGTCCGGATGCTGCCGGCAGTATTGCTCGTCGAGGTAGGTGTTCGCGGCCTCGATTGTGATCTTGCCGCCGTCCGGCATCGCGTCGCGCGCGTTGACCGTGAGATTGAGGATCGCCGTCTCCAGTTCGGTTGCATCCGCCTCGACCGGCCAGAGCCCGGCGGCGCCGACAACCTCGACCAAGACCGATTCACCCAGGCCGCCGCGCAGCAGCTCCGGCAGCCCGACCAGCAACTTGTTGAGATTAAGCGATTTCGGATTGAGTGGCTGCTGGCGCGAAAAGGCGAGCAGGCGGCGCGTCAGCGTGGCGGCGCGCTGAGCGCCTTGCATCGCCCGGCTGATGCTGCTGCCGAGGCGGTCCTTGGCTGCGTCGGTCAGCGTGGCGGCCTGGCGCTGCGCCGATTCGAGATTGCCGATGATGATGGTCAGAAGATTGTTGAAGTCGTGCGCGACACCGCCCGTCAATTGTCCGATGGCGTCGAGCCGCTGCGCCTGGCGCAGCGCGCCTTCGGCCATCTGGCGGCGATTCATCTCCGTATTCAGGCGCTGCATGCCGTGATGCACGAACAGCAACGTTACGAACAGGAAGATCGTGGCCGGGATGCCGTAAGCGAAATAGGGAAACATTTCCGCAAGCCACTGCTCGTGCGTGCTTGCCGTCGCGATGCCGGCGCTGACATAGACCGGCGTGCGATCGAGCCGCCGCACGCCGAAGCGTCGCTCGGTCAAGTCCACCGGCGACGTCGTCGTGTAAAAGCCGCCGTCATAATGCGCGGCGATTGTCTTGCGGAAACCGGTATTGGATCCGAGCGGCGCCGGTGGCATCTTTTCCGGTACCGGATATCGCACGAGGAACGTGCCGTCGTCGCGTATCAGTGCGTATTGCAAGCCCTCGCCGTAAACGAGCCGCGTATAAAAGCGGTAGAAATCGCTGGGCATCATCGAAATCTCGAGCACGCCGTCGAAGGCGCCGTTGCGCGTGATGCGGCGGCTCAACGTGAAGTAAGGGTCATTGCCCGAGAATGAGGTGTGAATCTCGCCGAAGTAGACGCCAATGTCGTTGGCGACGTGAGCGTGGAAATAGTCCTCCTTGGCGAAATTTCGATCGCGCGGCGCCGGAAAGGCCGATGAGTTCACCGTCGCATACCCCTGGGTGTCAAAAAGCCAGATCGACTGAATTTCAGAGACGGTGCGGATGCGCTTCTGAAAAAGGTCGTGAAAATATTTCTCGCGCCCCGCCAGCGGTGCCGACAATAAATCCTCGGTGATGTCGTCGATGATCACCGTGGCGATCTGGAACGACTTGACCGCGTGCTCCTGCTCGACGTCGAGGGAGCGCAAGATGCGCTCTTCGGCGAGCGCGGCGATTTTCTGCTGATTTGACCAGCCGGCCCAAACAAACAGCGCGCTCGGCAAGATGAGCGAGGCCGCCGCCGCCAGGCGGACAAGCCAGATTCCCGATCCCCGCAAGGAGGTTTGCGCCATGATCCGCTAGCTGCGATCGACCGCGACGGTGCCAAATTACATGATTATCGGCGGATTGAACCAGTCCTAAGCTGGTTCCGCGACACAATAACGAGGACGGCCAAAATAAAAGCCCCGCGTTGAGCGGGGCTTCCAGGTCGCAGGACGCTTGGATTTAGGGCTTATTTATTCGCACCCTTGCGGCGCAGGCGCACGACCACATCGACGCGCGCGATCTCGTAGCCTTCCGGCGGCACCGGCGTCTTGCCGACGATGACATCGGCGCCCGGGATGTCGAGCAGCTCGTCGCTGCCCTCGACGAAGAAGTGGTGATGCGCAGTGGCGTTGGTGTCGAAATAGGCCTTGGACCCGTCGACCGCGACCTGGCGCAGCAGGCCGACTTCGGTGAACTGGTGCAGCGTGTTGTAAATAGTCGCCAGCGACACCGGCACCTTGGCGCGGGAGGCTTCCTCGTAGAGCGCCTCGGCGGTTAGGTGGCGGTCGCCCTTGCCGAACAGCAGCCAGCCGAGCGCCATGCGCTGCCGGGTCGGGCGAAGGCCGACCTCGCGCAGTTTCGCCTTGACGTCATGCCACGGGCAGCCGGTCAATTCGGCATGCGGGGGCGTGATCGGCGTGACGGGCTTCGACGGAAATACCATTGTACGTATCTATGCGATCTCAGGTTGCAGCATTCCGGAACGCCGGAAAAACCGTTGCGATTGAAGCATATACGCAATGGGGCCGATTGATGCAACTCTCTCGCAACTGGCCATAAGGCGACTTTGTGGCGTCATTGCGCAGGAGCATTACCAGTTGTTGCAGCGCCACCTTTGCCGGTTTGCCCGGCTATGTTAGGAATTTCGCATGGGAATTCAGCAAGCAACGCCGGATAACGTGGCGCCACAGAGCCGTCGGAGCAGTTTCCGATACGAGGATTTGCTCGCCTGCGGGCGCGGCGAGTTGTTCGGCGCCGGGAACGCGCAGCTGCCGCTGCCGCCGATGCTGATGTTCGACCGCATCACCGAGATTTCCGAGCAGGGCGGCGAGCATGGCAAGGGCATGGTCCGGGCCGAACTCGACGTGAAACCGGACCTCTGGTTTTTCCTCTGCCACTTCAAGGGCGATCCGGTGATGCCGGGCTGCCTCGGCCTCGACGCGTTGTGGCAGATGGTGGGCTTCTTCCTCGGCTGGCTCGGCGCCCCGGGCAAAGGCCGCGCGCTCGGCCTCGGCGAGCTCAAGTTCTCCGGCCAGGTGCTGCCGAACATGAAAAAGGTTATTTACGGCATCGACTTCAAGCGCGTCATGCGCTCGAAGCTGGTGCTCGGCATCGCCGACGGCTGGCTCTCGGCCGACGGCACCGTCATCTACAAGGCCAGCGACCTGAAGGTCGGCCTGTTCAAGCAGGATTCGGCGCTGGAGCCGAGCGGGGCCTGATCACGTCCGCAGTTGCATGGTTGCGAGCGGCGACCATTTATGGCTCAAACAATCCTCGGTTCTTAAGGGAATTCGGCCATGAGGCGAGTCGTCGTCACCGGGATGGGCATCGTCTCGTCCATCGGCAATAACACGCAGGAAGTGCTGGCCTCGCTGCGCGAGGCCAAGTCCGGCATCACCCACGCCGACGAATTCGAGAAGCGCGGCTTCAAGTGCCAGGTGCAGGGCATGCCGACGCTCGATCCGGCAGGCACCGTCGACCGCCGCGCCATGCGCTTCCTCGGCCAGGGCGCGGCGTGGAACCACGTCGCCATGGAGCAGGCGATCCGCGATTCCGGCGTCGAGGAGAAGGACATCATCAATCCGCGCACCGGCATCGTCATGGGTTCGGGCGGTCCGTCGACCGCGACGATCGTCGAAGCGGCCGACATCACCCGCGAAAAAGGCTCGCCCAAGCGCATCGGTCCCTTCGCCGTGCCGAAGGCGATGTCGTCGACCGCGTCGGCGACGCTGTCCACCTGGTTCAAGATCAAGGGCGTCAACTATTCGATCTCGTCGGCCTGCGCGACCTCCAATCATTGCATCGGCAATGCGTCCGAGCTGATCCAGTGGGGCAAGCAGGACATGGTGTTTGCCGGTGGCTGCGAAGAGCTGAACTGGACGATGTCGAATTTGTTCGATGCCATGGGCGCGATGTCGTCGAAGTACAATGACCAGCCGCAGGCTGCCTCGCGCGCTTATGACGCCGACCGCGACGGCTTCGTCATCGCCGGCGGCGCCGGCGTCCTCGTGCTGGAAGAGCTCGAGCACGCCAAAGCCCGCGGCGCCAAGATCTACGCGGAAGTCGCCGGCTACGGTGCGACATCCGACGGCCACGACATGGTGGCGCCGTCGGGCGAGGGCGCGATGCGCTGCATGAAACTGGCGCTGGAAACGGTGAAGGCGCCGATCGACTACATCAATCCGCACGCCACCTCGACACCGATCGGCGACCTCAAGGAGATCGAGGCGATCCGCGAGGTGTTCGGCGCCAAGTGCCCGCCGATCTCGGCGACCAAATCGCTCACCGGCCACTCTCTCGGCGCCGCCGGCGCGCAAGAGGCGATCTACTCGCTGCTGATGATGCAGAACGGCTTCATCTGCGAGAGCGCCAACATCAAGACGATCGACCCCGCCTTCACCGACATGCCGATTATCCGCGAGCGCCAGGACAACGTTACGCTCGGCGCCGTACTGTCGAACTCCTTCGGCTTCGGCGGCACCAATGCTTCCGTCGTGTTCAAGCGGCTCGACGCATGATCGCGTTTGTTAGGACCCGCCCGGGCTTGTCCACCGCCCCGTCATCCGACCGTCGTCTCGGCGCCATAGACCGGCCACACGCGCATTGCGCGATTTGCGGGGGCGCCTGCCATGAACAAACCCTTCACGCCGTCCAGCCTTTCCCTCGTCCCAAGCAGGCCGTCCGCCATGTCCGCTGAGCAAACCGCTCCGCGCGGCGGCCTGATGCAGGGCAAGCGCGGGCTGATCATGGGCGTCGCCAACGATCATTCGATCGCCTGGGGCATCGCCAAGATGCTCCATGATCATGGTGCCGAGCTCGCCTTCACCTTTCAGGGCGATGCGCTTGCGAAACGTGTGAAGCCGCTGGCGGAATCGGTCAACGCGAAGCTGGTGATGCCGTGCGACGTCGAGGACATCGCGTCGGTCGACGCCGTGTTCGACACGATCAAGAAGCAATGGGGCACGATGGACTTCCTCGTGCATGCCGTCGCCTTCTCCGACAAGAACGAGCTCAAGGGCCGCTTCGCCGACACCACGCGCGAGAACTTCATCCGCACCATGGTTATCTCCTGCTACGCCTTCACCGAGGCGGCCAAGCGCGCCGCCGCGCTGATGCCGAACGGCGGTAGCATGGTGACCCTGACCTACAATGGCGGCGACCGCGCGATGCCGAACTACAATGTCATGGGCGTCGCCAAGGCGGGGTTAGAGGCTTCGGTGCGCTATCTCGCGGTCGACTTCGGCCACCAGAAGATCCGCGTCAACGCGATCTCGGCCGGGCCGATCCGCACGCTCGCCGGCGCCGGCATTACCGACGCGCGCTACATGTTCGCCTTCCAGCAGAACTATTCGCCGCTCGGCCGCGGCGTCACGCTTGAGGAACTCGGCGGCGCCGGGCTCTATCTGCTGTCGGACCTCTCGACCGGTGTCACCGGTGAAGTTCATTTCGTCGACAGCGGCTACAACGTCATTTCCATGCCGCACCCGCAGGCGCTCAAGAGCGCCGGCGGCCAGGTCGAGAACGGCGGCGAGAAGTAGCCGCTCCGCAGGCTGCGCGCGGCATTAAAAAGCGGCCGAGGCATTGCCCGGCCGCTTTCGCTTTTCATATTCGTCGGTTCCATCGGCCGTGTTTACAGCCAATTAACCCTACGTGCCCCATTCTGCATTCGCTGCAATTCAAATGAACTTGTACGGTTGCGTGAGTCATGACGGTCGCTGTCGCGGCGTTTGCCGATGCCACGTTTCGTGATCGTCCCGTCTCGCCGGCCGCCAAGGCCGGCGCGCTTGTCACCCGCCATCTTCTTCTTGGAACTGCTGCCGCTGCGACGACCGGCCTAGCCGTCGTCGGCCTGACGCTCGGGGTTGGATGGTTCGTGTCAACGTCGCTTGTCTACCGGCACAATGATCGGACGCCAGCGAGTCTCGGCCTGCGCAGCATTGCGCTGGCGCCGTCCTATCCGAGCGACGCCGAACGCTCTCGTCCGGCTGACGTAATCGTCTTTCCGCTGACAGCCGCGGATGTCGCAAAGCCGCCGCACGTCGCCGCGCGCTTACCCTTGCCCCGCCCTCCCATGGCGTCGCCGCCGCGCCTGAGCCTCGTGCCGATTCCGCCCATCCTGCCGGCGGAACTCGCGAATTTGAGAACAGCGCAACGGCTTGCATCATTGCCGCCGGTTCCGCCACCAATCCCCGTGTTGCGCGGACCGCCGGCAACGCACGCCGACAAGCCCGCGCCCGTCCGTGCGCCTGATAGCCACACGGCGGTTTACGACATCGGCGCGCGCCTCGTATATTTGCCGGACGGCAGGACACTCGAAGCGCATTCTGGTCTCGGCGATCTGCGCGACGACCCTGAATCCATTCGCAGCAAAATGCGCGGCCCGACACCGCCGAACACCTACGACCTGAGCCTGCGCGAACAATTATTTCACGGCGTACGCGCCATTCGTCTCAATCCGATAGACGAAGACAAGATGTTCGGCCGCGCCGGCATGCTCGCCCACACTTACATGCTCGGGCCGGAAGGCGACTCGAACGGCTGCGTCTCCTTCAAGAACTATGAGGCCTTCCTGCAGGCTTATCTCAGAGGCGACGTCGACCGTCTCGTCGTCGTCGCGGGGAATGGCGCGGCGTTGGCGCACACCGCGCGCGGCGGCGGCAATCGTGATGCCCGCTATGCCAGCAGCGACCCCGGCCCGTCTTCACCGCTGTTTTCGGCAGCTCAACAATAATACGGCCGGGGAAAGCCCCGGCCGTTTCTGTTTGCGTTGCGTCTGGTAATCAGGCCGCTTGCTGCTGAGCCAGATCGAAGCGATCGGCGTTCATCACCTTGGTCCACGCCGCCACGAAGTCCTTCGCGAACTTCTCCTTCGCGTCCGCGCATCCATAGACTTCTGCGAAGGCGCGGAGCTGCGAGTGCGAACCGAAGATCAGGTCGATACGCGTGGCGGTCCACTTGACCGCCTTCGTCTTGCGGTCGCGGCCCTCGAACACGCCCTCGGAGCTCGGCGGCTGCCACTCCGTGCTCATGTCGAGCAGGTTGACGAAGAAGTCGTTGGTCAGCGTCTCGGGCTTCTTGGTGAAGACACCGTGCTTGGAGCCGCCGGCATTGGCGCCGAGAACGCGCAGGCCGCCGACGAGAGCCGTCATTTCCGGCCCCGTCAGCCTCATCAATTGCGCCCGGTCCACCAACGCCTCTTCGGGCAGCATGTACTGCCGCTTGCCGCTGATGTAATTGCGGAAGCCGTCGGCCCGAGGCTCGAGCGGCGCAAACGATTCGACGTCGGTCTGCTCCTGTGATGCGTCCATGCGACCGGGAGTGAACGGCACTTTGACGTCGACGCCTGCGTCCTTGGCGGCCTTTTCGACCGCGGCGCAGCCGGCGAGAACGATCAGGTCGGCGAGCGAGACCTTCTTGCCGAAATCTTTCTGGATCGCTTCGAGCTTCGTGAGCACCGTCTTGAGCTGGGCCGGCTGGTTGACCTCCCAGTCCTTCTGCGGGCTGAGGCGGATGCGCGCGCCGTTCGCGCCGCCGCGCTTGTCGGAGCCGCGGAACGTCGCCGCCGACGCCCACGCGGTCGAGACCAGTTGCGACACCGACAGGCCGGACGCCAGGATCTTCGCCTTCAATGCCGCAATGTCCTGCTCGCCGATCAGCGGATGATTCACCGCCGGGATCGGGTCCTGCCAGATCAGTGTCTCCTTCGGTACCAGCGGGCCGAGGTAGCGCGCGATCGGGCCCATGTCGCGGTGCGTCAGCTTGAACCACGCGCGGGCAAAGGCGTCCGCGAACTGGTCCGGATGCTCATAGAAGCGCCGCGAGATCTTCTCGTAAGCCGGATCGAACCGCAGCGAGAGATCCGTGGTCAGCATGGTCGGCACGTGCTTCTTCGACTTGTCGAAGGCGTCCGGGATGTCAGCGGCGGCGTTCTTCGCCTTCCACTGCTTTGCGCCGGCCGGGCTCTTTGTCAGCTCCCATTCGTTTTCGAACAGGTTCTTGAAGAAGAGGTTGCTCCACTTCGTTGGCGTCTGCGTCCAGGTGACCTCCGGACCGCCGGTGATGGCGTCGGCGCCGATGCCCGTGCCATGCCTGCTCTTCCAGCCGATGCCCTGATCCTCGATGGCGGCGCCTTCCGGCTCCGGGCCGATCAGCGACGGATCGCCGGCGCCGTGGGTCTTGCCGAAGCTGTGCCCGCCGGCGATCAGCGCGACGGTCTCCTCGTCGTTCATCGCCATGCGGAAGAATGTTTCGCGGATGTCTTTTGCTGCCGCGACCGGATCCGGATTGCCGTTCGGCCCTTCCGGGTTGACGTAGATCAGGCCCATCTGCACCGCGCCGAGCGGCTCCGCGAGCTGGCGTTCGCCGCTGTAACGTTCGTCGCCGAGCCAGGTGCCCTCGGGACCCCAGAAGAGCTCTTCGGGTTCCCAGACATCGGCGCGGCCGCCGGCAAAACCAAACGTCTTGAATCCCATCGAGTCGAGAGCGACGTTGCCGGCGAGAACGAACAGGTCGGCCCAGGAAATCTTCCGGCCGTACTTCTGCTTGATCGGCCACAGCAGCCGGCGTGCCTTGTCGAGGTTGGCGTTGTCTGGCCAGCTGTTCAGGGGCGCGAAGCGCTGCTGTCCGGCGCCCGCGCCGCCCCGGCCGTCAGTAATGCGATAGGTACCCGCGCTGTGCCACGCCAGGCGGATGAACAGTCCACCATAGTGACCGAAGTCGGCTGGCCACCACGGCTGCGAATCCGTCATCAAGGCCTGCAGGTCCTTGATCACGGCGTTGAGGTCAATACTCTTGAACTCCTTGGCGTAGTCAAAACCCTTGCCCATCGGATCGGACAGGGAAGAGTTGTGGTGGAGAACCTGGAGGTCCAGCGTTTCCGGCCACCAGTCGCGGTTGGTGTGGCCGTGGGTGAACGGGCACTTGCCCGCGCTCTTGTCGTCGGTCTTTGCGTCCATGAGGTGTGTTCTCCACTGAGACTGTGCGCCGAAGGGGGGCAGGCATGGGAAACGTGGCGCGCGCCTGCGGCGCTTATATGAAGCGGCCTCGATCAGGTCCAATCGGATTGATTGGTCCCAGCAATAAGATTACCTTATTACCGTGATCACTTTGCGTCAGTTGCGTTATTTGACCGCGCTCGCCCGGCACAGGCACTTCGGCCGCGCCGCGGAGGAATGCGCGATCAGCCAGCCGGCGCTGTCGATGCAGGTGCGCGAGCTAGAGCGTGAGCTCGACGCCGAGCTGGTCGAGCGGCGGCCGGGCGAGATCGTTCTCACCGACACCGGGCTCGACGTCGCGCAGCGTGCCGAGCGCGTCCTCGCCGCCACGCGCGACCTCGTCGACTTCGCGCGCCATCGCGACGTGCTTAGCGGCGAGCTTCGCCTCGGCATCATCCCGACGCTCGCGCCTTACGTGCTGCCACGCGTATTGCCGCGCCTGCAAAAGGAGCATCCGAAGCTGCGTCTCGAGGTGCGCGAGACCCAGACCAAGACCCTGCTCGGCGAGCTTGCCGGCGGCGTGCTCGACCTCGTCATGCTGGCGCTGCCGGTCGAAGGCGCCGATGTCGAGACGCTGCCGCTGTTCGACGACTCGTTCCTGCTGGCAGTACCGGCCACTGACAAGTTGCGCGGCCGTGTCGAGATGAAGGACGTCGACCAGCGCCGCCTGATCCTGCTGGAGGAGGGGCATTGCCTGCGCGACCAGGCGCTCGCCTTCTGCGCCTCGCCGAACCGCGCCGGCGTCGCCAGCCTCGGCGCCACGTCGCTTGCGACCGTGATGCAGATGGTGGCGAACGGCTACGGCGTGACGCTGGTGCCGCATGTCGCCGCCGACACCGAAGTGCGCGATGCGCGCGTGCGGCTGCTGCGTTTCGCCGACCCGCAGCCCGGCCGCACCATCGGCCTCGCCTGGCGGCGGACTTCGCCGCGCAAGCTGGATTTCGTTGCTTTAGGCAAGACCGTGACCGCGGCGCTCGGCGTCAAATTGCGTTAGTCTGCGTCCATGCCCGATTTCGTCACCACGCCGACCTTGCGCATCGCCTACGAAGCCGGCGGCCCGGAGAACGGCATGCCGGTGCTGCTGCTGCACGGCTGGCCGGACGATCCGCGCACCTGGGACAAGGTCGCGCCGGCACTGCAGCGCGCGGGCTTCCGCACCGTCGTGCCTTACCTGCGCGGCTTCGGGCCGACGTCGTTCCTGTCCAAGGACACGATGCGGTCCGGCGAAATGGTGGCGATGGCGCAGGACGCGCTCGACCTCGCCGATACGCTCAAGCTCGGCAAGTTCACGGTGGTCGGCCACGACTGGGGCGCGCGCATCGCCTACGCCATGGCCTGCCTGTTTCCGGATCGCGTCACGCGCATCTGCGCCATGTCGGTCGGCTGGCAACCCGGCGAATTGCCGACGCCCAGCCTCGAGCAGTCGCGCCGCTACTGGTACCAGTGGTTCATGGCGACCGACCGCGGCAACGAGGTCGTGCACAAGAGCGGCAAGGCGCTCGCCCACGACCTGTGGGAGACTTGGGCGCCCAAGGGCTGGTTCAGCGACGCCGAGTTCGAAGCGACCGCGAAGTCGTTCGAGAATCCGGACTGGGCCGCCATCACCGTGAATTCCTACCGCGTGCGCTGGGGTGAGGCGGAGAAGGACCCGCGCTACGCCGCGCTCGATGCGCGCGCCAAGGCCGTCAAGACAATCGCGTTGCCGGCGCTGATGATCCAGGGCGGCGCCGATGGCGTTACGCTCGCCAGCACCACGGCCGGCAAGGACGAACACTTCAGCGGCGGTTATGCGCGCCACGTACTCGACGGCGTCGGTCATTTCCCGACGCGCGAGCGGCCTGACGCCGTCAGCAAACTGCTGCTCGATTTCCTCAAATAAAAAGGGCGGCCCAAAGGCCGCCCTCCGTGTTTTTATGGAGCTTGCGGATTACTCCGCCGCGCCGCCCGCTGCTTGCTGCGGCTGGCCCTTGTGCTCGATGTCTTCGCCGGTGGTCTGATCGACCGCCTTCATCGACAGGCGCACCTTGCCGCGCTCGTCGACGCCCAGGAGCTTGACCTTCACCTTGTCGCCTTCCTTGACGACGTCGGAGGTCTTGTTGACCCGGTTCGGCGCGAGCTGGCTGATGTGGACGAGGCCGTCCTTTGCGCCGAAGAAGTTCACGAAGGCGCCGAAGTCCATCACCTTGACCACCGTGCCCTCGTAGATGTGGCCGGGCTCCGGGTCGGAGGCGATCGACTTGATCCAGGCGATCGCCGCCTTGATCGACTCGCCGTCGGCGGAAGCGACCTTCACGCTGCCGTCGTCCTCGATGTTGATCTTGGCGCCGGTCTTCTCGACGATCTCGCGGATCACCTTGCCGCCGGTGCCGATCACTTCGCGGATCTTGTCGGTCGGGATTTTGAACGACTCGATGCGCGGGGCATGCTCGCCGAGCTCGGCGCGGGCGCTGGTCAGCGCCTTGGACATCTCGCCGAGGATATGCAAGCGGCCGTCCTTCGCCTGGGCGAGGGCGACCTTCATGATCTCCTCGGTGATGCCGGCGATCTTGATGTCCATCTGCAGCGAGGTGATGCCGCCTTCGGTGCCGGCCACCTTGAAGTCCATGTCGCCGAGATGATCCTCGTCGCCGAGGATGTCGGACAGCACGGCAAAGCGCTTGTCCTCGAGGATGAGGCCCATGGCGATGCCGGCGGTCGGCCGCTTCAGCGGCACGCCGGCGTCCATCAGCGCGAGCGACGAGCCGCACACCGACGCCATCGACGACGATCCGTTCGACTCGGTGATCTCCGAGACGATGCGGATCGTGTAGGGGAACTCTTCCTTCGACGGCAGCATCGGATGGATCGCGCGCCAGGCGAGCTTGCCATGGCCGATCTCGCGCCGTCCCGGCGCGCCGGTGCGGCCGGTTTCGCCGACCGAATAGTGCGGGAAGTTATAGTGCAGCAGGAACGTCTCTTTGTACGTCCCCTGCAGCGCGTCGATGAACTGCTCGTCTTCCGACGTGCCGAGCGTCGCCACCACCAGCGCCTGCGTCTCGCCGCGAGTGAACAGCGCCGAGCCGTGAGTGCGCGGCAGCACGCCGACTTCAGCGACGATTTGACGCACGGTCTTGAGGTCGCGACCGTCGATGCGCTTGCTGGTGTCGAGGATGTTCCAGCGGACGATCTTGGCCTCGAGCTCCTTGAACACGCCGCCAACCGCCTGCTTGTCGTAGGTCGGCTCGGCGCCTTCCGGGAAGAAGTGCGCCATCACCTTTGCCTTCACGGCGGCGACGGCGTCCTGGCGGTCCTGCTTCTTCACGATCGCGTAGGCGGTGCGGAGCTCCTTTTCGGCGAGACCGAGGATTTCCTTTTCCAGCGCCTTGTGGTCCGGAGCGGTGAGCTCGCGCGGCTCCTTCGCGGCCTTCTCGGCAAGCTTGATGATGGCCTCGATCACCGGCTGGAAGTGCCTGTGTCCGAACATCACCGCGCCGAGCATGACTTCCTCGGACAGCTCCTTGGCTTCCGATTCCACCATCATCACGGCGTCGGTGGTGCCGGCAATGACGAGGTCGAGCTGGCTTTCCGGCATCTCATCGATCGACGGATTGAGCACGTACTCGTTGTTGATGAAGCCGACGCGAGCGCCGCCGATCGGGCCCATGAACGGCGCGCCGGACAACGTCAGCGCGGCGGAGGCCGCGACCATGGCGACGATGTCGGGATCGTTTTCCATGTCGTGCGACAGTACGGTGCAGGTCACCTGCGTGTCGCAGCGCCAGCCGTCCGCGAACAGCGGGCGGATCGGGCGGTCGATCAGGCGCGAGGTCAGCGTGTCCTTTTCGGTCGGACCGCGTTCGCGCTTGAAGTAGCCGCCGGGAATGCGGCCGGCCGCGTAGTATTTTTCGGTGTAGTTGACGGTGAGCGGCAGGAAGTCGATGCCTTCCTTCGGCTGCTTCGCCGCCACGACGGCGGCGAGTACTGTGGTCTCGCCGTAGGTGGCGACGACGGCGCCGTCGGCCTGGCGGGCTATCCGTCCTGTCTCGAGGGTGAGCTTGCGCCCGCCCCAGTCGAGCTCGACGCGATGAATGTCAAACATAGTGTCTTTCTCTCATGGTTCTCGGCACGCCCCGAAAGCCATGAGCAAGACGGCGAGAGGCTGCGCGTCATCGTCGCGATGCGAGCAGCGTCTGGCGATCCTGCCATGGCGTTTCGAGCCTTGCCTTGCGCGGGAGCCGGACCTCTCCGGTCCCGTCTTGTCGCCGGCGGCGCCATCGCCGCCGGACCTCAAACGCGAGCGCGTGAAAATGCGCTCGCAACGAAAACCGCGCAGCACGGGCTGCGCGGTACAAAATTATCGGCGGATGCCGAGTTTCTCGATCAGGTCCTTGTAGCTCTTCTCGTTGGTCCGCCGCAGATAATCGAGCAGCGTGCGGCGCTGGCTCACCATCTTGAGCAACCCACGCCGGGAATGGTTGTCCTTGACGTGAGCTTTGAAATGCTCGGTCAGATTGTTGATGCGCTCGGAAAGGATCGCCACTTGCACTTCGGGCGACCCGGTATCGCCGGGCTTTGTCGCATAGGTCTTGATCACTTCGGCCTTGCGGCCGGTGGTTACCGACATCGGTTACCCTCGTTTTGCTCCGGCACTGCCCACCAGGCCGGAAAGGTTGAACACGCGCTTGGGGACGATCTCGCCGCGGTCCACTTCGGCCAAGGCCAACAAGCGGCCTCCTGCCGTGACATAGACCGGACCGCGGAAATTAGGGGCGTCCCGTCCGCGCAACAAAACGGCTTGGCCCCGATGGAGCCTTGCCGCATCAGGTCCGCTGACAGCCAATGCCGGGATGTCGTCCAGCGCGGTTTCAACGGGCATGATTGTGTCGGCGAGGCGAGCCTCGCCAGCCGCGGCTCTATGGCACACGGCCTCCAATTCTTCCAGTGAAATCATGGTTTCTGCGCCAAACGGGCCGACTTCGATCCGGCGGAGCGCGCAAACATGGCCAAAACAGCCCAAAGCGCGGCCCACATCGCGCGCCAGTGACCGCACGTAAGTACCTTTGCCGCATTCGGCCTCGAATACGGCGTGGTCGGCGTCGGGCATCTCGACCAGCTCGAGCCGCGTGATTTCGACCGGCCGGGCCTGCAGTTCGACCTGCGCGCCGTCGCGGGCGAGGTCGTAGGCGCGCTCACCCTCGATCTTGACGGCGGAGTAGCGCGGCGGCACCTGCTGGATGGTACCAATGTAGGAGGGCAGCAGCGCGCGGATCGCCTCGGCTGACGGACGCGCCGCGCTGGTCTCGATGACACGGCCCTCGGCGTCGTCGGTGTCGCGCTCCTCGCCCCACTGCACCGTGAAACGGTAGAGTTTGCGGCCGTCCATCACGAACGGGACGGTCTTGGTCGCCTCGCCGAGCGCGATCGGCAGCATGCCGGAGGCGAGCGGATCGAGCGTGCCGGCGTGGCCCGCGCGCTTGGCGGTGAACAGGCGCTTGACGACGCCGACCGCGTGCGTCGAGGTCATGCCGACCGGCTTGTCGAGGATGATCCAGCCGTGCACGTCGTGCTTCTCGCGCCGGCGCTGCTTCGGCGCTGGCTCGCTCGCCGCTTCGGCCGGCGCCGGTTTCAGGTCGGCTTCACTCATCGTCGCCCTCGTCTTCGAGGTCGCGTTTGACCGCCGGCGAACGCAACAGCTTGTCGATGCGTTCCGCCTCGGCAAAGCGGTCGTCGATGCGGAAGCGGATGTCGGGCGCGAATTTCAGGTTGATGCGGTGCGCGACTTCGGCGCGCATGAATTTCTTGTTGCGCTCGAACGCGGCAATCACCTGGTCGGTGTCGCGGCCGGCGAGCGGCATGATGTAGATGGTGGCGAGCCGAAGATCGGCGGTCATACGGACTTCCGGCACGGTGATGAGGTGGCCTTCGATCACCGGGTCGTGGATGTCGCCGCGCGTCAGCATTTCGGCGACGGCGTGGCGCACCAGCTCGCCGACGCGCAACTGCCGTTGCGAGCCGCCGCCGGGCGTGTTGTCGCGCTGATGATGTTTATGACGTGCCATTTAATTTCTGCGTCATGCCGGAATTGAACCGGTCACGGCGCCTTTCTCATTATTGTTTGATCAAAGTCGAGTGGAGCAAACCACGCGAGTGAGACTTGGACTCACAACGTGCGTTGGATTGTCTCCACCCGGTAGCATTCGATGACGTCGCCTTGCCGCATGTCCTGGTAGTTCTCGAAGGCCATGCCGCACTCCATGCCGGCGGTGACTTCCTTGGCGTCGTCCTTGAAGCGCTTGAGCTGGCTGAGCTTGCCCTCATGGACCACCACGTTGTCGCGGATCAGCCGCACGTTGGCGCCGCGCTCGACGGTACCGTCGGTGACACGGCAGCCGGCGATATTGCCGACCTTGGACACCTTGAAGATTTCCAGGATCTGCGCGTTGCCGAGCATGGTCTCGCGCAGCGTCGGCGGCAGCAGGCCGGACATCACTTTCTTCACGTCGTCGACGAGGTCGTAGATGATGTTGTAGTAGCGAATCTCGATGCCGGCGCGTTCCGCCGCTTCGCGCGCTTCCTTGTGGGCGCGCACGTTGAAGGCGATGATCGGAACGCCGGAGGCCTCCGCCAGCGTCACGTCGGATTCTGTGATGCCGCCGACGCCGGCGTGCAGCACGCGCGCCGCCACCTCTTCGGTGCCGAGCTTGTCGAGCGCGCCGATGATCGCTTCCAGCGAGCCCTGCACGTCGGCCTTGACCACCAGCGGGAACTCCTTGCGGCCGGCGGTCTTGGCCTGCGCCATCATCTGCTCGAGCGAACCGCGCATGCCGGTGGCGCGCGCCGTCGACTTCTCGCGCTTCTGCCGCGCGCGGTAATCGGTCACTTCGCGGGCGCGGGCTTCGTTCTCGACCACGGCGAGACGGTCGCCGGCGTCGGGTGTGCCGGAGAAGCCGAGCACTTCGACCGGCATCGAAGGCCCGGCCTGGGTGATCGAATCGCCGGTATCGGAGACGAGGGCGCGCACGCGGCCCCATTCGGCGCCGGCGACGACGAGGTCGCCGACGTGCAGCGTGCCGCGCTGGATCAGCACGGTCGCCACTGGCCCGCGGCCGCGGTCGAGCTTGGCCTCGATCACGGTGCCTTCGGCCGGGCGTGCCGGATTGGACTTGAGGTCGAGGATTTCGGCCTGCAGGCCGATCATCTCGAGCAGCTTGTCGATGTTGGTCTTCTTGGTCGCCGACACTTCGACGTCGACGACGTCGCCGCCGAGCGATTCAACCTGGATCTCGTGCTGCAGAAGGTCGTTGCGCACGCGCCCCGGATTGGCGTCGGGCTTGTCCATCTTGTTGATGGCGACGATGATCGGAACCTTGGCCGCCTTGGCGTGATGGATAGCTTCAACCGTCTGCGGCATGACGCCGTCATCGGCTGCAACCACCAGCACCACGATGTCGGTCACCTTGGCGCCGCGAGCGCGCATGGCGGTGAAGGCGGCGTGGCCTGGCGTATCGATGAAGGTGATCTTGGCGCCCGACGGCGCGGTCACCTGATAGGCGCCGATATGCTGGGTGATGCCGCCGGCTTCGCCGGAGGCGACGTTGGCCGAACGGATCGAATCGAGCAGCGAGGTCTTGCCGTGGTCGACGTGACCCATGACGGTGACCACCGGCGCGCGCGGCTCGGTCTGGGCCGGATCGTCGGTGGCGTCGAACAGGCCCTCCTCGACGTCGGCTTCGGCGACGCGGCGGACCGTGTGGCCCATTTCCTCGGCGATGAGTTGCGCGGTATCGGCGTCGATCACGTCGTTGATCTGCAGCATCTGCCCCTGTTGCATCAGCAGGCGGATCACATCGACCGCGCGCTCCGACATGCGGTTGGCGAGATCGGAGATGCTGATGGCCTCGGGGATGGTGACTTCGCGGATAAGCTTTTCCTTCGGCTCGTTCGAGGCGTGGCCCTTGAGGCGCTGGGTGCGGCGCCGGAACGACGCGACGGAGCGCTCGCGCACGTCGCCGGCAGTGAATGCGTTGACCACGGTGAGGCGGGTGCGTTGCTTCTCGACGCCGCCGCGTGGAGCGGGCCGCGGCGCCGCTGCTGGACGCGCGGTGCTGCCCGGACGCCGTGAGCGCGGGGCTTCTTCCTCGTCGGCTTCGAGCGTCAGGCGCGCCGCCGGACCGGCCGCGCGCTTGGTCTCGTCCTCGCCGAAGCGCTTCTTGGCGACTTCGCCCGCCTTGCGCTTGCTCTCTTCGTCATGCTTGCGGCGGTCTTCCTCATCGCGCTTGCGCGCTTCGGCCGCTTCGCGTTCGGTACGGTCACCGGCCTCGCGCGAGGCGCGGCGGCGGGTTTCTTCCTCGGCAATCTTGCGCTCTTCGGCCTCGCGGACGCGCGAATCGGCGAGCGCGTGAGCGCGGGCGGCGCGCTCTTCTTCGGTCAGCGTGCGCAGCACGACGCCCGACGGCTTCGGCTCGACGCTCGGCGCGACGGGTGCGGCTTTAGCGGCTGGCGCGGCCTTTTTCGGCGCTTCCACAGGCGCGGGCTCGGCGCGGGCTTCGGCGGGCCCGCCGAGTGCGCGACGCTTCACCTTCTCGACGACGACCTGCTTGCTGCGGCCATGGCTGAAGCTCTGGCGCACGACGCCCGACTCGGTGCGCGGCTTCAGCGTCAGCTTGGGGCCTGCGACGCTCAGTTTCTTCTCGCCAGGTGTTTTCGTTTCACTCATTCAGTACTTTATCCTCGTGCGCCGTCCGCCGGCGCGATGGCGCTAGTTGCATCGGGCGAATGTCCGGTCCGAAAGCGCGCTAAACGCGCGGCGCGGGCGAGAAACGTCCCGCTCACGGGCCCGGCGAGCAGCGCAGCATGTACCACATTTGGGCGGTTCAATGCCAAATCCAATTGGCTGCCGCCAAATTCTTCGATGATCGCGATTTCCCGCGATTTTTCACGCGTTTCGCCGCGAACTGCGGCGTCGAGCTTGCGTTTGCCGTCGGTTGCCGCGTCGGAGGCGTGGATCACGGCCACGACCCGCTCGCGGCCGAGCGCCGCCTCGACCTTGGCAAAACCGGCGACGACGATGCCTGATTTGCCGGCAATCGCCAGTGCATCGAGCGCGGCGCGCTCGAGCAGCCGGTCGGTTTGCGCCGCGAGATCGGCGGCGACACGCACGTCGCGCTTGAAGCCGCGGGCGAACACCTTGCGCGTGACCGCTTCATCGAGCGCCGCGCGCGTCGCGGTCACCCAGATGCCGCGGCCGGGCAGCTTGTGCTTGACGTCGGGCACGACCTCGCCTGCCGGGCCGACCACGAAGCGCAGCATCGCCTCGACCGGCAGCACCTCGCGGGTCAGCGCGCAGGTCCGCTGCGTCGCCGTGGCGCTGGTCGCGCCGTGGTCGAGTTCGCTGTCCTGCGCCACTGCCAGCATCGTTTGCGGTGCTCCTCAGGCCTGCGGGGCTTCCGCCGGCGCCGGCTCTTCCGCCGTGGGCGGCGGAGCGAGCTCGGCTTCGGTGACCCAGCCGGCCTTGAGGCGCGCCTGCATGATCATCTGCTCGGCGTCCTCGCGCGCGATATCGAAACCGTCGAGGAAGCCAGGCTCGTGCTTGGACTCGCCGTCCTTGCGCTCGGTCCAGCCGGTCAGATCGTCGGTGGCGCAGCCGGCGAAGTCTTCCACCGTCTTCACGCCGTTCTCGCCGAGCGCGACCATCATCTTGGTGGTGACGCCGGGAATCTCCTTGAGCTCGTCGGCAACGCCCAGTTCGATGCGTTTGGCGTCGAGCTCGGCCTCCTGCTTGTCGAGATACTCCTTGGCGCGTTCCTGGAGTTCGCGCGCGGTGTCGTCGTCGAAGCCTTCGATTTGGGCAAGCTCCTTCTGGTCGACCAGTGCCAGTTCCTCGATCGAGCCGAAGCCCTCCGAGGCGAGCAGTTGACCGACGACCTCGTCGAGGTTGAGCGCCTCGACAAAGACCCTGGTGCGATTCTCGAATTCGGCCTGGCGGCGCTCGGACTCTTCCTGCTCGGTGAGAATGTCGATGTCCCAGCCGGTGAGCTGCGAGGCAAGGCGCACGTTCTGGCCGCGGCGGCCGATCGCCAGCGACAGCTGCTGATCCGGCACCACGACTTCGATGCGCTCCTTGTCTTCGTCGAGCACGACCTTGGCGACTTCCGCCGGCGCCAGCGCGTTGACGACGAATGTCGCGATGTCGGGCGACCACGGGATGATGTCGATCTTCTCGCCCTGCAATTCGTTCACCACGGCCTGCACGCGCGAGCCGCGCATGCCGACGCAGGCGCCGACCGGGTCGACCGATGAATCGCGCGAGATCACGGCGATCTTGGCGCGCGAGCCCGGGTCGCGGGCCACCGCCTTCACCTCGACGATACCGTCGTAGATTTCCGGCACTTCTTGCGCGAACAGCTTGGCGGTGAATTGCGGATGCGTGCGTGACAGGAAAATCTGCGGGCCCCGCGGTTCGCGGCGCACGTCGTAGATGTAGGCGCGCAGACGGTCGCCGTTGCGGAACACCTCGCGCGGCAGCATCTCGTCGCGGCGCACGATGGCCTCGCCGCGGCCGAGATCGACCACCACGTTGCCGTATTCGACGCGCTTCACGACGCCGTTGACGATCTCGCCGATGCGATCCTTGTACTCGGCATATTGCCGGTCGCGCTCGGCCTCGCGCACCTTCTGCACGATG